>ERZ780207.1192-NODE-1192-length-23365-cov-5.178250_pt1 | contig 23365 bp, 25 predicted proteins | sample MGYA00510977_ERZ780207 | MGnify/ENA primary metagenome ERZ780207 (study PRJEB29588, sample SAMEA2151383) | human gut metagenome | biome: human gut; feature: human-associated habitat; material: faeces | place: Denmark | collected 2008/2010 ... | reverse complement strand
AAATCGTCAACCGCAACCATTATATTACGTGTTTCGAGTGAAAGTTATAGGTTAATATAGTCAAAGCCAAGATAGAGTCGGGAAATATTCCTAAAGTCTTATTATTAGAGAATGTTAAAGGTTTAAAAAACCATCAAAAGGGAGAAACGCTTAAAATCATTCTCGCTACACTTGAAGAACTTGGTTATGCGTACAGCATCGAAGTCCTTAATGCAAAGTATTTTGGAGTCCCACAAAACAGAGAACGACTTTTCATAGTAGCATGGAATAAATCTATTGTTCATATCGAGCAGTTTCATTTTCCGTATGGTATTGATAAAAATGGAGAAACCATATATGATAAATCTAAGGTGGCGGAATTTTCCACTACTACGAAAGTTTCTGACATCTTTGAGCCAGAATCTGCTATCGATCCAAAATTGACTATCAGTGATAAAATGTGGGCCGGACACCAAGCGCGTAAAGAACGGAACCGAATGAACGGCAAAGGGTTCGGTTATTCTTTATTTAACAGTGACAGTGTCTATTGTAGCACTATATCCGCTCGTTATTGGAAGGACGGTAGCGAGATTTTGATTGACCAGTCGCATAAAAATTTGAATCCTCGCCGCCTTTCACCCGTTGAAGCTGGCCGTCTCCAAGGTTATAATATAGAGGGGGGCGGTTGGGCTTACGATACCCCAAACAAACCAACGTCTCAGATGCCTTATACAATTGTCGTCTCTAAAAAAGAAGCGTATCAACAATTTGGTAATAGCGTAGCTGTTCCTGTTGTCAAACGTATTGCGATGGAAATTGTAAAACAAATCCTTAATATTAAATAGTCATGGAATCCTTAAGGGACCTTAAAGAATTGGTAGCTGAAGCAAAGGCTCGCTTTGCTCAATATGAAGGCTTCGATTTTATTTTGCCCGAAGAATTCAAAGATTCTGTCTCAGAGATAAATTCTGGGACGGTAACATATTATAAATATTCTGCCGTAGTTGAATCGTCAGGAGACCTTCACATTTGGATGCCGAACCAATGGTTCTTTATTGCATCGTATTTCACAGAATATTACAACGAACTGCTAAAATATAAAAAATGGGCTCTTAAAGTCACATCTAAAGAAAGGCTAAAAACATTAAACAATTCTTCCCTTACCGACGATGAAAATAACCGACTGAAAGGGCTTGATTTAGATGAACTTTCCAAGTCATATCTAAAATTGTTTATTACTGATTATTCTTGGTGGGGAGGTGCTAAAACTATCGACCGAGGTGACTTCTTCGTTTCGCCAATATTAAGCCATGCCCGACTCGTTAATGCTTCGCAAGGTTATATAGCTGAACTTTGCGCGTTCTTAGCTGATAAACAAGAATTAGTTAAGTTGATAATCGATGCAGAAAATACCCAAAGTCAATCTCGCAATTATATGAGCTTAACACAAAATAAATATCCGCTCCAACAAATCATTTTTGGAGCACCAGGCACTGGCAAATCGTTCAGCATAAAAAGCAATTCTGCTATAACGGAGGATAATACTATCCGCACGACTTTCCATCCTGACAGTGATTATTCAACTTTCGTTGGATGTTACAAACCAACGAAAAAAGTAACGAGTAAGAAACCATTGATTGCTGCTGGAGATCTTATCGAAAAAGCTGCTTCGATTTCAGGTGTTGCCAACCAAGTTCAATTCCTATGCGACAATGCCGAGAGCATTATATTTGCAGCGGATGAAATTGGTGTGAGCACGAACAAGCTGATATGGGATTCTTTCAAATGGCATAACGAAACTTATTTCGTTTCCATTCTCAATTCGATTCTCGAAGAACGCAAGCTAAACGCCACTGACGAAATAACTTACGATTTTTGTCCTCAAGCGTTTACCAACGCTTATATAGAGGCTTGGAAAAATCCTGATACGTCAATCTTCCTTATTATCGAGGAAATCAATCGAGGAAACTGCGCTCAAATCTTTGGAGACATTTTCCAGTTGCTTGACCGCGATGAAAATGGGTTCTCTCGCTACGAAATTGCGCCTGACAGCGAATTACAAAACTATCTGCGTAAGGCTTTTGAGGATACCGATATTGAAATCGAAGCCATCAAGAGCGGAACATCAATGCAGTTGCCGCCCAATCTACATATTTGGGCGACTATGAACACGTCGGACCAATCTTTGTTCCCCATTGACTCAGCTTTCAAACGTCGCTGGGATTGGAAATATATACCCATCGACTATACCGATCGAGGACATTATATTTCGTGCAACGGAAAGAAATATTCGTGGGCCACGTTCCTTGAACGAGTTAACCAAAACATTGAGGGCGTAACCCAGTCCGAGGACAAGAAACTGGGTTATTGGTTCACCGGCAATTCAGCTTCGCAACTTGAAATTACCGCTGACAAATTTGTATCTAAGGTAGTGTTCTTTCTTTGGAACGATGTGTTTAAGGATTTTGGTCATAACGGTAAGACAATTTTCAAGGATGATTTCTCCAAATTCCATTTGTTCTTTGACTTTACCGGCAAAGTCAAGGAGGATGTATTGGAAAAATTCTTGAAAAGCCTTGAATTAACCCCGGATGATGCAACCGATAAAGCAGACTAAGAAGAATCTGAAACTGCCGAATGAAAATTATAATCGAGGGCTATCAATACCCGGAAGAAGTTGTCGCTCCGATACTGAAAGGCTTTGAACCTTATACCAAAAACGGTAAAGCGTCAATCGACTATGTCGGATATTTTTTCAGTAAAGAAATATCCGACTGCATCTTCTTTCTCCCAAAGGTGTTAATTGATGAAAAGAAAAATGTCCTTTTTCACGCAAATGTAGTTCCGGAAGACATCGTCGACCTTGACAAAGCACTGAAAGAGCATAAGATTGATAATAAAGACTTCCGTTTCCTTTATAATTTCGCGGTCTGGATTTACCGCGCAATAAAGGAATACTACCGGCTGAACTACGATAGCAAAATTCTGTTGCACAGAACATTTTCATTGGTTGACGGAAGCACCCGTGAAACGGATGCAACCTTGCTTGACATCATTTTGTCGCTCGTCCGTTTCAACAATGAAAACCAGGACTTCTTTATGTTTACCATAAAGAATATTCATTCCGGAAATAACAAGATAAACTGGAACAAAACACTTTCCCGTAGTCAAGCAATCGCCCGTCATGGGACTCCTATATATCTTAATCCGATTAATAAAAAGAAGCAGATCAACTTCGATGAAGAACTTCTCGTTATCTTCTTCTCTATCCTTGATTACTGCAACCGCTATTTTGGGTTCAGCACTCCTATAAATGTCAACTACGAATTGCTGACAGATGCGGAGATGCAAAACTACATTGATGGTCTCGGCAAAATTCGGCTGTTGCAAATCAAGCATAAATATTTCTCGGACAAAGCGGTAATGCTATGGAAGCTGTGCTTCTCTTTCTTTGATGCAAGCGAGCGCATTGCATCATCATCGCAAGACAGCGACTATATGCTCGCAAAGAATTTCAACATAGTATTTGAAGCAATAATTGACGAACTTATCGGAGACAGCAAGCGTGACCTTCCGGACGACCTCAAAGACCAACCGGACGGAAAAATAGTAGACCACATATACCGATATGCCTCTTTGACTAACGATAACGAAATTTACTATATCGGTGACAGCAAATATTATCAGATAGGTGGTTCGCTCGGTGATAATTCAGTGTATAAGCAATACACCTACGCCAAGAATGTTATCCAGTTTAACATAAACTGGTTCTTCCAAGACCGGCCACATATTCGCTACCGCGATAACCTTACCGAAGGCTACAACATTACACCGAACTTCTTCATCAGTTCGGAGGTGAGCAAAGACCTGTCATATACTGATGCAAACCTTACTCTGCGAGAAAGTAAGCGAGACAAACACGTAAATTTCCAGTTCAAGAACAGACTTTTTGACCGCGACACCCTTTGGCTCTCGCATTATGATATAAATTTCCTTTATATCATAGCTCTTTACGCACGCGCCAATGAGTTTGAAAAAAACGATTTCAAACGACGCGCCAATGCCCGGTTCAAGGAACATATAATTAAATTGCTAAACGAGCAGTATCATTTCTTTATCCTTGAACCTAAGGAAACCATTAGTCTGCAACGAGCTGTCGACATCAATTTCAAACGTCTGTACGGCAAAGTATTTCGCCCATACGATGATAGGAACTGCCTTATCCTTTCTTTTGAAAAGAAAGCTGCGTTGCAGTCTGAGTTAGAATCGCTGTTGCACGATATCCGACCGTACTTTCACATTCATTCAGAATATCTCCTCGGAAGTGATATTGACTCAATCATAAAGGAAGATGCGGAAAAACGCCATTCCTTCTATGATTTCGTTGGTAATGAAAATTTCTTTGAGCAGCTGGCTGCAGAAAGTATTGCAGCCGAGGGAGAAGTTGAATACGGTAAAATACATACAGATACAATCGCTCGTGTTTTCAATGACAGTGAAAAAAACCGTATAGCATTCCTTGCTGAAAAGCAGATAGAAACCTCAGACGTGGAACTTCCACTCCCTCTTGGACAAGAGAAAGTGCTTGTGGGCTATCTTAATGGCGACACACATCTTGCTGCAATTAAGAAAAATTTGCTTTATTATACCCGAATGGAGACACGTCCGGGGTCACTTCGCATAGAAATAAACCCCGAAACCTGCAAGTATTTGTTTCTCCACAATAAGGAAAGCTATTTGTTGTTCAAGTTGTCGGGGGCAGCTCCGCGAGTTTTCACAGGTGAAAAACTTGCAAGGATGGGATTTCTCGTTCGAAAGCCTAAAGAACATTATCTCGGCTTCGACCTTGAAAGCGCAGAGCAGATTTCTCTTGATAACGTTGACCTGCGCAATGCGATTATCCGTGGAATCGGGAACCGCACAGCAGACAGCTACTTCACTACGTTACGAGAATTATTCAATCTTTGAATATATGGCTATAGAATATTTAATAGCGTCAGATGTAATGGCACCTTTCTTTTCTGAATTACCTATGCCGGAATATCTTAATGGTCAAGAAGAAAGGACTCTTCTTGAATATATAGCTTGCCCTAATATAGAGCAAGTCACAGAAGTATTTCGGCGTATGAATGATTTATATGATGCCATAAACGCAGGGCGATTTTTTCTGTGTGAAGCACAACGACAAGCATTTCCAGAGGTTTACAAAACGCCTATTCCAAGTTGTGCAAATGATTGGGTTCGTGCTCAATTTCTTACGAGTTCAGTACAATTTTACAATTCAGCATTTGACCTATATTTACAAGTCAATTGGATTTATTATGAACTCTATAAGTATTTTACAAAGTATAAAAATCTGTCAAGTAAGCAGCTTGATAAAATTCTTAAGGCATGTAAGCCAGAATTGATTCTTAGCTCTAAGATAAAAAGACTATTTAATCCTGTAATATATAATGCAGTCTATACATTTTATAACTCTGAAAGTTTTAAAGAAATTCGCGGTTTATGCAATAGCATTAAACACCGGAAAAGGATAAACTTTAAAGAGTTGATGAACGGGAAGCACCAAATATATGTAGATCTTCATGAATACGACTCACATGAAGCCCTTTTGGTAAGAACATTTTCATCCGTGATTGACTCCTTAAAGGAATACCATAAAGGTATTACTTTATTGTGTAACTCATCGTATCCACATTGGACTTTTGATAAAAACAAAGGGGATTAAGATATGTGTAACTGCTTAGACCATAAAAAGAATACTGGTGAATTGCAATACATAGAGGACGAGACAAGCTTGATAATAGATTGCTCATATGGCGCAATCACAAACTTTTTCGGGGTAGCAGTTGCGACTTTCAGGAAATCAAAAGCGAAATTGCTTCGCTCCAAAAAGGCGAGCTAATCATCAAGGACACCACTCTTGCCGCCCTCGGCATCTCTGGCAAGTCCTATAAAAAATCAAAGTAACACATCTGATATGATAATGGATACAGACTTAAATATTATTGGCATTATACTTGGTAACGGATTTGATATAGCATATGGTTATAAATCCGGATATAGGGATTTCTTAGCTTCTGATTTTTTTAAGAAATTATTATTACAAGGCAACAATTTAGCGAAATATATATCCGAAGTAAAGGAAATTCAAAAATGGGTAGATGTAGAGCTTGAAATAGGCAACTACTCTTACGAGATGAGCCATAAACTTAATCATGCTGAATTTATTGAGCAAACAAAAGTATTCAAAAAAGAGTATGAAGACCTAAGGGATGCGCTCTCATTATACATATCGTCTTTAACTTATGTGTATGGCAATTATCAGAAAATGAATAATCTAGTAGAGGAATGGTTTAAGCCTGCATTTATTTCTACGAATAATCAATTTTATGTTGCGACATTCAACTATCATCGGAACGATAATATCGCAATACTGAATAACTATAAACAACATCTATATGGGACTTACCTTAACTTTATACATGGTATTACAGAGCTTTATTCCGAAAAACCTTGTGATATTGTATTAGGTGTTGATGAAATTTGTAAACGCGCACCTGAGCATCATTTTATAGTTAAAGCATTTAATCATCACACGGATTGTACTCGATTCTTTGACACCATTAGATTATGTAAGAAATATATAATCTTTGGCTGTTCGATTGGAGAAACCGACCACAGATACTTTAAGGAAATTTTCACGCAGAAAAATAAAGAATTTTTAATTTACGGATTTGGAAATGATGAAATTTGTAAAATTAAAAGTCGAATAGCATCAATTTGCGGGGATTACACCGCATTCATGAATAATAATAATGTGGTGTTTGAGGATTCCACACAATATTCACGTAATTAGAATTTCTATTTTATATAACGGAGTTGCGGCACCGCCGCCGGGCTATTGCGGCAATCCGTCAAGCCTAAGGTCTTGACCCATTCGGGCTATCTATCCCTAACTCATACGCCCTTCGGCCACCGTCGAGGGGCTTTTTGTATGCGGTAGTTGCGCGGAAGCGGTTTTACCGTGCAGCCATTCCGAGGAGCTGAGGGAGGTTGTGACGCGGAACTCGCTCACTGGATATTCTTGTCGGGCATCGCCACCGGCTGTGTGGCCGGAGGCTTCGGTCATTGCCTCGATTTCGTTCCACTTTGTTGTCGTTCTGCATCGTCTTGGACGGGGCGGGTGCGTTTGGGCGAGCCTTGCAGGTTGTTGAGTTTCAGAGAGGGAACGGGGTCTGAACGCTGTCATTTCATTTCCGTTTGGAGGGAACTCGCAGACCTTGCCTGTTTTTCCATCGCAAAATTAGAACGAGAAGTCCACGACGGCAAGGGTATATAAATCGTCTGCGAAAATTCTTCCTTTTTCTGTCGTGCCTAAGAAAAAGAGTAATTTTAGCACCGACCCTTGCTTTCATCTAACGCAGCTCCGTGTCAGAGGACATTGGAGGTCGCTGCTGACTGTCTCATTCTTTGGGGGCAATGTAAAAATCAGGGCTAAGGCCCACAAGTTCAACCCCTCAAAACTTCAAAATCATGACAGCTACAGTTCAGACCTCGTTCTTCTCCTCTCTCGAAACTCTCAACAACAATAACCGCAAGGCTCGCCGCTCCAACCGCCCCTCGCTCCGTCTGTTCCAAGTCGATGTAGAAAACTTCGACAACGAAGTGGAGTCCTACGAAATCGAGGCTTACAACATGGCCGAAGCCGCCGAGATAGCCCAGAGCCGATTTGGCGGCGATGCCTACAACATGAACATCTACGCCGTGAGCGAGTTCTGAACCGCTCCACACACTCTCCCACAGCCCCTTCGGGGGCTGTTTCTTTGCTGTCGCCTTTTTTCGGTAAACCGCTTCCGCTACCACTGATTTGTCTATCGGCTCTCCGGCACCGCTCTGAGCCGGGGATTGGGCGGCCAGGCCCTACGCAATCGGTGTCCTCCGGCAGGTGCCTGTCGGCCATCCGAGCTGACCGCTCCGCATCGAGCTTACTGCTCTTGTTCGGGTTGTTTGGGTCATTACCATTGCTTCGGGAGGGTGAAACGTGATTGCCGTTGCCTGGATGATTGGAGCGCTTCTCGCAGCCCGAACTTGACTTTTGCCATCGTTATTGCACCTGCTATAATGGTCGAGCGCAGCGCGTCAGTTGTCGGCCATATCCATTTGCCTTCGTGAATCAGTAGTGCGCATCACCATTCAGGAGGTCAGACATCCGGGCGCGACGGACACCGCCGCCGCTTGCCTCGAATCCGGGGCGTTCGGAGTTCCGGGGTCAGCTCCGCATCGGGCGCAAGCACATATAGCGCTGCTTCCGGCCTCATCCGCACTTCGACAGTCCTTGCCCCAACCTTGAAGACATACCGCTGAACTTGCAGCCATGATTGAGCAGGGAGTTTCCTGCGTCAACGTCCGTCCTGACTGCGGAGCTTCGGATGTTTCAGTCGATTTCTCCTTACGCTCTCCGTTGCTTCATATCGTTCCATATCTCCGTTTTTTGTTGCAGACCGAGCCATTTTTCCTTCACAAATTTAGTACGGTCACTCGCTGTTACAAGGGCAGGTTTGCACTCCGTGTTCCTCCTTTCTTCGCTTCGTTGCAGAAAGGCAATCACCCTTGCTTTCTTAAGCTCCTTACGACCGCACTTTTGATTGTTCGTAAAAATCGGGCTTCGGCCCACAAGTCAAACTTCAAAATTTCACAGATATGGCACGTAAAGCTAAAAAATCAACCGAGAACATCGCAACAGCCGTTGCCCCCACAGTCGAAACTACCGCTCCTGCAACTCCCAAGCTCATCGTGGCTCAGCGCAAGTTCAACCGCTGGTACGTCTACTTCAAGGGCGTGGCTCCCAAAGACAACGTCGGATGCGGATGCAAGACGGCCAAAAGCGCGATGCGCTACATGCACCTGCTCAAAGCCCGCTACGGAGCGACTATCTCCCAGAACATCTACGAACGCCTCCAGTTCGAGGCAGCGAGAGAGGCGTAAGCCTCTTTCGCTTTCTCCCGGAAGTCGAACCTCAATACCTCACGACCATGCTTGAATATATCTGTTACACGAAGCAAGGGCATTGGACTTTCTATGCCGACAACGATATTGACGCCATGCGCCTCGCCCTTTTCTACTGCTGGCGCGACGGCGAGGACTTTATAAAAGTCGAGTTCCGAAAAGGTTGCGAGAATTACACGCTCTCAATCTTCCATATCGACAACAACAATCACGAATGTTTCACCCTATAATCCCCGAAGCAATGGAAATCGACTACAACAAGTTAACCGAACAGGAGCTGCAAATTATCCTCGATGCAGCGCGAACAATAAACTACGGCTTCGGCTCGCAGTATCCGAGCCACAGCGAGCAGATGGCTCTGCTGATTGACGACCTGCATTTCCGCGTCATCAATCAGATAGTCATTCAGGCGCACAACGCTCTCCGCTCGAAATACATCGCGCGAGGCATCGCCCCCGACGCGCCGGACTTCCGTCCCGACCATCTGGAGAAATGACTTCTCCAATCCGTCCGTGCAGCGGTTGACCCTCCGGGGTTGACCGCTTTCTCCCTGTCTTTTATCAGCCACGACTGCAAAGTTAACTTTGCGGCATGGCGCACAGGATTACATACAAGCCCCAGGGCATCATACTTTCTTCGGCTATCGGTGAAATAACCGTCGCCGTCGAGGGGGAATATGTCGATGTTACGCTTACCGCCACCGGCGGCATCGTCATCCTCTGGGAGCGTTACTACGCCCACGGCGATTATGTAACGCTCTATGATCTCGGCTCGCTTATCGAGTCCGAGATGAATAAGTCCGGCCAGTCATGCGCCGACTTTACCCTGCGGGTATTTACTGACACGGTCAACAACAAGGCGGATTCTTGTGTGCTTCATATCCTTTACTGCGACCGCTTCACGGTCTGCACGGATATTCCGGCATTTCTCCGCGAGAATTTCCTGACAACACTCTCCATGCGCCGTGTCGCTCCCGGCTCCACACTCTCCCTTTTCCTCTACGCGGAATCCGGGGAGAGTCTGGAGTGTTCGGTACAACACACCTTTCAGACGAAAAAATCTGAGGCCCGATTTATTCACTCATATTTTATGGATTCCGGCAAGACCGCCGCCACCTCCGGGGTCGTGCAGATCAACGTGCCGTTGTCCTCGGTCATTGCCGATGCCGCAGGGTTCGCCGCCACTCGCCCTGACAATATTGCGCTGCTGTCGTTTACCGTCCGTTGCGGTCAGCGGTCTGTTACTTGCTTCGTTGATAACTCGCTCACTGACCTTGAATCGTTCTACTTCCGCAACTGTTTCAATGTCTGGGACATGGCCACTTTGCCGGTGGTGACTACGGCAAAGACGGACGTAGACCGTTCTCTCGCCATCATCAACGGCAAGTCGCGGTTTTACAACCAATCCACGGCCAAGACTTACGAGGTGGAGGCCGGGCCACTGACTTCTGACGAAGCCGAGTGGATCGACCAACTCTTTTCGTCGCACGACGTGTTCCGAATCGAGCCGGACCCGACCAACAGCTACGACCCGCTCGTTCTCGTCCCGATACTCATTACCGACTCCACCTGTGAGGTACAGAACGGCGACGAGAAACTTAACAAGGTCAAGTTCACATGGCGATATACAGACAACCGCCCGATTGTGCGCCTGTCTGCCTCGCCCGGCATTTTCACATCGCCCTACAATATTGTGTACTCCTAACTCATAAACTCGTTACTCGTCAACCCATCAGCTCGCATCAATGGCTCGCTCAATACACATATCTACCGCCCGCACCATGCTCAACTCCGGAGACCCCGTCGACATTTCCGTATGGAAATCCGACGGCTCTATTCTGGAACTGCGTAACGTCATTTCATTACGTTACTCGTTCTACGGCGGCTGGAGGAACGTAAAAATACTTTCCTCCGGCGAGTGCCGCAAAATACGCGACTGCTGTATCTTCCGCGTGAACGACCTCGAAGTATTTTTGTAGCCAACTCATTTCTCAACATTTGTTGAACTATATTCGCCAGATTTTTCGTAACTTTGCGATTATTAACAAACAATATATGAAGAAGCTCATTCTAATTTTTACGATAATGTTGTCTTGTTTTGTCGCAAAAGCACAATGCATAGACGAACGTATTGGAACCGCTATGAATACATCCGATTTCTTTGGTCTGCATGATATTTATTACAGCACTCCGAAAGATTCGATATCCCCGTTCTTAGAGGTATTCTCACGCTGCCTGATTGGCAACCGTTTTAATCGTCCTGATATATCCATACCGGCCTTTGATGAATTACTTAAAACTCAGTCTGAAATGCTTGATCTGAACCTGCTGTTACAAAGTTCAGTCATGTATTCAATGGACTTGAGCAGGGTCGGTAAAAACGAAGACGCATACAATCTGCTCTCCGCAATTTTATCATCGGCATACCAAATGGTTGACTCTACGAGTCTTAAGCCTTATGCCGATATGGCTGCACAATACAAAAGTCTGACACAATATTCTCCATATCAGATTTCTTTTAACGGAGATAAGGGAATTATACCGTTTGACACAATTCCGACAGGGAAACAAGGCAGTCAGCAATATTTGATGCAGATTACCGAAGCACGAATCAATGGTAATCCCGTAAAGATTACCTTTGACACTGGTGCAGGAGTTAATGTTATTACTCATTCTTTGGCCCGAGCCTATGGACTCGAATTCCTTGATGCCGATGTTGCCGCCACCGGCGTAGAATCATCTGCCGGCAGATATGCCATTGCCAAAGAATTGTCGTTAGGTAATATCAAGATTAACGATGTTCCATTCTATGTCATTGACATAAGAAGTCACAACGACGAAGCCGATAAATATATTGATGTCCTTGAATTTATCGTTGGCAGTGAGCTGATGCTTCAGCTTAAAGATGTAACTCTTGATTTTTCAGCCAAAGAAATTCAAGTACCTGCTGTTGCTGCCAGCCCATCGAGTGTGCGACCGAATATGTGTTTTTCTTCTCAAATGAATTTGGTAACACAAGCGCAAGTAAATGGACAACCACAAATGATGAAACTTGACAGCGGAGATGCAGGGTTCGGAAGACTCAACAAATTCTACTTTGACGCAAATAAAGATTATCTCACAACAAACTGCAAAAGTGATACGGTCAGAATGGCTGGGGTCGGAGGTGTTTGGTCGGTACTCTGTTACAAACTGCCGGATGCAACATTGACTCTTGGGGGCAATTCAGTTACAGTACCGATGTTAGACGTTCAAACCGAGCAGCATGGCAACTATATGGAGGAGGATAATCTTGGTATAAGAAGCATGATGCTATTTCGCAAAGTCCGCTTTAATCTTGTAGATATGATTTTATCGACAGAGTTGTAATAGCGTCTTTTCGCGCACCTCATATAGTCCATAACTTTGTGGAAAACAACCACAAGTTATGGACTTTTCTATTTCAGACCTCAACTTTAACTCTGTCGAAACGCTTCCGGGCTTCGAGGCCCGCGCCGCGTTCACTGTCAATTCCGCGTCAGTATTCCGCGAAGACGTGGATATTGTGCCGACTATCGTAGATGATACGCTCTCATACATTCCGTGGGGTGGCGACAATCAGATGCCGTTCGACCTGCTCGCGCTCGTCGAAAAGGACGAAACTCTGGCAACCTGCCAGTGCTTCAACGCTGAGGTCTGCTACGGTTCCGGCTTGCAATACTGTTTAGCCGAGTGTCAAGAGTCGAGAGTCAAGAGCGAAGTCGACGACTTCCTTCTTGACAACGACCTCGCCGCTTACTTTCTCGGCATCTGCCAGGACTTTAAGCACTTCGGCTTCGCCGTGTCGGTGCTTATTCTCAACGAGGACGGCACAAAGATTGTGCGTCTGTTGAGAAAGGAAGCCTGTTATTGTCGCTTCACTCCGGCTGACAAGCACGGTCGTATTTCCAAAATCCTTTACGCCAACTGGCGTAAAGCGGTCAGTGACCGCTCACAGATAGAGGAAATCGACCTGCTCGACCCGGCTTCGCCGTGGCGCGATCTGCAAGACAAACTCGCCAAGTCATCGTCCTTGGGCGCTTCGTCCACGAAGAACTCGAAGTGCCGTAAATTCGCGATTGTATCGCGCATCCCGACAGTCGACAGCACCTATTATCCCATCCCTTATTACGGCGCATTGTTCCGGGGCAAGTGGTACAACATCAAACAGCTTATCGGCATCGCCAAAGAAGCGAAGCTGAAAAACTCAGCGCCGATAAAATACCACATCGAGGTAGGCAAGACCTACTGGGAGAGCATATTCCGAGCAGAGGGCATTACCGACCGCCGCAAGCAGCAGGAGCGCATCGTGCGCGAGAAACAGCAAATACTCGATTTTCTGACCGGCGCGGAGAACAGCGGCAAAGCCTGGTTCTCCACGTTCTATATCTCGCCCGACGGCAAGGAGCAGCACGATGTCGTAATCAACAAGATTGACGACAGCAAGGAGGGCGGTGACTGGGAGACCGACATTCAGGAAGCAATCAATATGATATGCTTTACTATGCGCGTTCACTCCAATCTCGTAGGCTCTGTGCCGGGCAAAGCACAAAGCAACAACTCCGGCTCTGACAAGCGCGAGCTTTACACCATTGCCCAAGCTCTTCAGAAACCATATCACGACCTGCTTTTCACCGTCCATCGTATCATCATCCGCTTTAACAAATGGGATAACGTCACGGTAGACGTGCCGTTTATCCAACTGACTACCTTAGACGAACATCAGGACGCAAAGCAGGTAAAACTCCCTAATTCAAACTCCAAGCCCAATGATACTGATAACAAGCAATGATGAGTTGCGGAAGTATATTCCGCACTCTATCTGCGAGGTCAAAGGGGAAACTCCGCTCTTTGACAAACTCGCTCCCTATCTTGAAAGAGCCGAGCAATGGTTCTGCCACCACTTCGTTCCGGCAGAACTGCTCGATTCCGTAGCGTCCGAGGCCGCTCACATCGTCGCTGTCGAGGCATACCGCCTCGCCGTGCCGCAACTCGACCTTGTCCTCACGCCTAACGGTTTCGCTACCGTAGGTACGCAAAACCTTTCCCCGGCATCGAAGATGCGCGTCGACCGGCTCGTTGGCGGTCTGCTGTCGGAGAGGGACAAGGCACTGGCGCAGCTTCTTCACAATCTGCCCTCCGTCGAGGGCTGGCCTGACTCACCGCAAGGCCGGTGGTTCGGCGCCACGCTGTTTCCGACCCTTGATGTTGTCACCCAACAGTCGGGGGAATCAGAACGACTATGGGACAAGTATTGTGAACTGCGCCCACAGTTGATTGACCTCGAAGCAAGCCTCTCGGAAGAATGGCTCTCGCCGGAACTGATTTCAGCGCTCCGCTCGGAGAACCTGCACGGAGATCTGACAGAAAAGCGGAGTGAGATTGTCCGGCAGGTAAAAGCGCAGATCGTGGGCTACCTGCGGTCGGGCTCGTTCAACTCGCGTAGGCTCGCGGATATTGTGAACTATATCCGGCTGAACCCTGAATTTTTCGGCGAATGGCATCAATCGGAAACCGCGAGATTGTTTGCGCCGCCGGTGTTCCGCAATGAAAAGAAGGCTTCGGGTTACTTCTTTTAGCGGAGTCGGGACAATCGGCAGTCGGTGAAGCTGTGTCGCAGGGTCATTTGTCGCTCATATCGTATTGGAGTTATGGCACAAGGCACTGATTTTCCTGTGCGAAGTTAGAAACGGCGCTCCCTATGTCAAGGACAGGCAGGTTGGTTGCCATTCTCATTCTTCCGAAGCGCACCCAATCCTTGACATTATCGGTCTCTATGCCGTTTCTGTTACTTGCACGTAAAATCAAAAGTGCTTCGGCACATAACTCTAAATCAATACGATATGATACTTCCCGACAAACGACCCGTTGAGCGCGACTTCGCCAACCTCACCGACTACTCGCAGAAATGCCCCGACGGAGCAAGAAAGTTCTTCGCCTTCATTCATTTCACCGACGAATCCACGTGCCTCTGGTCAAACATCTTCACGTTCAACCGCTCAAACGCGCTGATGCTCACATTGGAAAAATTCGGCGACTGCCTCGAATACATCGCGAGCATCAATATCCACGAGCAGGATTATTGAATGACCCTAGCTCTCAGCCCTGCCGATTGCTCGGCAGGGCTATCTTCCGTTTTTTCTACTAATATAGACTTGTTTAGTGGCTTTTGAAAAAAATTCGCTATCTTTGCGTGTCACATTCAAGACTTTCCTGCGTTATATATATAGGACACCAAACTCGTAGAATAATGAAGAAACTAATTTTTACTTTAATTTGTGCTGTCTTTGCCATCAGTGCAAACGCACAATTCAAGTTTAAGAGCCTTGATAACAATGACGGCAAAACTACTATTGTTATCGTTGATGATAATTTCAAATCGGGTTCTGAAACGTGTTGTGCAAAGTTTAATAATGATGGGAAAACATATGATGCTAATTCAATGGTTTCCACACAAGAAGGTAAGCAAATGACAATAACCATGACATTTAAGAGAATGACTGTATTTAATAATACATCTGTTACTCTGACAGTCAATGGCCAACATGTCAATGTTCCCATTGAATTGACAGAAATTGCCAATCAGCTTTGCAACTATAAGCTCTTGATTCCATAATACAATTCCTGTCTTTTCCGCATAGAGTGCTTTACCGTACTTTCGCAGTACGTTAAAGCACTTTTTCTATGCAGACAATAACCATCGACTTCCACGTGCCGCAAGGCTGGCACGAGCTTTCCGATAAACAGCTCCGCTATGTTTATCAGCTTCTCGCCGATGATTTCGCCACCGACGAAATCAAGACCTTATGCCTTCTCCAATGGAGCGGCACAAAGGTTATCGGTCGGCAAGACAGCGGGGCTTACCTTCTCAAAAAAGGAAAAATCCTTTTTGAGGTTACGCCCTTGACCCTCGCAGAGCTGCTGCCGCATCTCGACTGGCTCGGCTCAATCCCGACGGTACCCGTCAGACTCTCGAAAATCAACCGCCAACACGCACTCCCGGCAGACTTCTCCGAAGTGCCGTTTGAAACTTTCATCATCTGCGACAATCTCTATCAAGGCTATCTTCAGACGCAGAATGATGAACTGCTCGACCAACTCGGCGCGACGCTCTACGGCAAGTCTATGGCTTTCAAGCCATACGAGCGCATCAACATCTTCTACTGGTTCGCCGCGCTCAAAGATACCTTCTCGCGCAAATTCTCGGATTTCTTTCAGCCAATCAGCGCCGCCACCGGCGGCAACCTGCTCGGCTCTGCCGCGCCCTCGGTCGAGGACGCGATGAACGCTCAGATCCGTGCCCTCACAAAGGGCGACATCACAAAAGAGAAAGAAGTCCTCGCCCTCGATACACACCGCGCCCTCACGGAGCTTAACGCACAGGCGCGTGAGTATAAGGAGCTGAACGCCAAAACGCAATCCAAATGACAGCGCAGCTAAACGGAAGATGGAACGCGGCCAGTTTCTTCGAGGAACTGACCGCAACCAACCGCCTCGCTCAGTCAGAAGGTTTTACCTTCTGCCGCGTCAGCGGTCTTGACGGCTTCGAGGAAGCGGTCAACGAGGCGCAGACTCAAACCGCCTTCGTCTGCGTCAGCGATATAGCCGATGGCTATACCGAATTGAACAACACACCGCGCACCCGTCGCGTCAAAACCGTGTTTTTCGCTATGCGCCATGCCGCCGAGGATATGGCGGCCCGCGCCGAGTGCATGGAAATAATGCGCGAGTTGTTCCGTCAGTTCATGTCGCGATTGCTCCCTGAAAAGGTCAGGTTGGAGCAGAACTGCATCTACCTTGACCCCCGAATAACGTTCAACGAGATTGACCGCTATTTTTTCAGTGGCGCCGCCGGTGCTTATTTCCAGATAGCCGTCGATGTGTTCACCGATTTAAGATACAACCCCGATGAATGGGCGTAAGCCCATCGGCAAAGTTGGCGCTTGAACGTCAGCGGGCGCAGGGCGCAGCTCTGCGGTCGATGGTGCAAGCTATCAAGCCAACCTTTGCCAATGGAACATTCCTATGAGTACAAATAAAAATAGCGTTGAAGAACGCCGTAAGTACGTCCGGGCCTTCAACGCAACGATGGTAAAGATATGGCGCGAGCAAATCGCACTCCTCGGTGTCATCGACACAGGGGCGCTTTACCGCTCAACCGTCGGTGTGTCGTTGACTGCCGACGGCAAATTCATCGACATTACTCTTGAACAGGCATTTAATACCTACGGTCTGTTCGTCGATTATGGCACGGGGCGCAATACTCCGAGAGGCAACCCCGGCGACATTGGCAGAGCCAATGGTCGTAAACGCAAGCGTTGGTTCTCTCGCAAATACTTCGCCTCCGTGATGAACATTCAGGAGTTCTACGCCGACACCCTCGGTCAAGAGTTCTGCCGCGCAATCTCCAACGCCCTCAATCCCGACATCATGCGCCGCGCCGTCACTCTGTAATCTCTTATTGGTCAGCTTCAAATATCAGTGTATCTCCTTTGATATAATTCCAAAATTTACGATAACAGTTCCCTTGTTCATCGTAATATTTCCATTCTCCAAACAAATGCCCCAGACTTTCAGAAGGCTCTACATATCTATCAAATGCTGTCCAACCTTCCATTCGTGTTCGTTTATTAGGGGATTTAACTGTAAGATACCCGATAGAATCACAATGTATTGTGCAATCAGATAATATACTTAATATATTGTCATTCCTCTTTACGCTATCCAGTGTAAAAGGTATGCTCAACCTTTTTGATGATGCCGGACATAATGTGTCATGGATTTTCTCAATTTGAAACAGTTCGTATGCTTTTGTTTCCAATTTGAACCACACCATATTATCCGGTTCACTTTCCCATCGATGATTAGGGCTATATAATTGGTTTACGATAGAATCTTCCTGTGCATTGAAAATTTCTACCAAATAACTGCCATCAGATAAATTATAGTATCTGAAACGAATATCTATGCCCTTATTCCCCTGATATAAATAGCCGTTGATAGTTTGCTCGAAATTTAATTGAGACATTGCTTCCGGCAAAGCATTATTTGATTCGTTATACGATTCAATTCTGCTTATTATACTATCAAGGGTTTGTTGAATATCGCTTTTCTTATGATTGGCTGTGCTATAGCCCATAAGACTGATAGCCCAGACCGATAATGCGATTATTATCACAAAGCCTATGGCAATGGAATATAACACTATCTTATTCAACTTCTTCATGCTATTATCTTATTGTCATACGCAAAGTTACTAATTTTCGCTGAAATACAGCGTACTCCGTTGAAAATTCGTGTCTTTTCCGATGCTACCGCCCGGCCATAACTTTGCTGAAAACATCAGCATCGTTATGGCTATCGATACCAAATCACTTTCTCAACTCATTGCCGAGTTCCGCAAGTTACAGGCCAAAGACTCCATAACCCCGGAGTCGTTGGGCTATATTCTGCAACGTATCGCAGACCTTCTCGCCACCGCCGGAACCTCGGAGACACAGGCTATCCTCGGCAACTGGTACAACGCGCTCTCGAAAACAGACCATACCGCCGTCTGCAAATTGCAGCAAGGCCCGGCTGACCGTAATTTCGTAAGGCTCTCCAACACGTTCATCGATCTGCTTACCGGTCAGCAGATGACAAACGAGAACGCCACAATAATAAATATGGCAACCACCGAGCGCGCCGGGGCGATGAAAGCGCAGCAGGTCGTTGACCTCAACAATGCCCGTCACGCCATTGCCGACATCGAGAAACTTCTTGATGTAATACAGGCCAAACTCGGCATGACCGAAGGCTCCAAAGGTCTGTATAACACAGCCCAGATTTCTTGCGTCGTTCAAAACGGACAGTTGCTCGTCCTCGGCGCACAGCAGCTCATCAAGGAGGGATATGTGCCTTATATCTTCCGTCCCGTCCGCAAACGCAATCCTTTCAAGGACAAGGACGCTACCGCTGAACAGCGGGCCGCCAAGAAGTATTGCTCCGTAAAGAAAGGCTGGGGTGTGTTCGGCTCTATGTATGCCGTGAAACTCAACGGCTCTCAGGTTATGTTCTCGACCGGGCCGCACAATCTTCTATGCACGGAAAAGCAGCCGGGATATTCCGGTTCGCCACAGTATTTCGTGTCCCACAGTGTCGGCAAGGAGGGTAACAGGACTTTCGGTTGGGGTCGTTCCTCGGTGCATCTGCTCGACCGCAACCTCGCAAAGAAGACATCGAGGAAAAAGGAACGCATGATACGGCTGCGCTTCGGAATCGGTTTCGCAAAACCGATTTATCCCGGACGCGCCGCCATCACACCGGCCAATCTCGCAAGCTCGCTCGCCGAGTTCTATCTGATCTACAATCCCGCAACCGAAAAATGGACTTTCGGGAAGTAAAAAGAAAGCCCGAAGCTGACGCTCCGGGGGATGCTATCTTTTATACTTCTCAACTGAAAGCCCACAGGGGGTTGCTATCATCGATACGTCGCAAAGAAAGCCGCAGTAAAAAACTACGAGGGTGCTATCCGGCATCTGTCAGAGGTATCCACTTTTCTTAGCTTGGCTTCACTTTCGTTCAGAGGTGTCCGGTCGGATTAGCTTGGTTTCACTTAACAATACGCAAAGATAATACTTTTTCTTCACATACACAACTCGTTAACCAACAAAATCATGAATCTCCACAAACATAAGCCTACAATTCAGCTTCTATCCGCAATTCTGCTGATAGTGGTTGGATGCGGCCTCCTGATTTCCGGCTTCATCATGCCTCCCCCCGGCGAAATTCATAATTCCGTCCTTATCGCCTTCGGCGAGATTCTGACTTTCGCGGGGGCTTTGTTCGGCATTGACTACCACTATAAATACAAAAACCATGACAACAACAATCAGTAAAGGCAGCAGGGGCGACACCGTCGCCCTCCTGCAACGCAAACTCAACCTCATTCCTGACGGTATCTTCGGTCCGATTACCGATGAAGCCGTCCGCGATTTTCAGAAATCGCACGGCCTCGCCGTGGACGGCATCGTAGGCCCGAAGACCTGGGCGGCTCTTGGTGTCGGCTCGTTACCGAACACCCGGCGCATCGACAAGATAATCCTACATTGCACGGCTACGCCAGAGGGGAAGGATTATACTGTCGCCCATATCCGCCAGTGGCATCTTGCACGAGGCTTCTCCGATGTCGGCTATCACTATGTGATCTACCGCGACGGTTCCGTTCATCGTGGCCGTCCTGAAACCCAGGTCGGCGCACACACCACCGATTACAACGCTCACTCCATAGGAGTTTGCTATATCGGTGGCTGCGAAGCCACGAAGAACGCCAAAGGAGATTATCCTCCCAAAGATACGCGCACTCCGGCACAACGCGCCGCGCTCGTCCGTCTCGTGGCCGAGTTGCGTTCCAAATATCCCGGTGCCACAGTACACGGACACAATGAGTTTGCAAACAAGGCGTGTCCTTCGTTCAACGTTCAGAAAGAGCCTGAGTTATGCGGACACAAATAATCATCTTCACGCTCTCGCTGGTTCTTTTCGGCTGCAAAAGCCACAAAGAAGTTGTTTCGGATAAATCCCTTTCAACAGACAGCATAGCCCGGTCGGAACATCACCGCACAATCGCGGTGATAGATTCGGCTATCCGTAATATTGATTTTAGCTTCGATACCCTGAAAATCAATATCGAGAGACCTTATTCAATCGGCGATACCGTCGCCTGTCAGCCGGAGGTTATTCGCATCAAGGCTGTAAGGGGGCGCGTGATAGACCGGCGGCGTGTTCATAGGGACAGCGTCGAAGCCTTCAACCGGCTTGATACGGTGGCTTATCGTCAATCAGCCGCCGAGACTTCGACAGAACACACCGCCACGACGCGCCTATATAATCCGCCTGACGGCACGGCGGTTATAATAATCGCGCTTATAATCGTCGGGATTTTATTCTTCGTTTGCTATCGCAAGCGCTGATTTCATAAAGCACTGAAAGTAGAAGTTTTTTCATAAATTGGCAGAGCGAGTTGCCCGTGAGGGTAGCTCGTTTTGTTTTATATGTCGCGTTCATCTTTTCTGACCCTCCCGGCTGGTGGCGGATGTCGGCCATACTGACCTCAATACGTCCTTCGATTGATGCCTACATCCTTCCGTGTCCGAGCATCGTTGGTCGAGGCTCCGCTGCTCTCCGCTTCGACTAACGACCGCTGCGGGTGCCGGGTCGAGAGATTGCGCCCTCCGGCTTGACGTCCGCTTGATCCCGACACCGCTCCTGCGTCACGGTGTCGGGCGCGGAGTCCGCACCTGCGGTTACAAACTCTCTTTGACGGCTACATTCCCGCTTTCGCCGCCACCCCTCCGTTGTCGGGGTGTTGGCACGCTTCACTCCGCTGTCAACCCGGCAACCTCCGCTTGCAATTCCGACTCACAAGGACAGGCATCTTCTCTCCGTCCTCCGGTCGGCGCACTGCCGCCATTCGCCACCATCCTCCCACCCATAAGTGGACTGATGAACGCACGGAGATTAGCCCGTGGCACTCGCTCATTTCTCGCCGAGGGCAAGAATGTAGACGGCTTTTGTTTTCGTACCCACCCGGAACGTTGCTTATGCAATGGCATTTGACCGCTCATTCCCTCAGTCGCTCGCTTCCCAAGCCATCGCCAACTCCGAGCATTTTTGGCCGAGGCTCCGTTGCTCTCCGCTTCGGCTAAATAACGCTTCGGCCTTCGGGTCGAGAGATTACGCCCTACGGCTTGCCCGAAGCTTTACCCCGACACCGCTCCTGCGTCACGGTGTCGGGCGCGTCTGTCTGCGCCTGCGGTCATAAACTCTCTTTGACGGCTACGTTCTCGCTTTCGCCGCCACCCCTCCTGCGTCGGGGTGTTGGCCCGCTTCACTTCGCTGTCAACCCAATGCCTACGCTTGCTATTCCGAGCCGTCGATGCCGGGCTGCCGCGCTCCTTCCTCCATTTCGCACGGATGCCATACTGACAGCAACGTTCCTCCCACCCGCAGAGGAAGAAGCCGCCTACATTCCAAGCCCCGGCACTTTTCTATTATTCGTCTGCGACGCTATGCCCGCCCCAGGCCGATGTGCGGTGCGCCGATGCACTGACTCCACTCCGGCAGTCGGCCAACCACTTCACTCCCTCCGAGTCTGCCTACGGCTTAGAGCAAGGGCAGGTCGGCTTACTGTCTGCGGTGCAAGCTCCTCGACAGAAAGCCTGTCGCTTCGTGCCTCCGCGACCCCTGCCGTTTGCGCTAATCCCTTTGTAGGCACTCCGAGTTCACTGCGTTCCTTTGGCTGACTTACCTCCGTTACGCGCAGCATCGTCATCACCGCACATCGCCACATCTGACCCTTTGATTTGATAAGTGTATCAAATTCAAAGGAGAGTGGTGCTGTCGCAAAGATCAATTTCCACGATGCGGAAATTTGACCTTCACGGCAGCGATTTTACCGCCCGTTCTGCATATAGCGGTAGGACGAAAAAGGGTCGGAGCGAAAACGAGGTTCAGCGCGGTGGGGGGTGTGCAATGCCACTACGGGGGCAAGCCCCCGTAACCCCCAAACGTCTGCTGCACAGCCGTTTTGCATCTGCAACCCACTGCAAAACCGGGATTTTTGTAGACGGGACCCGCGCAGATGCCATTGATTTGCCTGATATGCAAATCTTTAAGGCTCAATTTTGACAGGACCCGACCGGCTTCCGCCGCCCATCAAAACCGAGGTCGGAGCTTTCCTTTCCGACACCTTCCCGTCGACCCTGTATCCTGCCCGACACCAACCCTGAGAAAGAGGATTTTATGCGCTCGTAACGTCTTTTCGACTCCGAAAATTCCGGCTGATATTTGCAGGGAACACCTACAAACATCGCATTCAACAAGGAATTATGGCTAATTATACATCCACCGCCAATGTCGTTCTCTCCGTCAACGGCAAGCAAGCGCAGCAGATGCTTTCTTCTCTCGAAAAGGACGCGAAGCGTCTGGAAAGACAGATTGCAGCCGCAGCCAAGGCAGGAGATAAAGCCTCGATGAAGAAACTTCAACGAGAGCTTAATCAGACAAACCGCCTTATGGACCAGCTCAAAGGTGCGTCCGCTTCCACCGAGAGAATCCTGAGCCGTCTTGACAAGGCGACACCGAAGGAACTTAACAAGGCTCTCCGCCAACTCAAAAACGAGTTGAACGGCATCGAGCGCGGCACCGCCGCGTGGGACGCCCAAATCGCAAAGATTAAGGCTGTCAGAGCGGAGATTGACAACGTCAATGACGCCATGCGTGAGGGGGACTCCCTCTCGGACCGCGTGGCCGAATGGCTCAACAAGTGGCAGATGGCCCTTGTTGCAGTCGGCGCAGCCATTACAGGCTTGGGAATGGCC
>ERZ780207.1190-NODE-1190-length-23377-cov-6.009047_pt1 | contig 23377 bp, 19 predicted proteins | sample MGYA00510977_ERZ780207 | MGnify/ENA primary metagenome ERZ780207 (study PRJEB29588, sample SAMEA2151383) | human gut metagenome | biome: human gut; feature: human-associated habitat; material: faeces | place: Denmark | collected 2008/2010 ... | reverse complement strand
GCGGCCAGTTCATCTGGCCTGTGCCGAACTACCGCTACTGCTCGCGCTGGTACGGCGGACGTCACAAGGGCGTGGACATCTGCGCCCCGGCCGGTACGCCCATCTACGCCTCCGCAGGCGGTACCGTCACCAAGGCGGGTTACAACAAGGCCGGTGCAGGTACGGGCTATGGCTACTCGGTCATCATCAACCACGGCGGTGGATACAGCTCTGTGTATGCGCACTGCCTGTCCCTGACCGTCAGTGCGGGCCAGACCGTCCGGCAGGGCCAGCTCATCGGCTATGTGGGCAGCACCGGACGTTCCAGCGGCAACCACTGCCACTTCGAGATCCGGCGCAACGGCTCTTACATCGCACCGCAGAACGTGTTCAACCGCAGCAAATATCGGTAAATAGCAGCAAGGGCTTTTCCGCAGGGGGAAAGCCCCTCTGCTGTATCATGAATAAAAAGGAGAGATCATCTATGTCTACCCCTCACATCAGCGCAGAAATGGGCGATTTCGCCAAGACAGTCCTTATGCCGGGTGACCCCCTGCGTGCCAAATTTATTGCCGACACCTTTTTGCAGGATGTCCGGCAGGTGACTGGCGTGCGCGGGATGCTGGGCTTTACCGGCACCTACGAAGGCCGCCCCATCAGCGTGATGGGCAGCGGTATGGGTATGCCCTCCATCGGCATCTACTCCTACGAGCTGTTCAACTTCTACGGCGTGAAAAATATCGTCCGCATCGGTTCTGCTGGCAGCTATACCGAGAAGGCCAAGCTGTTCGACACCGTGCTGGCTACCGGCGCTGTGAGCGAGAGCAACTACGCCCGGGTGCAGAGCGGCTTTACCGGCAACATCACCCTGCCCAGCGCAGCCCTGAACGAAAAGCTGCGTGCCTCCGCTGCAAAGCAGGGCATTCCCCTGATCGAGGGCAACATCCACTCTTCGGATGTGTTCTACCGCCAGCCCTCGGACGCAAAGCCCACCTACTGGGAAAAGCTGCGGGACGAGGACGGCTGCCTGTGCGTGGAGATGGAAAGCTTTGCTCTGTTTGCCAACGCGCAGGTGCTGGGCAAGAACGCCGCCTGCCTGTTGACCATCTCGGACAGCTTTGTGGCCCCCGGCATTACCACCGCCGAGGAGCGCCAGAAGAGCTTTACCGACATGATGAAGGTCGCTCTGGGCGCAGAGTACTGATCGCATAACTTTCCAGCGCGGCTGCCGCCCTCAAGGCACAGCCGCGCTGTTTTTGCCCGTAAAAGGAGGAGACAGCATGACAAAACTGACCATGGAAGAAAAACAGCAGCTGATCCGCATGGCACTGGCCGCACGGGAAAAGGCCTATGCGCCTTACAGTGATTTTATGGTGGGCGCTGCACTGCGCGCTGCGGATGGCCGCATCTTTACCGGCTGCAACGTGGAGAACGCCGCCTTTACCCCCACCAGCTGCGCCGAGCGCACCGCTCTGTTCAAGGCGGTGGCGGAAGGCGTGACCGCGTTTACGGATATCGCCGTGGTGGGCAGCCGCCGGGGCGAAGTGAACCGGCAGATCACCTCGCCCTGCGGTGTGTGCCGTCAGGCACTGTTCGAGTTTGGCGGGCCGGAGCTGAACGTCATTATGGCAAAGACCCCGGAGGATTTCATTGAGCGCAGCATGGACGAGCTGCTGCCCTTCGGCTTTGGCCCCTCCAACGTGGCGGGCAACAGCGCCGTGGAAGGAAAGTAACTGTCTTTCTGCGAAAAACAGCGCAAGCAGGGGAAATTTGGTGAATAAGCATTACTTTTTTATAAATTATACAAGGGATTTGTAAAGAATTTGTAATCGGAAATTGCTTGCATCTGTCACTTCCACCCGCTATACTTGAGCCAGTAGATGTGCCAGAGTGCACATTTCATTCATTTGACGCAATTTTTTAAAATAAAAGGAGAGTTTCTTATGAAGATTTCTCGTCGTAACTTTCTGGCTGTGGCCGGTGCTGCTGCCGCTGCCGCTGCTCTGACCGCCTGCGGCGGTTCCTCCGCTTCCTCTACCAGCACTGCTTCTTCCGCAGCTGCCAGCTCTTCCGCCGCTTCCGGCGCAGCAGACGGCGCTGAGAAGATCGCTAAGGTCGCTCTGACCTGCGATACCGGCACGATCGATGATGAGAGCTTCAACCAGGCTTGCTGGGCTGCTGTTTCCAGCTACATGGGCGACAACTGCCAGTACTACATCCCCGATTCCGATGCTTCCGATGAGGATCGCGAGACCATGATCCGTCAGGCTGTCAACGACGGCGCCGACGTTATCGTCTGCGTTGGCTACCTGTACGGCGCCTCTCTGGCATGGGCTGCTGAGCAGTACCCCGACATCAAGTTCATCGCTATCGATGTGACCCAGGGCGATATCGGCACCGACAGCATCCCCGCCAACTGCTACTGCATCACCTTCAAGGAGGAGCAGGCAGGCTATCTGGCAGGCTACGCCGTTGTTAAGGACGGCTACACCAAGCTGGGCTTCCTGGGCGGCATGGCTGTGCCCGCCGTTATCCGTTACGGCTACGGCTATGTGCAGGGCGCTGACGCTGCTGCAAAGGAGCTGGGCACCAACATTGACATCAACTACTTCTACGGCGGCCAGTTCTACGGCGATGCCAACATCACCTCCCGTATGGAGGGCTGGTATGCCAACGGCACCCAGATCGTCTTTGCCTGCGGCGGCGGCATCTACACCTCTGCTGTCGAGGCTGCTCTGAAGAACAACGGCTACGTTGTGGGCGTTGACGTTGACCAGAACTACATCGGTGCTAATGGCGTTGAGAAGGACGGCTACGCATACAACCCGTTCATCACCTCTGCCATGAAGGGCCTGTCTGAGTCTGTCAGCACCGCTCTGGGCGACATCGAGGCCGGCGAGTGGAGCAACATCGCTGCTACCAACGGTAACTTCGGTCTGGAGGATGGCGACTATGTTGGTCTGCCCACTGCTGATGACAGCTGGAACTTCAAGACCTTCACCAAGGACGAGTACGAGACCCTGAAGAACAAGATCGCTTCCGGCGAGCTCGTTGTGGACAACAGCTCCGACGACGCTACCAAGCCCACCGTCAGCGAGTTCACCAAGGTCAACTATATCCAGTAATCGCTATCCCGGAATTACTCCCGTAATAGGGGCGGGGTGCTCATGCAGGGGCACCCCGCCCTTTTTGTATGCCTGTGTGGGAGAAACAGGTGGGAAATCGTGCAGACCATACAAAAGTAATACTTTTACTTGTGCTTTTTGACAAAAAATCAAAAAGCCGTGTGCAAACTGCAAAAAATCAGGTATAATGGGTTGTAGTATAGAAAAAGGTGTCGTTACGGCACGAAAGGAGAGTGAGCAGATTGGCAGAGGATTATGTGATCGAGATGCTCCACATTACCAAGGAATTCCCCGGTATCAAGGCAAACGATGATATCACCCTGCAGCTGCGCAAGGGCGAGGTACACGCCCTTCTGGGCGAGAACGGCGCGGGCAAAAGTACGCTGATGAGCGTGCTGTTCGGCCTGTATCAGCCGGAACAGGGCAAGATCCTGAAAAACGGCAAGGAGGTTGCCATCCGCAACCCCAACGATGCCAACGCACTGGGCATCGGCATGGTGCACCAGCATTTCAAGCTGGTGGAATGCTTCAGCGTGCTGGACAACATCATTCTGGGCGTGGAACCCAACAAGATGGGCTTTTTGCAGAAGGCCGAGGCACGCAAAAAGGTGATGGCGCTGAGCGAAAAGTACGGTCTGCGGGTAGACCCGGACGCACTCGTCAGCGATATCTCGGTGGGTATGCAGCAGCGCGTAGAGATTTTGAAGATGCTGTACCGCGACAACGAGATCCTGATCTTTGACGAGCCTACCGCTGTGCTGACCCCGCAGGAGATCGACGAACTGATGGAGATCATGCGCGGGTTCAAGAAGGAGGGCAAGTCCATCCTGTTCATCACCCATAAGCTCAACGAGATCATGGCTGTGGCCGACCGCTGCACCGTGCTGCGCAAGGGCAAATATATGGGCACGGTGGATATCAAGGACACCACCAAGGAAGAGCTTTCCCGCCGCATGGTGGGCCGTGACGTGCAGCTGCAGGTGGAAAAGCAGCCCGCGCACCCCGGCGAGACCGTACTGGACGTGGAAAACGTTACCATCCACAATGACCAGCGCAAGAAGGACGTGGTGAAGGACGTGTCCTTTAAGGTGCACGCAGGCGAGATCGTCTGTCTGGCGGGCATCGAGGGCAACGGCCAGACCGAGTTTATCTACGGCCTGACCGGCCTGAGCAAGCTGTCTAGCGGCAAGCTTACGCTGGACGGCAAGGATATCACCCACGAGAGCATCCGCCAGCGCTCCAAGGACGGCATGGGTCACATCCCGGAGGACCGCCACAAGCACGGTCTTGTGCTGGATTTCAGTCTGGAAAACAACATCGTGCTGCAGCGCTACTGGCAGCCGGAGTTCCAGAAGGGCGGCTTTATCCGTGCCGATAAGGTGCGCGAGTACTCTGACAGACTGATCGAGCAGTACGATGTGCGCAGCGGTCAGGGCAGTCTGACCACCGTGCGCAGTATGTCCGGCGGTAACCAGCAGAAGGCCATCATTGCCCGCGAGATCGACCGCGACCCCAAGCTGCTGGTGGCAGTGCAGCCTACCCGTGGTCTGGACGTGGGTGCCATTGAGTACATCCACCGCCAGATCGTGGCCGAGCGCGATAAGGGCAAGGCCGTGCTGCTGGTCAGCTTGGAGCTGGACGAGGTGATGAACCTTTCTGACCGCATCCTTGTAATGTACGAGGGCGAGATCGTGGGCGAGTTTGACCCCAAGACCACCACCGTGCAGGAGCTGGGTCTGTATATGGCAGGCGCCCGCAAGCAGGGAAAGGAGGAGCAGTAACACATGAATAAGAAAAAACTTTCCCGCAGCAGCAGCCTGCAAAGCTCTGTTACCAGCGTGCTGGCTGCACTGCTGTGCATCCTGATTGGTTTGCTGGTGGGCTTTCTGGTGCTGGTAGCCATCAACCCCGCACACGCATGGGGCGATGGCTTTGTGCGCATCATCAAGGGCGGTTTCCACGATGCCCCCTACGGTGTGGGCAAGGAGCTTGCCAATGCCGCACCCCTGATTATGACCGGTCTGTCCGTGGCCTTTGCCTTCAAGACCGGCCTGTTCAACATCGGTGCAGCCGGTCAGTATACGCTGGGCGCTTACGGTGCGCTGTACTGCGCCATCATGCTCAAGCTGCCCTGGTTCGTCTGCCTGCTGGTAGCAGCAGTGCTGGGCGGCCTGTGGGGTGCGATCCCCGGCTTTTTCAAAGCCTACTTCAACATCAACGAGGTCATTACCTCCATCATGTTCAACTGGATCGGCCTGTATCTGGTGAATGAGCTCATCTACCAGAACGGCACCGGCCCCATGTACGATGTGCGCAACACCCGTACTTTGAACCTGAGCAAGAATGCCGATTTTGCCCAGTCCCTGATCCCGGACTTTGGCTTGAACAAGCTGTTCCAGACCAACAGCACCACCATTGCCATCTTCTTGGCGGCAGCGGTGGCCGTGCTGATCTGGGTGGTGCTGAACAAGACCACCTTCGGCTACGAGCTCAAGGCCGTTGGCCTGAACAAGAACGCCGCCCGTTACGCCGGTATCAACGAGAAGAAGAACATCATCCTCTCCATGGCCATTGCCGGTGCGCTGGCAGGCTTCGGCGCGGGTCTGTTCTATCTGTCCAACGTGTCCCAGTGGAACCCGCTGAACTCCACCAGCCTGCCGGGCATGGGCTTCAACGGTATCTCGGTGGCACTGCTGGCAAGCTCCAACCCCATTGGCACCGTGTTCTCTGCGCTGTTCATCTCCCACATCTCGGTCGGCGGCTCCTTCCTGTCCACCAAGTTTTACCCCACTGAGATCTCGGATCTGATCAGCGGCATCATCATCTACCTGTGCGCATTCTCCATGCTGTTCCGCGGCAAGATCCAGAGCCTGCTGTTCCGGAATGCCGAAAAGACCAATGTGAACGCAGAGCCTGCGCCTGCCGCAGAAAAGACCAAAAAGGAGGGCAAGTAATATGCTGCTTCTGATCAAATATACCCTGCTGTACGGTATCGTGCTGATGCTGGTGGCACTGGGCGGTATGTTCAGCGAACATTCCGGCATCATCAACATTGCACTGGAGGGCATCATGGTCATCGGCGGTGTGGCCGGTGTGCTTACCCTGACCATGCTGCCTGCAAGCCTGTCACCTTTCCTTGTGGTGCTGATCTCCATTCTGGTGGCAGCGCTGGCGGGCGTGATCTACAGTCTGCTGTTGGCCTTTGCCTCCATCAACCTGAAGGCAGACCAGACCATCGGCGGCACGGCACTGAACCTGCTGGCCACCGCCATTGCCGTGGTCATCTCCAAGTACTTCAGCGAGAGCGGCAGCGCCAAGCTGAACTATTCCAACAAGCCCTTCCTGTTCAGCATCGGCGGGCTGGAACTCAGCGTGTTCGTGCCGCTGGGGCTGATCTTGCTGGTGGTCAGCTACATCGTGCTGTATAAGACCCGCTTCGGCCTGCGTCTGCGTCCCTGGGGCGAGCATCCGCAGGCTGCGGACTCGGTGGGCATCAACGTTTACAAGATGCGCTACGCCGGTGTCATCCTTTCCGGTGCGCTGGGCGCCGTCGGCGGTCTGGCCTATATTGTGCCCCCGGTGCAGACCTGGAACTTTGAAGTCGGCGTGGCCGGTGCAGGCTTTCTGGCACTGGCAGTTATGATCTTTGGCCAGTGGAAGCCTTTCCACATCTTTGGCGCGGCCATGTTCTTTGCCGTGTTCAAGAGCCTTGCCAATATTGCAGACTCTACCTTCCTTGCGCAGCTGCACTGGTCCAGCAACATCTATAATATGATGCCCTTTGTGGCCTCCATGGTCATTCTGGCCTTCACCTCCAAGAACAGCATGGCACCCAAGGCCGAGGGTATCCCCTACGATAAGGGCTCCCGCTAAGCGTATTCGCTAAAAATCTGTAAAACGAAGGCATCCGCAGCCATCCATGTGCTACGGATGCCTTTTTTGTACGGGGCAGGGCATATTTTGTCCATATATTTGCCGGCAAAAAATGGCATTTTTACTTGTAAAATACAACAAGATGTGCTATCATTATAAAACGAATATGTATCTATAGGAACCCGGTGTACATTTCTTGCACTGCGGAAAACAAGAAAGGTGAGTTTCGCTATTATGGACGAAAAAGCAACTATGGGACAGTCGCTCCGGAACATGGAGGACGAAGAGACCATTGATCTGATGGAACTGGCCCGCCTGCTGTGGGCGCATGCTGTGCAGATCGTGGCAGCAGCTGTTGCGGCAGCGCTGATTTGCCTGCTGGTGTGCGTGTTTGCGCTTACACCCAAGTATCAGGCTTCTATCAATATGATCGTGAATACCCGGCAGGATAACTCCTCCACCTTTACCAGTGATAACTTCAATTCTGCTAAGAACCTGATCAGCACCTATGCGGTCATCATCAAGGGCAACACCGTGCTGAACGAGGTGATCGACAAACTGGATCTGGATATGACCTACACCGAGTTGTATAAGATGGTGGATGTTGCCGATGTGGACTCTACCCAGATCATGCAGATCACGGTCACCGATACCGATGCAGAGCGCGCAGGCGAGATCGCACAGACCATTGCCGACATCGTGCCCGATGTGCTGGTGGAAAAGGTGGAAGCCGGTTCCTGCAAGGCGGTGAGCGATGTGATCATCGATCCCAACAAGGTGTTCCCCCAGACCAAGAAGTACGTTGTGCTGGCCGGTCTGCTGGGCGCTGTGGTGGTGTGCGGCGTGCTGGTGCTGGCACACCTGCTGCACGATACCATTGTGGATGACGAAGATGTTCAGAAGAAGCTCGGCCTGCCCGTGCTGGGCCTGATCCCGGAGGTGTAAGACGATGTGGAATCTGTTTAACAAAAAGAACAAAACTGACGGCGAGCACCGTACCCTGCAGCTGATCACCGATAAGGGGATGCCCTTTGGCTATGTGGAGGCCTACAAGTCTCTGCGCACCAATCTGGACTTTATGGCGGGCTCCATGGACGTGCACACGCTGGTCATCACCAGTACCGTGCCGGAAGAGTCCAAGAGCAATGTGGCGGTCAATCTGGCGATGACGATGGCCGAAAGCGGCAAAAAGGTGGCTCTGGTGGATTGCGACCTGCGCAAGCCGGTGCTGCACCGCTATCTGAAGGCCGGTCACAACGTAAAGGGCGTTTCCAACGTGCTGTCCAACCAGTGCACGCTGGACGAGGCGCTGCATGAACTGAAGGAAATGAATCTGACCTTCCTGCCCGCCGGTACCCCGCCGCCGAACCCCTCCGAGATGCTGAGCCAGCCGCAGATGCAGGCCATGGTCAACACCCTGCGGGAAAAGTTCGATGTGGTCATCTTTGATGCACCCCCGGTGTCCGTGGTCACCGATGCAGCCGTCATCGGCCGCTATGTGGACGGCGCGGTTTTCGTTGTGCGCTCGGACTACGCCCCCGCCGATGCGGTGCGCGGCGCAGTGAAAAAGCTGCAGGATGCCGGTGTCCGGGTGCTGGGCAGCGTGCTGACCCGCTACGACATGAAGAAGGCACTCAAGGGCTCCAGCTACGCATACAGCTATGCCTACAATTACAACTATGCCTACGAAAAACAGAAGGCTGATGTTACTGAATAAGGAAGCACTGCTATGACGGATCTGCATTGTCACATTCTGCCCGGCATGGATGACGGCGCAAAGGATACAGCAGTCTCGCTGGAGCTGCTGCGCAGGGAATACGAGGACGGTGTGCGCAACATCGCGTTCACCAGCCACTTCAACAGCGAGCGTACCACAGTGGAAGCCTTTACGGTAAAGCGGCAGGCTGCCTTTGAACAGCTGACCGCAGCGCTGGAGGGGCAGCCCATGCAGTTTGATTTCAAACTGGGGGCGGAGGTGTTCTTCTCGCCCGGCCTGTGCGAGCTGGACACCCGGGCGCTGTGCATGGGGGACACCGCTTATCTGCTGCTGGAGTTTCCCACCACCCACAAGCCGCATTTTATCCGGCAGACCCTGTACAATCTGCAGCAGCAGGGCATCGTGCCGCTGATTGCGCATATCGAGCGCTACCCCTATGTGCTGGAGAATCCCACCCTGCTGTACGACTGGGTAGCCGCCGGTGCCTATGCGCAGATCAACGCAGGAGCACTGCTGGAGCCTAAGCTCTGCAAAAAGTTGTGTAAGTTCATCCAGTGGGGATTGGTTCATGTCATCTCCACCGACACCCATTCCCCGGACAAGCGCCCGCCCCGCATGGCGCAGGGTGTGCAGCAGCTGGAAAAGCTGCTGGGCAGGGAAGCTGTTGCCCGCATCGTGCGCAACGGCGATGAACTGTTCCATGATCAGGAACTGGACGCGGCGACCCTGCATCAGCCCAAAAAGTTTTTGGGCATGTGGGTCTGATCCTAAAGTAAGGAGAAAACTGCCCGGGCAGAGAATTACTCTGCCCGGGCAGCGGATTTTGGTATGAAGAAAAATAAGGTCCTGAAAATCGTGTTGATCGTGCTGGGCGCGCTGGTGGCTCTGCTGGCAGCAGCTGTTCTTGGCGTGCTGTTCTACCTCCACAGTATGGCAGCCGGTATTCCTGAAACCCTGCCGGATGCCCCGGCGGACAGCACACAGGTCACCCTGACGGATGATGAGATCGATAAGCTGCTCAGCGGTGAGATCACGCTGGAGGAACTGGCAGATGAAGCCGCCGCGTCCGGCAGCGGGGAACAGGAGGCATCCGCCAGCGCTCCGCAGCAGGAGACAGGTGCGGCTTCCTCCCCGGCAGGTTCTTCTGCTTCTTCGGGGAGCGCTGCCTCCCGGACGGAGAGCAGCAGTACAGCGTCCTCCAGCAAGCAGGAGACTGCCGGTACAGCCAATTCCGGTACAGAAAAACCGGCGTCCTCCTCCGGCAAACAGGAGGCCGGCTACGAGGCCGAGGTCAAGGCACTGCTGCGGCAGCTGTACAGCGTCAAGGCACGCGCCGAGGCAGAGCTGAACAGCTGCATTGCCGGAGCAAAGGCAGAGTTCAAATCGCTGCCGGAGTCTCAGCAGACACAGGCGCGCAAGATCTCCATCGTGCTGGCCAGAAGCGGCAGACTGTACGCGATGCAGGCCTCCTATGATAAGGAAGTGGAGAGCATCGTCAGCCAGATGCGCGCCATTCTGACCGCCAACGGCCAGAGCACCGCACTGGCGGATCAGGCCATGGCCTCCTATAAGGCACAGAAGAGCGCCATGTACTCCCGGCTGACCGCAAAACTGTACTCCTGACCCGCAAAACGACCACGGACCATCCGCAGCACATCTCCCGGGCACTGACTGTGCCGGAAAGGGGCTGCGGATGGTTTTGTTTTGCCTTTTTGCTGTAATATGGAGAAAAATGCCAAGGACATGGAGGGATGACTCTGCGGCAGAGACGCTGCCTTTTACGCCGACAGGGGAGGGCGGATTGTACGCGCCAACGGAACAATCCCCCAAAAGGTCGGAAAAGTAGCACTTTTACCTACAAATATACAGGAAATTTGTATAAAGTATAAGATTTCACTCATGCTTTGCTATAATGAAGTGAATTCTTTTCATGTAAATTGACAAAAATCGTGGTTATCCTTATAATAGATAGAGTGTTTCTCGGGTATGGACGATGGTGTTTGTGCAACCGCAAGATGCCATCGTTTTATTATTCGCTTTTCTGTCCGCGTGCCAAGGACAGACGTCCGCTATGTGTGAGGCTGGCGGACTGCGGGAAAGTGTGGCTCGGCCTGAGAGCAAAAACAGTAATTCATTGATAGGATTGGAGTGGCATCAAACGATGGCAAAGTACATCATCAAGCGTGTCGCAATGGGTATCTTCAGTATCTTCATTGTGGCTACGGTTACCTTTTTTGTCATGAACCTGGTCCCCGGTGGCCCGTTCGTGGCAGAAAAGTCCATCAGTGCCGCTGCTCAGCAGGCTCTGGCCGAAAAGTATGGCCTTGATAAGCCGCTGAGTGTGCAGTACGTCAACTACATGCAGAGCCTTTTGCACGGCGATCTGGGTCTGAGCCTGCGTCAGCGCGGACGTACCGTGAACCAGATCATTGCCAGCAAGCTGCCGGTGTCCTGCCGTCTGGCAGGCATTGCCGTGGTGGTGGCTCTGTGCGTGGGCATCCCGCTGGGCTGCATTTCCGCTTACAACCGCGGTAAGTGGCTGGATAACGTTATTATCGTGTTTGCAACCTGTGGCATCGCGATCCCCAGCTTTATTTCCAGCGTGCTGCTATTGTACCAGTTTGGTATGAAAATGAAGGTGCTGCCCACCGTTGGTCTGAACAGCGCAGCCGCCTATATCATGCCGGTCACTGCACTGGCCATCTATCCCTCGGCTTATATCACCCGTTTGATGCGCTCCAGCCTGCTGGACGTTATGGGTCAGGACTATATGCGCACTGCCCGCGCAAAGGGCGTGTCCCAGTTCATGATCCTGTTCAAGCACGCACTGCGCAACGCCATTCTGCCTGTCATCACCTACGTCGGCCCCATGCTGGCCAGCCTGATGACCGGTTCTTTCGTGGTGGAAAAAATCTTCTCCGTGCCCGGTCTGGGCCGCGACTTCGTGTCTGCAATCACCAACCGTGACTACACCATGATTATGGGCACCACCATCCTGCTGTCCAGCATGGTCATCATTGCAAACGTGGTCGTGGATATCCTTTATAAAATCATCGACCCGCGCATCAAGCTGCAGTAAGAGAAAGGAGCGATTTTCATGGAAAACATTAAAAAGAATCCGCTCAGCCTGCAGCTCAACGCGGAGGATTTTCTGCCCGCCAGCAATGAAGAAAAGCAGAGCCTGGTGGTCATGCGCGAAAGCGTCAACTTCTGGAAGGACGGTATCCGCCGCCTGAAGAAGAACAAGATCGCCATGGTCAGCTTTGTGTTCATCATTGCCATTGCCATCTTTGCCTACCTGCTGCCCGCCGTCTGGCCTTACAGCTACTCCGAGCAGATGAAGGGCAGCAACAACCTGAAGCCCTTTGAGTACTCTGCTTCCGAGCAGGCGCGTATCGATGCAGGCGAAAAGGTGTTCCCGCATATTCTGGGCACCGACCGTATGGGCCGTGACTTCGCTGTGCGTATCATGATGGGCACCCGCGTCAGCCTGTCCGTCGGTCTGATCGCCTCTGTGCTGGTGCTGATCATCGGCGCCACCTATGGTGCGGTTGCGGCCTTTGCCGGCGGCTGGGTGGACAATATCATGATGCGTATTACAGATATCCTGTACACCATCCCCGATATTCTGCTGATCATCCTGCTGGGCATGGCTCTGAAAGATCCGCTGGATGCACTGGCTACCAAGCCCGGCTTCAAGTGGATGCAGACCCTTGGCCCCAACATGATCTCCATCTTCATCATCTTTGCTCTGCTGTACTGGGTCGGCATGGCGCGTATCGTCCGCAGCCAGATCCTGATCCTGAAGGAGAGCGAGTACGTTACCGCTGCCCGCGCACTGGGCGCATCCAGCGGCCGCATCATCAAAAAGCATCTGCTCACTAACTGCATCGGTACTTTGATCGTTACCACCACCCTGCAGATCCCGGCTTCCATCTTCACCGAGAGCTACCTGAGCTTCATCGGTCTGGGTGTTGCAGCCCCGCTGCCTTCTCTGGGTTCTCTGGCTACCGATGCCGTCAAGGGCATGAACACCTACCCCCATCTGCTGATCGCCCCCGCACTGATGATCAGCGTGATGATCCTTGTGTTCAACCTGTTCGGCGATGGCCTGCGCGATGCCTTTGACCCGAAGCTGAAGAATTGATGAGGTGAACAGAAATGAGCGAGAAAATTCTTGATATCAAAGATGAACGCCTTTCTTTCTTCACCCCTGCGGGCGAAGTAAAGGCACTGAACGGCGTTTCCTTTACCATGAATCAGGGCGATGTTCTGGGCGTTGTGGGCGAGTCCGGCTCCGGTAAGTCGGTCACCGCCTACTCTGTTATGGGTCTGACCGCTTACCCCGGCAAGCTGGTGGGCGGCAAGGTGTGGTTCAACGGCCACGAGATCGAGAACATGAAGGAGAAGGACTTCCGCAAGATCCGCGGTAACGAGGTCTCCATCATCTTCCAGGATCCCATGACCAGCCTGAACCCGGTGTACACCATCGGCAACCAGATCGTGGAGGTCATCCGCCTGCACACCGATAAGAACAAGGCCGATGCATGGGCACGTGCCAAGGAGCTGCTGGAGCTGGTTGGCATCAATGAGCCCGAGAAGCGTCTGAAGCAGTACCCCCACGAGCTGTCCGGCGGTATGCGCCAGCGCGTGATGATCGCCATTGCACTGGCCTGTGAGCCTAAGCTGCTGATCGCCGATGAGCCCACCACCGCACTGGATGTGACCATTCAGGCACAGATCCTTGAGCTGATGCAGGATCTGCGCAAGAAGCTGGGCATGAGCATCATCATGATCACCCACGATCTGGGCGTTGTGGCTTCCATGTGCGAGAAGATCGCCGTCATGTACGCCGGCCACATCGTGGAGTACGGCACCACCGACGAGATCTTCTATCAGCCGGGTCACGAGTACACCAAGGGCCTGATCAACTCCATCCCAAAGCTGAACACCGCAGAGCACGAGCGCCTTGTGCCTATCGAGGGTACCCCTGTGGACCTGCTGAATCCGCCGGCCGGCTGCCCCTTTGCGCCCCGCTGCAAGAACTGCATGAAGATCTGTCTGAGCAAGATGCCTCCGCGCACCGAGCTCAGCGATACCCACTATACCTACTGCTGGCTGCAGCAGAAGGCTGAATTTGAGAAAGGGGAAAAGGCAGAATGAGTGAACACAAGACGCTGGTTGAAGTCCAGCACCTGCAGCAGTATTTCCCCGCCGGCGGTGTGGGCAAGAACCGCAAGTATGTTCAGGCTGTGGATGACGTAAGCTTTGCCATCCGCAAGGGCGAGACCCTTGGTCTGGTGGGCGAGTCCGGCTGTGGCAAGACCACTACCGGCCGCACCCTGCTGCGCCTGTACGAGCCCACCGGCGGCAAGATCTACTACGACGGCAACCTGCTGTTCGATAAGGACAACAAGATCGCAGTGGATATGCTGCCCTATCGCCGCCGGATGCAGATCGTTTTTCAGGATCCCTACGCAAGTCTGGATCCCCGCATGACCATTGGCGACATCGTGGGTGAGGGCATTGATATCCATCATCTGGCTGAGAACGAAAAGGACCGCCACGATAAGATCATCGCTCTGCTGGAGCGCGTTGGCCTGAACAGCGAGCACGCAAACCGCTACTGCCACGAGTTCTCCGGCGGTCAGCGTCAGCGCGTGGGCATTGCCCGTGCACTGGCCGTGAACCCCGAGTTCATCGTTTGTGACGAGCCTGTCTCTGCACTGGACGTTTCCATTCAGGCACAGGTCGTCAATATGTTCGAGGATCTGCAGCAGGAGATGGGTCTGACCTACCTGTTCATCGCCCATGACCTGAGCGTTGTGAAGCACATCTCCAACCGCATCGGCGTGATGTATCTGGGCAAGATGGTGGAGCTGGCCGACAGCTACGAGCTGATCACCCACAGCATCCACCCCTACACCCGCAGCCTGATCTCCGCAATTCCGGTGGCAGACCCCATTACGGCTCGCCAGTCCAAGCGTATCGTGCTGCAGGGCGATGTGCCCAGCCCCCTGAACCCGCCGTCCGGCTGCCGTTTCCGCACCCGCTGCCCCTATGCAGACGAGCAGTGCGCCAACGAGGTGCCCGAGTTCAAGGAGGTCTCCACCGGCCACTGGGCAGCCTGCCATCACCTTGACCGCGTGAAGTGAGAACACTTCACACTAGTAAAAGGTGAAAGTAACTCAACTTAGCGCTGAAATGTTGTCACAAAATGGTTACAGTCCAGGTTTTGGACTTGTAACCGGCATGAGAACGCATTATAATCATTCGTGTTCCTCCGGTGTACATTTGCACCGGATCGAATATAGAGGCGGCTGGGGGAACCTGGCACACTCAAAATTTGATACAAGGGAAGGATATTATTATGAAACGCATTTCTCGTCGTAATTTCCTCAAGGTTGCAGGCGTGGGTGCCGCTGCTCTGGGTCTGGCAGCCTGTGGCGGCAGCAAGTCCGGTTCTACCGCAACCTCCGGCACTGCTTCTTCTGCTGGTTCTTCTACCGGCAGTGTCTCTACCGCTGGTTTTACCGTCCAGTACGGTTCTAACCCCGAGACTCTGGACCCCGCTCTGAACAGCGCTGTGGATGGCGGCAACACCATCATCACCGTCTTCGAGACCCTGCTGATCATCAACGAGAACAACGAGGCTGTCCCTGGTCAGGCTGAGAGCTGGACCACCAGCGAGGACGGCCTGACCTGGACCTTCACCATGCGTGACGGCCTGAAGTGGAGCGATGGCACCGACCTGAACGCTAAGGACTTCGAGTACAGCTTCAAGCGTATGGCTGATCCTGATACCGCTGCTCCCTACGCAGAGACCTGCCTGGGCATGATCGACGGCTTTGAAGAAGCTGCCGGTTTCCCCGATGCAGACGGCAACCCCACCGTGGAGCCCAACCTCGATGCTCTGAACGTGAAGGCAAGCGATGACGGCAAGACCCTGACCATCGTTCTGGCTTACCCCTGCTCTTACTTTGATAAGATCGTTGCCTTTGCTGCTATGAGCCCTGTGCAGAAGGCTACCGTTGAGGCCAACGGCGATGCATGGTGCACCTCTCCCGATACCTATGTGTGCAACGGTCCCTTCATGATCACCGAGTGGACTCCCTCCGAGCGTATCGTTCTGACCAAGAACCCCAACTATGTTGGCGGCTGGGATAGCTCCAAGATCGTTTCCGAGAGCATCACCCTGCTGCTGCTGGAGGACTCCTCTGCTTCCTTCGCTGCTTATAACAGCGGCGAGGCTCAGCTGATCAAGGATGTGCCCACCGACGAGATCCCCAGCCTGACCAAGGCAGAGGATGGCGGCGACTTCTACGTTGACACCATTCTGGGCACCTACTATGTCAGCCTGAACCTGAAGCGCGATGCCTTCAAGGATGCCAAGGTCCGTAGAGCTCTGAGCCTGGCTATCGACCGTGACTACGTTGCCAACACCATCATGCAGGGTACCTACTCCACTGCTGACAGCATCGTTGGCCCTGGCATCGTGGACGAGAACGGTTACTTCCACGACAATGGCAATGCTCCCTACATCTCTGCTGACTACGAGGCTAATCTGGCCGAGGCTAAGAAGCTGCTGGCTGATGCTGGCTACCCCAATGGTGAGGGCTACCCCACTCTGGAGTACAGCACCAACGATGCCGGCTACCATGTGCCTCTGGCAGAGTACCTGCAGCAGGCTTGGAGCGATCTGGGCATCACCCTGACCATCAGCAAGATGGAGTGGTCCTCCTTCACCGCCGCTCGTCGTGCAGGCGAGTACGATGTTGCCCGTAACGGCTGGGTCATGGACTACAACGATCCCTCCAACATGCTGGATCTGTTCTGCTCCGGTAACGGCAACAACGATGGCAAGTACTCCAACCCCGAGTTCGATGCTGCTATCGAGGCTTCCCGCGTTGCTGATGTCTCCGAGCACTTTGCACAGTTGCACAAGGCTGAGGACATCCTCATGGAGGATACCGGCTGCCTGCCCATCGCTTACTACAACGACTACTGGCTGCAGAGCCCCGCTCTGAAGGGCACCTGGCACAGCCCCTACGGCTACTGGTACCTCCAGTACGGCTATATCGAGGAGTGATTTCCTCCCTGTGCTGTGCAGCGTAAGCTGAACCGTAAACCCTAAGCACCAAGCACCCCGCTGACCGGAAACGGTTGGCGGGGTGCTTTTTTACTGTTATCCTGCAAAAAAGACGAGTGCTCGGTTTTGCCGATGCACTCGTCTTTTTATGTAAACCATGCTGAAATAACGATGTCTTGCTTACACCGCAGCCATGGCGGCCAGAACGCTCTGCCAGCTCTTGCTGCGTGCGGCAGGTACCGGCGCGGGGTGGGTGCGCCGTGTAGCAGGGGCACTATGACCTGTCGCAGAGGATACCGTCAGGGCAGGGGAGGAGCAGAAGAACACAGCGGTGTCCTTTGCCAGCCACTGCGCAGCCAGTGCGGCGGCCTGCGGGTCAGACTGCAACGCGCGACGCTCGTTCCCGGCCAGAAAATCAGCCAGCCAGTACAAAATTGCGGCCAGCGGCAGGCAGGGGGAAGCGTCCTGACTCCAATAACTCCAGCGTGCGCCGCGGCCGAGGTGGCTTTCGACTGTGATCTGTGCGCCGGTGCGGGCATTCTGCGGGATGACACCAACATAGTTCGTGCCGGCGCGCTGCCCCAGTTCCTCCACAAGGCGCTGGGTGCGGGCGGCATCCAGCCGATCCTCCCGGCAGTAGGCGCGGAAGTCGGTCTGGCTGAGCAGGCTGTCGGCACTGGACGGAAAACGTCCGGTCAGCTGCCCATCGGCATTGTGGCACAGCTGCCAGCCCTTGCGGAACAGCTGAAAATTCAGGCAGCGCCGCCCCATGGTGGAGTAGCACACAAGGGCGCTCTGCTCCCCGGGCAGCTGTTTTACTTCAAGATAGGCATCGTTGCCGCAGGTGTCCTGCAAACGGATGGTGAGCAGCAGCTGTGCACCGGCGTGCAGGGTGGACATGGCGTTGTGCATGGCGTCAAAATAACGGGAAGCGTCCATGATTGATCTCCTTCCTAAAAAGCAAACAGCGAAACGTTGTAAAAGCACCAGCCGGGTGATCGGGCCGACAGGCTATATAAACTTCTCTGAACGTAGTATAGCATACTTTTGAAGAAAAAACAACTGCAAGTTTCTTCAAAACGACAAAATTTTGCAAAAGCTTATGGCGTAGAGTAAACGGAAGTTCAAAGCATGGTTGTGCTTTATGATAAGCGGTTGTGAAAAATGACCCCTGCGGGAGATGCCGGCTAAGGCAGGAGTTGCTCCCACAGGGGTCATTTTATATTTTTCAATCGCCAAGCTCCCGAATCTCGTTCTGGATCAATCGCCCGGCTGCGCGGGCAAGCTGATCCATGCCGCGGATGCGCGCCATATTTTTGCCGTAGATCTGCGTGGCGGCACCGGCGCTGCTGTCCTCGCCCATAAAAACGGCAGACACCCGCACCCCCTGCCGCTGCAAGGTGCGCACCTGCGCGGCGGTATCGGTAACACCGGCGGCGTCCTCGTAGGCGCAGCCCAGCGGGTTCTCTGCTGTGGGCGGAATGCGGCGGCTGTCGTTGGGGCTGGCATCGGTCAGCAGGATCATCAGGTGGCGCGGGGCGGGGCCGGGGGCGTACTGAATCAGATCGCCCGCAGCTCGCAGCGCCAGACCGTCCCGGTTCCAGCCTGAGGCGAAGTACCGGAAGATGTTCTGCCGGTTCTTGTCCGTAAAACTTTTCAATACCCGCAGCACCGTATAGCCCCGCAGGCTGCTAAAGGCGCTTACTCGCACCGGAATACCGCAGTTGGCCAAGCTTTCGGCCAGAATGACACCCTGCGCCGCAATCACCTCCTGACAGTGCAGGCGGGAGGCGGAGGCGTCCAGCAGCAGGGCCACCGTAAAGGCGGGGCAGTTTTCCTCCTCCGGGCACAAAAACACCCTGTTATCGTTCAGGTAAGGGGCGCGCCACACCCGCCCGGCGCACAGGTTGCCGCTGCGCGCCACCCGCTGGTCGGGCTGCTGATGCACCAGAATACAGTTGCGGATTTGTTCGGTAAGGCGCAGCACCACGCTGCGGTGCAGCTCCTGATTTTTGGCGTAGTAGGCACGGTTGCGTTCGGCCTGCAATTCGGCCTGCTGTGCTAGCTGCCGCGCTTCCGGGGTGGGTGCCTGCGCCGGGCTGGGTACACCGGCGCTGAACCACAAATGACAGCCCAGATGCACTCCGGTGCACAGCTCCTGCTCAGTCTTGCGTAGCTGCTCCGGCGGGTAGAAGCAGCGCCCGAAGCAGCTTTCAATGTAGGCGCGGTCCTGCGCGGCGCGCTGCTTCAGGGTGATGTTTGCCCGGCGCTTGTCCACCGCCAGCCCGCTGCCAGTAGCATCCACCGCGCCGGAATGCTCCACCGTCACCCGGTCGGTCTTGATCATCTGGGTGGGCATGGTTTTGGTGGCGAGCTTTGCCCAAAAGCCTTGCAGCCGCAGATGCAGCGCGGGCTTCTGGCGCACCTTGCCGTCAAACAGGGCAAATTTTGCAAACAGCGCCAGCAGGTCGTTTTTGAGCTGTGCTGGTTCCGGTACGGTCTCCGGTTCCAGCGCGGCGGCAAGGCTGCTCTCGTAAGGGGTCATGACCGGGGCGGTGCGTCCCAGCACCTTGCGCCAGCGCGCAGCCTGCATGGTGTACACCAGCTGGTTTTTCGCCATCCACTCCTGCCGCGAAAGCTTATACTGGATGGCAAAAAAGTAGTCCGCGTGGGCAAACCGCAGCGCCTCCAGCACCGGGCGGCGGGGCAGCTCCAGCCGATAGGCGGCGTTTTCTAAGTACAGCCACGCCATATCGTCCAGCATGGGCTGGCGTGTGTCGCCCTCCCAAGCGGAAAAAATGTCCCGGATCAGCGCATCACCGTAGTATTTATGCACCAGCCCTACGATGCAGTTCATGTAAAAATCAATGGTGCCGTCCGTGTTGCGGGCCAGAAACAGCGGCTCAAAGCCGTAGGCTCCGGCAGCGGCCCAGACCTGATTGGCCGCGCGCCGCTCCTGCGCGGTGTAGCTTTGGGCGTCCATCAGGCAAACAGCTTTCCGGCATCCAGCTTGGCCGGGATGCGCGCGGCGATCACGTCCCGGATCAGCCCCTGCTCGTAGGAGTCAAAGGCCTTGTTAGTGATGCCCATATCCAGCGCCGCCCCGGCCGGGATGCCCCTGCGAATCAGCCGCAGTGCGTCCAGCATACCGCGCAGATCCAGCGCTTTGGTGGAAATCTCGGCACTGTCGCACTTTTTCTGCAGGTCCAGAAACAGCAGTGCAAACTGGTGCACATATTTTGCCGAAAGATCCGGGAACTGCGCCCGCAGCAGCTTTTCCAGATTATCTTGGGTGATGGTGGGCATCTGCACCACTGCAAAGCGGGAGGTCAGTGCCTCGTTCAGCTCCCGAGTGCCCGCGTAGCCGTAGTTCATGGTGGCGATAAAACGGGTCTCCTCGGCCAGCGGGATGCGCTCGTAACCGGGTACGTCGATGGCGCGGCGGAAGTCCAGCACCGCGTGCAGCACCGCCAGCGCCTCGTTTTTGGCCATGTTGATCTCGTCCAGCACGCCGAAGCCACCGCACTGGGCACAGCGGTAGACCGGCCCGGGCCGGAAGGGGACCGCCCCATCCGCAAAGGTATCCATGCCGATGAGGGAGGCGGCGTCCATGTTTACATGAAAGGAGATGTCCCATGCGGGGCGGCCAAAGGCGGCGGCAAGGTTTTCTGCCAGCACGTTTTTGCCGGTGGCCTTGCCGCCGGCCAGCAGCAGGTTTTCGCCGCAGAGGATGGCCGCCAGCGCCTGTTCCCACACCTCTTTGCCGTAGTAGGTAAAGGCAGGGGCGGGGATGCGCGGGCGCAGCGCCTCGCTGAGCGGATGGGCGGCGCGGGATTCCTGCACCGCCGTAAGCAGGGCGGGATCCACCCCTTCCTGCCGTAAGGTATCCAGAATATCCGACATTTGTACAAACACCTCGATCTTGTGACCGGGCGGGAATGAACTGCCCGGTTTTCAGCCTTATCATAGCACAATCGCGGCCATTTGTGTAGGGGGCGTGCGGGGCAAAAAGGACAAAATAACCAAAGGAATTTGCCGTTCTGACGGAAAGTGAACGAATGGATTGAATAAAATAAACCAGTATGTTATTTTATTGATAAATAAGTTGATTTCTAAAAGATAGTTGGTGCTTAGAAAATGAATATACAAGATTTTGTTGGGGAGATAGTTTTTAGCAAAACAGATGGAAAAGGACGTATCGAAAAAGTAATCTGGGGGAAAAACACATATTTTAAAGTGGTATTTGGGAACGGAACACAAAAGGTATACAGAATTCCAAGGGCGTTCTTATCAGGGATATTGACCGCAGAAAATGTTGAACTCAACGAGCACATAAAGATGATGCCTGACATTGAGTTTAAGGCTAATGAGGATTTGATGTCGGCTAAGGAACTTGGCATCTCAATTAGTAAAAAATGTGCGCTTACAAGTAAGAATTTGGCACTTCTTGGAGCATTAGATGACTTTTACGCACTGTATTTCAAAATATTCGATGAACTTATGCAAGAAATGATTGAACATACAAAGTCCAAAATGGAGAAAAAAGGAGAGGTTTACGATGGAAGAATTGACTTCTACTTAAATGATGAAATGAAAAGACGTGTAAGGCGACACTTTAATCCCGTCTTAAACAAAAACGTTAATCTCTTTACAAACGAATATGAATCATTTAGGGCAAATAAAGGTGAATTTAGAAATTTTCAGTATTTTTTTGCGCAGGGAAGGCAATATCGTCGCGCAACATTTCAGGAATTTTGTCAGTCAATAGAGTGGATTTATATCGACACTATTTATAAATGGAAACAACAAATCAATCCCAATATTCGATTAGACAATGTGGAAAATGATGTGAATACAAGACTTCAAATCCTGGCGGCAATGCGTGAAAAAGAGATTCTTAATAAAAAATGTTTTGAGGAACAAGGGATTGACGATGAAACACTTTATCTTGTTAGAGCACTCCCGATGATAAGATGTTATCAAGAAAAACATGAAATAATAGCAAAAAGATTTTGTGCTAAAATTTTGAATGGTGGTGGAGTGGTAATTCTACCGACACATTACTGTACGGAGTGTAAAAAATTCTTTATTGGAGATAAGACGCTGGCAGAATATGAGAAACAATTTGGAAAGATTTTGGTACGAACACAGAGATATTTGACACAAGAAAAAGAAGCAAGCGCCTTCGATGGATTTAACCCGGAGTCTCGGCTGCATCAGTATGGGTATAATGTAAAAGCGAATGAATTAACAGAGTTGGAAAGACAAAGGATTTTAATCGCGTTAATAAAAAGCGGACAAATTACTTATTATGAAATTTGTCAAACCATTGAACAGTGTATAAACTTGTTTCAATCACAAACGAAGTATGCGCAGGCAGTTAAAAAGTGGGAAAAAGACTTGAAATTTATTGGAGACTACATAAAAACGGTAACTTGACAAATGTAGCAAAGAGGGGCAGCCCCAAGACCGGGGCTGCCCCTCTTCACATGAAAAAGAAGAAACGCTTAGAGTATGCAGGAAAAACGCGCTTTATCAGGCGTTTTCCAGACCGGCCATCTGCTTGACAGCCTTCATGGCGAAGGTCAGGGTGCGGCCCATAGCCACACCGGCCATCAGGCAGGGGTAGTTGTTGGCAAAGAAGCTGCCGGACATATCGCCGGTGATGTACAGACCCTCCATGGGCTGGTTGTTGGTGTCCAGAGCCTGACCCTTTTCGTTGATGGCGATGCCCTGCTCAGTGGTCAGCAGAGAAGCACCCAGCCAGCAGCCGTAGAAGGGCGCGGTGCGGATGGCGCTCAGACGGTAAGCGGGCTTGCCGAAGTCCTCGTCGTTCTGCTTATCGTACAGCTCATTGTAGCGCTCCACGGTGGCAAGGAAGGTGTCCTTGGCAGCACCGGTAAAGCCCATCTTGTCGGCCAGCTCGTCGAGGGTATCGGCCTTGAAAAAGCAGCCCTCCTTCTCGCCGTTCTCGACCTGCTGAGCAAAGTAGTCCTCGCCGAGGTTGCGGGTCTGGGCAGAGCAGCCGATGGTGTGGAAGCGCTTTGCATCCTCGATGAAGTTTGCATCGCTGATCTGGGCGTAAACGCGGCCCGGCTGGTGGGCAGCGGCGTAGACGATATCGTTGTAGGGACTGCTCTCGTTGGCAAAGCGCTCGCCGTTGCGGTTCACCTTCAGGAAAGGCTGGGTGCCGGGGTTGAACTGGCGGATCTTGCCCGGGAAGGCCTTACCGCCAAAGGCAGAGTCGCTGTCCACATAACCGGCATCCACACCGGGGGCAACGATGCCGCGGTCAAACAGCATGGGAGCGGCTTCCTTGTCCAGATTAGCGCCTGCCCACACTGCTGCACGGATGCCGTAGCCCTTGTCGGCGGGGGAGTAGGAGCAGGCGGTGGTCACGCTGGTGCCCAGCGGGTCCAGCTGTTCCATCATGTAAGGGTTGCCGGGAAAGCCGCCGCAGGCCAGCAGCACGCCCTGATTGGCGTTGTAACGGATGAAGTGGTCATCTTCGGTGCTCTGGGCGATGACGCCGGTAATGCGGCCATCGCTGTTCTTTTCCAGCTTGGCAAGGCTGGTCTTGAAGTCTACATCGTA
>ERZ780207.1189-NODE-1189-length-23384-cov-2.537657_pt1 | contig 23384 bp, 19 predicted proteins | sample MGYA00510977_ERZ780207 | MGnify/ENA primary metagenome ERZ780207 (study PRJEB29588, sample SAMEA2151383) | human gut metagenome | biome: human gut; feature: human-associated habitat; material: faeces | place: Denmark | collected 2008/2010 ... | reverse complement strand
GCAAAATGTTGAACAGAAGCTGACAAACAAAATACGTGCAAACGGAGCAAGACCCACGGAGAACGGGACAAGCTCACAGTCTTCTATTGCAGTCAAGAGCGATGTGTCACAGCTCACGAAGGCTGACCTTGCTGAAATAAACCGCAGGGTTTCAAGAGGAGAAAAAATACGCTTTTAGCGGGCATTTCTCCTCAAAAAAGAGGAGGAAAACACAATGAAAAATTTACTTATGTTAAATTTGCAGTTATTTGCAAACACTGTGCAGACAACGCTTTTAAGCGGCTTGTCTGCCGAAATGAAAACCTATTATGACATGAACCTCATAAACGAGGCTTCTGCAAATCTTGTACACGACCAGTTCGGACAGAAGCGTCCTATCCCGAAGGGCGGCGGAAAGACTATAGAATTCCGTAAGTTCTCCCCGCTCGCCAAGGCAACAACCGCTTTGACCGAAGGTGTAACACCCGATGGCAAATCCCTCACGGTGACTACGATAACCGCGACGGTAGCACAGTACGGAGATTATATCACACAGTCCGATATGTTGGAGCTCACAGCGCTTGATAATACCATAATCGAAGCAACAAAGCTTCTCGGTAAACAGGCGGGAGCTACACTCGATACCGTGGTTCGCAATGTGCTTGTTGCCGGAAACAATGTTTCCTATTGCCCGAAGGTATCTGCGGCAGGCGCGGAAACCGCAGTGACATCCCGTTCGGGAATGGACACTACCTCAAAGCTTACCGTAAAAGCTATTCAGAAGGCAGTTGCAAAGCTTCGCGGTCAGAACGCTCCGACAATAGGCGGAAAATACATCGGTATTATCCACCCGTATGTGGCATATGACCTTATGCGTGACCCTGAATGGATTGATGCGCATAAATATGCGACCCCCGAAAACCTCTATACCGGAGAAATCGGAGAGATTGCCGGCGTGCGCTTCGTTCAGACGACCGAAGCCAAGGTGTGGAATGATACGACCTGTCCCGCGAACGGGGATTCAAAGAAGCATTCTGTATTTGCGACACTGATTTTCGGTGAAGGTGCATACGGCACAACGGACATTGAAGGCGGCGGTTTGCAGACTATTGTAAAACAGAAGGGCAGTGCCGGAACGGCAGACCCGCTCGATCAGAGAAGCTCTGTAGGTTGGAAGGCTGTTAAGGTTGCTGAACTGCTTGTACCGAATTATTTGGTGCGTGTTGAATCGTGCTCACCCGATTTCGACGAAACAGCCTCTAATTAAGGCTGTGGGGGGAGAGGCGTTTGCCTTTCCCCCTGATTAATAAAAACGGAGGAATAATCAATGGCTGAAACAAAAAAGGAAAACGCCGAGAAGCTTGTTAAAATTCGACTTCCGAAGAGCAGGGAACACGAAGAAGATGTCTTTGTGTCGGTGAATGAAAGAACATGGCTTATCAAGCGCGGCGTAGAAGTTGAGGTTCCCGAATGCGTAGCCGAGGTCATAAGAAACGGCGAGGCAATGCAGGAGGAAGCATACGCATTTGAAACAAACGCTCGAAAATCAAATAAAGATTAAAGGAATGGGAGGCAGGAATGTCTCCCTTATTTTAAATAAGGAGGAAACCGAATGACTGCATCTGAATCTATTTTACGTGCAAATCTGCTAAAGCCCAATGCATATTCAAATGAAGATAAAGTCAGGTGGCTTTCAAAGCTTGACGGAATAATAAAAAAAGAAATAATTGATACCCATAAGGGCGGCGAAGGCATTATTTTTGACGGATATGATGCTGATGACGACCCAAGAACTATAGAGCTTATAGTTAAAGCGCCTTATGATGATATTTATATATACTGGCTTGAAGCGCAAATTGACTATTTTAACGGCGAAACCGCGAAGTACAACAACAGTATAGCGACTTTTAACAGTGCGTACAGTGATTTTTCTGCAGCGTATAACAGAGAACATATGCCAAAGCCGCACACGGCAAAATATTTTTAGGGAGGTGAGCGGAGATGCTCCGACCGACACTTGACATAATAAATACATCTCGGGATATGCTCGATGTTTTTAAGGGTTATAATCATAATCTGCAAATATCCGGAGGCGAGTTTTATGATATGAAAAATTTAACATCGGATTACTATCCGGTGCTTTCTCCCCGTAATAAACGCGGGATATACGAATTCCCCGAAAACAGCGGAGACAGCCATACAATTAACGGAATGGTCGCAAAGGATAATCTGTGCTATGTGGACGGCACAAAGCTTTATATAAATAATGCCGCAGTAACGGGATTAGTGCTCGAAAATTCTCCGAAGCAACTTATATCTATGGGCGCATACATAATTATTATGCCTGACAAAAAATACATAAATACAAAGGATCTTACAGATATAGGCAATATTGAGGCTTTTTTTCCTGCTAATGAAGGACAGAATGTGACTGCGACATATGAAATGTGTAAAAATGACGGCACGGTATATGGAGATATTACAAAATCGGCTGCCGCTCCTGATGAACCCGAAAATATGCAGCTGTGGATAGATATATCTTCTACGCCACACACATTGAAGCAATATTCAGAAGAAAATTCGGCATGGTTTCCGGTCGCAACAACATACCTGAAAATATCTGCTCCGGGAATAGCAGCTTCCTTTAAACAATATGATGCAGTGAAAATAAGCGGTCTGCCGTCAGATGACAATCAATTACAGGAACTTGAAGGCAAAATAAGCGTTCTTTACGGAGCTTATCATGACGAAGGGGACGGTGATATTGGGAGAGCCGAGGGAACTAACGACTATATTATTATCGTTTCCGTTTTGGACGAGACAAAAAGCGGTGTTACTTCAAAGCTTCGTATTGAAAGAACAATGCCTGTTATGGATTTTGTCATTGAATCCGGAAATCGTTTGTGGGGCTGCAGATACGGAACAAATATTAAGGGCGAAATTGTGAATGAGATATATGCTTCAAAGCTCGGGGATTTTAAAAACTGGAATTGTTTTATGGGAATATCTACAGACAGCTATATTGCTTCATGCGGTTCTGACGGTATGTGGACGGGGGCGATTTCTTACCTCGGTTATCCATTGTTTTTCAAAGAGAATTTCTTGCATAAGGTATATGGCAATTACCCTTCAAATTATCAGGTACAGTCTACGGAATGCAGAGGAGTACAAAAAGGTTGCGGTAAAAGTCTGGCAATAGTTAATGAACGGTTGTTCTACAAGTCCCGCGGCGGCATATGCGTTTATGACGGTTCGCTGCCCTCCGAAATATCAGGCGCGTTCGGCGGAATACATTACAGCGGAATCGATGCATTATATTCAGACGAATTGAGAAACGGCGCGGTCGGCGGAGCAATCAATAACAAATATTATATATCGATGAAGTCTGAATTTGATGATAAGTGGTATTTGTTTGTATACGACACTTCAAGCGGAATGTGGCACAAGGAAGATAATACTCATGCCGATTGCTTTTGCGCCTGTAACGGCGAATTGTATTTTGCAGACTGTGTGGATAATAAAATAAAAACCTTACTCGGTTCGGGAACAAAAGAAACCGAAAAGGTGAAATGGATGGCTGAATCGGGTGTTATAGGGACTTCTCTGCCTGACAGAAAATATCTATCGCGATTATTGGTGCGTATGTCGCTTGAAATGGGTACGGAAGTGACATTTTCGTTGCAGTACGATTCGTGTGATGAATGGGAAGCGGTATATTCTGCAAGAGGAGAGAACTTGCGCAGCTTTTCGATTCCAATAAAACCAAAACGGTGCGACCATTTCAGAATACGCATTGAGGGGGTAGGAACTGCCAAAATCTTTTCGATGACAAAAACCATAGAACAGGGGAGTGACCTTTGCTGTGAGTATTGATATTCGTTTCCCGAACATAACCGCAGCTTCCGTGGACGGGAAAATGGCACAAATGCAAAGCTATATGCATCAGCTTGTGCAACAGCTTAATTGGGCATTGAATACGGTAAGCGAGGCGGAAAAAGGCAATACAGCCAATGTCACCATAGCAGCTAAAGAGAGCATTTCACCCGAAGATGCCGCCGGCACATTTAATTCGATTAAAGCATTGATAATAAAATCCGCCGATATAGTCAAAGCATATGAGGAAACCATTAAAACCGATTTCAACGGGGAATACTTTGCGGGATCTGATTTCGGCACATATTTGAGTGAAACCAAGGCATCAATAGAACAAAATTCCCAAGGTGTACAGGAAAATTACCGTAATGTTCAAACGCTGAAAACCGATTTTGATGAAAATGTAAAAGATACGGAAGCCTATATAAGACGCGGATTGCTCGGATATGATGAGAACGGAAATGCCGTTTACGGTGTAGCGGTCGGACAGACTACTGACGGAACATACAATAAATATGCTTGGTTCACATCCGAAAAGCTGTCATTTTTCGACAGTCAGGGTAATGAAGTGGCATATATCGGTTCGGGCTCGGCTAACGATAAAGACACAAAATGTCTTTACATACTCGGCAAGGCGGTGTTCTTGGGGGAAATACAGATGGGCGGATACAAGGTTGATACATCGGACGGGCTTGCATTTACTTGGATTGGATAGGGGGTTAATGAATGGCAAGTACATTTTCTTTGACAAGTGCTTCGTATGAGGGCAGATATTTGCAATTGACCTGCACACAAGTAAAAAATGTTTCTGCAAATAAATCAACAATAAATTGGACTTTGAAGGCTACCGGCGGGAGTTCAAAGTATTATGACACCGGTCCGACAACGGTAACAATAAACGGCAGTCGGGTATATTATTGTGCAAGAAAAGCATGGAATTCATATGCTTTCCCGGCTGCTGCAGGAAGCACAAGCGGCAGCATAGAGGTATCTCATGACGACAATGGAAATAAATCAATTTTTGTCAGTATGTCAACGGCAATATATACAAGCACCGTAAGCACCAAAAACGGCACATGGGCGCTTGACAGTATTGCGCGAAAAGCAGAGGTTACAAGCGCTACGGATTTCACCGATGTCGGCAATCCTACGATTAATTATAAAAACCCCGGCGGATTTAAAATAAACGCGAGACTTGAATTTGCGGGGAAAGCTATTCGCAGAGATAATATTTCAAATACCGGAAGTTATACATTTGCTTTAACCTCGGATGAAATGAATTTATTAAGAAATTCCAGTGCATCTAATAAAATGACTGTAAGAGAGGTCATAGGCACATGCATCGGAAGCAACAGCGAAACGCATTGGAGTTGGCTTGATAAAACATTTACGATTACCGAGAACAGTAATACAAAACCGACAGTTACAATGAGCGTATCGCTTAACAATACGGGTTTGCCCGACAGCTTTGGCGGCATTTACATACAGGGAAAATCCAAGGTGAATGTTACATTGTCGGGCGTTGGAAAGTATAATGCGAGTATACAGAGCTATTCGGCATCTATTAATGGGAAAACATATAATTCCCAATCCTTCACAAGCGATGTTATTGCAAACTCCGGCACCGTTGACATAATAGGATTCGCAAAAGACAACAGAGGTTTTACCGGCTCTGTGACAAAACAAATTTCCGTAACACCGTATTCAAAGCCGCTTGTTATTCCGTTAAGCTCAGAAAATGCAATAATGTGTTATCGGAGCGATGGTAACGGCACACGCGTCGGAAGCAGCACTTCGGTTTGGATTAAGGCAAAATTGAGCTTTTCTCCCGTTGAATCAGAAGGCGTTAACAAGAATTCCTGCTTGCTGCAATGGCGGCGAAAGCTCTCGGGGGATGCATGGAATGACAGTGTGCATACTTGGTCTAATCTGATATCTTCGTCAAACGGAAGCAATGAATACAATGCAATTTTGACCGGTGCCATTTTCAATGTTAAACAGGCATACACGGTGCAGGTGAGGGCTGCCGATACTCTCGGGGAGCCCGATGTCAAAACATTTGATATCCCGACACAGGATGTAGCTCTGCACCTCGGAAAAGGCGGCAAGAATGTTTCTGTCGGCACTTATTGCGATTATTCGGAAGACTATACATTTTATTCGGATTGGAAAGCAGTATTTGATAAAGGTATAAGCGTTTCGGGTGCTTCAGTTACAGACTTTGTTGTTGAGCAGGGAACGACGGGAATATGGACATACCGTAAATGGAACAGCGGCATAACCGAATGTTGGGGTACGGCTTCTGTAAGCGTGTTATGCAAAAATCAGAGCGGTTCGTGTTGGTTCACGGACGACCTAACTATAGCACTTCCGACAGGGCTGTTTACAGAAAACGGTGTTGTGAATCTGAATTGTCATGATTACTGGTGTTGGATAGCCAAAGCACATATGTCGCAAGCTGAAAATGTTAATTTCAGAATAGCGAGAGGCTCCGATTATCAAACGGTGTTTACCACAAGCGTAGATATTTCGGCAAGGGGCAGATGGAAATAAGGAGGAAAATGAAATGTCATTTAATTACACGAGAAAAAACGCTTACGATTACGATAGCGTAAAAAAAGCACAGACGGATTTAAATGCCAACAGCACTTATAACAAGTCTTCGGCGGTTTTAGCCGCAGAGCGCCTCAAAAAGGAGCATGAAGCTAATAAGGTTGGAGATTGGACGGGCGGGTCATACGGCGAAGCGCTGAAAAATCAAATGGATAAGATAAACAACCGTGAAAAATTCACCTACGATTTGAACGGTGATGCGCTTTATCAGCAGTATAAAGATCAGTACATGAATCAAGGCAAGCTTGCTATGCAGGATGCTATGGGACAGGCTGCTGCCATGACGGGCGGATACGGTAATTCATATGCCGATGCAGTCGGAAATCAGGCTTATCAGGGGTATCTATCAAAGCTTAACGATGTTGTGCCCGAACTTTATCAAATGGCGCTTAACCGTTATCAGCAGGAAGGACAGGATATGAAAGATGTCTATTCCATGCTGCAAAATCAGTATGATACAGAATACGGCGAATACAGAGACAGGCAGAACGATTGGGTGAACGAACAAAACAGGCTCGACCAAAACTATTTTAACGAATCGCAGCTTGATTATAATAGATTTTCAGACAACAGAAGCTATTATTCTAACCTTTACAATGCCGCACTTGATTGGGCTACTAACGATGCCAATGCCGATTATTCAAACCGTTTTAATGAATATCAGCAGCGCGTATCCGAAGACCAGTGGGCGAAGAATTATCAGCTTGAAAAAGACCAGTTGGCGGCAAGCAAGGCGGCGAACGACCAGTCGGCGAAAATTGCGGAATTGAATGCAAAAATACAGGCTACCGAAGATAAGTACAAAGATTATGTAAGCCCTGATATACAAAAAGCGGGCAATAGCACGGCTGTTAAAAACTTCATAAAAAATACAAAAAATTTCAGTTATATGCCGGACGGCAAGAGTATTAAGGGATTAGTCGATGGTAGATTCGTGCGTTTTGATAATCCAAAACAATATAAATCTGCTCTTCTTGAGAAAGCGTACAAAAATAACCAATTGACAGAAAACGAAGTTGCATATTTAAAGGGTTATTACGGAATAGAATAGGAGAATTATGATGTCTAAATCGTACAGTTCCATAAAAGCAGGATGGACAAATCCGAATATCGATTCTACGACCGGTGAATCAAAAAGAAAGAAGAAAAACTTTAATGAGATTAAAGCTTCGGACTATGATTTCGGTGTGGACGATAATTATATAAACAGTTTTTATAACGATTATCAAAACTATGTAAAAAGCTCTGAAAGCAGTTATAAAAATGCGGGGTACAAAAATATTTCTGCGCTGTTTGATAATGATACGGCATCGCGCGAGGGTCTCGATGACCGAGCAAGTACAATCCGTGCCTACATCAATTCGCGCCGACAGAACATTCCGCAGGAAAAATATAATTCTTTAATATCCGCGCTTGATACATTCAACGATTATTCATCCTCAATGGGAAGGTATTTCAAAGAAAAAAAGGATTATTTTTCACAATGGAAGACCGAGGACGAATACAATATCTTTGCCAATACACAGAAGTATAGGGATTATTCATACGACGATATCCAAAAAGAAATCGCAAACAAGCAGAAGAACGGTGCCGATGAAAAAGAAGTAAATTGGCTCAAAAACTTTGCCGTTTCAAAGAACTATGCGACTTCCGATGATTACAGTAAGGCTCTTGACGGCGCAAATTCGCGGATTAGCGAGTTGAAAACGCAAAAAAAGGAGTATGAGCTTGAAAGGCGCCGGGCATATAAGTATAACTCAAAGGGAACCCAAAACAAGCTTGCCGAATACGACAAGCAAATCAAACAGGCTAAAAAAGACCGTGATGCGCTTGAATCGGGCAAGGAACTTAAAAGGCGTGATGACATTATACAGGGCGAAATGTCAGTACAAAACAATGCAGATTTTTCGGACGTTTCGGCAAATAGGGAACTGAATAATCCCTCAAGAGACGAGCTAAAAAAATATGATATGCGTATTGATACCGGAACATGGTATACAGACGGTACAGGAGATTATTATAATTCCTTGGGCGAAAAAATAGGCAAAGACACCGGTGAATACCTTGAAAGCCACAAGAATAACGGAATAAACGATAAACTTGGTTTATACTTATCGGCATATAATTCCGAATACGATTTAAAAGAGGCGGCAGCTCTAGCCGGATACAATGACACATGGGCAGATACAGTTACAGAGGGTGTAAACGGTTACTGGCAGGAGCTTTCGGAAAACGAAAAAGCGGTATATTATTACTATCTTAACAAGGGCGAGAGGGATAAGGCATATAAATTCCTTGATGATATGGGATATCAGCTCGGTCTTCGGGCAAATGAAAAGGAAAAAGCCGAATTAGAGGGAGCAAATGCGCTGCTACTGATTGCCGCAAATGCTGCATCTGTACCTGCCAACGTGTTCGGTGGTATTGCCGCGTTTGTGAGCGATACGGCTAATGTAATAAGCGGTAAGGGCGTAAACTCCTACGATAAGGCACATTCGGCTGTTAATTCGGCGCAGAACGTAAGGGACGAAACCGCACAAAGGATAGCAGACGGTATTGATAACGATGTTGTAAGTGCGCTTGTATCTAACGGATATCAGGCGGTTATGAGCGGCGCAGACAGCCTTTTGGGTGCAGCAACGCTCGGCAGCGGATACACCGTTGCAATGGGTATGGGTGCCGCGTCTCAAAAGGCAAAGGAGCTTTATGAAAACGGCGCGAGCAGAGGGCAGATAGCTTTAGGTTCGCTGGCTTCCGGTGCTATAGAATGGATTACGGAAAAATTCAGCTATGACTTCATAGTAGACAAGCTTTGGAATAATCCCAAAAGCGGCAGAGCGCTTATAAAAGCCGTGTTGGCCTCTGCTGCCAATGAAGGTATTGAGGAAGTTAATTCCGATATTTTGAATATGGTATCAGATGCTATTATTCAGGGCGGCAATTCCGTTTCAGAGAGGGATGTACGCGAGCTTATAAACAGTACCGGCGTTTCTGAAGAAGAAGCAAGAAATACAGTAGCGGCGCAAAATGCAATTAATGCTTTTTGGTCTTTCTACGGCGGATTTATTTCAGGCGGCTTAATGTCAGGCGGCGGGCTTGCATTAAATCTCGGTCAAAACGCGCTGATGGACGCGGCATATGAGACGGAATATAAAAAACAAAGCGGAAAAAATATCGTTGACGGCGATAATGTAAACGCACTTGTTGAAGTCGCACGCGGATTGGATGATACAAAGGCGAATGTTAAGCTTAAGACACTGGCGGAGCAGATTGCGGCAACCGATACAGAAAAGCTGTCCGCACGCCAACAGGCGGCGTTTTCAAACAATGTCGGCAAACTATATTCGGAAGTGCAGAAGGCACAGGCAACAGCGCACAGCGAAAGCACAGGCAATGCTGTAAGAACTGTAATTGAAGAAAAGGTCAAGGAAAAAGGAGTTACCGATGAGAGCAATATAAAAACGGCAACGGACGCAATTTTTAAGACCGTGTATGACGAGGGAAAATTGTCTTCATCGGAGGATAGGCTGCTAAAAAAATATGACCTTAACGGCATTGCGACCGAGCTTCTTAATGATGAAGAAAATGTAATGTCGCATGCGATTAAAGCCGAAAATGAAACCCGCGGAGCATATTTTGAAACCGCGAAGCTTGCCGACACCGATAATTCATCCGCGCGGAATGTAGATACATCCGATTATGATATTTCCGATGACGGTAAGACATACCGCAGTGACACAGGGAAGGAAGTAAAGATTACCGGTATTTCCACGATTAAGAACGGAAAAATGACCGTTAATTTGTCGGATGGCAGTTCAACCTCACTTAACAATATCAGTCTCGGCAGCAGCGGGGATGCGCTTCTTTATGAAGGCGTTTTACAGATGGGCGTCAGCGCAGGTTCTGCACAGATGATTGTAAATTCCTACAGCCCTGCATTGGGAATGACTCCGCTGAATTACATACGCGGTGTGCAGGATGCCGTTAAATACGGCAAAATCGGTTCTAAATCCTTTTTGAACAGCGGCGTATTTTCCGGTGCTCTGCCCGAACAAATACGAAACAGCATGTACCGCGTGGGTGAAATTGAGGCGGAAAGAACCGCACAGAAAAAAGCCAAAGCGAAAGAAAAGTACGCAAGAAAAAATACAAATGTCAAAAACAATAACGGGAATGTCTCGTTTAGAGGCATCGACCGCAACAGCTTAAATGAAAGACAGAAGGTCAGCGTAAATGCGGTTGAGGCTGTTTTCGGCGAAATGGGCATCAATGTGGTTTTCTTCCAATCGAAAACTAACGAAAACGGCGTACATATCGGCAAAAACGGCAGTTATGACCCGGAGACAAATACAATTGAGCTTGATATTTCTGCGGGTGTTCAGGGCAAGGATACCGTTTTGTTTACCGCCGCGCACGAGCTGACACACTTCATTGCCGAATGGTCGCCCGATAAATTCAAGGTTTTTGCAAACTTTCTTGTGAAGAATTATGAACGAAAAGGCATAAATGTAAATCAAATTGTGGAAGAGCGTATGCAAACCGCCGAAGCAAACGGCAGAGAGCTCGATTATGATACAGCATTTGAGGAAGTAATTGCCGATTCATGCGAAAGCTTTTTGCGCGATTCACACCTTGCGGACAGGCTTGTTGAGCTTGCCAAGGCAGATATGACCTTGTTTGAGAAAATCAAGTCGTATATCAAGGGGCTGCTCGAAAAAGTGAAAAAGGCGTATGCCGGGCTTCTTCCCGACAGCAAAGAAGGCAGATTTGTTCTTGAAATGAAGGAAAGCCTTGAACAGTTACACGATATGTGGGAAAAGGCTGCGCTTGATGCAAGGGGAAATTACCGCTCTGTCAACGGAATTGCGCTTGCAAATAAAAACACCGCTGACAAAAGTGAAGTGAAACACAGTGATCGCAATAAAATTTTCCCCGGTATGGCTGATTCCGAAAGAGCGGAGTTGTTGAATAATACTGTAATAAAATTGGTCGAATATGATGGTAATAACGATGATTTGAACGGAAAAAATGTTTTATTGTTAAAATCGTCTTATAATTCACAAGCAGGAAAAATATTAAAATCCCTTGGCGAAAAATTTGGAGTATTTAAGACATATAATAATCAAAATGTTTCTTTAGATTTTGATTATTCGAGAAGTTCTTTAAACGAGAGCGTACATAAGCAGGGCGATATATCTACCGACTTTTACGATTTTGCGAAAATGCTTTATGTATTTGATGAAGTTGTTGAAAATGCTGTGCCAATAGAAGTACATACCGATAAATACAAGGGCACTTCAAGAGAAAATACAAATCTCAAATACGATTATGTTTTGTTAAGCGCATTTAGAGACGATAATTATATAGTGCCTGTAGAATTCCACTTGAAAGAAATGCGTACAGATTCCGGACAAGATAATAAACTTTATGTAAGCGTAACTCTTGGTAAAATAAAAATGGAAGATAAGGTCAAGGTGGCAGTCTCTGATGAAAATCATCAGACTAAAGACACTAACTTATCTTCCACCATCAGTATACCTGATTTGATTTCAAAAGTCAACCCAGAATACGGAGATTTTTATAAGTATTTTCCTGAATCTATATTAAGCAAACAACAAAAGAAGTCAAGAAGTATTGCTGTCAATGACGAGAATTATCGTCTTAAAGTAATGCGCGGAGAAGATGTAACTGATATCCTTGAACGAAAAGCAAAAGAAAGCGGATATACAAAAGACGAAAGTTGGAAAATGGATCATAAAGCTCCGAATTCACAAGACGGTTATTCAAACAGTATGGATAATATTGATAAAAGTTACGGCTCGGACGGCTCAATTTATTCACAACAGGCGGTATATTACTACGGTGAAGGCAGAGAGTACGATAACAAAGCAATCTCAATCATAAGATCTGCAAAGAATAATCCCGATAAGATGATTAAAATATATCGGGCAGTGCCAAAGGACATAAAAGATATGCGCGTTCGTAATGGTGATTGGGTTGCCATTGTTAAAGAATATGCTATTGAACACGGTGGCAGGGTGCTTGATGACAACTTTAGAATTATTGAAAACACAGTACCTGCAAAGCAGCTTTTCAGCAACGGTGACAGCATTAACGAATGGGGGTATGATAACGGAAATAAAAATGAGGTATATAAAAATACTGCTGCAAATGTTAAACTTAACGAAATAACCTATGATGATAGCGGTAATTTAATTCCTCTTTCTCGCCGTTTTGACGAATCAAATAAAGACAAGCGATTTTCAGAGCGCAACCCTGTGGCTGCCGAAGCTTATGCCGAAATTAACAAACAGCTTGAAAGAGAAAAGGCTGAAATGTCAGAGGATTTGAGCAGAGCCAAAGAGCTTGTAAGGCTGCAAAACAAGCTTACGCACGGGACGGTGTTCACTGATTCATCTATGGATGTCGCCGCACGCACGCTTATGAATTATGTAAATGCCAAAGGTGAAAAAAGCGAATTTAAAGGACTTCTAAAAGATTTTTACGGTTACATTGCAAAGGGCGAGGATTTATCTTGGGAAAGTGTAAAGGAAAAAGCCGAACCTGTTATAAATTGGCTGCGTGACCATGAATATCATAAAGCACAAAGAAGTGAATTTGCTAACAGTGTTTTAAAGGACTTACGCACCAAACGCATAGCTCTTAACGATAATCAAAAGCAGGAAGCTGCTGATTTATACGGTAGCTATGAGGAGTTCAGAAAAAGGAATATGGGGCGGATAATAATTACCGACAGCGGTGTTTCTCTTGACACGCAGTGGGCGGAGCTTTCAAAAGCTTATCCGACATTGTTTGATGAAAGCATAACATCTGCGGAACAGCCTGTTGAGCTTATGAGCATTATTGAGGGCTTGCAGAACAACGATGTGAATGAATATTTCTTTTCTGACGAAATGGCAGAGCAAGACTTGTTCTCAAAGGTATATGATACATACTGGAATGTCTCAACACTGCATACTGTTAAGGACAGAATGCAGACGGAAATCAACAAGCTTAAGGCAAAGCATAATGAAAAAATCCGCGAAATGCGGGACAATCACACCAAAAAGGACAATGAACTCAAGCAAAGGTATGCCGAAAGAACTGCGGAACTGCGTAAATACTATAAAGAACGTGAGGCGCAAATTGCAAAGAATGCATCAGAGCGCTATCAAAGGTCTCGCGAAGGAATAGCGAAAACGCAGCTGCGCGGCAGCATTAAAAAAGTAATAACCGACCTTAACGGACTTTTAAATCAAAGCACAAAAAAGCGAAATGTTAAGGAAGGGCTGAAAGATACTGTTTCGGCGGCACTTTACTCTGCGGAAATTCTCTTTTCTCCCGCAATTACCAATGAGGATATTATCAGAAACGGTGTGAAGAGTGCTACGGCAAAAGAGATGAGACTGATTGCAGAATACACCGACTTGCTCAACAAGCGTGACGATTATTCCGACAGAATAAGAACGCTTGGTGATATGACCGCTTCAAAACAAAGAAATGATACAATCGCGGGGCTGCAAAATATGATTGATTATGTGAATCGAAAAATTACTCCGATAAATAAGGAATTACATTCTTTGTTTGAAAGGGAAAGAAATGGGTTATACAAGGCTCCGGTATCCGTTGCGATAGATGCCCTTGCCAATGCTTATTCGGCTCTTAAAAGCTCTGAAACCGCATACATAAGAAATGTGTATGACGATTTTGTATACAACAGAATTCTTGCTTTAAAGGACAGCCTTGACGGTGCTTTAATAAAAGATATGAATATGGCGCAATTGACCGAATTACGGGATGCATATAAAATGGTACTGCATACAGTCCGTGAAGCAAATAAGTTGTTCGGGGAAGAGAAAAAAGCAACTGTTACCGAAACGGCTGATAAGGTCTCGGCGGAAATTCGACGGGTCGGCGGCAGCAAGGAGAAACAGCTTGTATTAACATCGTTCCTTAAAAAACAGGGTTGGAAGTTCCTAAAGCCTGTATATGCGTTCAGGACTATCGGCTCAGACACCCTTACGGAGCTGTATAATGACATCAGATACGGCGAGGATAGATTTAAACGTATGATTGACAAGGCAACAGAGGCGTACAAAAGCGCGGGTCAAAAATACAATTCCTCAAAGTGGGATACCGAAAAAACATATACTTTCCAATCAAGAAACGGCAAGGAATTTTCGCTTTCATTACAACAAATAATGGAAATATACGGCTACTCAAAGCGAAACCAAGCAATGAAGCATTTGGTGCAGGGTGGAATTGTACTTGATAATTCCGTAATAGTAAAGGAAAGAACAAGGTTTGGGGTTCCGCTCAAATATGAGGTTAATGCTGCTGATGCATGTGGGCTTAATGAGGAAATAATAGGTAAGATAGCCGACACATTAACACCCGAGCAAAAATCTTATGTCGATGAATTGCAATCATACCTTACCAAGCTCGGCGAAGAAGGCAACAAGGTTTCTATGGCGTTGTACGGCATAAAGCTGTTCAAAGAGCAAAATTACCTTCCGATTAAATCTGCTGAATGGTATTCAAATTTCAGCCCTGACAGCACAAATGAATTCAGTATGCGTAATTCCGCGTTTACAAAGGAGACAAATCAATTTGCCAATAATCCGATTGTGCTTTCAAACTTTAACGATGTTTTCGGGCAGCATGTGAACGATATGGCTATGTATTGCTCGTTTGTATTACCGCTTGAAAATTTTATGAAGGTGTTTAATTACCATACTGCCGCCACTGCCGACAGTGACGCACGTTCTGTAAGAGGCGCTCTTAAAAACGCTTACGGGGACGGCGCAGAGGCATACATACGCCAGCTCTTAAGAGATTTAAACGGCGGTGTAAGAGCGCAAAGCGGAGCGGAAATTGTAAATAAGCTTACCGGTTTAGCAAAGAAGGGCGCGGTATTTGCATCGGCATCCGTAACCGTTCAGCAGATTTCCGCCATACCGAGAGCAATGGCATATATTAACGCAAAGTATTTTGCAACAACAGCAAATAAATCATTTAATCTTAAAAGGCATAAATCCGATTGGGAGGAAATGAAAAAATGGGCGCCGATTGCCGGTATAAAGGAAATGAGTTATTTCGATACCGGTCTCGGCAGAAGTACGGTCAATTATATCACGGCAGAGGAATATGAAGGATTAAAGGATAAATTCGGCGCATTCTTCAAGGACAGCGATTTCAGGGACGAAATTCTTTCAAAAGGTCCCGCATTTATAGATGAAATAGGCTGGGTGTCAATCTGGAACGCCGTCAAGCGGGAGACAGCAGAAAAAACCAATCTTGAAGTAGGCTCGGCGGAGTTTTTCGAGAAATGCAGCAAAAGAGCAACAGAGGTTATAACACTGACGCAGGTATATGATTCGATATTTTCCCGTAGTGAGCTTATGCGCTCGAAGGATACAGGGCTTAAAATGACAACCGCATTTATGGCAGAGCCTACCACCGTATTAAACATGGTGTTTGACGCGGCTTTACAAGCCAAACGCACGGGAAATTTCAAATTTCTCGGGAAGGCTTTGGGCGCTGTTCTCACCTCGATTGTGCTAAACGAGCTTCTAAAAGCTTTGGTAACTGCCGGCAGGGATGACGATGATGATAAAACATGGCTCGAAAAATATATTTCTAAGGTTAGAGGCGGTGTGCTTGACAGTATAAATCCGCTTAATTACATGCCGTATACAAGAGATATAATGTCGCTGCTTTCCGGCTATGATGTGGACAGAATGGATATGGCTATGTTTGCGGATTTAGCAAAAGCAATAAAACGTCTGCAAAATTCGGAAGAACATCAACCGAAGGATTGGATAAATCTTGTAACTGCGATGTCGGCATTTGCCGGTATTCCTGCTAAAAATATTTACAGAGATATCAAGACAGCAGTAAACACTTTTAACGATATGTTCCTTAGCGATAATACAACTTCTGTATATGGTGTTGAACAGGCGCTTACAGGCGGCAGCGGATATAAGAATAAAGCCAAAATTGCCTTTAAGCATGATGATGCAGCCGGTGTGTCGAATATTGTTTCGCAAGTTGAGGGTAAAAAAGTCAGAGACGGCAAAACCGAAAAACAGGCAAAGGCTTCGGTACGGAGTTCTTTTACTGCAACTTATAAGAAAAAATATCTCAAAACCTATAAGAAAGGTAATATAAAAGAGCAAAATCGCATACGCAGTTTTCTTTATGCTACTGGTCTTTACGGCTCATTATCCGAGCTTGATGCCATAATTGCAAAGTGGATTGAAAATTCGGAGGAGTAAAAGTTCCAAAATGTCAAAGCCCCCGGCAGATAAATATTGCAAAATCTGTCGAGGGCTGTTATAATAGGTTTTGTGATAAGGTGAGCCAATAACGGATAGGCGGGTAAGTCTTGCCCCTGCAAGGGGGTGTTGCCGATGGAACAAGCAGCATATATAATTTTGATTATTATCTTTGCTACAGGTTACATACTGACAATAAAAAAGAAATAAACCGCCCAAGCTACCAACTTTAACGGTTTATTTCTTAAACTGAAAAATCGGGGCTAACCGTCTATCGGTTCGCCTTATCCACCCTTATTATAACAACAATAATGCAATTTGTCAAGCGTTCCTTCGGGGGCGCTTTTTTTGTGCGAAAACATTGTATAGGAATGTTACATAGTACCCGCTTTACGCAGTATAATCGTAAAAAAGGAGGGGTAAAATGTACAGACCTAATGAACATGAAAGAATAGAAGCTGATTTCGGAAAGCTCATAGCCCATTACATCAATAAATGTTACCCGGACGACAGGGATGTAATGTATGCCGAATTATGGGGCTTTTTATATGATATGGTAAACAGAGGACACGCCATTTCACAGAGATATGTTGCAGTATCTATCAGAAACAAATACATAGAATGCTCTCGGGAATTACAAAAAGAAAGAGCGCTTGAAACAGAACTTAAGGATGAGTATTTAGGCACGGTCAAAGATGATTTTGTGGAAGAAATCGAAATGCGCGAGTTGCTTGAAAAGCTTGGGATTAAACAGAGAGAGGCAGTGGTACTTCACCATGTTTACGGTTTAACCTTTGATGAAATTGCCAAGAAAAACGGATGCACTCGTCAGGCAATAAACAAGTTAGAAAAGCGCGGCTTAAAAACATTAAGACAATTTCTCATTGGCGAGGAAAGGCGGATTAAAGAATGTATTGCAAAGGGCGAGGAAGATGACTGAATCTTTAATTGCGGCAGGGTCGGCGGTAATAGTCGGTGTGCTGTCGCTCATAGGTGTGATAATAACGAATAACCGTGCAAACAAGAAAACACAGGACAGCATCGGAACTGCTCAAGCTGTTACAGACGAACGCATAAGCGAGCTTACACGCGAGGTTCGCATGCACAACGATTTTGCTCGGCGTATACCGGTTATTGAAGAGCGGATAAAAATAGTAAATCACAGGCTTACCGACCTTGAGGATTTGCACAAACCGAATAATTAAATAACGGAGGAAATAAAAATGTTAAACGGAATAGATGTATCGCACTATCAGGGAGAGATAGACTGGGAGAAGGTGAAGCCGCAGATAGATTTCGCAATCCTGCGTATGGGGCTCGGCGACGATATTAAATCGCAGGACGATAAGCAGTTTGAACGGAATTATTCGGAATGCGTAAGGCTCGGCATTCCGTTTGCGGTCTACTTCTTCTCATATGCCGTGAATAAGGCGAAGGTTGCAAAGGAAATTGCGCATATAAAAAGGCTGCTTGCGGGCAAGAAAATAAACGCACCCGTATACATAGACGTAGAAAATACAAGGGGTCTTGATTGGCGCACAATTTCAAACGAGGATATGCTCGGCATTTTGCAGGAGTTTAATAAGCAGCTTAACGCCCTCGGATATAAAATGGGAATATATTCTTCCCGCTCGGCTTTTTGGAACGAGAAGATGACCGATAAATGGTATGACGGAATCAGCAAGTGGGTAGCGGAATACGGAGATAAGGTGAACGATTTCAACCGCCCCTACGATATATGGCAGCGCACTTCAAGTGGGCGCATAGACGGCATAAGCGGCAACGTGGATATGAATGTAATGTATAACAGCATATTCACAGAGGAAAAGCCGAAGCCCGTCCCGAAGCCTTCAAAAATCGATGTTATCTATCAGGTGTGGGACGATGTTAAAAACGCATGGCTGCCGAATGTTAAAAACACCGAGGACTACGCGGGTATTTTCGGTCACGATGTATGCTGTGTGTTTGCAAATCTTTCAAAGGGCAATATAACCTACGCCGTGCATTATAAAGGCGGCAAATGGCTGCCCGAGGTCACAAACCGAAAGGATTATGCGGGGCTTTACAACAAGCCGATTGACGGAATTATGATGAAGACCGATACCGGCAGAATAATCCGCTACAGAGCGCACCTGCGCCGCAGCAATTGGCTGCCTTGGGTAACCGGATATAACTCAAAGGACGGCAATAACGGCTACGCGGGTATTCTCGGTCGGGAAATAGATGCAATTCAGATAGAAGTGAGGTGATAAAATGAAAAAGATATTTACAAAGCAATGGTTTAAGGCGGCGGGAATCCGTTCGCTTAAAACGGTGTGTCAGACCGCCGTCGCCACCATAGGCACATCGGCGGTGCTTTCCTCTGTTGATTGGAGGGTAGTGCTTTCCGCTTCCTTACTTGCGGGGGTGCTGTCTGTGCTTAACAGCTTTGCGGGTCTGCCGGAGGTTACGGAGGAATAATAATCAGAAATCCCTCGCAGTTATTCTGCGGGGGTATTTTTTGACTGAATTTTGACTGACTTAATCACTTAAATTTAAACCAAAACGCACCAATTCACACCACAGATTTTTAAAAAATAAAAATACCGCAAACCCGCATAAACAGCGGAAATTTGCGGTATTCTGTGGCGGAGATGGAGAGATTCGAACTCTCGAACTCGTTTCCGAGTTACACGATTTCCAATCGCAAAAGAAATGCTTTATAATGCTTGTTTCAAGATTTTTGACTGAATTTAGACTGCGAAATATAATTATTCAGCTGTTCTTTAGCGCTGTTAGCTACATTCTTTGATATGTGCGTATACACATCCAAAGTGACAGAAACGGAGCTGTGCCCCAAAAGGCTTTGAGCGGTTTTAGCGTCGATTTTAGCATTGTATAGCGTAGTTGCATATGCGTGTCTGAATTGGTGCGGGGTAGAGGAGAAGCCGAGACTTTTCCAACCGTCACGAAATTGCTTGCTTGTGAGTAAATTGCGATTCACGGAAAAAACATAACCGCTGTTCCTTTTGAATGGCAGCAAAGCTGCCCGTAAATTTTCAAGCATAGGCACGGTTCTTATTCCGGCTTTAGATTTTGTAAAGTTTTCAATTACAGGTTTGTTCGATTGAAATTGCAACTGCTTATTTATATATATCAGGTTGTTATCAAAGTCAATATCATCCCATGTAAGAGCAAGCGCTTCGCCGCGTCGACAACCGGTATAAAGCAAAAGATATGCAAACAGTTGAAACATGTTTTCGGGCTGCTTTTCCGCTTTTTTAATATCTTCCTCGAGCGGCATTTCTCTTTTTGATTTTTTCAGAGTACGCGGAACGGATATGTCCGCAGCGGGATTGAGTGTAAGATAACCGGCACCGATTGAATACTTGAAAATCCTGTTTAAAACAATCAGCCGCAGCTTTACAGTTTGGTGGGCTAATTTTCTTTCGGCAAGATAAAGCAAATACGCATTTATTTCATGCGGCGATATTTCTTTTATATACCTTTCGCCGAAACGCTCCAATACATCCGACAGCGGTTTTCTGTAGCACTCATAGGTATTGTATGTTAATGATGTCTCGGAGCTTGCACGCCATTCTTCGGCAGCGGTTTTGAATTTGATACCTTTTTCTTTTTGAGTGTCAAAGTTTAATATTTTGCCGTAAACTTCTTTTTCTGTTTCCCCATAGAAGTCCTTAATTGTTCCGTCCTCTAAAGTTATACGTTTTACATATCTGCCATCTTTGCGTTTTTTCATTGTACCACCGTTTTGATATATCCCTTTTGCTATCGTTAATCTTTATACTCCCCGCTCGGCGTATTTAAATGCGATTTCAAGAAATCTTCGTGTGACCTCTCTGCGGTCCTCGTCGGAAAGCTCACGAAGCTGCATTAGCATTTCCTGCTCCTTGTGGGTTACAATAAAATATGGGTCTTCTTCATCTCCGTTGTACATTGTGATTACTCCTTTTTGTGACTTGAATTTTCAATTATAATATTGTAAAATTAAATTAGAAATTAATTTGTCGGTGAATGGCGGTATATGGATGATATAAAGTAACAGCATAGAAGCTATTTGTTCAAAATAGCATTTATAACTGAGGTTTTGTTCCAACCAACCATTATATTAGCGGTGTTCTCTACCAATGAAGGTATCCGTTCTTGACCCCACGGTTTTATTCCAATAATATATTTACCGTAATTTGCGGCAGTCCTTATCTCATACTCAATCCAATCGCTGTATGTTGCATACATTCCAGATAAGATTAAAACTTTTGAAGCAGGGGAAATTTGTTTGCACAAAAGTTCTTTAAGTTTTCTGTTTCCAACTGGAGCGCTCGGGTCGATTAAAGGGTCGTGAAAAGGAACTGAATAATTTTTCCAAGTTAGTAAGCCTTCGCTCTGCGCCTCGTTAAGCCATTCGACGACTTTATTGTAATGTTCGCTATATTTCCATGCATGACTTATAAATACATTATACATAAACACACTTTCTTTCAAATATTTTTTTAATTATGGGAGGTAATCAAATGAAAAAGTTTAGAAAAAGACCCGTGATAGTGGAAGCGTATCAAACCGACAAAGAAACTTTTATTGATACTTTAGAGGGAAAGATGAAGGCTTCTCCCGGGGATTGGATTGTAACAGGGGTTCACGGCGAAAAATATCCTTGTAAGCCAGATGTATTTGAATTGACATATGAAGCCGTTGATTAATTCTTTTCTTTTCGGACAGTGCTGGTAGCCGCCTTCCATTTCCCATTTTCGGATGAAATGATCGATTCGATATTTCTAACGAAAACATTTTCTGGACTTTCTTCGGAACTGTTATACGGGAAGGAGTCGGAAATAAAAAGTTGCTTTTGATATCTCAATAATTCACATGTAGCTCTGTATTCAACCCAATTTTCGTGATAGTTATTAAGTTTTGTTACTGCCTCGATAATGGCTATAACAGAACCAAGAGCGCCGACAGTAAAAGCAATTGTAGCATTGTTGTTGACAAAACCAGATAACAAAGGAATAAATGCGGCAATAATTATTTCAATGGTCTGAAATATTTTATACATTCTTTTGCAGACAATAGATTTTTTGTCATACCATTTAATTTGTTCATCAACTCTGTCTTTTATGTATTGCTCGATATTGAAGTCCATAAAATCACCTCTTTTTTCAGCCTTGCAAAATTTGCAAGGTTTTTTATTATTTCATTCTATTAAAATTCGTTTTTCAATCACATATCTGCTGTTTAGAAATAAATCAATATATGCTTGTTGTGATTACTCCTTTGATATAAAATCAACGTATTATTAATAGCTTTTTTAATTTGATGATAATTCGTTGTAAGATTCCTCTTTAACATCTTTTTCGGAAATTGTTTCATCTGTAATATCATTTATTGGTTGCTCGATAGGTTCATCAAAATAAAATTTAAGGCTGCTGCCGCATTCCGGGCAGTTCCCGTCATACGGTCCGATATGCCCACATTTTCCACATTTAACATTTCTTCGGGTTAATTGTTGCGGCTCTTGTTTTTTTGTTTGTAATACTTGGTCGGCGGAGGTCAATAAAGATTTTCTTTTTGAGACATAAACCATATTTGGAATTATGATAGCTGCCGCAAGCAAAAGTTTTGTCAAAAATCCTAAAAAAGCAATTACTCCATCACCATAGTACGGTGGCAACGATATACATATAAAGTCTATCATAAGCGATAGGAAAAGGGGGCTATACTTGTCTTTTTTAGCCGTAAAAACAGAAATTTTTGCAATTAACCTAACAATGTACATAAAAATAAGGAAATATAAAAGTCCATTTATTTCAGGCGTTGAGTCGTAGGATTTTTTGTGTTCTATTATTTTGCTGAAAGTGCCTAAAATTGAGCAGACAATAATAAAGCATTGCAAAACAAAAAAACGATATAAAAAACCTAACCATTGTGTCCCGAGTTCTTTTTTCTCTGTTGTTTTGTTTTCTTCCATTTTAATTACCCCTTAAAATTATTTATTTTAAATAATAATCCAAAGCCATTTGCATAAAATCTTCCGACACGCCGAAATGTTCGGCAAGCTCGAAACGATTTGCGCAAAAGCAATCGTCCAATGCTTTCAGCAGCTCATCCTTCGGGACGAGCTTTTTTATTGACCAAATATTCGCCCGCCGTTCGTGCTTTTCACGAATATCGCAGGTGGCATATCGGTTATAAAATGCGCCGGTGGCACAATGCCCCAATTCGTGGGAAAGCTTTTCCTTTTCCTCTGTCTCGCTCTGTAGCTTCATTGGGTCTATGCCTACATAACAGTTACCGTCTTGAAGAACAGACATACTTTCGGACAACGGCATTTCAAACGAAATGATTGGGATGTTATTGTCGTCAGCATAGTCATATAATTCGCATAAATTCATTAATTGTTGTCCTTTGCATATGTACTTTTGATATAGTCCGCAAAATTCTTTACCTCTTGCAGTTTTTCATCGGGAATTTCGTCCGCTACATCGCCCCAAAGAGCAAATTTGATTTCATCGTCGGAAACGGAAGTTTTCGGCGCTTTTTTTATATCTGTTTTGCCTTTAAGGTATTCAACAGATACATCAAGGAAATCGGCTATTCCATGTAAGTATTTTGAATAAGATTTAATTCTACCAGATTTCCAGTCAGTAA
>ERZ780207.1183-NODE-1183-length-23471-cov-3.760292_pt1 | contig 23471 bp, 19 predicted proteins | sample MGYA00510977_ERZ780207 | MGnify/ENA primary metagenome ERZ780207 (study PRJEB29588, sample SAMEA2151383) | human gut metagenome | biome: human gut; feature: human-associated habitat; material: faeces | place: Denmark | collected 2008/2010 ... | reverse complement strand
GGCGGATTCAAAACCAGCCAAATCAGCCAAAGGAGTCGCACCGGCAGGCCTCTCAACTGCGGAAGAAACCGCCCCGGGCACAGTTTGCCCGACTGTTTTCCGCCACCGGGCGAAATCAATGGCAAGCGCTGGAAAAACAATGCTTTCGACGGTTTTGAGCCTCCCGGAGTCGCTAAAAATGGCATCGGCAAGTTTCCGGCTGTCAAAACTGCCGTCTATCTTGCGGAACGACATCCCGAGAGCAGCCTCTATTTCAGGTAATAGAAACGGCTTTTCTGTCGTTCCTGAAGCCAAATGCTCTGACTCAGACTTCAACGGGACTCCATAAAACCCCTTCACTGCCGAGTCCGCATCATAACAAGGCACACCCATTCTTTCAAGAGTCCGCCTTACGGAAGACTTCCCACTCCCTATTCCACCTGTCAGAAGAATTGTCATCGCTGTGAATTATAATTGAACTGCTCCAAAGTTAGCGGTAAATTCCGAAAAAGCGAAGTTTATCCCGCCCAAAAGACATTACAGCTATAGTGCCTTGTCCATAAAGCGAAATCCGGTGGCTTCTGAAAGGTGAAGTATGGATATGTCCCTGCTGCCCTCGAGATCGGCGATGGTACGGGCTATGCGGATTATTCTCATGCAGGCACGGGCGGACAGACCCATACTTTCTATTGTGCGGCGTAGATAATCGCGGCAGGCATCATCAAGAGGACAGTATTTGTCAATCAGGCGGTTATCCATCATGGCATTGGTGTAGATGCCGTCAGAGGCAAATCTTTCCCTTTGGATTTCCCTTGCACGGACCACCCGCTCGCGGACTTCGGCAGTGCTCTCGCAACTGTTGCGTCCCGTCAGTTTCGAAGCATCGACGGCATGCATCCATAGCTGGATGTCTATCCTGTCCATCATTGGACCGGACAGGCGAGCCAGGTAGTTCAGTCTCTGTCCGGTCGTGCAGCGGCAGCGGTCTCCTTCGCCATAATAGCCGCAGGGACAAGGGTTTGCCGCCGCTACAAGCATAAATGAGGCCGGATATGTAACCTTGTTCCGAAGCCTCGACACCGTAATTGTTCCGTCTTCTATCGGCCCGCGCAGAGCCTCCACCACCTTCTTGGGAGCCTCGCAGAACTCGTCTATGAAAAGGACTCCGTTGTGGGCGAGAGAAATCTCTCCCGGAAGGATGCCGTCAGAGCCTCCGCCTATCAGCGCCGGGATGGATGCGCTATAGTGCGGAGCCCGGAACGGACGCTCGGCCATAAGTCCCCGGTGTCCGCAAAGGCCGGCAACGGAGTAAATCTTGCTTGTCTCAAGGGATTCCTCACGCGACATCGGCGGAAGGATCCCCGCCATTGCCTTGGCCAGAGAAGATTTGCCCGAGCCGGGCGGCCCGATCATTATCACGTTATGTCCTCCCGCGGCTGCTATCTCCACGCCTCTCTTGGCACCCTCTTGTCCGACAATCTGAGCCATGTCCACAATCTCCCCGGCACGCACGCCGGAGGCCTTCTTTCCAAGATTATCGTCCCTGCGGATCAGAAGGTCGGACACGTCTTCCTCTCCGGAAATGATGCGCAGCACTTCCGTCAGGCTTCTGACACCATAGACGTGTCCGGAATAATAGTCGGCAGCATCTTCTGCGGAGTCGAGCGGAAGTATGCAGCCTTTTCTGCCGTCCGACACGCTTAGTTCCGCAACAGGCAGGGCTCCAGGCACCGGACGCACAGTGCCGTCAAGTCCAAGCTCGCCCATAATCAGATAGTCCCCCAGCGCATTCCATCGGCACTGTCCGGAAGCGGCGAGTATGCCGAGAGCAATCGGCACGTCGTAGCCGCTACCGCTCTTGTGGATGTCCGCAGGAGCAAGGTTTATGACTATTCGCTTGCCCGGAATCCGGAATCCGAGCGACTGGAGTGCCGTGACGGTTCGCAGCAGGCTCTCCTTTACAGCGGCATCGGCAAGTCCTACAAGATGAATTCCGATTCCAGACGAGATGTCCACCTCCACAGTGACATTGACTGCCTGCACGCCTATACACTTGGCACTATGAATGTTTATCAGCATAAGCATTATGATTGGGAGAAATCGCCGCCTCTCAAGTTCTTGGGAAACACGGCGGTTTCAGTGAAACAGACGTCAAATATTGCCCTCGAAAAAAGAAAAAATCTCAAGAAAAAGAAAAAAGTGGTAATTTTGTGATATGATTTGTGAAATCAGACGTTGCTGTTTCACGGAAAAAGAGAAAAATGATAAGAAAAACCCTTGAAAACGTCGGACGCTACTGCCTGTTTCTCGGACAGGTTTTCCGAAAGCCCGAAAAGTGGAGGCTTTTCTGGAAACAGTTCGTGTTCGAGTCTGACAAACTCATATTGTCATCTATAGTAATAGTAGGTGTGATTTCCGTATTCATCGGCGGAGTTCTCGTCATCCAAACGGCGTCAAACCTCGAAAATCCGTTCATCGACAAGATGTATGTCGGATACATGGTCCGCGAGAGCCTCATCCTTGAGTTCTGCTCCACGATGGTGGCACTCATCCTTGCCGGGAAGATGGGGTCGAACATATCCTCGGAACTCGGAAGCATGCGCATCACGGAACAGATTGACGCCATGGACATGATGGGCGTGAATTCGGCCGGTTTTCTCGTGCTCCCGAAACTTGTCAGCGCCACGGTGCTGAGCCCGCTTCTGATGCTTATGAGTCTCGGACTCGGACTGGTCGGCGGATGGGTCGTTGTCGTGGCAACCGGAATCATATCCACAGCATCGTATATCACCGGACTCCACTACTGCTATAACGGCTACTATGTCTTTTACAGCTGCTTCAAGATGGCCATATTCTGCTTCATCATTGCGTCAGTCGCCGCATTCAACGGCTATTACGCGAAAGGCGGCTCTCTCGGAGTCGGGAAGTCGAGCACGCGGAGCATCGTAGTCTCCAGCATACTCATACTTATGTTCGACCTCATACTCACCCAACTCATGCTCTATTAATATGATAAAGGTAGAACATCTCTGCAAAAGTTTCGACGGGACTCCTGTTCTCAAGGACATAAACGTTGAGTATGCCGCCGGACAATGCAATATGATTATAGGCGCGAGCGGCTCCGGAAAGACCGTGCTGCTGAAGAATCTCATCGGCCTCATTTCTCCGGACAGCGGAGACATAAAGTACGGAGACGAGTCCCTCTCGGCAATGAACTATCGCGAAAAGAAGGCGCTGCATCAGAAAATCGGCATCCTGTTTCAGAACAGCGCACTTTTCGACTTCGCGACAGTGCTCGAAAACGTGATGTTCCCGATGGACTTCTTCACCGACTGGAGCCACGTGCAAAAGGTCGAGAGAGCACATTATTGTCTTGAAAGAGTGAATGTCATCGGCTCTGACGAGAAATACCCGAACGAACTTAGCGGAGGAATGCAGAAGAGAGTCGGAATAGCCCGTGCGATAGCCCTGAATCCGTCCTACCTATTCTGCGACGAACCGAATTCGGGTCTTGACCCCTACACCTCAATACTCATTGACCGTCTCATCAGCGATCTGACCAAGGAGTTCAACATGACTACGGTGGTCAACACCCACGACATGAACTCCATTCTGGAAATAGGCGACAAGATTGCCTTTCTCCACAAGGGAAGCATCCTTTGGCAGGGCGACCGTCACACCATCCTCGGCACTGACTGTCAGGAGCTAAAGGACTTCGTCTGCGCCAACACCCTCGCCCGCAACATCATCGAGGGCAACGGGAAATAAAGCAGACCGCCTTTTAGGCGCCCCGTCAAAGTTTAAAGCGGAGGCCCGCCTCCACCCCAAAAGCCAACGGCTGCGCAGTGCGTATGCTCCGTGGCTGGTCGTTGTTGAAATAATACCGCACGCTCGGGTCAATGTAGATTCCAAGAAAGTCCACAGGAGAGAATTCCAGGCCGAAACCGGCCTTTAAAGAAGTTTGAACGCCGCCAACTTTCGGTTTGTGGGAGACGTTCTCGCCCTCGAGCATTCCGGAGTAACTGTTCATGACACATTTCTCGACGCTGCCCCCAAGGCTAGCGTAAACATCCCAGCGGTGCGTGCGGAACATGCTGAAATAAACATCGAGCGGAATACCGATGTAGTGCTGGGAGTTTTTCATGTCAACCGAATGCGGACCGGAGTTCTCGTCATAGTATACTCCGCTGACCTTTTTGCCGAGAAGTGTGTAATTCACGCCGATACCTATGCCGAGCCAGTCTGTGATTCTATATCTCAGTCCCACTCCAAAAGACAACGGAAGGCTGTAGGAATCAGAGTTTGTACCCTCTACAAAATTACGTCCGGTAAAACTGTCCCTATTTCCCCTCACAAACATCTTTCTCGGACCGGAGCTTTTCTGCGGGCCACCGAAACTGTTTCCTCCGACCGTCAGTTCTAACGGAAGTCCTCTATATCCTTTCTTCACGTCATCTTCCTTGCCATAGGCCTCATCTATATCAGAATTGTCCACCTTGATCTCACATTCCGGAGCAGGGACAGAGTCAACATCAACGAATTTCTCAACTTCCGTCTCTACCAAATCATCTTCTGCCACCGCAACAGGCTCAGGCAAATTTTCCGTCACCTCAACAGACTCCGGCATCGTCTTCACGCTCTCGTCCGCATCGGCGGGTGCCGGAAGAGCAGAATCGTACGTCTTTCGCTTGGGAGCCTCCGGAGTCTCAGCCAGCGCAAGTTGCGCCGCAGAGTTTCCCTCAGACGGTGCGACAACGTCAAACGCGGCATTTTCAGCAAGCGTCTCCGCTTCCGGTGTAGGTTTCAGAAGGAAATAATGCCCACAGACAAACATGAGCGCCACTGCCGCGGCTGGAAGCCACACCGGCGACAACACGGCGCCACGGCACGACAGCAGCCTTCCGCCGCCCCGTACCGACAGCGTCAAGCCTCGCCTCAATGCCGTCCCAAAGCCCGGCAGGAAGGTGTTCCTGCGGCTCAGCGAGCATTTCGCGAATCTTGTCATCAAATTGTCTGTCTGTCATATATTTATCCGACATTGTCATATCCCGGTCTTTCCGGTCATTTTCCCAATTTTGTTCTGTAACCAGATGCGTCCCCGGCTCAACTGCGTCCGAGACGTGCTCTCCGTAATCCCGAGAGCCTCGGCAATCTCCTTATGCGAGAATCCCTCCATCACATAAAGATTGAACACTGTCCTGAATCCCGGAGGCATTTCCATCACCGCTTCCACTATCTCCTTGTACGACAGTTTCTCAATAGCGGTCTCCTCATCCGCTCTCAGTCCACGCGCAAGCGAAATGTCATCGCTCATCTTCAGAGCATCGTTCTTTCTCAGGTACATCAGCGACGCATTGATGAAAATCCTCCGCGCCCATCCGTCGAAAGAGCCGCTGCCGCTGTAGCAATGAAGCTTCGTGAAAAGCGCCACGAACCCCTCCTGCAGTATATCTTCCGCAACCACCCTGTCCCCCACATAGCGTATGCACACGGGAAAATACCGGGGTGCCAGAAGTTCATACATCTTCCTCTGGGCAGCCCGGTCGCCGTCAAGGCACTTGCCTATGAGTTGAACGGCTTTGTCTTCACTCACGGTTACAGCACTAGACCGGAAAAACTGCCGACATTCAAGATGCAACTCCGGTCTGTTACGTTGCATCGGTCGATATTTTCCCCAAAAATAAGCAATTTTCCCGAATTGCTTGTTATCTTTGTATCTAATGTGCGGGGAATGGCGTGATTATAGATAGACAGCGCCATTAGAACATTAAGGATGCAATTATGAAAGTTTCAAAATATGTGATGATCTTTCTGGCAGCGGCGTGTATCTCACAGAACGCCTTTGCCCAGAAGGACTTGAAAGAGTCGATAAAAGACAGCGCGCTGCTCTTGGCTGTCGAGAAATATGACAACGGGGCGTATGCCGATGCGGAAAGAATGCTCAGGTCGATAGTGAACAATGATCCGGGATATGATGCCGCGCATTACTACCTCGCACTCGTGTATCTTACGAAAAACGAGAACGACCTCGCGGAGGCCGAGTTGCTGCGTGCCGTTGACGCGGACCCGGGGAATTTCTGGTATCGACAGAGGCTTGCCGTGGTCTACCGCTACACAAATCAGGTCGACAAGGCGATAAAGATTTATGAGAAACTGCTCACCGACTTCCCGAAAAAGAGCGAACTCTACTTCGACCTCGTGGAGATGTACGCCCAGAACGCTCAGATTGACAAGGCGTTGACGACACTGGACGATGTAGAGAGAATCTTCGGAAACACGGAATCCATCGCGATCTACCGCTTCCGGCTTCTGATGGCTTCGGGAAAGACGGAGGAGGCCTACAAATCACTGGAGGAATATAATTCGAAATATTCTTCTCCTTACATACTGTCGACTCTCGGTGATTATAGGATGTCGATGTACGAAGACTCGTTGGCTGTAACATATTATGACGAAGCACTTTCACTTGACAAGGATTTTGCCCCTGCGATGCTCGGGAAGGCGGAGGCACGGCGGATGACGCGAAAATATTCCGAATTTTTCCCGCTCCTCGACAGATATATGGCAAACGAGACGGTGCCGGCGAGGGGAAAGTCCGAGTATCTCAAGGCGCTCGTCGAGCAGTCGGACCCGAAATTCGTGACCTCGTTCCTTCCACAGCTCGACTCAGCGGCCAACATCTGCTTCAGGAAGCATCCGTCCGACAGCTCCGTAATCGCCACGGTTGCAGCCTACTACTACCGCACTCAGCGGCAGGATGTGGCCGAGGACCTGTTCCGCCTGAACGCTTCCCTGCATCCGGACAAGCCCGAGCTGACCGCCACCTATCTCTACTCGCTGATGTATGCTCATAATTGGAAGAAACTTGCCGAAGCCGGCTCGGAAGCTGCCATACAACACCCTGATATCCCGGATTTCATGGCACTTGCAGGCACAGGCTACAGTTTTCTGAAAGAGTACGACAAAGTCATCGAACTCTCGCAGAAGATGCTCCGGACAGCGCCGAAGGACAGCGCAGTCATCGTCTCGGCCTACTCGGCGATGGGTGACGCCTACTATCAGAAGAATGACACGAAAAATGCGTTCAAGGCATACGACAAGGTGTTGAAGGTCAGCCCGAACAACATCTATGTCTTGAACAACTACGCCTACTACCTCTCTGTCACGGGAAAGAATCTCAAGAAAGCATACGCGATGAGCAAGAAGACAATAGAGGCCGAACCTGACAACGCGACCTACCTCGACACTTTCGGATGGATTCTCTACCTGCAGGGAAAAGCATTGGAGGCCAAACCGTTCTTCAAGCACGCGATGCTTTACGGGGGAAAAGACAGTGCAGTGATTATGGACCACTATGCCGAAGTACTCTATGCCCTTAAGGAGTATGACCTTGCGTTTGTCTATTGGTATAGGGCACAAGCGAAAAACGATGGGGAGATAACTGACCTTGACGAGCGCATTGCAGCAAGGAAAAAGGCCATCGGGAAGTAAGGGATGCGGGGTCGTTCTATCATATCTTCAGTACTTTCTGCCGTAAAGGTCACGCTGACGACGGTCGCACTGCTTATTTGTCAGTCCGTCACGGTTCTGCATGCCCAGGACACAAGCGCACAGGAGCAGAAAAAGGAACGGCTTGAGAGGGAAATCGAGCTCATCAACCGCCAGCTTTCATCGACTAATTCAAAAAGCCGCAGTGCACTGGCCACCTACGACCTCGTGTCGAAGAAAGTCAGCAACCGTCAGGCACTTCTTCGGGAAAGCCGCCGGAAGGAAAGGGAATGCGCCGACAAAATTTATCTTAAACAGAGAGAAATCAACAAGTTACAGGAGAGTTACGACACGCTTGCGGCACATTACGACCGGCTTGTTCTCGGGGCCTACAAGAACCGCGATGCAAGAATATGGTATATGTACATACTCGCGAGCGATGACCTTTCGCAGGCCTACCGCCGCTACGGCTATTTCAAAAGTCTCGCCTCGCAGATTGGGGAGGAGGCAAGGCGGATGGAAGATGCCAGGGCAAAGCTGGAGGCAGAAAGGGACGAACTTCAGAAACTGCGTGTCGAACAGAAGGTTGTGACGCAGAACACGCAGAAAGAACTTGGAAAACTCCAGAGTGAGCAAGCGGAGTCGAAGGCGCTGGTAGGAAAGCTGAAGAAAGAGAAATCGAAGTACCAGAAGGAACTTGCGGCAAAAAGGAAGCAAGTGGAAGCCCTTGACAGGGAGATTGCTCGGCTGGTGCGCGAAGCGATGAAGGGAGGAACAGCCTCCGGCGCAGGCAAAAAAACGAACAAAATGGTGATTGACGAGAAGCTTGCTGCCGAATTCTCGAAAAACCGGGGCAAGCTGCCGTGGCCTGCCGACGGTCCGGTTGTGGATGCTTTTGGGGAGAGGTATCATCCCGTCTATAAGAATGTCAAACTGCCGAAGAACAATGGGGTCGGCATAGCGCTTAGGCCAGGAACGAGTGTAAAGTGCGTGTTCGACGGGGTCGTGAAGCAGGTGCTCGTGATGCCAGGCTACAATCAGTGCGTGCTTGTCCAGCACGGAAACTATTTCACGTTCTACTGCAAGCTCAAGAATGTGGTGGTGAAGTCTGGACAAAAGGTGAAGACTGGTCAGGACATAGGAACGGTGGACACCATCAACCGCGAGACGCAACTGCATTTTCAGATTTGGAAGGATACTACTCCACAAAACCCGGAGTCATGGTTGAAGTGATGAAAGAAAAAGCGGTCTGCTGCGTTGGACGGTTTGATGATATGATAAATTGAATATGGAAAGGAAAATTGTGTTTTTGACCGGGGCGACCGGAAATATGGGATGGGCAGGGTTTCAGGAACTGCACGCGAGAGCTGACAGGTTCGTTGTCAGGGTGCTCGCGCGTCCGAGCAAAAAAAACCGGAAGAAACTTGAGCCATATATGAATGACCCGTCAGTGGAGATTGTCTGGGGCGATCTCACAAACTACGAGGACGTCCTGCGCGGAGTGACGGGTGCGGACTATGTCCTGCATGTCGGCGGAATGGTGTCCCCGGCTGCGGACTATTTCCCGGATAAGACACTGAAAGTAAATGTCACTTCTTCCGAGCATGTGGCACGGGCTGTACTTGCCCAACCGCAGCCGGAGAAGATTAAGGTTGTCTACATCGGATCGGTCGCGCAGCTAGGCGACAGGCTGTTCCCGCACCATTGGGGACGTTCCGGAGACCCCGTAATGGCAAGTGCATACGATATGTATTCGGTATCTAAGTGCCGTGCCGAGAAGGTGATTGTAGATTCTGGGATTCCGCATTGGGTGTCGCTGCGTCAGTCTGGGATTCTCTACCCGGGAATACTCGGCGTCGTGAACCCGACAGCTTTCCATGTCCCTGTAGCCGGGGTGCTGGAATGGGCGACAATCGAAGATTCGGGAAGGCTGCTCGCGAATGTCTGCGAGGACTGGGTCCCGGCCGGTTTCTGGAACAATTTCTACAACATCGGCAGCGGAGAGCAGTACAGGATGACGAACTATGAGTTCGAGACCCGTCTTCTCCGCGCGCTTGGACTGCCGGGGCCAGAGAAAGTCTTTGAACCACAGTGGTTTGCACTGAAGAATTTCCACGGAATGTGGTATGAAGATTCCGACAGGCTCGAGGATATCCTTCATTTCCGGGCGAATGTCCCGATTGAAGAATATTTCCGGCAGATGAAATCCAAACTTCCGTGGTTTTACAACCTCGCGTTTCTCGCGCCCGCATCTGTAGTGAAAATGTTCATGAAACCGTATGCATACGAGAAGTGGATGGGTACGCAGTCGTGGGTGGACGGAGACCCGGAAAAGATGGCGGCATATTACGGTTCGCGTGAGGCCTGGGAGGCGATAAAGTCCTGGAAGGACGTGATTCCTCCGCATTGGGAGAAGAACCTTGAGAAGGCGCGTGCGGCCGGAGAATGCCTCCGTCTCGACCACGGTTGGGACGAGTCAAAGTCCATCTATGAACTGACGGACGAGGAAATTCAGACTGCCGCAGAGTTTCGTGGCGGCAAATTCCTCGGATTGGCAAAAAAGGAAGATCCATGCGCCCAATATCTCTGGGAATGCGAACATGGTCACAGATTCACCGCCTCGCTCGAATACGTCCTCCTCGGCGGCGGCTGGTGCTCAGAATGTCCTCTCGACTCCCTGGCCACCACCTCAACTCCGCGCAACAAGTTCATTTCTCAGTTGTTGTAGGTCTCAGAGGTAGGTTCAAACCTGCTACAGACCGGCTAAAATGCCGGCCTTTTCCGCATTCGGTGATACTCTCTCCCAGGGTGAGAATCCTGTTTTCAGAAAATGCAAGTGGACAATTTGCGATATGTAAAGCAACTGAAAGTGCGAGCCTGTGAATTCCGCTACGACAGCGACAATGTCCTGGTGTACGAAATTGTCAAGACCGACGGCTATGTCCACTTCGACTTCCGGGAATTCGCATCAGAATACAATCACCCACGCGAACCCAACGAGCAGGACAACAAGACCCAGGACGAAAACGTCAAGGAATTGCTGGACAAGGGGAAATCCTACCGCGAGATCGCTGGAATCCTGGGCATCAGCAAGTCCCTGGTCGGCAAGACCGCAGTCCGTCTGAAGTCCGTGTCCACGCCGGAGAACCCCTGCACGAATCCGTAGGCCGCTCGGTACATTGACCCTGAATACCACGAAGAGTTGGAGGCGCTCATCAAGGATCTGGACCTGGAGTTCTGGGGAGTGGAGGAGGTGGAAAATGACGAAAAGCCTCCATAGCGAGGTCTCCTAGCAAATCTCATTAATTAATTAATTGTGCAGGACGGCTGCACAATTTTCACATAAATTGCGCGAGTTTTCCTATTATTTCGTAAATTTGCGGATAAGACAAGCACAATTTCACATTATTTTTAGATGGCAACTAATAAGCACGCCATGATCAGGTATCAAGCCCTTGATGCCTGTTTCGCCAATCGGTATAAGAGGTTCTACATAGAGGACCTCATAGAAGCGTGTAATAAGGCGCTCCAGGAGTTCTATATCTCCAAGGAAGACCCCATCAATGACGTTGAATATTACGTTAAAAAACGCACGATATTTAATGACATCGCGTTTATGCAGAGCGCGGAGGGATGGAATGCTCCAATTAAACGCCATTATGTGGGACGGAAGTGTTACTACCGTTATGAGGATGATGGCTTTTCTATCAACAAGAAAGACTTCTCTGAAGCAGAGCTAGATAAGATTGATGAAGCACTTATTATGCTCAACAGGCTCAACGGTACTTCCGGTTTTGACTGGGTTAGTGAGTTCGTCGCGAATTTCGAGGATAAACTGGGTCGCAAGAAGAACACCACCCCGGTCATCGGGTATGAGAAAAATCCCTTTTTAACCGGTATTGAGAATCTATCTGTACTTTACAACTACATCGTTAATAAACAGGTAGTCAATATAAAGTACAAGCATTTCACTAGAGGCGAAATGAAGCACATTATGCATCCCTACTACCTCAAGCAGTATAACAACAGGTGGTTCTTGTTTGGTATTACAGAGCGTGAAAAGGACGTTTTGACCAACCTGCCTCTAGATCGCATTATCAGCATTGAGCCGGTACAGATAGAATACATACCTAACACGCGATTTGACTTTGAGGAATACTTTGATGATGTTGTGGGCGTATCCGTTCCTCGTGAAGGGGAGCCGGAGAAGGTAGTACTGAAGTTTAATAAATTCCGCTTCCCTTATGTGGTTACAAAGCCCCTTCATCCTTCCCAGGTTGAACTGGATAAGGAGAATTGCATCATTCAGCTGAACGTTTTTCTTACTCCGGAGCTAGAATCACTCATCTTCTCCTACGGCGACCACGTAGAAGTTCTTGAACCAGCCTCCTTGAGAGAGACCTTTCGCCAGAAAATAAAATTATTGACAGAAAAATATAATTGTGCAGAATGAGTGCATAGTAAACCTTTACCTTTGCACTCGTAATTCCACAAAAACACAAAAAACATGATCCAAAGCGAAGCACAGCTCGAGCAGCAGTTTCTGGAAAAACTCCAGGAGATGAAATACACATACCGCAGCGACATCCGAGACCTGGACGCGCTCGAAAGTAATTTCCGTCAGAAATTTGAGCGGCTCAATTTCGTTACCCTCTCTGAGGATGAGTTCCGAAAGCTCCTGCAGGAGAACATCACGGCCGATGTATTCACTGCCTCCAAGCGCCTGCGCGAGAAACAAACATTCGTGCGGAACGACGGCACCACCTTCGACTACAGTCTTGTGAACCTGCGGGACTGGTGCAAGAATGACTATGAGGTGGTGAACCAGCTCACTATCAATACCGCCAATAGTCGCCAGCGCTACGACGTCATCATCCTGGTCAACGGCCTGCCACTAGTGCAGATTGAGCTCAAGCGCCACAGCGTTTCGCCGATGAAGGCTGTTGAACAGATTGTCCGCTATAAGCAGGACCGCGGGAATGGCTATACCAATACGTTGATGTGCTTCATGCAACTCTTTATCGTCAGCAACGGCGGCAGCGACACTATGTACTTTGCCAATAACAACGACGAGCACTTTCACTTCGACGCTACCAATAACTATCTTCCCGTCTATCACGCAGCCGACGAGAGCAACCACAAAATTGCCGAACTCTTCAAATTCTCCGACATGATGCTCCCCAAGTGCACCCTCGGCCGCCTCATTAGCCGTTATATGGTGCTTGTTGAGACGGAGAAGAAGATACTTGTCATGCGTCCCTACCAGATTTACGCTGTTGAAAGCATCGTTAACTGTGTTTCGGAGAACAACCAGAACGGCTACATCTGGCACACTACCGGCAGCGGCAAGACCCTCACCAGTTTCAAGGCCTCGACCTTGCTCAAATACAACAGTGACATTGAGAAATGTGTCTTCGTCGTGGACCGCAAGGATCTCGACAAGCAGACCCGTGATGAATTCAACAAATTCCAGGAAGGCTGCGTTGAACAAAACGCAAACACCGCAGCCCTCGTAAGTCGCTTGGAAAGCACCGACTATGCCGACAAGGTCATCGTTACAACCATCCAGAAGCTCGGCATCGCTCTGGATCCGACCAACAAGAACAAGTTTCACCAGCGCCTGGAGCGCCTGAGAGACAAACGCATCGTTTTCATTTTCGACGAATGTCACCGTAGCCAGTTCGGTGAGAATCACGCCGCTATCCGGAACTTCTTCCCGAAGGCCCAGCTTTTCGGCTTCACAGGCACTCCGATATTCGAGGAGAACAGCAGCTATACACGCATAAACGGCCAGCAGGCAGAGTATGTCACCACCAAGGATATATTCCAGAAATGCCTGCACCAATATACCATCACCAACGCCATCACGGACAACAACGTCCTTCGCTTCAAGGTGGAGCACTACGGCAACACGGATGCCGACGGGAATCCTATCAATGAGCCCCTTAACATCTGGCAAATCGTCAAGCACATTCTGGACAACCACGACACCCTCACGGCAAACCGTCGTTTCAACGCTCTCCTCGCCACACCTTCTATCCCGGAAGCAATCATCTTCTATGAAATATTCAAGGAGTTGCAGGATGCGCTTGTCAAAGACGTCCCCGATTATGTGCCCTTGAATGTCACGGCTGTGTTCACGCCGCCTATGCGGAACAGCTCCGACGAAGACCTGCCCCAGGAGAAAGCAGACAACAATGAAGATCCGGAACGCAACAAAAGCGAGTTGGGTAAGATCATCGACGATTATAACGCCCAGTTCGGCACCAACTTCACAGTCGATCTCTTCGACGAATACTACCGCGATGTGCAGCAGCGCGTCAAGGACCAAAAGTATCCGAACAAAGACCTCCCGCACGCCAAGAAGTTGGACATTGTAATCGTCGTGGAGATGATGCTTACCGGCTTCGACAGCAAGTTCCTCAATACCCTCTACGTCGCCAAAGACCTCAAATGGCACGGACTCATTCAGGCCTTCAGCCGCACCAATCGCATTCTTGACGGCACCAAACCTTACGGCAACATCATCTGCTACCGCAACTTGGAGAAACAGATGGACGATGCTATGGTACTCTTTAGTGGATTCGACCACGACAAAGGAAAAGAGTACTGGTTGGTGGAACCGGTCGAATCGGTGGTGGAGAAATACAAGGAAGCCATCACGCAACTCCAAACCGTGATGAACGGTATGGGTTTGGAATGCAAACCTGACGAGGTGATTAACATTCCTCAGGGGGAGAACACCGGCGAATTTATCAGTGCCTTCAAAGATGTCCAGCGTCTTGCACTCAAACTGGACCAGTACGTGGATATGCCGGAAGAAATGAAGGATGCTATAGAGACCGCTATGCCGGGGGACACCCTCCAGCAGTTCCGCACTGCATATTTGGATCTTGCACGTCGTTGTAGAAATGAAAAGGGAAGCCAGTTCAAGGAAGATCCCGAGGACGAGCCGGACTTTGAACTCTCCCTGTTCAGTTCCACCTTGGTGGATTACGACTATATCATGAAACTGCTGGCCAAGTACACCGACACCCACTTTGAGAAGGTGAATATTACCAAAGAGCAACTTCTTGATATCCTGTCCGGCAGCGTGGACCTGATGAACGAGCGCGACTACCTCAAAGCCTTCATCGAGAAAGAACTCCACAAGGGTAGCGGCATCAGTGAGAAGGAGATTCGTGAGCGCTACAAGGCCTACAAAGACAAGCGCTTCAATCAGCAGATTGCCTCCCTCGCCGCAGAATACGGCATCGAACCCGCCGCACTGGAAACCTTCGTGGCCGAAACCACTAAGCTCCGCCGCTTGGATGAAGACGCCCTGCGCGAACTCCTAAGCCATATCGACGGCTGGAAGCAGCGTAAAGCCGCCAAGGAAGGACTCTTGGCAAATCTGGCACCCATGTTTGTTCTTCTCTCCGGCGGCAATACCATCGAAGGCCTTAATGCATATGTGAAATAACGGAACGAGCAATATAACATGATTGAGGATAACAGCAATACCAGAACTCCGATCATTCGTTTTCAAGGTTTTAATGGAGAATGGGAGAAAAAAAAGATTGGCGACATAGCTATTGTGTTGCAAGGATATGGCTTTCCAGAGAAATATCAGGGCCAAAAATATGGAGATTTGCCATTTTGTAAGGTGGGAGACATATCCTCAGCCGTTGATAGAGGAGAAATGGTTATTAACAAGGCTGATAACTTTGTTGATTATTCTCTTTTGCCAGTATTACATGCACAGCCAATTCCTGTCGGCTCTACCATTTTTGCAAAAATTGGTGAGGCTATTCGTTCTAACAAAAGAATCAGGACGGGTGTCCCTTGTTTGATTGACAACAATGCGGCAGCAGTAAAAAGCAAAGGCGAGATTTCAGATACCTTCTTGTTTTATCTGATGTCAAAAGTCAATCTTGCAGATTATTCCGGTGGAATAGTTCCTTCCGTGAATAAGTCAACGATTGAGGCGATTGATGTATTGGTGCCATCGTCCCGGGATGAGCAACAGAAGATAGCAGAATGCTTGGAAGCGATAGACCAGATGATCTCTGCTCAAAATCAGAAAGTCGAATCCCTCAAGGCTCACAAAAAAGGCCTTATGCAGCAGCTCTTTCCGCAGCCCGGCGCCACCACCCCGGCCCTCCGTTTCCCGGGTTTTGAAGAATTCTGGGAAGAAAAAAAATTGGGCGATATTTGTGATAGTATCTTGGTCGGTTTTCCATTCAAAGGACAAGACATTACCGATAATTCCTCTGGGCATCCTATTCTTCGTGCATATAGCATCGGAGAAGGTATTATTCGTCACGGCAAAGATTACGACAAGTATTATCCAGGAGACACGAAACCATTGGAAAGGTACAAAGTCAGTACAGGAGATATTGTTATCTCGATGGATGGTTCGGTGGGGAGGAATATCGCTCTTGTCTCAGATGACGAAAATGGCTATCTATTAATTCAGCGTGTTGCAAGGTTAAGAGTAACCAAATACCCTGTGCAACTGATTTATCAGCAAATAATCTCTCAGAGGTTTAAGGATTATGTGGCCGGGGAGAAGGTTGGAGCGGTAATAGCTCATATTAGCCAAAAACAAATAGAGTCTTTCCCTGTATTTATACCCAAGTCTCAACAGGAGCAGAATAAAGTTGCTGATGCCTTGACGGAAACTGACCGTCTGATCTCAACCCAGGAGCAGAAAGTCGAATCCCTCAAAACCCACAAGAAAGGTCTCATGCAGCAGCTGTTCCCTCAACTCCAAAAGTAATTACGCAACGATATGGCTTTCAACGATGTCATTATTAAGGCCCTCCGCAGAGGTTTCGAGGTCGATGACCGCGACCAGTTCACTAACTGCGCGCTGGTATTCGCTTACAACGGTACCGGCAAGACGCGCTTGTCCTATGACTTCGCCCACTTTGACCGGGGCGAAGGTGTACCCCAGCACACACTCTACTACAACGCTTACACCGAGGACCTCTTTACCTGGGACAACGATTTGGAAAATAACACCGACCATCATCTGATGATTAACCAGAACGCGGCGCTGATTCAGGGTCTTGCGGGTTCCAGTTTCAGCGTGGATCTTGGAAAATATCTGCAAATTTTCACAGATATCGACTTCAAATTTCACTACGATGAGGAAAATACCGAAATTCCTGACTATGTTGTGTTCAGTAAAAAGATAAGGAAACCTAAATTCATCGACGGGAAACGGGAATACGAAGAAGTGGAGATTGAGAACATCAAAATCTCCCGTGGAGAAGAACGTCTTTTTGTATGGTGCTTTTTCCGATGCATCCTCGATCAGGTATTAAAAGGGAACGACACCTACAAGGATATCGAGTACATCTATATCGATGACCCTATGTCCTCGCTGGACGACAACAATGTCATTGCCTTCGCCGAGCAGCTCTATAGTGTGATCCGGGGCCAGATGAAGCAGGAACTGGACGCTTTCCGCGCCGGTCGCACGGATTTCCGTCGAATCAAATTCGTCGTGTCGTCGCATCATGCTCTCTTCTTCCACACAATGCTTCATGGCCTGATGTCTGACAGGAAGCTCGGGAAATACTACTTGAGCCGCGATAAAGAAACGAATCGCCTGACGCTCAAGAGCATGAGCGACAATACACCGTTCTATTACAACGTGGCCATGATGAGCGAAATCCAGCGGGCCATCAAGAGCGGAAAGCTCTACACCTATCACTTCACGGTTCTGCGCAGTGTGATGGAGAAAATCAAGGAGTTCTTTGGACATAACGACTTTGGATTCATCCTTGAAGGGATTACATACCGTGGAGAGGTTTTGGATGAAGATGAACTCGCCGAGTTTTACTCTCGCGTTGTAAATGTTCTTACCCACCAGGGCTCCATGTTCTCGCCTACGCTGATGAATGACGATAACAAGGAACTTGCCACCACGCTTTTCAACCACTTGGTGAAGAAGTATAATTTCATTCTTCCGGACCTGGGAGACTTCCACACTGAGGCATACATTGCAACACACGCAGACAGATAATACGAATAATAGAAACAAAAAAAAGACATAGAAAATGGAAAACACAGCGAAAACCCCGCTGACCAAGCAAGAACGTGAGCAGCTTTTCAGGGCCCTTTGGAACGTGGCCGACCTCCTTCGTGGAGCTATGACTGCAGATAATTTCCGGGACTATATGCTCTCGCTGTTGTTCTACCGCTACATCAGCGCCCGCTACGAATCAGCCGCCCGCCTTGAATTGGGAAGCGACCTGCCCGAAGATAAACCACTTTACGTTTGGTATGAAGAGAACGCTGCGGACGTATCGGAATTCGAAGATATGATGCTCAAGAGCACGCACTATATCATCAAGCCCCAGTACCTCTGGAGCGCAATCTATGAATTGGCTCGCACCCAGGACGATTCCCTCCTGACCGAGCTCAAAGACAGTTTTCGCCACATTGAGGAGGAATCATTCAAAGGTGCCTTCAAGGGGCTCTTTTCCGAGATCAATCTTGATAGCGAGAAGCTTGGCAAGGACCGCACTGCACGGAATAAGATGATGTGCAATATCATCGCCAAGCTGGAAGAGAAGCTGATCGAATTTGATGAACGTGGAGACATCCTAGGCGATGCTTACGAGTATCTTATTGGTCAGTTTGCTGCTGGCAGCGGGAAAAAAGCCGGCGAATTTTATACGCCGCAGCAGGTGAGTACCATCCTTTCCCGCATCGTCACGCTAGATTGCCAGGACCCGGCTACCGGTCACAAAAAAGAGCTTTCCAGCGTCCTGGACTTTGCTTGCGGATCCGGTTCCCTGCTTCTCAACGTGAACAACGAGATGAAAAAGCATGGCGGGAAAATCGGCAAGATCTATGGCCAGGAAAAGGAAGTAACCACCTTCAACCTCGCCCGGATGAATATGCTGCTTCACGGCCTGCACGACTCCGAGTTTGAAATCTTCCACGGTGATACTCTCACCAACGACTGGTCTCTGCTGAAAGACAGCAACCCCGTTAAGCCGGTGACATTCGACGCAGTGGTAGCCAATCCGCCATTCAGTCTCAAATGGGAGCCCGATGACGAAGTTTCAAAAGATCCCCGTTTCCAGAACTATGGCGTTGCGCCCAAGAGTGCAGCCGACTTCGCCTTTCTGTTGCACGGCTTTCACTATCTGAGCGACAGCGGCACAATGGCCATCATCCTGCCTCACGGCGTCCTCTTCCGTGGTGGCGCAGAGGCTTCAATCCGACAGAAGCTCATTAACGATGATAACATCGACTGCATCATTGGTCTCCCTGCCAATCTGTTCTACTCGACCGGTATTCCTGTCTGCATCATTGTGCTAAAAAAATGCCGCAAGAGTGACGACGTCCTATTCATAAACGCCGCAGAGCACTATGACAAGGATAAAAAGCAGAATACGCTGTCCGAGACTCACATCAGCAAGATAGTGGATACCTATCGTTACCGCAAGGAAGAGGACCGATACAGCCGCCGGGTAAGTCTCCGCGAGATTGTCGAGAACGACTATAACCTCAATATCACCCGCTACGTCAGCCTGGCACAAGAAGAAGCACCCATCGATCTTGCTGCCAATCAGAATAAGCTGCAGGATATTGAAAAAACTCTTTCCGAGGCTCGGGACAAGTTTAACGGCTTTCTCCGAGAACTCGGGCTCGAAGAAATATAAATTTCTCTCTATGTTATTTATTGTGCATATATACTGCACAATAATGTTTTAAATTTGCACCGTCATTAGGAAAAGAACCCTCTTGGCGGTGTTTTATGCAAAAAGAATTAGTAAACCCAAAAACAAACAAAAACATGAGAGAGCTCAAATGCCCCAAGTGCGGAAATGTCTTTTCCGTGAACGAAGCCGACTACGCTTCTATCGTCAGTCAAGTTAAAGGCGCCGAATTCGACGCTGAAGTTAACCGCCGTCTTGCCGAGCTGCATCAACAGCAGCAGGCCGAAGAACAGGCACGTACTGCCAACCAGGAGAAAGCTCACCAGAGCGAGCTGTTCAAGAAAGAACAGGCCATCAGCGCTAAGGATAGCGAGATAGCCCAGCTGAAAGAGCAGCTTTCCGCTATGGGTGACCGACAGAAACTTGCTGTGGGCACCGCTATAGCCGACAAGGACAAGGAGATTGCCGCCCTCAAGGCTACCATCAACCAGAATGCCCAGGCACTGGAGATTGCAGTCCTAAAAGAGCGCCAGCAGGCGAAAGAGGCAGCACAGGCCAAAGACGCCAGGATTGCCGAACTTCTTTCCCAGGCCAAGCTGGCTGCTTCCGAGGCATCTCTTCGAGAGAAGAGCCTGCAGACCGAGTACGAAGGTAAGCTGCAGGTGGTCAAGTCAGAGGCAGAATCTCGCCTGCGCGTTGCAGAGGACGAGGTGCAGCGCCTCAAGGATTTCAAGACCCGGTTGTCTACCAAGATGGTCGGAGAAAGTTTGGAGGCCCACTGTAGTACCGTCTTCGAAAGTGAGCTGAGGGTCCTTCTGCCGAACGCCTACTTCGAGAAGGACAATGATGCCTCAGGCGGAAGCAAGGGAGACTTCATTTTCCGCGACTATGAAGATGGCATGGAGTACGTGTCCATTATGTTCGAGATGAAGAACGAGATGGACGAGACGGCCACCAAGCACCGCAATGAGGACTTCTTCCGCAAGCTCGATGCGGACCGCACCGCAAAAGGCTGCGAGTATGCCGTGCTGGTCTCCCTGCTTGAGCCGGACAGCGAGCTGTACAACGGCGGCATCGTGGATGTGTCCCATCGCTATCCCAAGATGTACGTCATCCGCCCTCAGTTCTTCAAGGCCATCATCACCCTCTTGGTGAATGCGGCCAAGAAGTCCGTGGATTACAAGCGACAGCTTGCCATTGCCCGCAGCCAGAGCATTGACGTCACCAACTTCGAGGGCCAGCTGGAAGCCTTCAAGGACGCCTTCGGCCGCAACTATCGCCTCGCCAGCGAGAAGTTCAAGACCGCCATCGACGAGATCGATAAGTCTATTGCCCATCTCCAGAAGATCAAGGACGCCCTCATCGGATCAGAGAACAACCTGCGCCTGGCTAACGATAAAGCAGACAACCTCACCATCAAACGCCTCACTCGTGGCAACCCCACGATGAAGGCAAAGTTTGATGAGGCACGGCAGAACAAGCAGGAAGAAGGACCGGAGGTCCAGGACCTTTAGATGAAGCCGATTAGTACTTGGGGACATAGTCGGTCTTTCCACTGACGGCATCATCCAAGATGGCTTCCACGAAATCGTCTGCAGCAAGGTTCAGGGTAGTATCCTGGACCTTTCTTTCATATTCAAACTTCACTTCGCGGATGCGAACCGGTCCCCAGTGGCGGGACTCCAGCCAGCCGTCTTCGAAAGGGAAAACAGCAGATGTGCCCGGCTCTGGATTCTCCGGGAGTTGCTTTTCAAGATCCTCGATGGAAGATATCTTTTCACCTTTAGCATTCCTGATAAAGTGGTCCTTTGTCTCAATGGGGAAATGAGTAGCAACACGCCAATAGTCCGCCTTATCGAACTGGAAAGTAGCATAGAACCTCCGTAACTTGTCAAGATCGAAATGATGCTCGTCAATCCAGCCTTCATAAATAAGAAAGAGTGTATGCCTGATGTCTGCATGCACAACAGTAGTAATAGAACCTATGGATTCATTCCATCCAGGTTGGCGCACCACCTTCAGGGAAATGCCATATTCTGCAGCGAACTTCTTTGCACCATCCTGATATCCTTTGCGGGAGACCATTATGCCGTTGATATTGTTGAGATCGGATAATACGCCCTGGAAGTCACGTACCTTTCCTACTGGAACGAGGGAGTCATAGTTCTTGCACTCGATGGCCACACGGTGCATGTTACCTGCAATCTCATATTCCCAATACACATCAATCTGATGCTCGCATCCGGACTTGCCCTTTAGCTTGACATTATGCTGCACCTTTGTCGGCTTGAGGACGTCATTGTTCACAAGCTTCTGGTAAATCCGCTGGGTAAAGCGCTCAAATTCCGTATTGGGATTCATAAATTGGTAATTTGAAAATGCAAATTTACACATTTCCAGTGAATAACCTCATTCGAGCATCCAGGCCATATTGCGCAAAAAGTTGTATATTTGCGTGATAACACGAAATCCAATAGGCACTATGGCAAAAGAACCCGGTTACGTATACATTCTCACAAACCCCAGTTTCCGCGAAGACTGGGTAAAGATTGGCAAGAGTTCCCGTCCCGTAGATATCCGCTCGAAAGAGCTTGATAATACTGCCGTGCCGCTGCCCTTTGAGATATATGCAACCCTCAAGACAGAGAAATACGACATCGTTGAGAAGAAGATTCACAAGGCCATAGACCGGCTGACAGACCTTCGTATCCGTCAGAACCGGGAATTTTTCAACATCAAACCCGAACTCGCCCTGGAAATTTTCAAGGACGAGGCGATGATCCTGGATGACGCTGTTATCACGATGTATGAGAATAATCAGCCGATAGTGGCCAAGCCGAATGCGCCTGTAAACCCGGCCAAGCCTGTGATTCCTCATCGTCCTCGCTTCAAGTTCAGTATGGTCGGTATTCCTATCGGTTCTGAATTAACCTTTGTACCTACCGGTGTGAAGGTAAAAGTGGCCAGCGATGACCAGATAGAATACGAAGGCCGTATCTTCAAGCTTTCTCCCTTCGTGGGCACATTTATGCCCGTAGAGAAACGCAACACCTCCGGCGCATACCAAGGAGCAAAATATTTTACCTACAACGGCGAAGTGCTGGATGATATCCGTTCCCGGGTAGAAGCATCATCTATAGCCAAATAAATCAATAATCTATGAGCAAAGAACTTACATTTTTTTAGGGATCCTGACAGGCATGTTGCTGACGTTGGGATTTTTCGCTGTAAAGGGGCTATCAGAGGGGAAGTCAAGGCCTTGGGTTCTGGGCCGGTAAGAATAAGCGGTCGCAAGATTGTGCCAGGCACAGCTGGCCACAGACTTGCGCTGGTCAATGCCCCTCCAGCTCGTCTCCGTCGAATTCTGCAATCCAGTCCCGCAGCTTTTGCTGAAGTTCCTTCTTGTCCCGGCTCAACGCGACACGTTCATAGAGGCTGCTGTTAACCTGGCGTTGAAGCTGGCGTACGTTCCAGTTGCTCTTGAGACTTTCTATCTCATAGAATTTGCGGGCATTCTGGTCTTTGACCCTCATAAGTATCAGGTAATGAGACCTATCCAGCACAAATTCTGGAGTCCTGGCCGCCTCGTGTGAAATTATGTCAACATTGTTGACGGAATTGAGGTCAGCAGTCTGAGTGGAAGATTCCGTCAACGGTGTTGACGAAATCGTGTCAGAAGAATAAACGACATAGAACTTCCGGCATCTTGTAAGTGTTTCCTCCGACCAACCATTTCCGTATTTCCGCGTCAACTTGTCAGATAATTCAGACAGAACCTTCTTCCCATATTCAGCCCGATAATTCCCTTGCTGCTCGTCTTCAACAATATATTGACCAATCCCATAGTAGGTATAAACCATGGAAAGGTTTACGGCCGTCTTGATCTGTTTGCGTGATTGGTCAATGAGTATCGAAACCTTTTCGAACAGGGTATCGACCTGAGGGACAATGATATCTTTTTCTTCCATAGACTATCAATTTGTGCAGATTTAACAATTTGCTATGGGAAAATGTGAAAAAAGTTCCCACAAAGTTCCCACATTTTTGGAGTTATGCGGAAAGAGTACGAAATCAAATCCTTGTTAGAATGGCGTCAATCAGCGTTCTCCGTTTCTGCACATGCCCCCTCAAACCATAAAAGAGGTCCGCGGAGCTCCACTTCCCCTTCGAGGGGACAGGAGGGGTCAATAAGAGGGTGAGGATTTCATCAAGACGTCCAACGAAGCAGTCTTGACTTAATGCTTGACGGTAGGTTAAAGAGGCGGATGGGATGCAAGGCGGACGGTGAAGATGAAACCGCAGCAACTTTAATAGCTCCTGGGAAGCTAAAGTCGCAGAGGC
>ERZ780207.1173-NODE-1173-length-23711-cov-36.998225_pt1 | contig 23711 bp, 21 predicted proteins | sample MGYA00510977_ERZ780207 | MGnify/ENA primary metagenome ERZ780207 (study PRJEB29588, sample SAMEA2151383) | human gut metagenome | biome: human gut; feature: human-associated habitat; material: faeces | place: Denmark | collected 2008/2010 ... | reverse complement strand
GTCTTATCCTTCTTCTCTTCACCGTACTTGACGAGTTCGATGGAATCAGGAATCAGGTTGTAGAGACGAGTACCATTCTGCAACTTGGTGAAAGAAGGACGGAAGGCAGGAACAAGACTCTTGACGAGTTTAGCGTTCGCCTTACTCTCATCTTCTACAGCTTTGCCGGTAATGAAGCGGATGTAGAGCTTGCCGAATCCAAGCAACTCGATGTCGTAACCCTTCTTCAGGTTCTCCTTCACGTAGTAAGCATAGCGGTCGAGTACCGCCTTTACGTCTGCAGGAGTAGCTGTAGACTCCACTGCGATTTGGTTAGCAACCTCCTCGGTGGTCAAGGTACCGTAACTGTAAGGTCTAACAGAAAAGAGAGTCTGACCCTTCTTCTCACCCATGTTAATGGTCTTCTTTGCAACTTTGTAGCTTTTACTCATAATTAAAACATTTAAAAGATTAATACTAAAGTTCAGTCATCGTCAGTCCAAAGAGATTTGCAATCCCGTTTGTTCTGATTGACGTTGCGAAGATACAACATTTCGGAGGCGAAAACAAATGCCTTCACTGACGTTCACCATCTGTTTACTGCTCATTCACTATCCGTCCACTTTTAATAAAAATCATAGCAATGGAAGATACCAGCAAGGCAAATATCGTCTTCAATATCTCTGGCGGTAACAACCAGATTCTGCCCAATGCTATCAAGGCTGAGCAAAACTTTTATGGCGACAAGTACATAGAGGAGATGATGAAGGCGAAGACCACAAGTCAAGAGCCTGTTCTCTCACCCGAAACAACCCGTCTCTCCTTATATATTAATAATGTGGAAGCATTAGCAGAATATGTAGCCAAGCTCTCTGCATGCACCAATGCCAAGGAATTGGCTCAGGTGGTGATGGACATGGTGAATGATTCAGACGTAAAGGTTGACCAAGATATTATGGTGAAGCAGGAGTTCATCGAAGTCTTACAGCCCTTGGCTCCTCAGGTTACTACAGGCATCAGTAATATCCGCAAGTATATCAATGAAGCCTGGTATAAATGGAAATGATCACCAATGAAGTAGCGTGAGGAAAAATACTGACAAAAGGCACTTTTACGCACTCCATAATTTCAGAATTTTCAATGAATCCAAATTCGTTTTGTAGAATTGAAATTATGTTGAGGCTTAGTAAGTCGCTGATAATCAGCAGTGTATAAAAATTGAAAAATATACTTGGTCTCTTGAAAATCTATAGTTGTACGACTATGACCCCTATAGTTGTACGACTATAACTCCAGAGTTGTACAACTATAGCATGTATAGTCGTACAACTGTAGCTTTACAGTCGTACAACTATAGGATTTTCAACTCGCAAAACTTGCGGATTATGGTCAATTGCTGCTGAAAATTGGCTTTTATTGATTCTAGATAGTTAATTTAGTATGGAGGATAAAAATTTGTACATGATACAGAAGGCACAGGAGTTCATGAATGAGAATCACTTTGCCGACGTCTCCCGAGTGCAATGTCTGCTACGCAAGATGATGTCCAAGGAGTATCATGGCCTCATCGATCAAATCAAGGAGTATCAGGATCCCCATGCTATCTTCAATATTCATGGCGGAAACAATCTCATTGCGCCCACTGCCAGCCAGGCTGAGCAAAAATTGGTGGAGAAACCTGCTGACGAGATAAAAAAAGATAAGGAATAATCAAGAAAGAAGACCGAGATAGAAAGTTTTATGGCAACAATGAGGATACCCTCTCCATGCACCCACTTTCAGCAATATAATTGCAAGCTGATCCCCATAACAGCCCAGCGGTCCCATCCCGCACAACCATGGCGAGGGCTTTGATGCCCCGCCAACCTTATAGCGTAGCGGTTCTGAGCACCGAGTAGGGCGGTTACATCCTTCCTCCTGAGGTTTCTGTCCCCTACAAGGGGAACCGAAGGGGTCGTAAAGACTATTGAGAAGGCTTGGTTAGAGGTGGAGTTCTCCTTGCAGGAGAGACGGAGAGGTAGAAAAATCAGCACAAATGGAAAAGCGAATGCGTGATGACTATCGCCGCAGAACCGGTAAGGAAGCAGAATCATTTTGTGTATTGTAATGTTTAGCCATAAGTCAAGTATAGGTTAACAAATGCATTTTTTCTCTTAATTCCTTGGTATTTTCGGAAGAAAGTCGTATATTTGCAGCCGAAAAGATATAAAATAATAGGAGATAGGAATTATGATTAACGATAGAAAAGAAGCCATATTGTTTATTGCAAAGAAACAACATGGTGGCAAAAAAGAATTGATCGGCGAGATTGGAGAAAAATTCTTCAATCAATTCTGTCGTATGGGCTTTATCAAGAAAGGCATTACAAAAGATAAGTTGGAACAAGTAAACTCTACTTGGCAAATAACCAAGCTTGGCAAGGAGCAGGAAAAATTCTATCGTGAGCCAACTCGCTTGGAACGACTAGATGGACAACGTTTTTATGCTTTAGGGGTATAAATGATGAAAGGTTATTGCGTTTTTTGGATTCCATCCATATATCATGTGGCACCAGTTCCCTTGTCAGAGAATTCCTTTTTAGAAAAAGAAGATATTTCTGATGAAGTAGGATGCCAGTGCCATTTGTCATTGAAGTTAGATTCACAAGAAAACATTATCGTAATTCTCTCCTTGCATGGAATTGATGTGGAATTTTCTTTGATGCATAAGGGTTCTAACGATAATGGCTTTATCCTCTATTCATTTGACGTGTCTGTTGCTGATACTGAATTGCTAATTAAGGCTTTGACAAACCCCATATATCATTATGTCAAGGGATTTTATCATGAACATAAGAATCATACGGATGACTGTGATTCCATTCTTGATGCTTATGTATGTACGGAGGAAAGCGACTCTCAGATTTCTTCTCCAGACAACAAACCTTTAATATTTTATTTGCGCCAATATGAAAAACGATTCCGAGACTTTACTGAACAATTGGAATTTGATGCATCCTATCTTATGAGTATCTTGGATTCACCAGATTATCGTGATGTCTTGTACAAGGAAAAGTTTGAAAGTTTTGATGCAAGATGTATAGATATCTTAGGGGAGGTTGTCTATTATCGTGCTTTATTGTATTCTCATAACAATGTTTCTTATCACAAAGCTCTTGGTGATAACCATACGCTACAGGCATGTGCATTTAATACAGACAATGCTATAAATAATATAAAGGTGATAAAGGAGCGCGTGGAAAATGTCTTTCAGGGCAGACGGGCTAATGCTACATTAGTTCATATCAAGATGGCTAATGACATGCTTGTTGCAGGAGATAAAATCTCGAAGTTAAGTGTGCGCTTGGGATGGCTTGGTGCTATTTTGGGAGTGCTAAGCTTATTACTTGGTATCATTTCTATATTATAAATGCTCAACTTCTTGAAGTTTTCTGTTCATATCAAGGCAAAGAGAGGATGGAAGTAGTTTGAAATCCGTGAGATCCGTGAGATCCGTGAGCGACTAAGAAATAATATTGAGTGTTGATTTTTGAACATGAATCTCTTGAATCACTCGAATCTTTAGAGACTAAGCAACATATTTGTGTAATTCGTGCAATTCGTGTTCAGTAAAATCAATGCGTAATTTGCGTGCAGAGAAATATCTATTGCTGCGAAGCTTAGTGAGAACCGTTGCTGCAACGAGAGTATCTGTGCAAATCCGTGAATTGAAAATCGGCGACCGAAGGGAGATTTGTCCACCGGACCCACTGACCAGCGGGAAGTAAAGCCAAATCTGTGGGAGATTAGAGCAAGAATCAAAAACTCCTCCAAAAATTTGGTAGTTTCACAGAAAACCCTTATATTTGCAGGCAATAATTAGAATATTACGCTTATGGCAACATTGGTACTCGATAATACATTATATCAAGGCTATGCAACGATAGCAGAGCAGAATAACATCAGTGTGACTGATGCTATGGCAGAAGCTTTGCGATTATTGAAGCAACACTTGAAAAAGAAGCCAAGTCTTTCGTTAAGACAACGACTTGAGAAGCGAATTCTTGAACTTCGAGATTTGCCAGCAAATTGGGATTACGCCGGTTCACCTTCTATATCATCAAAAGCGTGTGATTATTCTCTGAAGGTTGTTGCATGCTGTAGCGAATCGTTACTTCAAGGATTAGCAATATTCCCAAATACCAATGGCTATATATTAATGCAATGGAAGACCTCCAAAGGAGATGCCTGTTTATCTATTCTTAGTGATAGGATAGTGTATGATGTCAATTATGGAGAGATAGAGAAAGAGGGCATCCTCCCACTTTCGGAACTCCCTAAATTTTTGGAAGTCTTAAAGAACATAGCCTAATGGAATGTGATATAACATTTGAGAAACCAGTATTGAAAGATATGGAGGAGATTGCTCGATTGTTGTCTTCTCCAGCCTTTTATGATGAAAATACCCATCAGTTGAATTTTGCGGCATTTAATCTTCGACGTTTTACGAATGGTGAAGTAGAGTCTTATGTCTCATTGTCCAGGCTGTCTTTTATAGACCAAAAGCATTTGAATAAAAAAGGTAAGTATGTTTTTAAAAAGACAGAAAGCCATTATGTGGGTTATGCTCTTTTTACTCCAAGTTATTTAGCAAACTTACATGATAGATTAAGAATATATCCTGTTAAAGCAGGTCTTAATGATCATTGTGGTATGTTTTTCTTGGGTAAGGATAAGAAGTTAATCTGTGATGACTTGACGATTCGTCCTTATACATTAAAAACGTTACGCTCTCTTTGTGACTTATTGCAAGCTAATGTTGTTTTAAAATAGGGGTAGTACCCAGCACCTTTAGCAAGATAATAGGAAGGCGGTCCCATCCCGCACAATATGGCGAAGACCTTTGATGGTCCGCCAACCTTATAGCGTAGCGGTTCTGAGCACCGAGTAGGGCGGTTACATCCCTTGCCCTTTTGGAAAGGGCGAGGGCTTGGGAGTGGGTTAAGGCCCCTCCCGCAGGGGGGCTGTCCCCTACAAGGGGAACCGAAAGGGTCTTAAAAACTATTGAAGGATAATTTTAGAACCCCCTACGCCTCTTTCACCATATTCCAGAGGAACGTGGTATTACCTGTGATATATCTTCTCCACATACGTTTAGGCTCCTTGATCAAGCGATAGAGCCATTCCAAGCCATGCTCCTGCCACCAGATAGGTGCACGCTCCACGGTACCAGCAAAGAAGTCAAAGACGGCACCGATGGTACCAACATGACAATGGATGTTCAACTCATCCCAATGAGAGTACGTCCACTTCTCCTGCTTAGGCACCGTCATGCCAATCCAGAGCAGATTAGGGTTGGCAGCATTGATGGCATCACTGATTGCCTTGTTGTCCTCATTCGAGAATTCATTTAAACCTTTAAGTCTAAACATCATCATGTTATATCAAATTCTCCATTTTCAAAATACTCACGGTGTTATCCAGAAAACTCGACATATAAGAGTTTTCTTTGTGATCAATAACCCATGCATATATTTCTTTCATAATTTCCAACCCCAGGTGCTTTTGTTCGGAGTTGCCAATATAATAATAGGAAGTGGCTATCAGTTGTTTTGCCTTATTGATGTCCACCTCTGAAAGTGGATAGGCTTTGTTATACAAGCTCTCATAAATGCTCAAAGCTTCCTTTGCCGTGTCTATTGGATTATGCCCTTCTATAGTGTGGTTCTCTCTGCACCATTCCAATTGCGCAGCACCAATATTAACAAGAGTCTCACCGATAACTCGTTTGTTTTCTTTATGAGGCACATGCTCATAGATAAATCGACGAGCATCCAAAGCTTTCTGATAGTCTGAGATAGCATCATTCCATCTCATCAATTTATAAAACAAAAAGCCTCTATTGTGATAACCTTGCGAAGCACTTTTCATTCCTTCAATAGGATTGTAGCCTTCTATAGTTTCGGCGTAATGCAAAAGTTTCTCCAATAGTTCGAAAGCAAGCGACAAAAGAGTTTCTTTCATTGATTCATTCATGTATTCCATTCTGTCAATGATAAAAGCCGATATGCAATTCGGTAGATAACAGAAGCAGTAAACATAATGATAATCCTTGGGTGTTATCGTCAGATGATCTCTGCATTGATTAAATATAAACACTGCATGAGAAATGACATCCTGCATCCCGTCATCCCAACGTTTTGGAATGGCTCGTAACTGTACTGCATAAAAATCGGAACATTGCAACAGACGTACCTTCATTGGGTCATTCCATTCTTTTATGTCATGTCCCATCTGCTGAATCACATCCCATGCATCTTTATTTCTCTCCAAATCTATGAACCCATGTGCAATGCTCGTATATACCTTGATGATAAACCTATGACTTGAAATCGAATGGTCGTCAATCTGTTTCAGATTGGTGAGAACAGTCTTGTATAATTGCAGTGCAGCAGGGTCTTCATTGCGCATAAGGGCATTGGCAAAGTTGAATCGACAAGTTTCTATAAATTTCGATGAGATATTACGTTTGTCAGCCCAGTTAAAAGCTATATGGAAGAATACATCTTCATCATAGTCTCCGCCATATTGGTCGTATGTAGCTTGCAATAGCTGCATAATGTCCTGCATACGCTCATCAGAAATTATCACTCCTTTGGCAATAATCTTCTGCAATAGTTCGTAAATCGATTTTGCGACAGATTTTATTTCACCCACATGAATATTTTCGACCGACACGAGATAGTTCAAACGAGCGACGAGTGCTCCTATAGTGGATAGCCATTCGTTGAATATCTGCTCTTTCTTCTTATGCAATATAGCCAGGGTCTTTTCTTGTATATCAATAGAATTGTTTATTGATTCCAAGTTCAATGGTTGGCTTACGTCTATATTCGTCTCAATATTGCTTGTTTGTAACGAAGCAAATCTTAGAGTAAGAATTTCATTGACATATTTCAACAAGTTGCCCATTTCGTTATTCAAGACAACCTTCTCGTTTCTACTCTTTGCATCTTTCTTATGAATCAAACTTTCAAGCTGTTTTCTCACGCAGTCCAATCTCTGACATTGTTTGAGCACCTCAACATTTTGAAATAAGCTCTTGACTGCCGCTATCATATAGCCTGCAAAAGTGACACAACCTTCAGAATAAGCAAAGCCCGAACAATCATCAAAGACTATCATATTTCCCTTTCTCTTACGATAGAGGTTGAGAAACAGATTTGTTTTGACATCATTCATGGTACCATACTCAATGGTGAACACGCCATAATTGTCTAAAGCATTGTTTATTTTTTGACAAGTATTCAAGAGAGTATTTCCTTTCTCCAGATAAATAGCTACAGGCAACTTACCCTTATCACCAGCGGATGCCTTTATTGCTGTTACAATTTCCTCTTCTTCATCCAAGTTACAATGCTCATGAGTCAATGCCACATAATAGTCAGATTGCGGTATCATTTCCCTATGATGTTTTTCCATCAATATACATCGGGAGATATTATCGTCTTCAAGAGCATCATTCACTGAGCGTACGATGTTACCAAATTCAATACATCGTTTGGGAGCATCTGCACCTATAGTTGCATATATTTTATCTGTGGAAAGAGATGAATTAGCCGACATAAGATTGTCACATTCATTCTTAGCGATATAATCCTCTATAACATTCATCACTTCCGAGCATACATGGTCAATATCGCTACATTTCATAGACGAAATCGACTCCCTTGTAAGGAAGTCACTTACAAGGTTTACTCCATCATCAGCAGGAAGAGTAAACACATGTAGATTTTCAGAATTATTACGTTTGGCGAGCACGATTTCCTCTTGTGTATATTTCCCGCATCTGTTTTTGAATAGCCCAATTACGATTTGGCTTTCATTAACAAGATACTCGTCATACTCCGTTTGAGTTCTCACTCCCAAAAACTCTGGTCGATAGTCCTCCCATACCATCAACTGTAGCCTTACACCTTTTGCTCGCCACTTGTCATCGACTTGTCGAATTTTATCACCGATAATCATTCGCTCATAAGCCAACTCACAAGAAGAGGCTAAAAATATCTTTATTGTAGTCATTCACATAGGGTTTTATTTATTGCCGCCTAATACCTTTTGTTTATCATCCCAGACCGCATAGATCAAAATCAGCGTAATCCGTGATTCCACATATACCAACAACCTTTCTCCCCTAGATAAAGATAAGCCAGCCGAGAGATGAGCAACAGCATTGATGCGCCAGCCTACCCCAGGCGGTCCCATCCCGCACTACTTGGCGCAGACCGCTTTGGTCCGCCAACCTTATAGCATAGCGGTTCTGAGCACCAGAGGACGGTTACATCCTCTCGTCCCTGAGGGTTTCTGTCCCCCAGAACTGGGGGAACCGAAGAGAGCGTAAAGACTATTGAAGAGAGGCAAGGTGAGAAAGGTGGAGCCTTCTTTAATGGGAAAAAGCGATGCCAATGAGTGCAATGAAAGCTGCTTTCAAATTGCCGAGTGCAGCTCGCTTTATCAACAAAGAAGGACGGGATGATTTTAGCAAAAAGATTAGATAATGTTAGAAATCAAAATCCATTTAGTATCCTTCTCCGAAAGATTAGCGTGTTCCGTAGGAATGCGCCAATCGATACATAGAAAATCATCAAAGATAGAGATACCCCCATCAGCCTCAGGGTGATAGAAGTTATCACACTTTTATAGGAATACCGCAGTTTTTGAAATCTATTATTTCTTATTCTTGACCCTCCAGAAGAAGTGCCAAGTTCTGAAGATTGGCTCACTTAAAGCCTCAGCAGGATAATATCTAACGAAATGCATATTTCTCCAAATCTTCAGGAAATACTTCTTCCCCATACTCTGATGCGTAAACCCGCCATATTTGGTGAAGTGACGTCCAAAGTTGCCGCCCTCAAGAATCTCTGCCAGCAATAATTCCCCTCTCTTCTCATCCATCGGAGCTATCATCTTCTCCCCAGATAGTCCCAATGCCTCATGCAGCACATACATCACCGCCCTTGCAAACTTCCACAATCCAAGATGTTTCAATTCCTTCTGCAAAGTATCCTTAATCGCCAATAATTCATCATTATTCACTACATAGTAGTAATCAATGATTTGCCTCATTCCAATCCCTTCGTCGAAGAAATGGTGATACAGATGCGTCAGCTGATAAATCACATTGAAAGCCGTCGTTGGTATAGCAATTTCTCCAATACCATCTGGCAGACTAACAACATTTGAGCATTGCAAATCCGCATTCCGCTTGAACCATTTCTGCAAACGTGCATTATAGATAGGATTATTCATTGTGCAAGGGAAGAAATGCAGCTCTACCGGTACTCCATCTACAGAAGTTTCTATATGTTGATACCTTATATCATCGCCAAGTTTGAAATGCTTCTTGGCATATTCCGTTATCTGTTCACGGCTTGCATTCACCCAAACATCAATATCCCCAGGAGTACGTGAATAAGGATTCGGATACATCAAGGCATTGCCTTGTCCTTTCAAGATGCAGCATCGCAATCCATCTTCTCTAAACTTTGAATAGAGTTTACCCGCCACAGCATTCACCTTCATGTTCTGTCGACGAATTTGTTGTGCAGCTCCCATCCAAGTCATCAGCAAGTCCCTTCCCATAGGATTTTGCTTTAGCTCTTCAGAAAATTCTTTCGTCAATCTCTCGATACCATCAAAACAAAAGCCAAGAAGAGCTTGCCTAGAAGCAAAGGTGTATAGTTGTCGCCAATCTATTTTGGCGACGACCATACTCATATCCACCTTCTTGCCAAGGCAATAATTTAAGAACAAAAAGATTGCTGATGTTTTTATCATTTCTTATTTCAGATATTGTCTGTCATTATCCTCGAACCAGTCAGCAAGAGCTTCCTCAAAACTCCACTTAAACTGATAACCGCAGTTCTTCAACTTCTCACCACAGATATTAGTAGAAATCTGGAGTTTCTTCACTCTCGCAGGACAGATACCCATTGGTGAACCAAGAAGCATGGCAGCTCTTGCCATAGGCATGATAACCCAATTTGGAATATCAGGAACAAATGAATGAGGATATTTACAAATCTTTCTTTTGTATTATATTAATTTGAATCAATTCATCAAAACTTGTATACATTGTATCCAGGAATTTTTTGTTTTCTTGATATTCCTTTATATTGTCAGCTATTAACTTAATTACATCATCCATTAATTCAGCTTTACTGAACAAACATTTCAAGCAGTTTAATCCTCTTGCTGTCTTTTTATAGTGAGTAGTTAAACTATTCATAAAACTATCTAGTGAATCATCCAACATTTCCTCTTGAGGAGCATCAGACTTACGATTTGTTATATAAATCTTATTGTCTTTCATCGCTGCAAGCTTATCAATATATTTACGCCCCATTTGATCTTCTGGATTCAATATTAGCGACAAAGAATCTAACAATGAATTTGTTCGCTCTTCTATATCACCTGAAAGCATTGCCAACATTTCCTTAGAAATTGTTTCCTCATTAACAGAAAACGTTAATAATGAATATCTATCAATAAACTGACTAGGTGTAAACTGCATCCATCTTTGCGCTATAGGGTTATGATTGAAAAAAGAAGGCATTACTTTAAATAAAGTTCTATCCCAAGTTACAAATATTGGATCTATAGGATGAATTTCAATATCTCGATCTGCAAGAAAACACATCATGATAGCATCATCATTCAAACCAAATTGCGACTTATTCTTTCCAGTAGCAATCAATTCCAAATCAAGTAATTTTCTAGTATTATCTATATCATATTTCTTACATATATCTATAATTCTAATACCAATACTATTTAACTGACGCTCCAATTCTTGTTCTAAGGTTCCTGGCATAGGGTAATATCTAAATTTCATATCATTAAGATAATCAAAGTAGGTTAAATTCCCCAATTTACCAAGTCGTCTAAGATGATAATAAAAATTATAAAATACATTTTTAGAACCACCTAATTGTTCTATTCCTGGGATTTGGGAATAAGGAACCAAATCGATAGCTTCCCTTACATGATATACAACCTCCTTAAAATAAGTTCTAGTCATATATAACTGAATATTTCGCTTTTTACAAAATTCAAACATCGAACGAGACAACAAATAATAGTAGTTCTTTACATCTTTAACAGGATGATTAAAAAAACAGAGCATATGCAAAGGCAATGTTGTATCAACAAATACTCGTTTTTTATTATCTGCATAATTTTTTAACGTATCTATATCTATAGTAGAACTGAATACTTTACCCGCACAATTCCTTTGTATATACTTATTTTCATCACATATCTTAAGCATTTCACCGACCATTTTTTTTGCAAGAATTTCGTCTTTCAATTGTTGGGTTGCAAAGTGAACAATACTTTTCGCATCTTCAATAGTATTTTGTGAATCTTGAGATAATCTTAATTCAAAACTATGAATATAACTAGAATAAAGTAAGTTGATATACTCTTCTAGATTATTTTCCTGATGATAATCTTCTAAAACATTCTTTATACTTGACAGAAACAAGGACTCATCTAAGTTATTTTTCTTAGTAGCATCACTTATCTTTAGAAATTCACTTTCAGTCAACTTATACAACATTTCACTATGATCATAGCTTATTCTATTTTCTCTAGAATGAAGTCTATTGAGCAATTTTGAATAAAATTGTTCATTTTCAGATGATCTAAACTTGCGCATACACCTGTTTATAAGTTCATCTTTTGTAAGTTGACCTTCATCAAATAAACACTGCAAAATATAAGCTTCAACGATTTTAAGCTTTACATCCGCAGCTTCTCCAAATCCGACCAAGTCATAAAACAACTTATCCTTATCAGATATTTCTTTAGTTTTTACACTAATAGTATTATAACCACTGTTAGTCAAAATCGACTTATACAATTCAGGATTGTTTTGAGCTTGAGCTGCAATTCTTTTCGCATCCAACATTACCAAATTAATTCCATAATTTACAAACGCTTGCATCTGTATTTTTTCAATAAAATCTTCTGTAAGTGGATAAGAATAGAAGAATTCCAATCTGTCACTATATCCATAATTTTCGACATTCTTTTGAGCCTTTGCAACATCTGCAAGGATTTTCGCCTCGAGATTCCTACGCTCGTTAGCAGTCGTTGATTTTTGTATAGTCATTTGAAATTGGAGTTTTTTCAAAGGCATATCCATTACTTTAACATCTAGACCACCATCATTTTTACCATCTGTGACTACTAATGTTTTAGTTTTATAAATCGCCTTTAAATAACTTTTAACGACTTCATCAAACTCACTCTTTTCACACTGAGCTAACATTTGAATTAAACCTTTATTCTCTGACATATTTCTATAAACTTAATTATTCTATAATTCATCGAAACCATCAATCAATTAAGCAATGATCATCTTTCTATCTTTGTTTTAGAAAGACTGTTTCCCACTTCATTGATTACACACACATAATGAAAGAAATTCCCCTAACCAAACTCTAACAGAAACTCCAGATAGGAGAAAAGCAATGCGTTGATACCGATTGCTGCAATGCGATGGTACCGATTACATGCTACGCATGGTACTGCAACAATGCTATCATCAAAAGATACTATAAATTATCATTTCCAATCCCTAACAAAATCTTTATCTAAGATTTCTTCTATTTCTTCACGAGCAATTTCGAAATCATCTCTGATGAGTAGGCCTTCACTTTTATCTAAATCTATAACAAGAGTGTCTTTAGATGTAGATATTTCCTCATCATCAGCTAGCGAGATTATCAACTGACCATTAGCGGGTATAGAATCAAGCATATATGATATTGCTTTACCCAGTGTTTGTTGCTGAAGTCCCTGTTGTTTTGGCTCATCAATAACGACAGGCATAAATAACGGTCCAGAATATTTCTGCATAAGCTTCAAATAAGAAAATGTATGAGCTATAATATTTACCGGCAATGCAGAACCTGTAGCTTTCATTTTACATCCAAACCTAATTTTTTCTCGATTTACAGAAAGATTCATAAGCTGTGTCCCTTTTGTCACATAATCTACGAATAAGGATTCTGCCTCTTTCTTTCTATCGTTGCCTTCGTAATTCTTGATTAAGCTTTCCAAATCTTTTTTATCTTTAATAAGTTGAGAATATTTATCAGACAATTCTGCTTGTTGAGTTTTAACCAAATCAACAATTTGCTCCCTGGATCTAGCCTCAACCACATCCTCTATACTAATTCCATCATTGCTAGACTTGATAATATCTTGAATAGACTCAATAGAAGCATTGATATCATTCGATTTTTCTTCCGCAACATCTATTTGATGATTTATATCATCTAACTCTTTACTGCAATGTATAAGTAAATCCTTGCATTCATGCGAATCCTTAACCAATCCATGACGACTTTGCATATTATTAGTATAGCGAGCACCGCACGTAGGACAGATAATTACATCATCTAGCTCTAAGGCATACTGAAAATCTTTCTCTATTTCATTGATGTTCTTTCTAAGTTGCTCTACACCCATTTCTATATATGCCTTCTTTGCATACAACATCTGCATAAGGCGCAAATGTTCGTTTTGTATGTCCCTAAGCTGTTTTAGCTTTTCAAGATACGAATTCACTCGATTTTTGAACCCTTCTATATCCGTATTTACCTCAAGTGGTCTGAGTCGTTTTCTGACCTGATCTGACAATATTTTATAGGACTGTAATTCTTTTGCGCAGTTTTTTATATTTTTCTCTATTGAAGCCAACATCTTCTTATTCGAAAAAAAGTTATCATCAATAATACCTGTTAAATACAACCTAACAATTGTTTTTTCATAAAGGTTTCCCACATTAGAGAATGAAGACCAAGTCTCCGTCCATCCCATATCTTGATCAATATAAAAAGGCATATAACATGCAGCAATAGGAATATTTGATGTTTTATCAGCTAACACGCTAAGATTAACCCCTAATAGCATACTCATTTTTTTATAAAGAGCAGCGCTACCAACTTTCTCTTTAAAACGTATTGTATCATCAGGATTGATGATAATAACATCATTTCCTATCAATAACGACTTATAACGTACATCATCAATAGAGAAATACAACAACAAGACTATTGCAGCTTTATTCCATCTGTCTGACATTCTCTTTATTTCTGCTCCTAATGAACGATATAGAGATTTCAGAACACAAGATTTACCTACATGATTTTTTCCTTTAACCAAAACATATTTAGCATCCAGATTAATTGTTCTCGCTTTCTTTTGAGAATAGGAGAGCATCACTATCTTTAGAAATCGAATATTTTTCATCTTTCTTTTTTCTTAAACTACGAATTAATCGTTTATAAGATTGACTGTTTATCTCTTGCATAAGTATATAATATCAATGCTTTGATATAAAATTCATCATGCAGTTTATAGTTATTATAAGTCTGCATGACAACATTATAAATACTGTTAGAATAATCCCATAGACTTTCACAATCATCGGAAACTGGGTTAGAACTCATTGCATTTTTTATTTCAGAAACAAGATTAAGCAACTCATCGTTTTCATAATTCATAAGGTCTCTATAAATATTTTTAAGACTTATCGTTATCTTGTCTCGTTCAAAAAATTTAATATATTTATCTATCATACTAAATATATCTTTACGCAATTCATTGAAACCTTTTTGTAATGTAAGTTTTTGCAAATAATCACAAAATTCTTTATGAGAAATAGCCTTATATTTTAAAAGTTCTTCTTGATTTTGAATTATTGGTTCATATCTATTCCGTTTTCTTAGTTCTCCTATTAAAGTTTCATACACAATCGCAGAATCAGTTACAAGATTAAACTTACTTTTAAGAAATTGACTTATTTTTCCAAGCATAGTTTGTTCATAATCACCAATATTCATTTGATTCTGAATAAAAACTAATTTTTCGAAAACATCATCATCAATATGACCAAGTTCTTTTTGAATCTTCTCTTTTATTGCCTTCTTAGCACTCGATTTCAGCTTTTCAAAGATAACCTTTTCATCTGAAGCTCCATATATAGTCTGTGTCAGACTCGAATTGGTTACAAAATAAAGCTTTCGGCATTCTTTAAACTTAATTACATGATTTATCAATTTTGCAATAATACTAAGACCCTCAATAACCTCATTTTGAGATTCTGGTGTTTTCAAATTATTGTCACCTACACTACATCCTGTCAAGCCACCCATGGTCCATAATCCAGAGGCTTTTGTCTTAACTTGATAAAAATCTATATATTCAGAATTTGAATCAGAATTACACACTACAATATCATCATGATAATCAAGAATCATAATATAGTCTTCATTCTTTTCTTCCATCTTTAATAATAGATTCAATCCCCAATTAATTTGGTATTCAAACCTATTCGATGCTCTTGGGCCAGCATTCTCTGTAGGTTTAATTCTAGCCAACTTTTCTGTAATGCTCATATCAACATTTACTTTTTTCTGATTCAGTTCTAAATTTATTGTCTTTTACATCTCTACCTTTCAAATAAACAAAAGCTGGACCATTGATTCCGCAATAATTACTGCTAATCATCAGGTATGATACGTCAAACCTTATTATACTACAGAGTGCCCTTTTTCTAGTATTCGAAAGGACTATCAAAGTCCTTCAGCACCTCATGCTTCGTATCCTTTTCCGAAAGATTAGCATGTTCCGTAGGAATGCGCCAATCAATCCCGAGTGATTCATCCAATATCAAGATACCCCCATCAGCCTCTGGGTGATAGAAGTTATCACTCTACCCTTCACGCATCTCACCAGCTTGCTCTGGGTAAACGGAGGTCTCTGGAAATGCAAGCCACGCATCACACAATAACTGCTCATGCTCTCATTGTCCAAGCAGAACTCCACCTTGTAACCTGCCAATGGCTCTACTTTCTCTTTAAGCTCTCGCTCGCTAAAGCTTTCAAAGAAATAACCACGAGCATCTCTAAATAGGCGAGGCTCAATCATGAGTACGCCTTCAATATCAGTTTTGATTACATTCATCTAAATTTACATTGATTAAAATCATGATGATAAAACCTACTTTCCTTCAGTAAGTTCCTCAAACATTTCAACATGTTGATCAACAACTCTTGGAATGTCATAGTTCTCTATTACTTTCTTCAATGCCTTGGATTTCATTTCCTCAGCTTCCTTTGGATGACGATATAACCAGAGTACCTTTTCTGCGGCATCTTTCGGATTATCCATTTCCACCAACAGACCATCAATACCATCATCTACCAATGTAGGGATGGCATCAATCTTTGTGGCAACCACATTCTTCTCAGCTGCCATATACTCAACAACAGCCAATCCGAATCCTTCCCACCTAGACAAGAGCATCGCCACATCAAATACTTTCAAATAGCTATATGGCTCGTCAGTCCAACCAGTTACAACAAGTTCCAAACCATTCTCCTTGGCAAATGCCTTGATGTCTTCCTCTTCTTCACCACTTCCCACAATGATAAAAGCAGAGTTAGGAATCTCATCATGTATCAACTTGGCAGCACGAATAAACACATCTGGCGCCTTCTGCGGAGAAAGTCTTCCAATCATACCTACCACAAAAGCATCTTCCACAATGCCCAATTCCCTTCTAGACTTAGCTACAGCATTCTTTACAGCACTCACATCAATACCATTCGGAATCAAAGCAAGCTTATCATCCTTAGCAATGTGTTCACGCTCTGCCGAAGCCTTTTCCGCCTTAGAGATACAAACAATCTTGTCCGTGCAAGGAGATAATATTTTCTCTAAGCACAGATATATCATACTTTTCAGTTTCATCTGATTAAAATTTACTTGATGTTAAAAGCCCAACCATGAGGATTGTAAACAACCTTACAATGCAAGCCTATGGCTGCCATACGTCCTAAGCCACCAGCAAAACTGCTATGACAATACAGGATGTCAGGATTAACCTTTTTGATTTCACGGCGAATGGCTCTGACTTTTTTGATAATACGCAAAGGAGAGAATGATTGCGTAAGATCCATTTGCTGAACACCATCCACAATCTTGCTATACAAACTTTCATCATAATTTCGTGAACAGATGAAATACTGCTTAATTCCCTTTTTCTCCAATCGTGGCAGAAGCATCTGGAGATAACGTTCTACACCACCTGAACACTCAGCTATATGTAAAATTTTCATATAATATTCTTTATCTAAATAATTCTCTTGCTAATTTTTCCAACTTTGTAAACTTATATAGGCTATAAACAAGTGTAATAACACATAAAACCGTTAGTATATTCATAACCCACAATGGTACAAAGTATCTTAATAGAAGTATTATTAATAATGTAAACAGGCATAATCCTATTATACTATAGGTTGTCTTCTGAAAGTATTTTTCTTGCTTACACCAATATTCATATTCATAAGGAACATGTTGTATAGGCTGATAAATTTCAGCAAAAAAAGCCCCAGAGACATCACTAATAAGGTTCAAGGAAAATGCTTGCTCATTATACTTCAGAGGAAACACTTCCTTAAGGCATTCCTTACCCAGTGTACAAAATTGTTCTGCCTTCCTCGTATCATACGAACAGTAATCTATCATATAATTATGTTTTCTATCCCAATAATACCAAACATTATTAATGTCATTACAAATGTTTTCCAACTGTTTTGCTGTAAAATTTGACGTAGGATAATCTTGCCCAGACATAATGCACGGATAAGCATAATGTCCCAGTTTATCCATCAAGTCATTGAATTTGAAAACGTATTCGGCTTCATCCTTCTTTGTTCCTTTTGTTATAGAAAAATAAGTAGTAGCAGAAGATAAAAACTTGAAATAGTTACTCAATCGATGCATGAAAGGTTGCATAACAAAGTGGTATCTTTCAATCACTGTTGCCCCGACATGTTGATTGTCCAAGAACAAGATGATAAATCCTCCGGTCAATAAAGCCGTAATAATTGATACTATTATTGATACTTGTTCTTCCATTGCTGCATAATATGAAGTCATCGCCTTATCAAGGCAAAACCGAATCAAACCATCAATCATCCTTTTATCTTTTCACTTCCCCCACCATCTTCTTCACCAACATACGGAATTGCTTATAGATACCTAGCTGCAACATTAAGATTCTAATATGCTTTTCCAACTTGGTTCTGAAAGTAACGGGAAAGTATTTATCGAAACACTCCTTAGGCGAAAGCCTATCTAAGTCTTCAAAGAATGCTGTGCGTCTAGGATTGTTCTTTGGCTGAGCAGTCAACTCATGCACACCAGCTATCAGCTTATCAACACCTACTTCTTTTATATAGGCATCATCTTCAATGGCTTTCATGATTTCTTCAGCCTTGGCTGAATGAACAAGAACTTTAGTTACACCTTTATCATTATCCAACTCCTTACTATACTGGTACACCTCGAAGCAATCCCATATTGTAAAATCTGTCACACGATACTGCTTCTTGAATCTACATGCATAACAGCTTGGTCGAACATTGATACCAGAGAAGAATGAGCGAAGCCAAGGATCGGTATCAATACCTGCATGATAAGAACCTTTCACGGAATCGAAACTCATATTCGAGTACTTATACCCATAGAATTTCTTATCTCTAAACTTCAGATTCTTCAAATCAACTCCGTATGTCAAGGATTGATGTTCTATATATTTACGAAGTACCTTCGGTGAAGGAACGGCTCTACAAACCACATCTACGATAATCAAATTATCATATGGCTTTCTAAGGTAAGATACCAATCCCTCCATCTGGCAAGGAGTACCACTGAAACAAACCAAACGACCTTGCTTCAAAAACTCCTTAGCCTGTTGATAAGTATCACCTATCAGACTCTGTACATACTTACTATTTCGGAACTTCCAAAGTTCATCCTCGCTTTCTATATAGATATGTCTTGCCTCATTATGTTCATTGAGAGCAGCTCCGAAAACCACGCCACCTTGTTTTAATACATACTTGGCTATAGCAGTATATGCCCCTCCAGATGTACTTTCCGCAAGAACCTTAGCATCTTTGTTTTGAAGCAGATAACCTTTCTGAGGCTTTTCCTCCTCAGGTTTAACATTTATAATTGGACACACCTTCTCACACAGATGGCAGTCAATACAGGAATCTATATCCACCTGAGGATAACGAAATCCTTCCTTATCCTCTACCATTGAGATACAATGTTTTGGGCATGCATTTTCACATGCCCAACAGCCACAGCAATCCTTCTTATCTTTAATCTCTATCATATTTGATACCAGATTTATCTAATGCATCAAAAACAAAGTTCTTTGTAAACTGGCGCAATTCTGCCAGCCTCTCATGAACCTTTGCATAATCAATATCCAACTGCAACATACCATTTGGATCTTCATCCCCCTTCAGCAGACGGTTCTCCTCTCCTACCAATGAGAGCAGTGAATAGATGCGACCATTTGTAGAAACAATGCTATCATTATTATATCTGCGGAATGTGAAGAACTTCTTGGCATGAAGCATAGAGAATACAGAGCAATGGAATGAATCAGTAAACACATACTCTGCATCACGAATCAAGCGGATAAACTCCTTCGGACCAACATTGTATGGAGCTTCATCAGGGAAACTTTCATCACTGGCAATAAACTCATCACAATGCTGCAACTGTACTATCTTATACCCAGTTAAATCCTTTACCTTCTTAACAAACTCACGCTGGATAGGATTATTTCCTAAGAAGTAGCAGAGCAGATATTTTTCCTTTATGAATCGTTCCTTACTGATGCCTTTCCCCCATTCCTCTGCAGTAAATAAAATCGTAGGATCACATACCACAGGTACATCTTTTCCTATCAAATTCTTGATAAGCTTTTGACCACTTACTTCACGAACAGAGCAATAGTCGATACGAGGCAAGAACTCTTTAGCCAACTTTGCTTGTGCTGAAGGCAACTGAGATATACCAAAACTTGTTGCAAGTGCCATCTTTGGCACCTCTCTTGGCACAAAGTTCAAGGTATAATAGTTGGCTGCTATATTAGAAGGCAACCAAAGCTGGTCACTTCCAACGACAAACATCCGATAATCATTGGCAGCCTTGCCCAGTTCAGCAAAAGAACCATAACGCTTCGATAGATGAAATTCATGCTGAGCGAAGGTATCAAACATATTATATCGCTCCATAAGATGTGAAGCATAGGTATGATTACTTTTCTTAGCTATCACCTTCTTTACCGTGGCCCATTTATCCTTGATGGTATTGGCATCAAATATCTTGCTCAAAAAGTACTTATATTTTGCCTTGTTGATTTCACCCTTCAGGCCATCAATCATGATGGTTTCATTAGGAACATGAATATCATCAAAGAACTTCTGAGTGGCAAAAGCCTGGAGCTGACTTCCATAATTAGGCTGAAAGTAGCAAGTTACAAGTGCTATTTTATTCGTCATACAAAATTATCAATAATTATATTTACCTCTTTTCAGCATAAACTGTTTTGCCCACCCCACCAGAGCAAGCATGAAATATATTTTCTTTCTGATAAAGAACAAAGTAAGTTTACGTTGCTTATCCATTCCTTCTGTGCTGCACTTATATATGGAATCTTTCAGCAGCTGATTGTTCTTAATAACCGCAGCATATTTAGACACCTTAGTCCACAGGGAATCTTTGTTCGAAGGATGAAAATAAGTACTCATTGCGATAGCTATGACTATATAAGCAACACGCTGGTAAAGAGCCTGAACGAATTCGTCTTTACGGTCAAAATGCTCAATGTCTTTCTGGATTACATTCAGGCAATCCAACAGATAATTCGTATTTCTTTCATCCACTTTCTTTGAGATAGAATTAGGATTGAAAAGATAGTGGTAAGAATAGTTGTTGACATAAAGAGCTTTTTGTGCATAATAGAAAGCACGCAAAGAAAACTCCAAGCCCTCAGCTCCCTGACGCAATCTATCATCATGCTTGATATGGTTCTTTCGTGCATAATCTGCACGAATCATCTTGCAATAAGCTGTAGCAATTCCAGATTTATACACCAAGGTATTGCGTGCCAATTCTTTACACTCATCACCACAATAGAGTCTCTGAGCATCTTGGCATGGCCACTCCCATTTACCTTTTATAGATTGTTCTCCTAGTTCTTGAATACATTTCCAAAAGACTATGTCAACATCGGGCTTGTCTGCCACGGCATCAAGCATAACCTGGCAACAATCAGAATCCAGCCAATCATCACCATCAACATACATCATCCAATCACCAGTAGCAACATCATAACCAGCATTACGGGCAGAAACCAAGCCTCCATTCTGCTTATGTACAACCTTGATGCGATTATCTTTCTTTGCATATTCGTCACAAAGTTTCCCCGTATCATCTGGTGATCCATCATCCACAAGAATAATTTCAATATCCTTATAGGATTGGTTCATCAGACTCTCAACACATTGAGGTAGGAAATCGGTAACTTTATAACAAGGGACAATTATTGATATCTTATTTTCCATATATGCTACTTAGAATTTTTCTTTTGGAGTAACGTTACTTCTGATAGTTCCGTGTTTAACGAGATTAATAAAACGCAAAATGATTCGCATATCACGTAATCCCAAAGACTCCCAAAACTTTTGTTCCATTCTAAAATACCAAGGAAGCCATGAACCTGCAAAATGATGAATAGAATATGTATTTATAGTTCTATAAATTTTACCATTTATATGATTTTTAGGACTAAAGTAATCACAAGGGAACACTGGGATCACATCTGGTTTGGTATTTTTTAGAGCCATTGCCTCAGAAAGTTTGGTGACATTATGGAGTTCAAAACCATTACGTTCAAGGCATCTTCGAATTACACCAGGAAGTGGTTGTATATTAAAACTTCCATCAATATTAACAAACTCACGAGTATTATAGAAGTCAAGACAAGCTTTAATCCAAGATGAATGCTTTTCTACACCAAATGCTGCAACTTCCAAGCCTTTTGTCTTACTATTTTCGTAACCAATTACTGTATTTAAACTTAGGAAATCATCAAATGGCTTTACTACCTCAACATCCATATCAAGATAAAATCCGCCATAATGGTACAAAGCATATATACGAATATAATCCGCAGCAAATGCATATTTTTTATTATCAAACGCATCTCTAACCCACTTTGACTTATCTTTAGGAAATCTTTCAAAATTCCAAAGCATAAATTCATAATCAGGCAAAAAATTCTTCCAAGACTCCATATATGAGAGTAAATCTGCTGGTATTGGATCACTACTTAACCAACAATAATGTATGATTTTTGGTATCATTTTTATAAATTTTATTATTCAACATAACAAGCCATAGTCCAAAAACTGAAGGCCAAATATTATTGCAAATAATATCAACATTTATGGCCATAAAAATAGAACACCAAAAAGTTAATATTATGTAAAATAATTTCGAATACAAATCAATACTTCTTCTTTCTTTATTGTCAAACCACAATGCTAACAAACAAAAAACCACAGAATAAATCGGTGAAAGCACCCACCCAAACTGAAATAATGAAATAGAAATATTGGGCATGATTAATTCTGTTCGCTTGGTTATATTATGGTACAATTTTTCAGTAACTTGAATATCCGAAACACCAAACATTTTTGTAGCATAAGGAAAAGTACCAAAACAATCTACAACAATTCTTTCTGGACTTCTTTCTTGGTATTTGGCCTCATAGACTTTTATTCCATTTGCAACAGGTACTATACCACTAAAATATTCATCATAAAATTCAGCATTAAAATAATACTCATAAACAGTTTTAACAGAGGTGTCACTTTTACCAAAAGACATTAATTTTAAAACGGATCCTAAGACTATCACAATTGTGACTAAAGAAGCACCACAAATATTAATTACTTTTTTCTTCAATGGATAAACTACATATAACACATTTACCATGAATAAGACTCCAATTATTAAGTTCCATCTCGACACGCTATATCCATTAGACCAAACACATGATATATATAGAATACAAGCAATCAATATAAAGAAGAGCTTTAACTTAGGATATCTTTTTATACGAGCAATTAAGATAATTATATTGACATACACGAACACCAACCCTATCGGAAATATTATTAATGCCACTCCGGAAACCTTTCCATATATGTCACTCAAAGTCATATCTCCAACTAGGCCCAAGTCTTCTTTAGTCGCAATTGCAAAATTAAATAATTGCATTTTTAGTATTGGGCTTTTCAAAACAAAAAATCCCCACAATAATATTACAACAAATATTATTATACCTCTTTTTTGCCTGGAAATGGATGATTCTATAATAGTGTTATTCCTTTTGTGTAGAGATAAATAAATTCTTATAGCAAGACTAACAGCAATTAACTCATATGCCATTAGTAAAACAGCTCTATTGTAATCTAAATTGGAAACATCTATATCTGAATATCGTATAGCTGTTCCCCACAAAAGTGGAACCATTATATACCTGCAAAAGAAGACTACTTTCAAAATCACAGGTGCAATACCAGAACTTATAAAATACATTCTTTTTGTTAAAACTAATGAAAAGAAATAAGTTACAGGCAGCAACCACAATATTTGAACTTTAGAATTCTGCAAATTAAACACCAAAAGAAATAATGTCAAGACGATGCTTAACACTATCAAGATATGCCAAATTTTACTTCTCATAGCTAAAATATTCAACACATTTAAAAACGTGTTTTATTTATTATTTTAAATAGT
>ERZ780207.1161-NODE-1161-length-23836-cov-17.417560_pt1 | contig 23836 bp, 19 predicted proteins | sample MGYA00510977_ERZ780207 | MGnify/ENA primary metagenome ERZ780207 (study PRJEB29588, sample SAMEA2151383) | human gut metagenome | biome: human gut; feature: human-associated habitat; material: faeces | place: Denmark | collected 2008/2010 ... | reverse complement strand
CATTCACAATTCGGCAACATTGCATAATCTATCCCCAGGAATTTTCCACTGAACCATTATAATATTGGCGCACAAAAAATCCCGAATGGAAAGATTCGGGATTTTTTTGTGTATATTATGTGGGTGTATTAGCGAAGGAGGGTGAGGAAATTGGCAGGGATGGGTGATTCAAATTCCATTTTCTTTCCTGTAATGGGGTGCTCAAAGCAGAGGCGAGTGGCGTGGAGCGCAAGACGGTGAATGCCGTTGGCGCGGCCTCCGTATTTACGGTCGCCACTGATAGGGCAGCCCAAATCCTTCATGTGCACACGCAGCTGGTTTTTGTGGCCGTGGCGCATCGAGAGTTCCACTCTGGTGAAGCGAGGAGAGCGTTCAATCACCTTGTAGCGCGTTTTCGCCAATTCTCCGCCGTCTTTTGGGTCGTCGGTGGAAATCACCTCGTAGTTGTCGGCATCTTTCAGATAGTTTTGCACAAGTCCCATGTCTTGCTCAATGTTGCCCTCCACGATGGCCTCGTATTTGCGTTCGCTCACGATGGTAGCCCACTGGGTGAGGAATCGCTCACGCGCCTTGGCGGTGCGAGCCACGAGCATCAAGCCCGAAGTGTCGCGGTCGAGGCGGTGCACCATATACACACGCGCATGTTCGCTGCGGAGTTTCACATATTTGCGAAGCACATTATACACGGTTTCGTCTTTGATATTGTTGCCAGCGGCTGTTGAGAGCATACCGTAGGCCTTGTCCACCACCATAATGTCCTCGTCTTCATACACCAGTTTGAGTTTTGGGTGCGTGAACACGTGGAACGAGCCGTCGAAGTTCACCCAAAGTTCGTCGCCAGCATTCACTGGGCGGTCGAACTGCGATGATGGTGTGCCATTCACGGCAAACTGATGATGACGGAGCATCGATTTCAGTTTGGTGGGCTTATGGTCTTTAAGCACGGCAGCCACGGCTTCGAGCAATGGTGCATCGGCTTTAACGGTAAACTTCTGAATATTATCCACACGGCGGCGGCGTGGCTTATTGTTGGAGGGTTGTCGCATTTATCTAATTTTAAAACAGTTTCTAATTTGCGTTTCAAGGTGCAAAGTTAGTGATAATTCGGAGAATATCTGTAAATTTGCGACAATCAAAACTCAAATTATTATGAAAAAGGCTTCGCGCCTATCGTTAAATCCTCATGGCTAAGTAGAAACTTTTTCCGCGCCAAATTGCTCCCAAACGGCTTTTGCTGAAAAAATAATTCCACCAAAAGGGGTGTAATTGCGCTTTTGTGGTAAATATTTACTATCTTTGTGAGAATAAAGTTAAGTAATCCCCTTCTATCACATTTTATGACACGGACAATTAAACTCGCACTACTCTCGCTCGCCATGCTCACATCGGTGGCAGCCTGTGCAGCACAACAAAAGAAAACAGAAGTTAAAAACGACGAAGGCACTACAGTAGCCTCCACCTCGGTGGTGCTGGCAGCCGACCGCATCGACCAATATGTGCCTCTGCTCAAGGGCAAACGCATTGCCCTGCTGAGCAACCAGACCGGCATCACCTCTAAGGGCAAGCACGTGCTCGACGTGATGCTCGAAAACGGGCTGAAAGTGACCGAGATTTTCTCGCCCGAACACGGTTTCCGTGGCAAAGCCGATGCCGGCGAACACGTTAGCAGCAGCGTTGACGAAAAAACCGGTATTCCTATCGCTTCGCTCTACGACGGCAAATCTAACCGCCCAAGCAAGGAAAGCATGGACAAATTCGACGTGCTGGTGACCGACCTGCAAGACGTGGGTTTGCGTTACTACACATATTATATCACTATGGCAAACCTGATGGAGGCTTGCATCGAGCACAACAAGGAATTTGTGGTGTTCGACCGTCCAAACCCCAACGGCATGTATGTAGATGGTCCGATTTTGGATATGGAACTGAAAAGCGGCGTGGGTCGCTTCCCTATCTGCACCGTTCACGGTATGACCATGGGTGAAATTGCGCTGATGGCTAACGGTGAAGGTTGGTTGAAAGATGGCAAACAGGTGAAACTCACCGTGATTCCTTGCCTCAACTACACTCACCAAACTCGCTACGAACTGCCTATCGCTCCATCGCCCAACCTCCCCAACATGCTGAGCATCTACCTCTACCCTTCAATTTGCTATTTTGAAGGCACCACAGTGAGCTTGGGTCGCGGCACCGACCAGCCTTTCCAATGCTACGGTCACCCCGACATGACTTGCCGCCCATTCGACTTCACCCCGACCAGCCGCTTCGGCGCAAAAACCCCTCCACAACAAGACAAACTGTGCCACGGCGTGGATTTGCGTGGGCTGAAATACGAGGATGTGATTGCTCGCGGCATCGACCTCACCTATGTGGTTGACGCTTACCAAGACCTTCGCAGCCAAGGCAAGCAATTTTACCTGAAGACTGGCAAACGCAATTTCTTCAACCTGCTCATGGGCAACACCCATGTGGCTGAAATGATGGAAGCAGGCAAGAGTGCCACCGAAATCAAGGCCTCATGGCAGCCCGACGTGGAAAAATTCAAAGCACAGCGCAAGCCCTACCTCCTCTACGCAGAATAATTTTTCAAAAGAAATTAGAAATTAGAGGTTAGAAATTAGAAAATCGGATTACTCCGATTACTCCGACTACTCCGAGTGCTCTGAGTGCTCCGAGTGCTCCCCTCCCCCCAAAAAAGAATCAATAAAATTAACAAATAAAAATACTCAAAAATGACAACTCCCTGGATTGTATTGGCCACTATCATTGGCTATTTTATCCTCCTTTTCGTGGTGTCGTGGCTTGCTTCTCGCAAAAGCGACGCCAACACAGCACTCACCGGCGGCCGTGAAGCCCCCTGGTATATCGTAGCCATCGCCATGATTGGTGCTCCTATCTCTGGTGTAACCTTCGTGTCGGTTCCTGGCATGGTGGCAGCCAAGAGTTTTAGTTACATGCAGATGGTGCTGGGCTTCGCCGTGGGCTATTTCGTGATTGCCTACGTGCTGGTGCCTCTCTTTTTCAAACGCAATCTCGTGTCGATTTACGGCTATCTTGAAGAACGCTTCGGCGGAAAAACCCACAAAACTGGTGCATGGTTCTTCTTCATCAGTAAGATTCTGGGTGCAGCCGTGCGCTTCTATGTGGTGTGCGTAACGCTCCAGGCGCTCATGTTCGAGCCTCTTGGCATTCCATTCATCGTGAATGTGCTCGTTACCATCGCCCTCATCTTCCTCTACACCCTCCAAGGTGGCGTAAAAACCGTAATCTGGACCGACACGCTCAAGAGCATCTGCCTCATTCTCTCGGTGGTGCTTTGCATCTTCTTCGTGGGTCAGGCGCTCAACTTCGACTTCACCGGCCTGTGCTCGGCAGTGGCAAGCAGCGACACCTCGCGCATCTTCTTCTTCGACAACCCAAGTGAGGGCACCTACTTTTGGAAGCAATTCCTCGCCGGTATCTTCATGGTGATTGCCATGACTGGTCTTGACCAAGACTTGATGCAGCGCACCCTTGCCAGCAAGAATGTGAAGGAATCGAAGAAAGGCCTTATCGTGAGCGGTATCACCCAAGTGTTTGTGGTGGGTTTGTTCCTCGTTTTGGGTACCATTCTCACTCTCTACATGAGCAAGATGGGCTTGAACTACGATAAGAGCACCGACGAAATTTTCGGTATCGTGGCATTCGATAGCAAGATGAGCGTAGTGGTGGGCATCCTCTTTATCCTCGGACTCGTGTCGGCTGCATATTCTGCCGCTGGTTCGGCACTCACCGCCCTCACCACATCGTTCACCGTGGATATTCTTGAAAGCAACAAGAAGGAAGACGAAGCCACCCTTGGCAAGACTCGCAAAAAAGTGCACATCGGCATGGCAGTGATGATGGGCATCGTGATTTATGTGTTCTACCTCATCAGTAGCCAAGATGCTATCAGCGCCGTGTATTCTTTGGCAAGTTACACCTACGGTCCTATCCTCGGCTTGTTCGTTTACGGTATGTTTATCAAGGGCGACGTGCGCGACAAACTCGTGCCTGTGGTGTGTGTGCTCTCACCTGTATTGAGCTGGGTGCTCCAATGGGCGCTGCTCAAATATTGCGACTACACCATGAGTTTCGAACTCCTGCTCTTCAACGCCGCATTCACCGTAATCGGCTTGCTCCTACTCCGCAAAGGAAAATAACCCCAACATAACGCGTTATAAAAAGCAAGGCTTTGAGGGGTTTGACATTACAAACGACAGGTCGAATCCTCAAAGCCTTTCATGTTTTCAAAAACCAACAGCAACAGGCCTACGCCATAACGTAGGGACATGCCTTCGGCATGTTTCCTTTGCGAAGAAACATTGGCACGATTGCTGTTGAATAAAAACCATAGCATTTCCTCCATTTTAAAAAATTCCTCTCTAATTATGGCACGAAATAAGATTGCAGTATATGTGTGGATTGTCGATACTATCGAGAGCCACCGACACATCACCCTCGAAGAACTCAACCGACTGTGGTGCAATTCCTCGCTCAGCGACGGAAACCCCATTCCGCGACGCACGTTCTTCAATTATCGCAACGCCATTGAGGAAATGTTCAACATCAACATTCAGTGCAATCGCTCCACATTTGAGTATTACATCGAAAACTGCGACAACGAGGCCGACAGCCGTATGCACCACTGGCTGCTCGACACCTTCTCCATGACCGGCATGCTCAGCAACTCGAAAGACCTTTCGGGACGCATCATCGTGGAAGATGTGCCATCGGCTCGCGAGCACCTGCCTGTGGTGATTCAAGCCATGCGCGAAGACAAGCGCATCGTGTTCGACTACCACCCCTACACCCGCTCGCAAGCATCGAAAGGCGTGGTCATCTGCCCCTATTTCGTAAAGATATTCAAGCAATTATGGTATGTGATTGGGCACAATGTGGCTGATGGTAAAATCAAGACCTATTCGCTCGACCGCATGACCAACCTCAACATTTCCTCCACCTCCTTCAAGATGCCGGAAGGCTTTGAACCACAGTCATTTTTCAAAGACTGCTACGGCATCACCATCAACCAAAACGAGCCAAAGGACATTGCATTACGCGTGAGCCACACCCAAGCGAGGTATCTCCGCGCCTTACCGCTCCACCATACGCAAAGCGAGGAAGTGCACGACACCTACTCCATTTTCCGCTACCGCATGTTGCTCACCTACGACCTCTACGAAAAAATCCTCTCCCTCGGCAGCAATGTGGAAGTGCTCACCCCACCCGAACTGAAATCCCAAATCATCACCCAACTAAAAGCCACCCTCGCCCACTACCAATAATCCCCACCCAATATCCCCTTCCAAAAAAAATCGAATCCTCGAAATCTCGATAGTTCGAAAATTCGAGATTTCGATTACTCCCTAAATTAGCGCCTTATGTTAAACAATCTTTTATAAATATAAATATCTGTAATTATTTAGGAGTATGGGGCGGTGAATTGGGGGCGGGGGCAGGGGGAAGTTGCATACCTCAGTAATTATCACTATATTTGCAGCGCAATTCGATTAGAGGAGGCTCTGTGGCTTCTTCTTTTTTATTTATATACCCGTAAGTATGATTAATAAGCAAGAACTTATCGACGTTATCAACACCGAACTTGAAGGAAGCGATATCTTTCTGGTGGAGGTGAAAGTGAGTGCCGACAATATAATTGATGTGGCTATCGACAGCATGGGCTCTGTGACTATCGACGACTGCATCGCGCTGAACAATAAGGTGCTCGACCACTTCGACCGCGATGTGGAGGACTACGAACTCACCGTGGGCAGTTACGGCATCAGCGACCCTTTCAAGGTGCTTCAGCACTACAAGAAAAATATGGGCGGCGAGGTGGAAGTGCTCACCAAAGACGGCAAGAAGCTTAAAGGCACGCTCAAAGACGCTGACGAGAAAGGCTTTACACTCACCATCACCAAGAAGGTGAAACTTGAGGGCAAGAAGCGCCCCGAAATGGTGGACGAGGACCTCAACTATAAATACGACGAAATAAAATATACAAAAAACATCATACAGTTTTAACACCAGACTATGGCTAAGAAAGAAATCGAAACTATAAGTTTGACCGACAGTTTCAAAGAATTCAAAGAGTTGAAGAAAATCGACAAGACCACTATGATTAGTGTGCTTGAAGAGTCGTTCCGTAGCGTATTGGCTAAGATTTTCGGTAGCGACGAGAACTTCGACGTGATTATGAACCCCGACAACGGCGACTGCGAAATCTATCAGAACCTCGAAGTGGTGCCTGATGGCGAAGTGGAAGATCCCGACCGCCAAATCGCGCTCACCGATGCCCGCAACGATGTGGACAGCCCCGACCCCGACTGCGAAGTGGGCGAAGAGCATACCCGAAAAATAGAATTCGCCAAATTCGGCCGCCGCGCAATTCTTAACTTGCGTCAAACTTTGGCAAGTAAGATTCTTGACCTGCAAAAAGACGCAATCTACACCCAATTCAAGGCCCAAGAAGGCGAACTGGTGAGTGGTGAAGTTTACCAAGTGTGGAAGCGTGAGGTGCTCCTGCTCGACGACGAGAAAAACGAGTTGCTCCTTCCAAAGGACCAACAAATTCCTACCGACATCTACCGCAAGGGCGAAACCGTGCGCGCCGTCATTTACAATGTGGATAACAAGAACAACAATCCTAAGATCACCGTGTCGCGCACAAGCGAAAACTTCTTGCGCCGCCTCTTCGAACTTGAGGTGCCAGAAATCCACGATGGTCTGATTGTGATTCGCGCCGTGGCTCGTATTCCTGGCGAACGCGCTAAAATCGCCGTTGAAAGTTACGACGACCGCATCGACCCAGTAGGCGCATGTGTGGGTGTGAAGGGTGCACGTATCCACGGCATCGTGAGAGAGTTGCGCAACGAGAACATCGACGTGATCAACTACACCAGCAACCCACAACTCTTCATTCAGCGCGCATTGAGCCCTGCAAAGATTTCCTCAATCCGCCTCGACGAAGAAAACAAGCACGCCGAAGTGTTCTTGCGTCCTGATGAAGTGTCGCTCGCTATCGGTAAGGGTGGTTTGAACATCAAACTCGCCACTATCCTCACCGGCTACACTATCGACGTTTACCGCGACATTGAAAGCGAAGGCGAAGAGGATATCTACCTCGACGAGTTTAAGGACGAAATCGACGAGTGGGTAATCGAAGCCCTCAAGAACATGGGTTGCGCCACCGCAAGAGCCGTGCTCCACACTCCACGCCAAGAACTCATCGACAAAGCCGACCTCGAGGAAAGCACCGTTGACGACGTGATTGCTGTGCTGAAGGCTGAGTTCGACGAAGAATAATCACATTCTTCCCCTCCGCTGCCACGACCCAATGCACAGAGTCGGGACACATGCACAAACAAGCAAGGGCCAACAAGTGCAAACGAACAAAACAAACGAGACAACAACTTAAAAGAAATATATGCCCATAAAGATTAGTAAAGCAGTCAAAGATTTAAACATCGGAATGCAGACGGCAAGAGACTTCTTGAAGAAGAACGAGATTGAGGTTGACGACAACATCAATGCACGCATCAGCGATGAAGCCTACAACTTGCTCATCCAGAAGTTTAAGCCAGCCATGCAACAGAAAAAGGCAGCCGAACAGATTATTCACGACCGCAAGGAAGAGAAAGCCGCTCAAGCTGCAGAAAAAAAGCGTCGTGAAGCTGAAGAAAGCAAAACAGTGGAAGTGGCGATACAGAAACCAAAAGTGTTGGGTAAAATCGAACTCGACGCTAAGGGCAACCCTGTAGCACCCAAAACCGCTGCGCCTGCAGCACCTAAAGCCGAGGAGGTGAAGATGGAAGAGAGAAAGGCAGAAGAACAGAAGCCAGCTCAAGCAGCGCTTCCAAAGGAGGAGGCTAAGCCCGAACCTGCTGCGGTAGAGCCTAAGAAGGAAGAAAAGGCTCCAGCCGAACCAAAGGTAGAAAAACCACAACCAGTGGCAGAAACTCCTGTGGTAGAGCAGAAGAAGGAAGAGGCTCCTGCAACTGCTCCACAAGCCGAACCAGAAGCCATCTCCAACACCCCTCGTATGCAAGGTCCTAAGGTGGTGGGCAAAATCGACTTGTCGGCGCTCAACCAATCCACTCGCCCCAAGAAGAAGACGAAGGAGGAAAAGCGCAACGAGCGTATCAACAAGGAAAAGGCTCGCCAAGGCGCTAATGCCGACGGCGAAAAGCGCAAACGCAAGCGCATTGGCAAAGAAAAGGTTGACATCGAAAAGAGCGTGCAACAGCAATCACAAGGCGGTGGCAACCAAAAGCGTGGCAACCAGCAAAACGCTGCCAACGCTCAAAATGCCAACGCTGGCAAGCGCAACAAGAAAGATAAGAACAAACGCCCATTCAAGGCTGAAGTGAGCGAGGAAGATGTACAGCGCCAAATGAAGGAAACGCTGGCACGCCTCACCAACAAGCCACAGAAGAAGGGCGCAAAATGGCGTCGTGAAAAGCGTGAGGCATTCCGTGAGGAAGAGCGCGCTGAAGCAGCAGAGGCAGCAGCAGAATCAAAAATTCTGAAACTCACCGAGTTCGTGACCGCAAACGACCTCGCTGCTATGATGAACGTGCCTATCAACAAGGTGATTGGCACCTGCATGAGCATTGGTGTGATGGTATCTATCAACCAACGCCTCGATGCCGAAACCATCAATATTGTGGCTGAAGAATTTGGCTACAAAACCGAATACGAAAGCGCAGATGTGGCAGAACAGATTCATGAGGAGGAGGATAATCCTGAAGACCTCGAATCACGTCCACCAGTGGTGACTGTGATGGGCCACGTTGACCACGGTAAGACTTCATTGCTCGACCACATCCGTAACGCTAACGTGATTGCTGGTGAGGCTGGTGGTATCACCCAGCACATCGGCGCATATAATGTGAAACTGAAAAACGGCCGCCGCATCACATTCCTCGACACCCCTGGTCACGAGGCGTTTACCGCTATGCGTGCCCGTGGTGCAAAGGTTACCGACATCGTTATCATCATCGTGGCTGCTGATGATGCTGTGATGCCTCAAACCGTGGAAGCACTCAACCACGCTTCCGCTGCCGGTGTGCCTATCATTTTCGCAATCAACAAGATTGATAAGCCAGGCGCTAACCCTGACAAGATTAAGGAAGAACTTGCCAACCTCAACTACCTGGTGGAAGAATGGGGCGGTAAGTACCAGAGCCAAGACATCAGTGCCAAGAAGGGCATCGGCGTAGCCGAACTGCTCGATAAGGTGCTGCTCGAAGCCGATATGCTCGAACTGAAGGCAAATCCTCATCGCAAGGCCACTGGTTCAATCATTGAATCATCGCTCGACAAGGGCCGTGGCTATGTGGCCACACTCCTCGTTGACAACGGCACACTCCACGTGGGCGACATCATTCTTGCCGGCACACACTACGGTAAGGTGAAGGCGATGTTCAACGAGCGTAACCAGCGCATTCAAGAGGCTGGACCATCGTCACCTGCGCTGATTCTCGGTCTGAACGGTGCTCCTACCGCTGGCGATAAGTTCAACGTGATGGACACCGACCAGGAAGCACGCCAGATTGCCAACAAGCGCGAACAACTCCAGCGCGAACTCGGTCTGCGCACACAGAAGCGCTTCACCCTCGAAGACATCGCACGCCGCAAGGCTTTGGGCGAGTTCCACGAGTTGAACGTGATTGTGAAGGGCGACGTGGACGGTTCTATCGAAGCGTTGAGCGACTCACTGCTTAAACTCTCTACCCCTGAGGTGCAAGTGAATGTGGTTCACAAGGCTGTGGGTGCTATCAGCGAAAGCGATGTAACCTTGGCTGCCGCATCAAATGCCTACATCATTGGCTTCCAAGTGCGTCCAAGCGCCGATGCAAAGCGCCTCGCTGCACAAGAAGGCGTCGACATCCGTATCTACTCTATCATCTACGATGCAATCGAGGAGGTGAAGAGCGCTATGGAAGGTATGCTTGCTCCTGACATCAAGGAAGAAGTGATTGGTAACGTGATGGTGAAGGAGGTTTACCACATCAGCAAAGTTGGAACCATTGCCGGTGCCATGGTTATGGACGGCAAAATCAAGCGTAACTGCAAGGTGCGCGTGATTCGCGACGGTATCGTTCGCTACACTGGTGCTTTGGCTTCACTCAAGCGTTTCAAGGACGACGTGAAGGAAGTTACAAACGGTTTCGAATGTGGTTTGAGCATCGCTGGCTACAACGACATCTTGCCCGACGATATGCTTGAGGCATTCGAAGAAGTCGAGGTACAAAAGAGTCTCTAATTGCCGCACGGCAATCTCTGTATAAAAGACAAAAGGCTTGATTAGACGCACACAACGGCTAATGAAGCCTTTTTCTCTTTTCTACCCACCATTCATCTTCTATGGCAGGAAAAAACACCGATTAAATCCAATTAAAAATCCATTTACACCGATTTAAAAAAAATAGGTGGGAATAGGATTAAATGGATAAAATAGGTGCTTCAAAAATCCTGCAAGATGGCGAGGTTTCGAGATTCCGAATTTTCGAAAATTCGAAGTAGGCGATGCTATCGTCTTAACTTCTTTAACTTCTTAACTTCTTAACTTCTGAGTTTAATTTCTAACATCTAATTTCTCTCTTCTCTAAATGACTTTTCGGTATTATCTCAATATTGGCACGAATTTGGGCGACCGCGAGCGGAATTTGGAAAGTGCCATTAAAGCCCTTTCCGACGGTGCTGAGCACGTTAAAGAAAGCGAAGTGGTAAAGAGTAAGCCGTGGGGGTTTGAATCGCCTAACGAGTTCCTAAACGTGGGTGTGGCACTCGATTCCACCATCGAGCCGTTCGACATGCTCGACCACATACACGATTTGGAGCACTCTTTGGGCAGCGATTCGCACCGCGACGACCGTGGCAACTACATCGACCGCCTCGTTGACATCGACATCATGGCAATCGAACAAACCGACGGCACCCCCATCGCCATCAACACGCCCACGCTCACCGTGCCGCACCCGCATCTCACCGACCGCCCCTTCTTCCTCACCCCCTACCGCCAATTAAAATCCAAATAAAAAAGCGGCATTTCATAACTAAAGCCGCTCATTTATCGTCAGGAGTTATGTGGTGGGGATTTGGATCCAGTAGATGGGGTAAAGGTCGGGATAATCGGCGTTTTTCGCCCATTTTTGGGGCGCAATCACTATTTTATCGTCGTTGGCGTTGAGCCATGCCGCCCACCAACTCACCAGACGGTTAGCCATCACGATGTGGCGCGCACGAAACAGATAGGCAAGCAGCGAGGTTTCGGCAGCGGCAGGATATGCCACGATTTCCACCTTTGCCCCTTGGAAATTAACGTTTGCCTTCACCCAATCAATATCGGTGGTAAACACATAGAAATGCGGATTGTTGAACGTGGAGAGAATGTTGGCAATCGCCCAGTTGTAGTAGTCGGGCGTGCAGGTATTGTCAGCACCGTTAGGCTCATGCACTTGCATCGCCACGGTCTTGCCCTGCTTGAGCATGTTGAGCATACTTGCCATCGACGACGGCAACACCTTCTCTGGCACCGAAAATGCCGCGCGGATATCATCTTCCACCGAAGCGAAATAGCGTGGCGAGAGCCATTGCCCATCAAAATAAGCATCTTTCTTCTCCAGCAAATCAGCCACAAAACGGTGGTCTTGCGGCTCGGTGACCACCTCACCAGCGGCTTTTCTGAACATCGACATCATACGCGAACCGATTGAACCTTTGCCAAACTGCTTCAAGTCGTCGGCCGACGCCTCCACGAATCGGGGCAAATGGAAGCGAGAGTTGATCCACTTCTCCGAAGGCACATGCAGGCGTGCTTCGGGGTCGTGCTGCAAAAGCGCATAATAGAATGCGTATTGAAACATCTGTTGTGCGGGGCTGCCGCTAATCTTCACTATATTCATATATGTGTGGAATTTTTCTTATTTCAGCCAAAGGGAGAAATGCTCCAGTTGGAGTTTGGGGTTAGCGATGAGAATACCGGTTTTTCCGTTGGTGTAGGTTTGTCCGTACTGGGCGTGGTGCTGACATTCCGCCCACAGGCGCGCCACCAGTTCATGCTTGTGCAAATTGCGCATCACTATCACACCTTGCTTTCGCACTATCGGAAAAATCGCCGATTTTAGCGCATCGAGTTCCATTTCATCGCCGATTTCGTTCACCAGCACGAAAGGCTCGGCATCACCCGAAATCTGCGAGAAATACGCCTGCACACATTCGGAAATGTGGGTGTAATGGCGCACTTGATCACCAAAAGGCTGGAGCAACTGCTGCTGCACCTTGCTTTGTGCATACAGGGGCGAATAGAGGTGTAGCACACTTTGGCTCGACACCGCCTTCACACTTGCCGCCGACACCCCGCTTCTCGCGCCCACCACAAGCAACTGCGAGGGATTGAAGAAATTGGTGATGCGGAACAACATCCGGGCTTCATTAAGCGAAATGAGCGATGATGTATGTGGCCAGCAACCACCCAACGCCGCCTTTGCCTTGGCACGCCATTTGGCGATGCGAGCGTAGGCATAGTAGGGGTATCGTTCGCCAAGCACATTCTGCACGAAGTTGAACGCGAAAGGCGAATGAATGCCGAAGCCGCCACTTCGGTGGTGGCGACTCCAAGCAGTTCGATATCTTCTGAATCTACCCATTCGCTAACGGAATTATCGGGAGAATTTAGGCATTCCCGGCGGTTTTACCGTCGGATTTCTTACGGTTGCGAATCACTGGCACCACAATCGCCGCAATCACAGCCACAAAGATAAGCATGATGGCAACCTTCGCGGCAGAGTCGGCCGATTCCACCTGTTCGGGTTCAAACTTCATCTCAATCTTGTGGTCGCCGGCTGGCACTTGCAGCGCACGGAGCACATAGTTCACACGGCCAAGTTCGGCAGGTTTGCCATCGATAGTCACTTGCCAGCCCCATGGGAAATACACTTCGCTGAACACAGCCACGCCACCCTTAGCGCTATGGCTATGGTAGGTGAGGCGGTTTGGAGCGTAGGTGGTTTCGTAGATGGTGTCGCCTGGAGTCTTAGGCACGGCATTGCCAAGCACAGCCTTAAACTGCTCGTCGGCCACGGCGCTGTTGGCAGCGTTGAAGTGGTCGAGGAACTTCATTTCGGCATCGGCACCCTTCACGAATGTGAGCGAATCCACAAACCACGCATTGCCCAGTGCGGCAGGGTTGCGTTGTGCAGTGTTGGCATCCACCTTCACCCAGCGCGTGTTGAGCATGTTGAGCACCTGCATATTGTTGCGGCTGATTTGACGGTCGATCAAATCGTTGTAGCGCGCCAGTTTTGCCGCATGGTAGCCGCCCACAGTCTTGTGGAAATATGATGAATTGGGCTGACCGAAGCCCTGCACATCAAGCACACGGTAGTTTTGCGTGGTGTCTTGAAGAATGGTCTTATCGGCCTGTGTGGGTTCGAACTGAGCCGAAGCCACATCGTATTTCGACACGAAAGAGTATTTATCGATGTAACGCTTGTTCACGGTGAACATATCCACCAGCACCACCGCAGCCACGAGCAGCACAGGCACTGCCACGTTGGTTTTCATAATGCCTTTGAGGTAGGCGAAAATAATGGCGAAGCCCACCACAATCACCGCCAAACTGCGCCAAGCGTCTTGCGACACGAGCGAGAGGCGAATGGCATCGACATTGGCATACACGCTGCCAGGCACCTCGCCCAGCTGCTGCTTGATCATGTTGAAAATCTGCTGGTCGCTTTCGGTGTAGTTCTGGAACAAGCCCGGAGCCACAGCAAAGAGCAAGCAGAGCGCAGCGCACACACCGAAACTGGCAAAGAGGGCGATTTTATGCTTCTTCAGGAAATCTTCCTCGGTGAACACCTTGTGCAGCGCAAGCACAGCCAGCAAAGGAATGGTAAACTCGGCTATCACAAGAATGCTCGCCACGGTGCGGAACTTGTTGTACATCGGGAAATGGTCGATAAACAAGTCGGAGAACCACATGAAATTATGACCCCACGAGAGCAGCACCGAAAGAATGGTAACAACCAAAAGTGCCCATTTCACCGGTCCTTTCACTACAATGCACCCCAGCACGAAGAGCGCGAAAATCAGCGCACCCACATACACCGGCCCGTTGGTCATCGGCTGATTGCCGAAGTATTGGGTGAACATTTGCATACATTGTGCATTCAGTTGGTCGATTTCGCCTTGGCTGTCGAGTTTTTCGTATTTCGAAGTCTTGTCGAGCGAAAGCATAGTGTTGGAAATTATGCTTGGATTTTGCTCGTCTTGTGTGGGTTTGAGCGACGCGCCACCGTTCACATTTGGCACAAGCAGCGTGAAAGTTTCGCCCAAGCCGTAACTCCATTGGGTAATGTAGTCCTTATCCAAACCGCCATTTTTAGTGGTCTGCTGTGGAGCCTGCTCGGCATCGGTCTTCAGCGGAGTGAGTTCGCTGTGGCCGCCACGTATAGTTTCCTTCGAGTATTTATAAGTCATAAACAGGTTGGGCGCATTGCTCAACAGCGCGAGAGCCGCAGCCACGGCAAGCGAGCCGGTGGCGATGCCCCAACGCTTCATCTGCTTTTGCTTGATGGCTTGGCAGAGGTAGGCAATCACAAGCGCCACCACCACGAAGGCAGAGTAATACGTCATCTGCACGTGGTTGCTGTAGAGTTGAAGGGCAGCAAAAAGGGCGGCGATGGCTGCACCGGCAAGGTATTTGCCACGATAGCACATCACTATGCCGGCAATGGTGGGCGGAATGTAGCAGAGCACCAGCAATTTCCAGATATGGCCCGCGCCAATGATGATGAAGAAATAACTGGAGAACGCATAAGCCACGGCACCCAGCACGGCATAATACCACTTCATGTTGAAGGCGAGCATCAATATATAGAAGCCCATCATGAGCATAAAGAGCCAACTCACATAAGAGGGCATACCGAATATGCGCAATGAATACACCTTATCCACCGTGCTCAGCAGCGAACTGCTCTCGTAGGTGGGGGAAATCTGGAAAGTGGGCATACCACCGAACAGCGCATCGGTCCAGCGAGTGACCTTGCCAGTCTGCTGGTAATACACCGACGCCTCCTGACCGTTGGCGGCACCTTGCACTATATCGTGCTGCTGCATCACATCGCCACGAATGTCGTTGGGGTAGAAATACACCCACGACAGCACCAGGAAGAACAGCACCGAAGCCGCAAACGCAATGAGCGACTTCACTTTAACCAAGCCGAAAAGGCTCTTTTCTTGACTTTTATCCATTATAGTTTTACCTTATATTTTCAGTATAATCTACCAACCTCCAAAATTACAAAAAAATCCCCAACCAACCAAAAGCACCCAACACCCCCACAAAACAAGGGCAGCCAATGTGTTAGCCATAGAACCACCACCCATCGCCGTTATATATGGTAGGGACGCGATAATTCGCGTCCGCGTCAGATGATTGGTATTCAATGTGTTAACACAATTATGGGCGGACGTGAAGTATCACGTCCCTACCACGCATGATGCGAAGCGCCTGAAACACTTGAAACACCTGAAACACTTGAAACACCCGAAGCACCTGAAACACCCGAAGCACCTGAAACACTTGGGGTGGTGGGGTTAAATGGGGAGCCCCCTTCGGGGTGCGTCGCGCATACCGAAGGGGGCGTTGAGGGTGAATAACCATGCCCCTCTAACCACTAAAAAGATGTTTTTTTATAAAGGATTATTGAATTTATGCTTCAGTTTCCTCGTCAAGCGTCTCACCACGCATAGCGGCGAAAATTTTTGCTTCGAGTTCTTCGGCAAGTTCTGGGTTGTCGGCAATGAGTTGCTTAGCCGTGTCGCGACCTTGGAACTTGGTGCCCTCGTAAGAGAACCATGCGCCGCTCTTCTTGATGATGCCGAACTGCACACCGAGGTCAACGATTTCACCCACCTTGCTGATGCCTTGCCCGAAGAGAATCTCAAACTCTGCCTTGCGGAATGGAGGTGCCACCTTGTTTTTCACCACTTTCACACGGGTGAGGTTACCGTTCACCTGGTCGCCATCTTTGATTTGACCGATGCGGCGAATGTCGATACGCACACTCGCGTAGAACTTCAGCGCGTTACCGCCAGTGGTGGTTTCGGGGTTGCCGAACATCACGCCGAGTTTTTCACGAAGTTGGTTGATGAAAATGCAGGTGGTGTTAGTCTTGCTGATGGTGGCAGTGAGTTTGCGAAGCGCCTGCGACATCAGTCGAGCCTGAAGTCCCATCTTGCTATCGCCCATTTCGCCCTCGATTTCCGCCTTTGGAGTAAGCGCAGCCACCGAGTCGATAACGATGATGTCGATAGCCGACGAGCGAATCAGCATATCAGCGATTTCAAGGGCTTGCTCACCGTTGTCGGGCTGGGAAATGAGCAGACTGTTCACGTCCACGCCAAGTTGCTCGGCATAGAAGCGGTCGAAAGCGTGCTCAGCGTCGATGATAGCAGCGATGCCGCCCATCTTTTGCGCCTCAGCGATAGCATGGATTGCCAAGGTGGTCTTACCTGATGATTCAGGACCATAGATTTCGATGATTCTGCCGCGAGGGTAGCCACCCACACCGAGTGCATAGTTCAAACCGATAGAACCTGAAGGAATCACCTCGATGTTTTCGATGTTCTCGTCACCGAGTTTCATGATTGATCCACGACCGTAGGTTTTGTCAATCTTGTCCATAGTGAGCTGAAGAGCTTTCAGCTTTTCAGGCGATAATTGCTTGCGTTCAGCTGCATCACCCAACATAGTTTTAATATCTTCTGCCATAATTATATTGTATTTTTTTATTATTATCAGTTTTGTTTCATTTTCACGTTGCAAAGATAATTTATATATTGTGCCAAAATTCTGCCCAAAAGCAAAAACTTTCGTTAAAAATCATTTATATCAACGCCAATTCCGCTTTTAGAATTGGAAATAGATAAACGGTTGCACATCGCTGGTCTTCACTTGGCAAATGAGGAAAATCACGCCCGTGAGCAGCAGCACATACACCAGCAGGTTGCACTTGGAGAGATATGCCACCATTCTGCTCTCCCACGCCTGTGGGAGCCAGTGGCTCACGAAGCCAAACACCACCAGCACAAACACCCACACATAGCCTGTGACGCACTGCACAGCCACTTCGGGGTGGAACTTGGTGAACATTTGCGTGAGCATATCCACCATGCCCTGCATGTCGGAGTTGCGGAACACCATGAAGGTGAACAGCACAAACACAAAGGTGCTCAGCACCGCAAAGAAGCGTTTCACGCCCTGGCTGCGATAGTGGCGGTCGTGGTGCAGGATATTCACCCTGAAAGTGCGGTGCACCACCTGCGCCAAGCCAAAGAGCGCACCCCATATCACGAAATTCCAACTCGCACCATGCCACAAGCCAGCCAAGAGCATGGTGATGAAAATATTGAAGCAGGTGCGCAAGTCGCCTTTACGGTTGCCACCGAGCGAGATATACACATAGTCGCGAATCCACGACGAGAGCGAAATGTGCCAGCGGCGCCAGAAATCGCCCACACTGTCGGCCTTAAACGGCGCATTGAAGTTGGTAGGGAATCGGAAACCCAGCAGCAGCGCGATGCCTATCGCCATATCGCTGTAGCCACTAAAGTCGCAATACAGTTGCATGGCATAACCGATCAGACCGAACAAATTCTCCACACCAGTGTAGCGAAGCGGATTGTCGAACACACGGTCCACAAAGTTGATGCTGATATAGTCGCTAATCACCGCCTTCTTAAACAAGCCAATCACAATCAGATACACGCCCATCGCAATCATGCGGTTGTTGATCACGAGCGGCTTACGGATTTGCGGCGCAAAGTCGCGGGCACGCACAATCGGGCCAGCCACCAGTTGCGGGAAGAACGACACATAGAACGCATAGTCGAGCAGCGAATCGAGTGGACGCAATTCGCCACGATACACATCGATGGTGTAACTCAGGCTCTGGAATGTGAAGAAACTGATGCCCACTGGCAGGAAAATGTCCCACGGCTGGAAATTCTGCCCCACGATAAGGGCGAAGTTGGCACCGAAGAAATTGGCATACTTGAAATAACCCAAGAAGCCCAAATCCACCGCCAAACTCAGCAGCACGAGCATCTTGCGATAGCCGCGGCCATAACTCAAATCGTCGGCATTCTCCTCTCTGCTGTTGTGTATCGCCTTGGCTATCAGATAGTCGCTCAGCGTGACCACGGCAAGTAGAATGAAGTAAACACCGCTGCTCTTATAGTAGAAATAGTAGGAAAAGAGCGTAACGAAAAGAATGCGAGGCGTGAAGGTGTTGTGAAGCAGATAGTACACCAACGTGAAGCCCACAAACAGCACCAAGAACAAGCCGCTACTGAAAATGATAGGGCTTTGAGGATCGTAGGTGAGCAGTTGCACTAAATTGTTGTATATCGTTTCCATATCGTTTAGTAGCCTGCGGCTTTTTTGCGTTTATAGTTATCATATCCGGCGACAAACGACTTGGCGAATTTCTCCGCCAACATCTTACCGCCCCGGCGATTGACGTGCACATAGTCTTTTTCGGCAAGATGACGCTCTGCCATGCTCACCACACTGTTTCTGCCGCCCATCATATCGTAGAAATTAATGAATCCCACACCCATTTCCGCCGCCATCTTCTGCTGATAGCGCACGAGGGGTTCCACGGCTGGCATGGTGCGCACCTTGCCTGAGGAGTGGCTGCGCGTGGCCATATCCGACGCGCTCACAATCATCACGGCGCTGCGTGGGTAAATTTTCCTGATTCGCGCCACACACTTCTTCATGTTTGCCACATACCAGGAGCAAGTTTTCTCCGTTCCTGCCTGTGCTATGGCGTTGAGTCCGTAGTGGATAATCACAAGGTCGTAGGGGTGCTGACGGGCGAAATCTGCCGACAAGCCCACCGCCAAGTTCGCAAGTTGCATACCCGAACTGCCACGCACGCCAAAGTTATCGACCACGATGCCGTAGTCGTTTTCAAGCGACATGCCAAACACCTTGGCATCACCCTTCACCGTGGTGGAGAAACGGCGCATGTTGGCCGCGTGGAATCGGGCTTGCTGTATGCCTTTGTGTGGTCGCCACTGCACGGTGGCACCTGTGGGAGTGCCTGTGACGGTGGCACCCAAATCGGTGTAGCCCCACACCGTGGCACGGCTCCATGTGGTGGCTTGTTCGCCCGAAAGCGAAGCCACGGTGGCTGTGGCGGTGCCATGCACCTCGCTATATCCTTGTGGAAGAATGTAATGTGCCAAACTGAGTGATCGCGCCTTCATGATATGGCGTGGATCGAAACCGCTGCTCGACAAGTTGGCGGCAAAAGTGCCCTCGTCGAAATTGGTGCGGCAGCGCAACCAGCCCAGTCCGCCATTCCCGAAATGCTTCTGAAGCATGATGCGAAGGTCCACAAGCATGATGTCGCCCTCCACGAACGAGTCGCTCAAATACGCCACACGCACAGGCCTACCGAGTTTTTTCCCTTGCGCCAAAGCCGCATAGAAACTGTCCATGCCACCTGTGCTGTCGGTGCCGTAGTCGATGATGGGCTCCACACCTTCAGGCACCGAGTCTTTCCACGCGCCTTTGGGCTTTTTCACCTCGTCGATGGTGATGCTTTCGGCATCGTAACGCTCTGTGCTGTCGGCATCGAGGTCGGCAAGCACATCCACTTGACGCAGTTGCGCGCCGCCCACATTCATCACAGGCAAATAATACATCAGAAGCAAAGCCACGAAGGTCAAGCCAGTGATGACAAACACCTTAGCGGAGCCTCTCATTTAGCGAAGCCCCTCCTGTGGCGTAATCGGCATGGTCGTCTGAATACTATATAGTGGTTAGTGGTCACTTTTTTCAGTTTAAAGTGCAAATATACCAATTTTCTTGAATGGAAAAGCACATTTTTCGGCAAAAGTCTGCGCCAATTCACAAAAAGGCGGTGTTTTCCTATTTTAAGTGTGGGGAAATCGCTAATTTTGCAAAAACAAATCATCACATTTTAGGTATGCAAAGAAGCGACTTTGAAATAATGGCCCCTGTGGGGTCGTGGGAATCACTCACCGCCGCATGGCAGGGCGGTGCCGACGCCATCTACTTCGGCATCGAGAATTTGAACATGCGCAGCCGTTCGAGCGTGAACTTCACCCTCGACGACCTGCACACCATAGCGGCTTGGTGCCAAGAGCACAACATGAAGAGCTACCTCACCGTGAACACTATCATCTACGAGGAAGACATTGAATATATGCACAGCATCGTGAATGCGGCGAAAGAGGCAAAAGTGACGGCTATCATCGCCAGCGACATGGCCACCATTCTCTACGCCCGCTCCATTGATGTGGAGGTGCATATTTCCACGCAGGTGAACGTGAGCAACAGCGAGGCGATGCGCTACTACGCCCAGTGGGCTGATGTGCAAGTGCTGGCGCGCGAACTCAACATGGACCAGGTGAAGGCGGTGCACGAGGCTATCGTGAAAAACGATGTGCGCGGTCCTCACGGCGACCAGGTGCGCATCGAGATGTTTTGCCACGGCGCACTTTGCATGGCTGTGAGCGGTAAGTGCTATATGAGTCTGCACGAAACCGGAGCGAGCGCCAACCGTGGTGCGTGCCGCCAGATTTGCCGACGCAGTTACATCGTCACCGACCGCGACACGGGCGATGAACTTGCCATCGAGAATAAGTATATCATGAGTCCGAAGGACTTGAAAACCATACACTTCCTCAACAAAATGATTGACTCCGGCGTGCGTGTGTTCAAGATTGAGGGCCGTGCGCGCGGACCCGAATACGTTCGCACCGTGGTGGAATGTTACAACGAGGCTATCAACGCCATCATCGACGGCACCTACACCGACGAGAAAATCGCCGACTGGAACGAACGCCTCGCAAAGGTGTTTAACCGTGGATTCTGGGACGGCTACTACCTCGGCCAGCGACTGGGCGAATGGACATCGAAATACGGTTCGAGTGCCACTCGTGTGAAGGTGTATGCCGCCAAGGGCATTCGCTACTTCTCGAAACTGGGCGTGGCAGAATTTCAAATGGAGGCCGGCGAACTGCATGTGGGCGATGAAATCGTGATTACAGGTCCCACAACAGGCGCGCTGCCCATGACCGTGGAGGAAATCCGTGTGGATTTGAAACCTGTGGAAATGACCAAAAAGGGCGAACGCTTCTCCATCAAGACCGACACAAAAATCCGCCCAAGCGACAAACTTTTCCTCTGGCAAAAGGTGGAGCATCCACAGCACTAATCATGGTCCAATGGAAGATTTCTGGGGATAGATTATGTATTGTTGCCGAATCGTGATGGAATCAAAAACAAAAACATAAAAAACAGCCTTGGAGCAATGTGGAATGCTTCGCATTTGGCGGTGCGACTGTGCGCTTTGCGTCATTGGAAACGAGTTTCCATGCCGCCAACCGCACAATCCCTCCGCCACCCTCTTGCGAGGGTCTTCCACATTGCCCAAGGATAAAAACCGCTCGCCGTTTCACGGCGAAAAACCCCTGAAAATAAAATGATTCCTTGGAAGGAGTTGTATCAATCTCCCGAACGATTTTGTATGGTAGGGACGCGATACTTCGCGTCCGCGCCAAATAATTGATATTCAATATAATATTAACATTATTGGCGGACGTAAAGTATCACGTCCCTACCATGTTTCTGTGCCACACTCACAGTTTATCCACAGCAATAATCACTCATTTCATATTTTGGATAGATACAGAGCAGCCCCCGAACTCGCGAGTTCGGGGGCTGCCTTTAGTATCATAACTCAATTATCTTACATCACAATTTTTGAGGCCTTAGCACCTTTCTTCACGATGTAGATGCCGCCCTTTTGTGGGTTGGCAATGCGAATGCCTTGCAGATTGTAGTATTCTGCTTTAGCATTGTCGTCGGTCACCACAGTATCGATTGACGATGGGGTTTGGAACTGGATAATGGCAGCCACAGTGATTGCTTGTCCGTCGGCATCAGTCCACTCATAGCCAAACTCACTGGTGGCGTTCTTGCCAAACAGCGGCTTTTTGATGGTGATCACACCATTCTCCATTTTGTCGATCTTCGAGGCAAACGAAGAAGATGCCTTCAGGTCGGCTTTAGAGATGCCATCAGCCACATAAATGCCAGCATCGTTACCGATGTAGAAGTTGATGGTTTCGTTGCTTTGCACAGCCTTGAATCCAGTGTATTGAGGTTGGATTACCACAATATCGGGGTCGGAAGCGTCGATACGCACATAAGCAGGTGTGTTGTCGAGGTTTTTCGACACCAATGGGCATCCAGTGGCAGAGTAGGGGTTCACCAAGCGGTAAAGTCCTGCTGTGGTGGTGCTTTCCTCTACATCCACGGTCCAAGTGTAGTCGTCGGTGTTCGATGAGAATCCCGGTGAAAGGAAACCATCAGTGAACGAGGCCTTGCCAACCGATTTCCATTGCTCTGCTGGCTGCTTCGTTGGGAGGGTAATCACAGTGCTATACTCGCCCTGCCAGTTATAACCATAGGTGGCGCCCTTTGCAGCCTTGCCGAAACGTGGCGACACGATAGTAATCACACCATCTTTAAGCGTGGAGTTGTAATTATATTGAATGATTTCCGACTCGCTGTAGCCTTCCTCCTCATTGAAATAGCAACCGGCATTGCCAATATAGAATGGGTCGGAAAAATTGGCGCGTGTCTTGTCCACGTTCACAAAGCCCGACACTTGTGGCTCTACCCTTACAAATTCAGGCTTCGACGCATCGATGACGAGGTCGTGCGCCTCTTTGTTTTCGTTCTTGTCGAGAAATGGGAACGAAGATGAAGTCCAAGGGCTGGCGAGTTTATAGACATGGGCTGTTTCGGTGCTCTCGTACACCTCCACGCTGAAGGCGTAGTCGGTAGGATTCAGTTCTTCACCTATGGAGGGAGCCAAGCCAGGCACCACCCAGCCATCAATCATAGTGCCTTTGCCAAGGTACTTCCATGTGGTTTCCGCACCGCTTTTTCGCGCTGCCACTTTGTTCATGCCTTGTGCGGAAGCCTGTGCCGAAAGGCAAAGACTGAGCCCCAAAGACATCAAAATTGTAGTAAATTTCTGCATTTGTGATAATTTTTAGAAAATTTGTCTGCAAAATTAATGCTTTTAACGGAATGGTGCAAAAAAGTTTTCACTTCCAAATATTCTATCAGCCCTCAATGCAAATTATAGTGGATTTCTTGCGGATTTATCGGGAGATTTTCTCTATTTTTGTGATAATGTTTATGTATGATTAAAAAGGTGGAAAATTTTCAAAAATAAATCAAAAAATTATGGGAAAGGCTGATGAAATTATCAATGGCGAGTTGCGCGTGAGCCCACGGCACATTGCCACGCTGGAGGCTGGCGAAATTTTCGTGTTTGGCAGCAATGCGCAGGGTATGCACCTCGGTGGTGCCGCACGCACGGCACACATGAAATTCGGTGCCGTTTGGGGAAATGGCGAGGGATTGCAGGGGCAATCATACGCCATACCCACGATGGAGGGCGAAGAAAGCACCAAGCGTGCCGTGGAGCGATTCGTGCAATTCGCGCAAGAGCACCCTGAACTGAAATTCTTGGTTACCCCGATTGGTTGTGGCATAGCCGGCTACACACCAGAGGAAATCGCACCAATGTTTGAGGCAGCAGTCACGCTGAAAAACGTGTATCTCCCCAAAATTTTCTGGGAAGTGCTAATGGCTGAGAAATAGGTGATGGTATACATGTTATCCCGAAGAAGATACGACGAAATTCCGTTAGGAATTTGATGTGTGTAGGCAGGTATGCAGAAAAGATGT
>ERZ780207.1156-NODE-1156-length-23908-cov-14.806356_pt1 | contig 23908 bp, 21 predicted proteins | sample MGYA00510977_ERZ780207 | MGnify/ENA primary metagenome ERZ780207 (study PRJEB29588, sample SAMEA2151383) | human gut metagenome | biome: human gut; feature: human-associated habitat; material: faeces | place: Denmark | collected 2008/2010 ... | reverse complement strand
CACGGACCCGGGCCAGGGTGGAGGCGACCTACACCACCGTGGCGGTGGTCACCGGACGGATCTCCTCGGATGAGGTTCTTACTCCCTCCGCTGAGGGGGGGAGCAACGCGGAGAGCCTCCGGCAGGACAGCGCCATGGCCGCCGCCATCTTCCTGGCGGAGCCGGAGCAGCAGAGCTGGGACATTATCCGCTCCCGCCCGACCGTTGGCATGGTCAGCGGATACAGCCCCTGCCTGAGGCCTGCCATCTCCCTCTACACTGGCCATCGCGGCAGCGATGCGCCCTATGAATACTCCATTGTCGAGATCCGGGCGGACGCGGTCACGGAAAGAAACAACGATTGGTTCGGCGAATCCGGCAGTGCCAACTGGCAGCTGGACGGTCAGGTGCTGGGGATCTATGGCCTGAACGATGCTTTTCGGGACCCCTCCGGCCAGCGGGCCTCTGTGTCGCTGCATCAGGAGTATGACGACCCGGCGGAGCTGCTGCATCCGGAGGCGGGAAAGCGCTATCTGCTGCTGTCCCACAGTTACACCGACGATGAGTGGTACCTGCGGCGGAACGTAGCCGACTGGGTTTTCATGGAAACCAACGTTCAATTGGACCCTTGGTCCCTGGATATTCTGGGGAATCTGATCCGGTATGACCAGCGCGCCAATCCGGACGGAACCAAGTACTGCCGCCTGGCGCATGACGGCGAGTTCACCGACGATGCCGATGGTTTTGTGGAATTGGCCCCGGACGAGCTGATCTACAGCGACCCTGTCACCGGCGTAGAAGTCATGAACGTCGATCCGGACGACTTCGGCCGGTTCAGCTTTGCCGTCGATGCGCTCAAGGACACTGGGGAGATCATGGTGGAGGACCCCCAGCAGCCGGGAAACTGGCGCCCGGAGACGGTGGACTATACCCAGTATAACCTGCCCAGCATCCAGGAGCTGCCCGACGGCGTCACCGCCCAGGAGGTCATAGACAGCACCTCCAGCTGGCGCATGGCCATGGAGTCCATCCAGACCAACAACCACAGTGTGCCGGTGCTGGCGGTGGATTCCGTGGAGGGCATGCTGGAATTTGCCTCCGGAAGGACCCAGATCACCCAGGGCCGCAGCATCAGCCAGGAGGAGTACCACGACGGCGCGGCGGTGTGCCTGATCTCCGAGACCCTGGCCCGGGAAAGCGGCCTGGACGTGGGGGATACCCTGCCCCTGTCCCTGTACGAAAAGGAAAAAAACCTGATGCCGACCATGGTCGGGGACAGCGACCCGACGGCATCCTATTACCTGCCGCAAAGGGGCTTTCAGCAGGAGACGGAGTATACCGTCATCGGTCTGTATCGCCAGAGCAGCGAGTGGAGCGAGACCGTGGCCAGCTTCACCCCCAACTCCGTGCTGACGCCCAAGAAAAGCGTTACCTGCGCCATGGAGACGGGCGACTGTGCCATTGAGGCCAGTCCCAGCGGCCTTTGGGGGACGATGATCCTGAAAAACGGCACCGCCGGCCAGATGGAGGCCCGGCTGGCGGAAAATAATCTGGCCGGCACGGTTACTTATTACGACCAGGGGTACAGCGGCATTATGGAGAGCCTGGACGGCTTCAGCCGGGTATCCCGGACGGTGCTCTGGGTGGGGCTGGCCCTGTGGGTGGTGGTCCTGGCGGCGTACTGCGTACTGCTTCCCATGCAGGAGGGGAAAACCGCCCTGCGTATGTGGACACTGGGCGCAAAACGCCGGGATATTGCGGGACAAATCTGGACGCCCTCGGCATTGATGGCGGCTGCGGGGACGGTGATCGCGTTGGCGGTCAGCATCCCCGGTATGTCCTGGGCCACGGACAAAATCCAGGCCCTGACCGGCTCTGATTTAACGTTGAAGGTGTCCACCGGCCAGACCGTGGCCCTGTGCGCCGGGGCCCTGGCCATCGCCCTGGCGGTGATTGCCCTGGTCAGCGTGCTCACCGCCAACCGGGGCATCCGAAAGGCGGGATAAGAAAGGAGATGCTCTTATGAATCCCATGCACCAGTTGACCCGGCGGCCGGTGAAGGCGGCCTTCGGCGCACTGCTGCTGGCCCTGGCGGGGGTGATCCTGGCTCTGTCCGGGGGACAGTTCTGGGCGGCGGCACGGACCCGGGCCAGGGTGGAGGCGACCTACACCACCGTGGCGGTGGTCACCGGTGGGGGCGAGCAGGCGGGGGATTCCGACGCATCGCTTGAAAGTGCCTCCGCCGCATGGGAAGCGGCCCGGTTCCTGGAACAGCCGGAACAGCAGAACTGGAGCATCATCCGGTCCCGGCCAAAGGTGGGGCTGGTCAGCGGGTACAGCCCCGGCCTGAAACCGCTGCTGGATATGTACAATTTCCGCAGTTACAATGGCGATGAGACCATGGACTCCGCCCCGGACGCCCCCTATACATACTTCATCCTGGAGGTCCTGGCAGGGGAGGTCCAGGAGCGCCAAGACCCGCCCCAGGAGGGGGCATCCTACTCCGAGTCCACATGGTCCATATCCGGGCAGGTGCTGGGGGTGTACGGCTTGCAGCAGGGGCTGCGGGACCCCACCGGATGGCAGGCGGATATCCGATTCACCCAGTATTACAGCGATGGGGACGCCCCCATGCGGCCGGAGACGGGGAAGCGATATCTGCTGCTGGCCTGCACCTATGACGACACGGAGTGGGAGGAGCGATGCGGAATCGCCGCCGAAATTCTGTGGGACACCAACGTGCAGCTGGACCCCTGGTCCCTGGACATTGAGAACAACCTGATCCGCTATGACCAGAGGACCCGCCAGGAGGAGCAGGTTTTGGACGAGACGCTTCAGGAGCTGCCCCCGGACGCCCCGGGTTATCGGGACCCCACCACCGGGGCGGAGGTGTTCAGCCTGCCCGTGAACGCGGCGGACCACCTGCGCACCAATGTGGTCCGGTATTCCGGGATGATGGAAACCCTGGCCCCGGACGGGGATTCCGGCCTGTGGACGATGCAGACGGTGGACTATGGCCGCTATGACCTGCCGTCCATCCAGGAGCTTCCGGAGGGCGTCACCGCCCGGGAGATCATGGACGGCACCGCCTCCTGGCAGACGGCCCTGAAAGCACTGGACGTCACCAACCACAGCGTGCCGGTGCTGACGGTGGAAAAGGTAGAGGCCCTGGCGGATTTCGCCGCCGGGAACGCCATGGTCACCCAGGGCCGCAGCTTCTCCCAATCGGAGTATGACTCCGGAGCAGCGGTGTGCCTGATTTCCGAGTCCCTGGCCCGGGAAAGCGGCCTGGACGTGGGGGATGCCCTGCCCCTGTCCCTGTATGAGGATGACCCGGGGCTTCCTCCGATCTATGCCCGGTTTCAGGAGTCCTGCAATCCCCGGGCGTCTGTGTTCGTGCCCCAGGAGGGCTTCCGGCAGGAGACGGAATATACCATCATCGGTCTGTACCGCCAGAGCAGCGAGTGGGTGACTTCACCCACCAGCTTCACCCCCAACAGCGTGTTCGTGCCGGAGAAAAGCGTCAACTGCCAGACAGTAACCGGCAGCTGCGGCGTGTGGTCCAGCCTGGTTCTGCAAAACGGCACCATTGACCAGATGGAGGCCCGGCTGGCGGAAAACGACCTGGGCGGCACGGTGACTTACTTTGACCAGGGGTACAGCGATATCGTGGAGAGTCTGGACGGTTACACCCGGGTGTCCCGGACGGTGCTTCTGGTGGGTTTAGCCCTTTGGACGGTGGTGCTGGCGGCGTACTGCGTACTGCTTCCCATGCAGGAAGGGAAAACCGCCTTGCGCATGTGGACACTGGGCGCGAAACGCCGGGATATTGCGGGACAAATCTGGAGGCCTTCGGCCCTGATGGCCGCCGCCGGAACCGTCATCGCGTTGGCGGTCAGCATCCCCGGGATGTCCTGGGCCACGGACAAAATCCAGGCCCTGACCGGCTCTGATCTGACGCTGAAGGTATCTACCGGCCAGACCGTCGCCCTGTGCGCCGGGGCCCTGGCCATCACATTGGCTGTGATTGCCCTGGTCAGCGTATCCACCGCACAGCGGGGCATCCGAAAGGCGGAATAAAAAGCAAAGGCGGGCCAGCGGCCCGCCTTTGCTTTGAAAAAATCTGTTTTAAAACACCGGTTTACTTCGTTTCGGGGGTCAGATCCCACTTCCACTCCCGGACCTCCGGCAGGTCCACGCCGTTGTCCCGGATATACTGCCGGTGCTCCACCAGCTTATCCTGCATCTTCTGGACCAGGTAGGCGCCGCGATTGCCCAGCTGGGGCAGGCGGCGAACCGTGTCGATGACCAGGTCAAAGCGGTCGATGTCGTTGAGGACCCGCATGTCGAAGGGGGTGGTGATGGTGCCCTCCTCCTTATAGCCCCGGACGTGGAGGTTCTTGTTGTGGCGGCGATAGGTCAGCTCATGGACCAGGGTGGGATAGCCGTGATAGGCGAAGATGATGGGCTTATCCTTGGTGAACAGACCGTCATACTCCTCGTCGGTGAGGCCGTGGGGATGCTCGGTATGGGGCTGCAGCTTCATCAGGTCCACCACGTTCACCACACGGATTTTCAGCTCCGGCAGCTCCCGGCGCAGGATGCTGACGGCAGCCAGCGTCTCCAGGGTGGGGGTGTCGCCGCAGCAGGCCATCACCACGTCCGGCTCGCACCCGGCGTCGTTGGAGGCCCAGTCCCAGATACCGATGCCCTGGGTGCAGTGCTTCACCGCCTGCTCCATGGTCAGCCACTGGGGCCGGGGGTGCTTGCTGGCCACCATCACGTTGACATAGTTGCGGCTCCTGATGCAGTGGTCGAAGCAGGAGAGCAGGCAGTTGGCATCCGGCGGCAGATAGATGCGCACCACGTCGGCCTTTTTGTTGGCCACATGGTCCAGGAAGCCGGGGTCCTGATGGGTGAAGCCGTTGTGGTCCTGCTGCCACACGTTGGAAGCCAGAATATAGTTCAGGGAGGCGATGTCGTGCCGCCAGGGCAGCTCGCTGCACATCTTCAGCCACTTGGCGTGTTGGGCGAACATGGAGTCCACAATGCGGATGAAGGCCTCATAGCTGTCGAAGAAGCCGTGGCGTCCGGTGAGCAGGTAGCCCTCCAGGAAGCCCTCGCAGAAGTGCTCGGAGAGCATAGAGTCCATGACCCGGCCGTCGGGGTCCAGATGGTCGTCGATGCCCGGGATCTGCTGGTCCAGGAAGCGGCGGCCGGTGACCTCAAACACCGCCTGCAGGCGGTTGGACGCCGTTTCGTCCGGGGCAAAGATCCGGAAGTTCCGGGCGTCCATGTTCAGCTTCATCACGTCCCGGACATAGGTGCCCAGAACGTACATATCCTGGGCCTCCACGCCGCCGGGAACCGTGACGTCCACGGCATAGTCCCGGAAATCGGGGGTCCGCAGATCCCGCAGCAGCAGACCGCCGTTGGCGTGGGGGTTTGCACCCATGCGCCGATTGCCCGCAGGGGGGAAGGACGCTACCAGCTCCACGGGCGTACCATCGGAGTTGAACAGCTCCTCCGGCTTATAGGAGCGCAGCCACTGCTCCAGCTGGGCCAGGTGCCGGTCAGTGTCGGCGCCCATGGAGATGGGCACCTGGTGCGCCCGCCAGCAGCCCTCCACCGGCAGGTCGTCCACCTCCTTGGGTCCGGTCCAGCCCTTGGGGGTGCGCAGCACCAGCATGGGCCAGCGGGGCCGCTTGGCCTGGCCGCTCTTGCGGGCCTCCCGCTGGATGCGCTTGATCTCGCGGATGGCCCAGTCCAGGGCCGCCGCCATCTGCTGGTGCATGAGCATGGGCTCGTCGCCCTCCACAAAGCGGGGCTCCCAGCCGCAGCCCCGGAAGAAGCTCTCCACCTCCTCGTGGCTCATGCGGGAGAAGATGGTGGGGTTGGCGATCTTGAAGCCGTTCAGGTGCAGAATGGGCAGCACCGCGCCATCGGTGATGGGATTCATGAACTTGTTGCCATGCCAGGAGGTGGCCAGGGGGCCGGTCTCGGCCTCGCCGTCGCCCACCACGCAGGCGGCGATCAGGTCGGGATTGTCCGCCACGGCGCCGAAGGCGTGGGCCAGGGAATAGCCCAGCTCGCCGCCCTCATGGATGGAGCCGGGAGTCTCCGGCGCCACATGGCTGGGGATGCCGCCGGGGAAGGAGAAGCGCTTGAACAGCTTCTGCATGCCGTCCTTGTCCCGGGTGATGTTGGGATAGACCTCGGTATAGCTGCCGTCCAGCCAGTCCTGGGCCACCATGGCGTTGCCGCCGTGGCCGGGGCCGGAGAGATAGATCATGTCCAGGTCGCTGCGCTTGATGACCCGGTTCAGATGGGTATAGATGAAGTTCTGGCCCGGGCAGGTGCCCCAGTGGCCCACGATGGTCTGCTTGAGGTCGCTCTTGCGCAGCGGACGCTCCAGCAGCGGGTTATCCAGCAGATACAGCTGGCATGCGGTCAGGTAATTGGCGGCGCGCCAGTAGGCGTCGATCTGATAGAGCTCCTGCTCGTTCAGCGGCGGCTTCTTGGACAGCCGCGCACCGGGCTTGAATTCGGGCATGATGATTCCTCCTTGTGCAATTGCCTGGGCTTATGTGCGCCGCAAGCGAAATTAAGATTCGGGTTAATTTGAATTTCGGCCTGAAATCTTAGGTTAGCATTAGCATAACACATGAATTAAAAAAATGGAAGCATAAATTTGTAAATATTTCTTGAAGAATCAAATTTAAGTTTGGAGTTAATGCACGAATGGCGGAGGATAAGAACGGATGGCCCACCGCTTTGCGAAACATGGAATGCAATTGGTTTCTCCATTGTCCGGCAGTCCGATTTTAGGGACACCCAGCGCCGTATAATAGGCGCGTAAGAGGAAAGGAGGGCGCATACTATGGCGTTCCGTATCAAATTTTCAGCGGGGACTGCCCATAAGTCGGAACGGACTATCCCCAGAAGGTCCGTGGTGCAGGTCTATTTTGCTGCCAACCACCGGAGCCTGGCGTACTACAACGACCGGTTCGACCTGAAGCCCGGCGACCTGGTCTTTGTGGACGGCAAGCTGGCCGGACAGCGGGGCCGCGTTACCCAGGTCAACTACAGCTTCAAAATCAGGCTCTCTGACTATAAGCGAGTGATTTCCGTGGCGGACATCGCTGTGGACGGGCTGTTTTACGCGGCGGGCTCCCACCTGGTTACCTTTGACCGCGGCGTTCTGCCGGCCTGTCAGGCCGCCGGATGGTTCCTGCCGCCTGCGGACCCGGAGGAGGAGTTTGCCAGCGGCGCGGACGACGAAGCATTCTCCCTGGATGAGCTGTGGGCCAGCGATGCCATGTTCCAGCGGGGATATGACTACTACAAGCGCGGACTGGTCCGCTATATCAGCCTGGACGGCCGGGCGGGGTACGCCCTTGTGGAGGGCACGGCTCCCTATGAGGTGGAGTTTGCCTGGGAAAACGGAGAAATCAGCCGTCTGGTCTGCTCCTGCTTCTGCAGCGGCTGCTGCAAGCACCAGGCGGCGGTCATGCTGCAATTGCAGGATCTGCTGGGACGGATCGAGGGGCAGTACCCGGACGCCTACGCGCGCAGCGGCTATTTTGCCGCCGTCTACCGGCAGACGCTGTTTGAATACGCCGTGGATAGCCGCGAAAACGGCCCGTTTCCGCCATAAACTGGGAATTTTCCCCCAACAGCGGCCCGCTGAGGGCGGCGCTTCGGCGATTTCTCCGGCTGCAAATTTCCTGTTGCCAACCGAGGGGAAATGTGATAAGATATCTTCATGACGACTCCTCCGCCGCCAGCTGCGGAGCCGGTCTCGCGCAATGGATACCCACGAATCATGTCAGGCGGGGAACCGAGCAGCATTAAGAGGGATCATCCATGTGCCGCGAGTCCACCGGCCCCGTGGCTGGCAGCGGAGGAGTTTGTTCTGTTCTGATTTTTCGGCCGAAGGGAGGGCTGGTTCATGTATCAGGCACTGTATCGGAAATGGCGGCCCAAAACCTTTTCCCAGGTGGTGGGCCAGGACCACATCACCGGCACCCTCCAGCGGCAGGTGGCCGAGGGCCGCACGGCCCACGCCTATCTGTTCACCGGCACCCGGGGCACCGGCAAAACCACCTGCGCCCGGATTCTGGCCAAGGCCGTCAACTGCCTGCACCCGGAGGACGGGGCCCCCTGCAACCAGTGCGAGGCCTGCCGGGGCATCGACAGCGGCTCCCTGCTGGACGTGACGGAGCTGGACGCCGCCAGCAACAGCCGGGTGGACGACATCCGGGAGCTGCTCAGCGAGTCGGTATACACCCCCACGGTGCTGAAAAAGCGGGTCTATATCATCGACGAGGTCCACATGCTGTCCACCCAGGCCTTCAATGCCCTGCTGAAAACCATCGAGGAGCCGCCGGAGCACCTGATGTTCATCCTGGCCACCACGGAGCTGCACAAGGTCCCGGCCACCATTCTCTCCCGGTGCCAGCGCTTCACCTTCAAGCGCATTCTGCCCCGGGATATGGAAAAGCACCTGCTGGAGATCGCCCAGGCGGAGCAGATCGACCTGACTCCCGACGGGGCGGAGATTCTGGCCCGGATGGCCAACGGCGCCCTGCGGGACGCCCTGAGCCTGCTGGATCAGTGCCGGGTGGCCCAGGGCCAGCTGGACAGCCGGGCGGTGCTGGATATTCTGGGCCTGGCCGGCAGCGTCCAGACGGTGGAGCTGATGGACTGCATCCTGCGGCGGGACGCCGCCGAGGCCCTGACCCGGCTGGACGGGCTGTACCGGGGCGGCAAGGACGTGGCCGCCATGCTGGGGGAGTTGGGGGACCTGGCCCGGGACATGACCATTCTCAAGGCCGCCCCCGATGGGGCCGCCGCCCTGCTGACGGGCATATACGATACCAAGACCCTGAAGTCCCTTTCCGGCAGCCAGCCCATGCGGCGGTTTCTGTATCTGACGGAGACGCTGCAGTCCTGCTGCGCCGGGCTGGGGGACAGCTTCCAGCCCCGGACGGATGCGGAGCTGTGTCTGCTGCGGCTGTGTGACGAAAGTCTGTCCGGCGACCTGACGGCTTTGAGCCAGCGGATCGACCGTCTGGAGGATCGGGTTGCAAACGGAATACCGGTAAAAACTGTCCCGCAAACCGCCGGGACGTCCCCAAAAACCGCCCCTTTGTCCCGGGACAGCGCCGGGACAAGCCGGGACGTGCCAAGCGATGACCGGCCCCCTATGCCGGAGGAGCCGCCCCTGCCGGAGGAACCCGGCGGGCGGGAGCGGGTATACGATATACCGGACGAGGAACCGCCTGCGGCTCGCCCTGCCGCCAGACCGGTCCGGAAGCCTGTGGCGGCAAAGTCTGCCGCCGTGGTGGGCGACACCGGCAAGTGGGACGCCATGAAGGAGCACTGCAAGGGCCGCCTGGCGGTGAACCACCGGGTGTTTCTGAACATGGTCCAGGGAGCGGTGGACGGCGACTGCCTGACGCTGTACTGCCAGAACGAGTTCGTCCGGGACTCCCTGAACAACAACACGGTGCTGCACGTGCTGCAGGAGGTGGCCTCCGCCGCCGAGGGGCAGACCATCCGGGTGGCGCTGACGGTAGGCGGAGCCCCGACGGGGAAAAAAACCGCCAAGCCCCGGTCCAAGCCGGAAAAAGTGACAGAAAAAGCGCCGGAGAAGCCCCTGGAGGAAGTCCCGGAGCCGGAGCAGACGCCCCCCTGGGAGGAGCCTCCGGCGGAAAAGGCCCCGGACAAGCTGGACGAGGTGGCCGCCCAGGGCCGCCAGCTGGAAAATTTCAAAATCAAGTGATCGCACGATATTAAATCAGTATTATAAAGGAGATTTCAACCATGGCTAAGGGATACAGCGCCCGCAACGGGTTCGGCGGCAGCGCCGGGATGATGCGCCAGCAGCAGCAAATGCAGCAGAAGCTGGCCAAGATGCAGCAGGAGATGGAAAGCGCCCAGAAGAACGTGGAGGAGAGCAGCTTCACCGCCTCCGTGGGCGGCGGCGCGGTGCAGGCCACCGTGTCCGGCAAGAAGCAGCTGACGGCCCTGGCCATCCAGCCCGACGCCGTGGACCCGGCGGACGTGGAGATGCTGCAGGACCTGGTGATCTCCGCCGTCAACGAGGCCCTGCGCCAGGCGGAGGAGGCCATGGAGTCCGCCATGGGCGCCCTCACCGGCGGGTTGAACATCCCCGGTTTGTTCTGAATTTACATGAGAAATAGCAAAAAAGCAGCCGAAAGGCTGCTTTTTTGCGTTTGGCACGACGGTGGGCAGACATGGGCCCCGCCCATCAGGCCCTCTCTGTCACCTTCGGTGACAGCTCTCCCAGAGGGAGAGCCAAGTCCGTAGGGCCTGCTGCCCTCGGCGGGGCGGCTTGGAGGGAACACCTTCGCAACGGGCAGAACCCCCGCAGCCCACCGGCTGCGGGGGTTCTGCCTATAGGGGGAAAGGAAATCAGTCATCTTTCTTTCTGCGCAGGAGGACCATGCAGGCGGCCGTAGCGCCGCTGAACAGGGTCAGGGCCAGCCAACCGGCAGAGAAGCTGTCGCCGGTGGCGGGCTTGTCGGCCTGCTTGCCATCGTCCGGCTGGTCGGGCTGGTCCGGCTGATTGGGCTGGCCGGGCTCAGGCTGGTCCGGAGTGGTGGGCTCGCTGTTCTTGTCGTACTGAGCGGTGACAGTCAGGCCGCTGCGGACGTTGGTGAAGGCAGCATCCCTGCCGGAGAAGGTATAGCCCTCGTGCTGGGGAGCCTGGGGGGCAGCGGCGTCCTTGCCGTAGGCCACGGTCTGGGTGTCCAGAGTCTCGCCGGTGATGCCGTCCACGAAGGGGACGGTGAAGGTGATGGGCTCGAACTCGGCCCGGATGGTGTGGCCGGTGGTCAGCTTGCTGAAGATGTGGCTGCTGACAGCGCCCACGCTCTGGCCGTCGGCCACATACTGCTCCAGCAGGGTCTCGTGGTTGATATCCTTGTGGACCACCTTGTGGAAGATGGCGGCGGCGAGGGGATAGCCGCATCAGGTGGTTTCACCCTCCGGGGCCCACTGAGCGGCCAGGGCCGCCAGCTCCTGCCGGGCCGTGTCCGCCGCCGGGCGCAGCAGCGCCTCCAGCTGGTCGATAAGCTCCGGGGCCTGGCCCGGCTCCTCCCAGGGCCGGACGCTGAGGCCGCCGTTGGGCGCAGAAGGGGGCGTTGACCTGTTGATACAGCGCCTCCAACGTCTCGTATAGGGTTATCGGTCTGCGCTGCATGATTCCGCTCATGGCTGCTCCTCCTGTGTTCATAGTGGCCCTATTATACGCCATCCGGGGACATTTGGCCATGGGGCGGATGCAGCGGGACGCGGTTTTCGGTTCTATCCCCGCCGCCGGGGGCATACACTGCTCCAAAAAGGGGGAATGCGCTATGACAGACAGACCGCGGCCCGCCCGGCGGCGCCGGACGCCGCCGCCTCCGCCCCGGGGCAAGCGGGAACAGCCCGCCTCCCGGTCATGGGACCGCCGCCTGGCCCAGCTGGCCGTCAGTGCGGTGCTGCTGCTGGCGGTGGTGGTGGTGAAGATCACGGCCCCGTCGGCTATGGACCGGTACCGGGGCAGGCTGCTGGACCTGATGGCCGGGCAGACGGACTTCCGGGCGGCGTTTTCCGCCGTGGGCCGGGCGGTATCCGGCCAGGGCGCCGTGGGGAAGGCGCTGAACGACGCCTACACGGCGGTGTTCGGCCCCCAGGATACCGGGGTCACGGTTCCCCAGGACGCGGCGGACCCGGCGGCCTATACGGCGGAGAACACCCCGGGGGACGTGTGCCTGACCCAGCAGGTGCTGGGCTTTGCCTATGCCAATCCGCTGACCGGGCCGGTGACGGACCGGTTCGGCTATCGCCAGGACCCCAACGGCGGCGGGCAGCAGTTCCACTATGGCCTGGACATCGCCGCCGACGAGGGAGCGGTGATCACGGCCTTTGCTGCCGGGACCGTCACGGCGGTGGGAGACAGCGCGGAGCTGGGCAATTATGTGACGGTGCAGCACCCCGGGGGCTTTGTCACCCTGTATGCCCACTGTAGCCGCATCAACGCCTCCTCCGGCCAGCAGGTGCGGCCCGGGGACCCCATTGCGGAGGTGGGCCATACCGGCAACGCCACCGGGCCCCATCTGCACTTCGAACTGATGAAGGACGGGGTGTATGTGAATCCCATCTATTACTATGCGGCCCCCTGAGCGGACCCGGATCCGGGTGTCGCCGGGGGCCCCGGCGCTGTTGGCGGTATTTGTGTGGCTGTCGTCGCCGGAGGTGCTGGGGGCGGTGCTGCTGGCGGCTCTGTGCCACGAGCTGGGCCACTATGCCGCCCTGCGCCGCCGGGGCGGCTGGGTCCGGGCGGTGCGCATCTCCGCCCTGGGGGCGGAGATGCAGGTAGCGGGGCGGATGAGCTACGGCGGCGAGCTGCCGCCGGACCGGCGGTGAATCTGCTGCTGGCGGCGGCGCTGGGACTTCCGGGCCGGTGGTGGGAGCCGCTGTATCTGCTGGCCGGGGCCCAGGCGGTGCTGGGCTGCTTCAACCTGCTGCCCATCTTGCCCCTGGACGGCGGGCGGATGCTGTGGCTGGCCCTGTGCTGGGGGACGGACCCGTTTCTGGCGGACCGGGTGACCCAGGCCGTCAGCCTGGCGGCGGCGGGCCTGCTGACCGTTGCCGGTGCGGCTCTGGCCCGGCGCAGCCCCTTTCTGCTGTGGACGGCGGCGGCTCTGCTGGTCTGCGCGGCGGCGCCGTGTATAAAACGGCGGAGATCGGTCTATGCTTCCCATAAAGGAAGGTGAAGCGCATGAGCGACAGAAAATGGCGCACCTGGGAGGTCCTGGGGCTGATATTCGTGCTGGCGGCGGGGAATCTGCTGCATTTCGTGTATGATTGGTCCGGGCAAAGCCCGGTGGTGGGGGCCTTGGCCGCCGTCAACGAATCCACCTGGGAGCATATGAAGCTGCTGACCACCCCATGGGTCCTGTGGAGCATCGTGGAGCTGATCGCCCTGCGGCGCACCGGCCTGCCGGTGCTGACGGCCCGGGCGGCGGGCCTGCTGGCAGGGCTGGCGGCTATCCCCCTGCTGTTTTACGGGTATCAGGGGGTTCTGGGCCGGGACATCATGTGGCTGGACGTGGCCATTTTCCAGATAGCCGTGCTGCTGGGCTTCTGGGTGACCTGGGCCATGCTGCGCCGCCGGGCCCTGGCGTCCCCGGTGTGGCAAGTGGCCGGAGCGGCGGTGCTGGCGGCGGTATGGGCGGCGTTTATCCTATGGACCTTCGCCCCGCCGGACCTGCCGCTGTTTGCGGACCCGGAGACGGGTCTGCGTGGGATCCGATAGGGTTCTTTTCCCCCGCCCCGGCGCATAGGGTAGGGCCGGAGGTGGGGGAAATTGAGGCGCTATATCCTGGGATTTTTCACGGCGGCGGCTACGGCCCTGGCGCTGTGGCTGCTGCACAGGACCTTTCCGTGTCCGCTGACGGCCCTGCTGGCTCCGGCCAACGGCAGCCCCTGGGAAATGGGGAAGCTGCTGTTCTGGCCGTATCTTCCGGCGGCGCTGGTGATCTGGCGGCTGGGCCCAGAGAGGGGCTGCCGGGGCGGACACTGTCTGCTGCTGGCGGCGATGCCCCTGTGCATGGCGGGGCTGTGCTGGCTGCTGCCGGGCCGGTGGCTGCGGCTGTGGAGCCTGGTGCTGGCCGGGGGACTGACCCTCCACGGCACGGTGCTGTCCCAGCGGGTCCCCGGCGGGGAGCTGGTGTGGTATGTGCTGGCCATCCTGGTGGGGATCGCCTATCTCCTGCTGACGGTGGGCGCTCCGGACATCGGGCCCTTTGCCGACCCGGCGGCTGCGGCCATGGGGACCATCCCCTTCTGAAAAAACTTTGTGATTTTTTTGACTGACTGTTGCATATGCCGCAGAAATGCGGCGCGAAACCTGCTATAATACGACTATACCAAACGAGGAGGCGCTGCATATGGCGATTTTGCATGTGAACGAGAGCGAGTTTGACCGGGAGGTCCTGCAGGATAGCGGCACGGTGCTGGTGGACTTCTGGGCCACCTGGTGCGGTCCCTGCCGGATGCTGGCCCCGATTCTGGAGGAGCTGTCCGGCCAGCACCCGGAGCTGAAGATCGTCAAGGTGGACGTGGACGAAAACCGGGACCTGGCTTTGCAGTACGGCATCGAGAGCATCCCCACCCTGCTGGTGTTCAAGGGCGGCCAGATGGCGGACCGGTCCGTGGGCCTGGTGTCGCCCCAGGAGATCCTGGACCTGGTGAAATAAACGCAAAAGCAAAATACAGGGACCTGCGATTTTCGCAGGTCCCTGTATTTTGTTATAGCCGTGTGTTTTCCGCCGCCTGGATGGTGTGCTTGCAGAGGACGGCGGAGGTGACGGAGCCTACGCCGCCGGGAACCGGGGTCAGGGCCAGGTCCAGCCCGGCGGCTTCCGGGGCCACGTCGCCGCAGAGGGTCCCGTCAGGGCCCGGGTGGACGCCTACGTCCAGCACCGTCTGCCCGGGGCGGAGGAAGTCCGCCGTGATGAGGCCCGGCCGTCCGGCGGCGGCAATGACGATGTCCGCCTCCCGGCACAGGGCCGGTATGTCCCGGGTGCCGGTGTGGCACACGGTAACGGTGGCGTTGCGGCGCTGGAGCAGCAGGGCGGCGGGCTGGCCCACCACCAGGCTGCGGCCGATGACCACCGCCCGGCGGCCTACCGGGTCCACGCCGTAATAGTCCAGCAGCTCCAGGCACGCCTGGGCGGTGCAGGGAGCGAAGCCGCTCTGCCCTGTCAGCAGTCCCGCCAGGGAGCCGGGGGTCATGCCGTCCACGTCCTTGTCCGGCAGCAGCAGCTGCCCGGCGGCGGCCTCCGCCGCCCTGTCCGCCAGGGGACGCAGCAGCAGGCACCCGTGGATGGACGGGTCGGCGTTGACGGCGCGGATGGCATCCGCCAGAGGGGCGGCACTGTCCCAAAACAGGCGGCGGACCTCTATGCCGCATCTGGCGCAGCGGGCGGCGGCGCTTTTTTCATAGGCCAGGTCTCCGGGGCTGCTGCCAACGCGGAGAATGGCCAGGGTAGGGATCACGCCCCGATGGCGCAGGGCGGCGGACCGGCGGCTCAGGTCCAGGGTCAGGCGCTCCGCCACGGGAGCACCGTGCAGCAGGATAGACATGGGGGATCACCTCATTCTTATTCTCCGGAAAAGCGGAGAATGTCCCGGGAGACCGGGGCGTAAAACAGCTTTTCCGCCTGGGCAAAATCGTGAGTCTGGCCCAGGATCCACATGAGCTTGCACACGGCGGCCTCCGTGGTCATGTCGTAGGCCTCCAGCACCCGCAGGGTATGCTTCAGATGACCGCCCACATGGTACACCGTCAGGTCGCTGCCCTCGTTGGGCACCTGGGTGGTCATGACAACGAGCTTGCCGCTCTCCGCCGCCTGCCGGATCACGTCATAAAATCCGTCGTATTCCGGCAGACCGCCTACGCCGAAGCCCTCGATGACCAGTCCGTCGTACCGGTCCGCCATGAAGGCCAGCAGCTCCCGGCGGGTGCCGGGGATCAGCTTCAAAAGGCCCACGCTGCCGTCCAGATCGTCGTAGAACCGGGGGGCGGGGCAGCTGTCGGTGGTGATGTACTGCAAAAGGCGCTCATCCTGGATCATAGCCAGCTCCGGGTAGTTGACGCTGGAGAACGCCTGGAAGCTCTTGGAGAAGGTCTTTCTGGCCCGGGTCCCCAGGATCACCCGGCCGTTGAACACGATCTGCACCCCGCCGCAGCCCCGGCAGGCGTACAGAAACGCGTCGATGAGGTTGCGCTTGGAGTCGGTGCCGTCGAACCAGATGGGCTTCTGGGCTCCAGTGAGGACGATGGGCTTGGGGCAGTCCTGGATCAGATAGCTCAGGGCCGCCGCCGTGTAGGCCATGGTATCGGTGCCGTGGCTGATGACGAAGCCGTCGTATTGGTCGTAATGCTGCCGGATGGCCCGGGCCAGGCCCAGCCAATGGTCAGGCCGGATGTTGGTGCTGTCCAGACTGTACAGCTGCAGGCAGTCCACCCGGCACAGCTGAGCCACCCGGGGTGTGTCCTGCAAAAGGCGGCTGGGGTCCAGCTCGGGAGCCAGACCGTCTGCCGTCTGACCGGAGGCAATGGTGCCGCCGGTGCCGATCATGAGGATGTTTTTCATAGCAAAGCGCCCCTTACGAATCAATGGTATTGTCCATGGCGGCCAGGCCGAAGCGCACCGCCTGCTCGATCTCCTTCTGCCGCCGGGGGTCTGCACCGTCGTATTCCCGGCGCAGCTGCCCCAGAAACAGACCCCGCAGGGTGTCGTCGCCGCAGCGGTCCCACAGGTCCCGGCGCAGGCGCGTGTCGTCCCGCAGCTCCAGCCGGAAAAATTCCCCCGACAGGGCCCGCTCCAGGGGAGCCAGCGTCAAAGGCTCCGCCGTCTCGCCGGTGAGGCGGATGCGGTAAATATCCCGGGAGGTATCCGGCGGCAGGCTGCGGCGGATGGCGTCCAGGGCGTCCCCCTGAGACACGTCCACGGTGAGGCTTTCATAGCGCCGCCCTGCAAAGGGCACAAAGCGCATATCCACCCGTCCCGGCTCTACATCGCCGAACAGGAAGCCCCGCTCCCCCAGCTCGTCGAAGCCCCGGCCCTGGGGGCAGCCGGGATACGCCCACACGGTGCTCCCGGCCCGGTTCATGGCCGAGGGGGCGTGGACATGGCCCAGGGCCAGGTAATCCAGCCCCGTGGCAGCGATCTCCTCCGGGGTCAGGGGGCGGTAGCGGCTTTCCCGGCTGCCCATGTCCCCGTGAAGAACCATGATGCGGGCGCTGCCGTCCGGCTGGGGATAAAAGCCCCGCAGGCCGCTTTCCGGCTCCTCCGGGGCGGTGAAGGCCGCCCCGTATACGGTGCACTGAAGCTCCGGCAGCGCCAGCCGCTCCATGCCCCGGCCCAGAAAGATGTGAACATTGTCCGGCCAGATGGGCTGGCGGTAGGGACTGGCGGCGGAGAGCCAGTCGTGATTCCCCGGGGCGATGACCACCGTGCCCCGAAAGCGGGACAGGGCCTGGGCCAGCATCTGGGCCGTCTGACTGTACAGCCGGTCGGAGTCGAACAGGTCCCCGGCCAGCAGCATCAGCCGGGCTCCGTGGTCGTTGGCCCAATCCACCAGGCGGCCGGGCAGCTCCCGGCTCTCCTGCCGCCGCAGACGGGCCTGCTCCTCCGGCAGGGAACGGAAGGCACTGTCCAGGTGGAAGTCCGCCGCGTGAAGGACCTTAGCCATCCGTCTCCTCCTGCCAGCCCTTGCACACGTCCACCCAGGAGACAAAATTGGTCCCGCAGCAGCGCTCCAGTTCGCCGCAGGTCAGCTCAATGGCGCTGGCGGCGCTGCCCACGGCGGGGAACACCGTGTCAAACCGCCGCAGGGACAGATCCAGGTAGGTTTTCACGTCCTCCGGCAGGGCGAAGGGGCACACACCGCCTACGGCGTGGCCGATGCGCTCCACCGCCTCGTCGGGGGTGAGCATTTTGGCCTTCATGCCGAAGAAGTGCTTATACTTGCTGTTGTCGATTTTTGCGTCGCCGGCGGTCACCACCAGGATGGGGTCCTCCCCCAGCTTGAAGCTCAGGGTCTTGGCAATGCGGGCGGGCTCCACCCCCACGGCCACGGCGGCCAGTTCCACGGTGGCGCTGGACACATCGAACTCCCGGATGCGGTCCGACACGCCGAAATGCTCCAGATTGGCCCGGACTTTTTCCACAGACATGATACGGTTCCTCCTCTGTATTTATCGGATATCCACGCGCTCCACGGCGGTGCACAGGCCGGTGGCGCTGTCCAGGGTGAACAGGGCTCCCTGGGCCTTGCAGGGCCCCTCCGCCGGGCGATAGCGGCCCGGCAGGCCCCCCAGGAAGGTCTCCACCGACTGCTCCGGGCGGATGCCCAGAACGGACTCCACCGCACCGGTCATGCCCAGGTCCGTGATATAGCCGGTGCCATGGGGGAACACCCGCTCATCGGCGGTGGGCACATGGGTGTGGGTGCCCCACAGGGCGGACACCCGGCCGTCCAGATAATAGGCCATGGCCAGCTTTTCGCTGGTGGCCTGGGCGTGGAAGTCCACCAGGGTGAAGGTGGGCTTGTCCCCGGCCTTCAGCAGGCGGTCCGCCGCGGTGAAGGGGTTGTCACTGCCCCAGGCCAGGTCGCACCGGCCGATGAGCACCAGCACCGCCACCTGCACCCGGCCCAGGTCATAGACCCCGTAGCCCCGGCCCGGAGTGCGGGGGGAGAAGTTGGCAGGCCGGAGGATATAGCGGTTGTCCTCCAGATAATCGGTAATCTGCATTTTGTCCCAGGTGTGGTTGCCCAGGGTGATGACGTCGGCCCCGGCGGCAAACAGGTCGTCGGCCTGCTGGGGGGTCAGGCCGGTGCCGGAGATGTTCTCGCCGTTGATAACGGTGAAGTCCACGCCCTTCATTTTTTTAAAGCCCGGCAGATGGCGGCGCAGGTGGGCGGTGCCCTCCTCGCTGGTGACGTCGCCGATGGCCAAAACGCGAAATTCCATGGTCGTTCTCCTTTTTATACCACTTTATACCACCTGGAACAGGTAGAATTTCAGATAGCTGGTCTCCTCCACGCCCCAGAGGATGGGGTGGTCGGCGGACTGCTGCCGGGCCTCGATCTGCCGCAGCTGGACCCCGGCGTCGTGGGCGGCGGCGTGGAGCATTTTCCGGAACAGCTCCTCTGTGGCGAAGTGGCTGCAGGAGCAGGTGGCCAGGTATCCGCCCCGGGGCAGCAGCCGCATGGCCCGGTAGTTGATCTCCTTATACCCGGCCATGGCCCGCTGGGTGGTCTGGCGGCTTTTGGTGAAGGCCGGGGGGTCCAGGATGATGAAGTCATACTGCCCCTTCTGCAATTGGGGCAGCAGGTCGAACACGTTGGCGGCCACGCAGTCCACCACCTGGGACAGGCCGTTGCGGGCCGCGTTTTCCCGGGCACATTCCACGGCGAACTCCGACACGTCCACGGCGGTGACGCGGGCCGCGCCGCCACGGGCGGCGTTCAGGGCGAAGGAGCCGGTGTGGGTGAAGCAGTCCAGCACCGTTTTGCCCCGGGCCAGCCGGGCCACCGCCTGGCGGTTGTACTTCTGGTCCAGGAAGAAGCCGGTTTTCTGGCCGTTTTCAAAGTCCACGGTATAGCGGATGCCGTTTTCCACAATGTCCGTGCGGGTGAAGTCCGGCAGAGGCTCCCCGGCCAGGGGATACCAGCCCTTGCCCTGGGCCATACCCTCCTTGTCCCGCAGGGCAACGTCGTTGCGCTCATATACCCCGGCGATGTCCTGGCCGTCCTCCCGCAGGACCCGGACCAGCTGGGAGAAGATCACGTCCTTCACCCGGTCCAGCCCCAGGCACAGCACCTGGGCCACCAGCACCGGGCCGAAGCGGTCCACCGTCAGGCCCGGGAAATGGTCCGCCTCGCCGAAGATCACCCGGCAGCAGGTCAGCTCCTCCGGGGCCATGACGGTCTTGCGGTAGTCCCAGGCGTATTTCACCCGCCGGGCCCAGAAGTCCGGGTCAAACCGGTCGTTGGGGTTGCGGGACAGCAGCCGCACCCGGATCAGGGAGCGGCTGTTGTAGAATCCGGCGCCCAGCCAGCTGCCCCGGCGGCTCACCACGTCCACCAGGTCGCCGTCGGCGGGGCTGCCGGTGACGGATGTGACCTCGCCCTCGTACACCCAGGGATGGCCGCCGGTGAGGGCTTCCTCCCCCTTGGGGGTGATGGCGATCTGGGGATAGGGTCGTTCTGCTTTCATAATGGGCACCGTCCTTTTGTCGTATGAAACCATTGTACCACACCCGGTAGGAAATTACCAGTGCGCAGAGCCGGTATTTTGGCATAGAATGACCAGGAAAGGAGAATGCCCATGCCGAAAATTTATCTGAGTCCTTCCACCCAGGAATATAACCCCTATGTCACCGGGAACGGGTCGGAGGAATATTTCATGAATCTGGTGGCCGACGCCATGGAGCCGTATCTGCTGGCCAACGGCATCCAGTTTTCCCGGAACACCCCGGATATGACCGCCGCGTCCTCCATCCGCCAGGCAAACCGCGGGGACTACGACTTCTATCTGGCCCTGCACTCCAACGCCTCCGGCCCCGGCAGTGAGGGGCAGAACCGGGGGATCATCGCCTTTTATTACCCCACCAGCCGGAACGGCCGCCGGGGGGCGGAGATCATCGCCCGGAATCTGCAGGAGATTTACCCCCTGCCGGAGCGGGTGGTGACCCGGTCCACCACCAGTCTGGGGGAGGTGCGCCAGCCCCGGGCCCCGGCGGTGCTGGTGGAGATCGGGTATCACGACAATGAGGCCGACGCCCGCTGGATCGAAAGCCACATCGACGCCATCGGCCAGAGCCTGGCCATGAGCATGGCGGAGTATTTCGGCCTGCCCTTCACCTATCCCGGCCCCAGCCAGCCCGGCGTCATCGCCACGGAGTCCGGCGGGCCGGTGAACCTGCGGGGGGAGCCGTCGGTGTCGGGACAGGTGCTGGCCCGGATCCCCAGCGGGGAGACGGTGACGGTGTTCGGCCAGTACCGGGGGTGGTATGTGGTGCTGTATGACGACATTCTGGGCTACGTCAGCGCCCCATATGTGCAGATTTAGACACCTGAGCGAAAAAATAGCAGGGAACATGCGAATATGCTCTTGACAGTTTTGTGCAATCCGATTAAAATTAATGAAGATTATCATCGGGGGGACAGGGGATTCTCCCGGTTATTATCTGCCAGGAACGGAATCATCCGTTTGCATACACAAATTATGAATAGGAGGAACACCAACCATGACACCTACCGGTTGGATCGTAGCGGCGGCCGCCTTTGCTGCGGCGGCAGTGCTGTTTTTCCTCCTCGGTATTCGCTATCGCAAGCGCGTGGCCGAAAAGGAGATCTCCAGCGCGGAGGAGGAGGCCACCCGCATCATCAACGAAGCCATCAAGAGCTCTGAAAGCAAGAAAAGAGAGGCCCTTGTGGAGGCCAAGGAAGAGATTCTGAAGTCCCGCAGCGAGTACGAGAAGGAAGTGAAGGAGCGGCGGGCCGACCTGCAGAAGCAGGAGCGGCGCCTGCAGCAAAAGGAAGAAAACCTCGATCACAAGATGGACGCCATCGAGAAGAAAGAGGAGGCGCTGGCGGCCAAGCATGCCGCCGCCGACAAGGTAAACGAAGAGATCCAGATCATCAAGCGCAGCCAGACCGAGATGCTGGAGCGCATCTCCGGCTTCACCGCCGACCAGGCCAAGGATTACCTCATCGCCCAGGTGGAGTCCGAAGTGACCCATGAAACGGCCCTGAAGATCAAGGAGATCGAGGCCCGGGCCAAGGACGAGGCCGACAGCCGCGCCCGGGAAATCGTGGCCACCGCCATCCAGCGCTGCGCCGCCGACCATGTGGCCGAGATCACCGTCAGTGTGGTTCCCCTGCCCAATGACGAGATGAAAGGACGCATCATCGGCCGCGAGGGCCGCAACATCCGCACCCTGGAGACCCTGACCGGGGCGGACCTGATCATCGACGACACGCCGGAGGCCATCACCGTCTCCTGCTTCGAGCCCGTCCGGCGGGAGATCGCCCGGCTGGCTCTGGAAAAGCTCATTGCCGACGGCCGCATCCACCCCACCCACATTGAGGAGATGGTGGAGAAGGCCCGCCGGGAGGTGGAGGCCACCATCCGGGCCGAGGGCGAGCGCGCCGTGCTGGAAACCGGCGTCCGGGGCCTGCACCCGGAGCTGCAGAAGATGCTGGGCCGCCTGCGCTACCGCACCAGCTATGGCCAGAACGTGCTGCAGCACTCCATCGAGGTCAGCCACATCGCCGGCCTCATGGCCGCGGAGCTGGGGGCCGATGTGCAGGCCGCCAAGCGGGCGGGCCTACTGCACGATATCGGCAAGGCCGTGGACCACGAGATGGAGGGCACCCATGTGGCCCTGGGCGTGGAGTTCTGCCGGAAGTACCGGGAGAAGGAGGACATCATCCACGCCATCCAGGCACACCACAACGACGTGGAGTGCAAGACCCTGGTGGCCTGCCTGGTCCAGGCGGCCGACGCCATTTCCGCTGCGCGCCCCGGCGCCCGGCGGGAGAACCTGGAGAACTATATCAAGCGCCTGGAGAAGCTGGAGGAGATCACCGGCAGCTATCCCGGCGTGGAAAAGAGCTACGCCATCCAGGCCGGCCGCGAGGTCCGCGTGATGGTGAAGCCCGAGCAGGTATCCGAGGACCAGATGGTCATTCTGGCCCGGGAGCTTGCCAAGCGCATCGAAAACGAGCTGGAGTACCCCGGACAGATCAAGGTCCATGTCCTGCGGGAAACCAAGGTCGTGGAATACGCCAAGTAAATACACCGCCGATCAGGCCGCAGAGTTCCCCGCTCTGCGGCCTGATTTTCGTTAAGCAGCCATAAAGATTCCGGAAATGCCGGGGAGAGGCCGTTAATTCAAAGGAATTTGTTGCATAAAGGACCGGAATATGATATACTGAACCATCAGGCTGTGAACTTGCCTGAAATTTCATTACAGAAAGCTGAGTTGGTAACCTTTCTATGGACAGTAGTACTGTCGCAATGCTGGCGGCGCTGGTGGCGCTGGTCGCCCTATCCGCCTACTTCTCCGCCACGGAGACCGCTTTTACATCCCTGAACCGCATCCGCCTGAAAACCCGGGCCGACGACGGCGACAAGCGCGCCGCCCGGACCCTGGCCCTGGCAGCCGATTTCGACCGGCTGCTCTCCACCCTCCTCATCGGCAACAACATCGTCAACAACGTGGCCACCACCATCGGCGCCGTGCTGTTTATCCAGCTCATCGGCCCGGGGAAGGGCCCCACGGTGTCCGCCACGGTGCTGACCATCGTGATCCTGATCTTCGGCGAGGTGACCCCCAAGAGCCTGGCCAAGGAGCGGCCGGAGGCCTGGGCCATCGTTGCCACGCCGCTGCTGTGGGTGATGGCGGTGGTGCTGACGCCGGTGAACTTCCTGTTCACCCAGTGGAAGAAGCTGCTGCGGGTGCTGCTGCGGCACCAGGACGACGACGGCATCACCGAGGAGGAGCTGATGGGCATGGTGGACCAGGCCGAAACCGAGGGAAGCCTGGACCAGCACGAAAGCGATCTCATCCGCAACGCCATCGAGTTCAACGACATGGAGGTTTCCGAGATCCTCACCCCCCGGGTGGACCTGGAGGCCCTGGCGGACACCGCTACCATGGAGGAAGCGGCGGCCATGTACGCAGACAGCGGGTTCTCCCGGCTGCCCATTTATCACGACAGTATTGACAATATCATCGGCGTCCTGCACGAGAAGGACTTCTACGCCGCCTATTGCCGGGGCGTCAAGCGCCTGTCGGAGCTGAAGGGCTCCGTGCTGTACACCACGGAAACCACCCGGATATCGGACCTGCTGCGGCAGCTGCAGCAGAACAAGGTCCACATGGCGGTGGTGGTGGACGAATACGGCGGCACCCAGGGCATCGTCACCATGGAGGACATCATGGAGGAACTGGTGGGCGAGATCTGGGACGAGCACGACGAGGTTATCGAGGAGTTCCGCAAGCAGTCCGACGGCAGCTATCTGGTGGCCTGCTCGGCGGACCTGGACGATCTGTACGACCTGTTCGACATGAAGCCCAGCGAGGAGTATGACGCCTCCACGGTGTCCGGCTGGGTCATGGAGGAGATCGGGCGGGTGCCCGACGTAGGCGACCGGTTCCAGGCCGACGGCCTGGACGTGTGCGTCACCCGGGTGGAGCACCGGCGGGTCATGGAGATCCGGGTGCGGCCCCTGCCGCCGGAGAAGGAGGAGCCGGAAAAGGCCCACGCCCACAGCGGCACATAACATAGGATAGAATAACAAGTCCCCGGCGCGTCTGCGCCGGGGACT
>ERZ780207.1153-NODE-1153-length-23968-cov-8.235437_pt1 | contig 23968 bp, 16 predicted proteins | sample MGYA00510977_ERZ780207 | MGnify/ENA primary metagenome ERZ780207 (study PRJEB29588, sample SAMEA2151383) | human gut metagenome | biome: human gut; feature: human-associated habitat; material: faeces | place: Denmark | collected 2008/2010 ... | reverse complement strand
CAGGTTGGCGAAGAAGGCAAACTGCGGCGTCGGCGTCGGCAGCTGCGTGGCGTACTTTATGCGTATGTATTTGCCCTTTGTCGAGGCGGGAGGGTAGGCCTCGATGATGGGCAGGATGTAGTCGTTGAGCTCCGAGGTGGGGATACGGCGGCGACGCGAGTTGTAGACGCGTATGGCCTGCTGCAACACCTCGAGGATACGCTGCTTGTTGAGCGCCGAGGCGAAGACTATGGGTATGTCATTGAACGGTGCGAGCTTCTTGGCAAGGAACGCACGCCACTCCTTCATCGTATTGCTCTCCTTCTCAACAAGGTCCCATTTGTTGACCACGATGACACAACCCTTGCGGTTGCGTACGATGAGGTTGTGTATGTTGAGATCCTGCGATTCGAGTCCCTGTTGAGCGTCGAGCATCAGGATGCAGACATCGGAGTTCTCGATGGCGCGTATCGAACGCATCACCGAGTAGAACTCGAGATCCTCCATTTTGCGCCCCTTCTTGCGCATGCCGGCCGTGTCGACCAGATAGAAGTCCATGCCGTACTTGTTGTATCGCGTGTGTATCGAATCGCGCGTGGTGCCGGCTATGTCGGTGACGATGTTGCGCTCCTCGCCCAACAAGGCATTGGTCATCGACGACTTGCCGACGTTGGGACGGCCGACGATGGTTATGCGCGGCAGATCGTCCTGCTGCTCGGCCTGTGTATCTTCCGGCAGAGCGGCCAGTATGGCATCCATAAGATCTCCCGTGCCGCTTCCCGACATTGAACTTATGCAGTAGGGTGCACCGAGACCCAGCGAGTGGAATTCGTGCGATAGATATATCAGATCGTAGTTGTCGACCTTGTTGCAGACGACAATCACAGGCTTTCCCGAGCGGCGCAGCACGTTGGCCATCATCATGTCCAGATCGGTGATTCCGGTACCGACCTCGACCATGAAGAGTATAAGGTCTGCTTCGTCTATGGCCAGCATCACCTGACGGCGTATATCCTCTTCGAAGAGGTCGTCGCTGTTGACGGCATATCCACCCGTGTCTATTACCGAGAACTCCTTTCCGTTCCAGTCGGTTTTGCCGTAGTGGCGGTCGCGCGTGGTTCCGGCGGTGGCGTCCACAATGGCCTGACGTTGTCCGACCAGACGGTTGAAGAGAGTCGATTTGCCCACGTTGGGGCGGCCTACGATTGCTACTAAACTCATTGTAAGATCACATATTGGTGCGTGCAAAGATAAGAAAAGCAGCGCAGCGGAGCAAATTTTTTGTTATGCTCCGCCGCGCCGGCCTACGGAGTCCCGTTGTTGCCGCTCTTAGCGGCAAAGGTCGTGCCGTAATCTTGTTGTTGAGTGGTGTGTATCGTTCTGACTTTTGCCGTCCTTAGTGTGTATGCCTTTATGAGGGACTTATAATTCCTATTGTTCTGTTTCGTGCTGCCCCGTATCGTGGCATTCTTTCAGCTTTGCTCTTTCGGTCTTGCTCTTTCAGTCTTGCTATTTCAGTCTTTGCTTGTCGTGTCTTATTCGTGCTGATTTATTCCGTTACGGTTCGAACCATTCATCCTCGTTTGGTTTTGGCTCATTCGGTGCAGCATTTTCTTTGCGTCCCCTTCCTCTCGGCCTTTCCAGTTCAATTTTCCTATCAGTTCCTGCTTCGCAGTTTCCTTAGTTCTATTTTCTCTCAGTCTCAGTCTCTTAGTCTCAGCCTCTCTGTCTCCCCTGTACGATTTTCCCAGTTCAGTCCAATCCTCGCGGTCACTCCATTTATATATTTCCGTTCAGTCTATGCCTCAAGGCCACAAGGTTCGATCTTTTCCATTCAGTCCAAGCCCGCGGTCTCCTCAGTCCGATTTTCGCTGTTTAGACCCTGCCTCACGGGTTCCTCAGTCCTATTTCCTCTTCTGTCTCTGCCTCTCAGCCTTCTCAGTCCGATTTACTCTGTTCAGACCCTGCCTCGCGGTTCCATCTGTTCTATCTTCTCTTCTGTCCCTGCCTCACGGCCTCTTCAGCTCTATTTTGCCGGTTAGTCTATGCCTTTCAGTGCTCCTGCCCGTCCTATTTCCCGTGCCGTCACGGCCTCATGCCCGCTCTGGATTGGTATCGGTTCAGCATTGTCGCTAACGCGTACGGTAATTCTTGGGCAGGACGTTGTATTGTTTCTTGAAGCAAGACGAGAAGTATGATGGCGAGTTGAACCCTACCAGCAGACAGATGTCCGATATCGTATACTTGTTCTGCTGCAACAGATCGGCTGCATAGGATAACCGCCGCTGACGCAGGGATTCATTCGGGTTGATGCCGTAGAGCTGTTTTACGCGGCGGAACAGCGTCGAGCGGCTCATGCACATTGCCCCGGCAATGTCATCGACCGAGAGATCGACGTTGTGCATCTGTGCCGAGACAAACTCCTCAAGTCGCTGTATGAGATCCTGATCGCTTGCCGATACGGGGACCCCGACGCCTTGTGCCGGTTTGTCTTGCGCCTCTTCCGTGTCGGATGCAGCCGCTGTACTGGTTTCCTGCGGGGCCGTTTCGGCTTGTGCACTGAATTCCTCAGTCGCTATGTCTGAAGCTGTTAAATGAGTATTGTCTGCCGCGTCTGTCTCAGAAAACGATGCGGTATTGCTCGACCCCCCCCCATTAACATCTTCTGGATTAGATGCTTTTACGTCCGTATATATGGCTGCCGCGGGAGCGCACGATCTTTGATAGTTGACGTTTGAATCAGTCTCCGTTTGTTGTTCTACGGTTGCCACACGCGGCTCTGATGACGGAATATAGGTTTGTGATACAGTCTGACATGTCACATCTATGGGCGTCGATGCCGCGATGTCTTGGCGTACCTCAGTCGCTGCGTGATCATGAGCCATGATAACATGTGTTTGTTTGCTCTCGCGGGCGGCAGTATTTCGGGCCTTGTAATGGCGCCTGATATATATGACTGCAAGAACGAGGCATATCAATATGATTATGCCCGTGATGATGACCTTTCCTTCCGGTAGGGGAATGCGTATGATGAGGGCATTGCTGCTGTCAGCTGCCGGTGCCACAACCTGAGGTACGACTGTTGTCGAGGCAATAATGTCGCTGCAGTTCTCTGACAGAGCCTCAATGTTGGGATCGGCTGCATTGTCAGCTGAATAACATACCGAAATGTGTGCTACGTGAAAGAGCAACACAAGGGCGGCAATGGTTAATATTGCTGACAGTCGTTTCATGGTTTTAGGTTGTCGATTCAGTACAAATTTAACTATATTGGGGGAATTATGCAACTTTTGATGCAAAATTTCAATATTTGATCAGATGTGTAGACTAATGTCTGCGACTGTAAGCATAATTGGATGTCGTTAGAATTGGTATTCTGAATACAATTTTCCGGTCACGCCACCCACTTGTGATATAATATAGATTTATGTGTAACAGCTAATGATGGCGTGTAATCAGAGGCCATTGCTGCCGGAAACGTGGAATACAGATATAAAAAAACAGACCGCACGATTTCGTGCAGTCTGTTTTTTTGTGGTTGACGAGTATCGTCGTTTGTAAGATTATTTTCAAAGCGGGCGATGGGGACGGAGGGTGCGGATTTCCTCCGCCCAATCGCTTTCGGGATCAAACAACACTAACTTTTTGTTTATAACCCTTATGGTCGAAAATATCTTTTTATCGGCGTTACTCTGCCGGAGTCTCTTCGGGTGTCTCCTCAGGAGTCTCTTCGGGCGTCTCCTCGGGCTGCTCAGCAACCTTGGGAGTCCATACGCACATATCAGAGATAGATACGGCGCTGCCACGGCCTGATGCTCCGAAGTAGAAGAGCAGGTAGCGAGTGTTAGTTGTAGGAACGGTGAAGACTCTTACACGGTCGCTCGAACCCTCGAAGTCGAGTTTGCCAAGGTAGGTGAGGTTCGTGTACTTGATGTTCTCGCGGTCGCTGTAGTCGAGAGACTCGGCTGCATAGCACTCAACGTTCGCAAGGTCGGTAACCATGCTGTCGTTACGACGCCAGATCTCAACCATGGTGACGGTCTGCTCCGAACCCAGATCAAGAGCGGCATTGAAAGGCAGAGAAGTGGTTCCGTAACCGCTACCCCAGCAGTTCTCCCACTTGTTGGTCACATCGCCGTCGATGGCATTGGCTGCGGGATCGCTGTTCTGCTGCGACTCTGGTACATAGGTCATGCTGCCTTGTGGTACTACGCTGGCATAGTCGTTCAGGGCCGATGCTGAAGCACCTGTGGCGGCAACGTCTACGCCGGGCCAGTAGTCGAAACGGATGTTTGCATCTACATCGCCGGTGTTTGTGGCGATCTCTACGCCGTTAAGGGTTGCGTTACCAAACTTGACATTGAAGTAGTATGTTCCGTAGGGCGTGCCTTCGGGCATTGTCACGGTGTAGGTCATCGAGTTCATGCCCGGCTCAAGAGTCATCACGTCTGCATTGGTTATGGCCTCGAGCGGGAGTGAGTGGCGAAGAACCTTGGCCTCAAGCGAGCTTTCAGTCGACATGGTGCCGTTCTCGGCCTCGAATGACGCCGACTCGAATGCGATGTTCCAACCGATATTGAAGTCGGTATTTTCGAAGGGCAGCTGTACGGTTATATCCATACTCTTGCCTTTGAACGTGGCGTCGCCGCTGATGTTGAACTGCAGGACGGGATCCGATACCACTACGCGACGGAGAATGTAGTACTTCTCATCGTTGACAGTGGTCTCTCCGGTCTGGACGAGTTTGAGTGCAACGTAGTACTCTTTGCCGGTGCCCTCAGCAGCAAGGTCGGCAATCATCTGGCGCAGCTCGACGATCTTGTCGGCTTCGAACGATATGTTGATGATCTTGTAACCCTGATTGGGGGCGAAACTTATGTTCGAGTCTACCGTATAGTACGACGGGTCAACGAGAACATAGCTTGCGTTGAATACCGAAAGTTCCTCTTGAGTCATCGTTTGGATCGATGTCGAGGCGTCAAGCGAAGGGTCTCCGCCCGAGCGGATGACGGTGAACGATGATTTCATGCCCAATCCCACGTCGAAGAGCTCCATATCGGCAACCGGAGTATCCTTGATGCTGACAACGCGCTTGTACTCGTCTGGGATCAGGTTATCGAGCTCGTATTCCGAGTTGTCGCACGCAGCGAATGCAAGCAAGGCGGCTGCGACGATACCTGTTTTTATCAGTATATGTTTCATAATGTATTCTTTGCTAACTGTTAATATCCGGGTGCCTGAACCATCTGCGGGTTAGAGTAGAGCTCCTGGTTGCGGATGGGAAGCAGATACATACGATCCATCCACGTGTAGGCTCCATCGACAACAACCTCTTGGTTGAACTCCTCGATGGTGGGATCTATACGCTTGCTGACGAAGGCATCGAGACCGGTGCGGACGCCTGCTCCGAGGTACTGGTCGCACACAACCCAACGACGCAGGTCGTAGTAGCGGTGACCCTCCATGAAGAGCTCGACGGCACGCTCGTTGCGAACCCAGTCGCGAATGGTCTTGTCGCCCATGCAGTCTTCGCGCGTAACCTCGGGAACACCTGCGCGGGTACGGATCAAATTGAGGTTTTGGAGAGCCGTCGTAAGCTCAGCCTCGTCTCCCGTGTGCATATAGATCTCGGCGCAGCACTCTGCAAGGTTCAGGTAGAGTTCCGTCAGACGGATCAGCGGTGCGGGGAATGCGTAGCTCGTGCCGCTGAAGGGCTGTGACGTACGTGTCCAACGCGTGTGAGGCGCGAAGTACTTGTCGGTCAGATAACCGGTCTGGTTCAGATCTCGAGCCGTTGAAGTGTTGTAACCGCTGCCCTCCTCCGGCTTGCTGGCGCGAAGGTTAAGACGGAAAGGCTTACCGTCGCTCAACAGGGGACCGAGGTCGCAGCCGTCGAAGCTGATCCATGCATAGAATCGCGGCTCGCGGTTGCAGTTAAGGTTGATGATCTCGGGACGATCGCTGATACCGGCCGACTTGAGCCAGTCTGACTCCGGCGTGAAGTTGGGATCGTCTGCGGGACGCTTACCGTCCTTGGTGTAGAAGGTCTCTACGATCTGGAGTGTGGGGCTTACGCCGCACCATCCACCGACCCAACCGCCGCTGTTGTTCTGGACAATGTTACGGGGTTTGCTCGATGCAACGCCGTCGTTGCTGTCGAAGCATGTGAAGATGTACTCCTTGTTACCCATGGGTTCGTCCGAAGCGGCTACGTAACGCATAAGCATTACACGCTCGGCGAACTCCTTGGCCTCCTCGTCGGTCTCGAAGTCTACGGGGATGAAGTTACCGCCGTCCTCAGGATAGATGGGCACGCTGCGGTCGTTGGCCATTTTCATAGCGTCCTCGATCTGCATGAGCTTACGGCCGTTAACAGCGTTGGTTGCCTCTTCGATGGCCTCGATGGTAGCCTGCTTTGCGCGGTACCACTTCTGGATATCGAAAGTATAGCTTACAAGCTCGAGTCCGTATCCCGGAGTCTCGTAGTTGGTGTTACGCCATGCCGGCCATGGGAACTCTCCGTTCCACAGGGGCGAAGCAGCGTAGAGAAGAACGCGTGACTTAAGGGCCTTTGCAGCAGCTTTGTTGCCCAGACCGTAGGTATCGTCCTGAGCAAAGCCCTCTTGAAGGTAGGGGTATGCATCATCGAGGCGCTGGCAGATAAAGTCTACCACATAGTCGTAGTGCGAACGGCCCGGATATTGGTCGGGAGTGATATCGGTATCATAGTGGTGATCCATGATAGGAATTGGTCCGAACCAACTGAGCAACTTGAAGTGGTAATATGCCTCAAGGAATGCGATGTGTGCGGCAACCTCAATGTAGTCCTGCTCAGTCAGGAATGACGGGTGTTGACGTTCGAGCTCGCGTTCGAAGAGGTGTACGTTACCCAACTCTCCGTATACGTGACGGAAATATGTATCAGGCATGTTAGACGCGTTCACCGTACAGTAGGCTACTACCTGTCGGTCATACTCCGACCACTTGTCGGGGCAGATAAACTCGTCGGTTGAAGCCTCATAGCGGGTTACCGAAATGGGGTGCTTTTGAGCAATCTGAGAGTAGCAGCCTCTCAACCAAGCCTGAGTAGAGGCCTTGTCACGCATTGCGTCTTCGAGTGTAGCACGCTTTGCTGGCGCCACCTCAAGGAAGTTGCAAGACGCAAGCATCGCGACAGATGCTGCTAATGCAATGGTTTTTATATATCCGAATTTCATATATATACTTTTTTTAATTAAGGTTATTAGAACTTAAGCTGCACACCCAAAGTGAAGGTACGCGACAGAGGATATCTGTCCCATGCGAGCTCGGGATCCCACAACTTGAAGGGGCTCCATACTGCCAAGTTATCGCCGTTGAGATATACACGGCCAAACTTGAACGAGTAACCGATCTCGAGGGTCTTGAAACGGATGAAGTTACCGTTACGCATCCAGTATGTGCTGGTTACCATATTATTGGCATTATCAGCCGAGGTAAGACCGAGACGCGGATACTTGGCATTGGGGTCGGGGTTGTCCAGTCGCCATGCGTCGTCGGCGATGAACTGGAGAACGTTGCGGTCGTTCGTGCCGAAGATCTCGATGTTGCCGGCGATGATGGTACGTTTTGCCGAGCCGTTGAAGAATACGCCCAGATCCCAGTTCTTCCACTGGAGGTTGAAGCCCAGACCGTACTGTATGCGCGGCAGTTTTCCGTAGGGTGAGATAAGAGCCAGGTCGTTCTGGTCGATAAGGCCGTCACCGTTGATATCGCGGTACTTGATATCGCCCGGACGAACAGTCGTACCAAGCAGCTGCTCGGGGCTGTTGTCGATCTCCTCCTGTGAGGTGAAGAGGCCCTCGGCAATGTAACCCTCGGTGCGGTAGTTGTCCAGAGGTTTGCCGGTCTTGGTCTGCCATACCGACTCGTATGCAGGCTCATCAAGGAAGATGTACTTGTTCTGCGTGTAGGTGAAGTTACCGCGGAGACTGAGGTTCAAGTCCTTGGTGATTCGCTTGTCCCAGCTTACGCTCAACTCGACGCCGTGGCCTTCAGCCTGTCCGACCTGTCCCCAAGGTACTGCATCCCAGTAACCGAGGATGAAAGGCCATGATGCACGCTGCAGCATGATGCGGTCACGCTTGTCCTTGAAGTACTCGGCCGTGATGTTCAACTGGCGGAAGAGCGACAGGTCGACACCGAGGTTGAGTTTCTTCACACGCTCCCACGTTGCTCCGTCGACTGCGTAGCCTGAGATAGCGTGGCTGTTGAATGACCACTGCTGACCTACTGCCGGGCCGGTGGTGTATGCATTACCGCCCTGAATGGTTACGGTATCGAAATAGAGGAAGTGGTTACCACCGAAGCCGTCGCTACCTACAAGACCGTACGATCCACGGATCTTCATGTAGTCGATAACGTTCTTGACGGGATCCCAGAACTTCTCGTTGCTCGGTACCCAACCCAGTGATACTGCGGGGAAGAACTCGAAGCGCTCGCCCTTGGGCAGACGCTCGGTACCGTTGTAACCGAAGTTGAACTCCAGCCAGTAGCGCTGGTCAAAGTCGTAGGTGAAACGGCCAGAGAGACCTTGGTTGCGCTGCGGTAAGTTGTTGGCGGGCTGGTAGCTGCGCATCATGAGCATCAACAGACCACCTACAGTGTGCTTGCCAAATGTGCGGTTGTAGTTGAGTCGTGCGTCGAAGTAGAAGGTATTATCACCGTTAGGGGTTGCCCATGACTCTGTTACATAGTCATTACCGGTTTCACCGATTCTCTCAAGCGTATATACGTCAGGATTGTTGATGTCCCACGAACCCTCTTGTATACGATAGTAGTAGGGCTTTAGCGCTTGAGTGAAAGAGTTGGTTGCCCAGTTTTTCCAGTTGATCATGGCGGTCAACTCGAGACCCTTGGTGATGAAGTCGAACTTCTGGTTGATCTTCAACGTGGTGTTCAGCGTGTTCTCCTTCGTCGACTTGTGGTCGTCCATCATTGCGGCGTAGGGGTTTGTACGGGTACGTGTGTCGGTAAGAATCGCATTACCGTAGCGTACGTGCCTGTCATCCTCGCTCTGAGCGGGGAAAGTGGGCGGGAACATCACGGGGTTGGTGAGGATTGCATAGTTGAACAGGCTGTTCACGTCCTCCGACACACCGTTGCGCTGATAGATCTGTGCGTTCATGTGCAGGTCGATGGTCGTCGACGGTGAGAGCTGATACGAGATGTTGTTCTGGAAGATGTAGTCGTAGTTCTGGATCGTATTATTATATACGTAGTCCTTCGGTGCGTCCACGATACCGGTATCGTGGTTGAACTGGAGGCTCATGTAATACGATACGCGGTTACCACCACCCGTGATGTTGATGTTGGCACGCTGGTTGACGTTCATGTTGCGGAACATCACATCCTGCCAGTCGACATCGGGGTAGACAAGAGGATACTGATGGCTGCGCGTCAGGTCGATCATCTCCTGCGTATAGCGGCCGGTGGTTGCTCCACGGGCTACCATGGCCTCGTTGTAGAGCTCCATCCACGTGGCACCGTCTACGAACTCGGGCATGCGCATAGGCTGCACGAAAGAGTTTTCGATCGTTACACCCACCTTGGCTCGGGTATTGGTCTTACCCTTCTTGGTTGTAACGATCATCACACCGTTTGCACCGCGCACACCGTAGATTGCGGTTGCCGATGCATCCTTCAGGACGGTAAAGCTCTCGATGGTCTCGGGGGGTATACGGTTAAGGTCTCCGGTCGAGATCTCGACGTCGTCCAACAGGATAAGTGGAGTAGCACGGCCGCCGAAGGTACTGATACCGCGGATGTAGAACTCAGAGGTCGAACCCGGGGCACCCGTGTTGTTCATCTGGATCACACCGGCCAACTTACCTGCCAGAGCGGTGGTAAGAGAAGAAGACGAGGTACGCAGCTGGTCACCTTCGATTGAGGTGATGGCGCCCGTGATAGATACCTTACGCTGGACACCGGCACCTACGACAACGACCTCCTCTACCTGGTTGTCGCTCTCGAGTTTTACCTCGATATCGCTGACGCCAGATACGTCAAGGGTTGAAGTCTTATAACCAACGTATGAGACCTCGATCGACCCTCTTTTGCTTGCGATGGTGATCTTGAACTCTCCGTTGACGTCGGTCATAACGACGTTGTTGGCATTGCCTGCCTCTGTCACGTAGGCTCCTATTATGGCTTCGCCGCTGTAGGAGTCGACAACCTTACCAGAAACGGTATGGCCGTCCTGTGCCACGGCAGGGGCTTGCGCATCAGCTTCGGCCGCGAAGGCCTGATTGGTGCAAAGCATTCCCAACGTAAGCACACAGATGAGTAGTAAATTTTTTACGTTCATACAATAAAGATTAAGTTAGGTCCGTATTAGTTCGGATGGTAAAACATTGTTTTTTGCTTTGATTGTGTTACATGTTAGCAGTAGGTTTGTTTGTCGTAAACAAAATTATATAAATTTCCATCCTTAAAATGTAAAAATTTACCCATAAAATGTAATAAATCGGTCAAAACAGCGTTGTGGGCGCTGTCTGGGCGCTGATATTGAATCTTTGGAGCGATTTGTGCTATACCTGCCGACCGATTGCATGACGAGAAAATGTTAGCGTATTACAATATGAAAGTAATATGGGCTTAAAACTTGCTTTTCTTTGGTAGGTATGCTTATTCTGTTGAAAATGTTAATAAAATCGTATCGCGATACCATTTATCGGTATAAATATGCCGTATGTCCGTAATACCCGTAACTGACACGTGATCAAGGTGAGTTTCGGGAGTGTCAACGAGTCTTGTAGACGCTATTCCGAAGTATGGTTTGAGCCGGTTGCGGTTCAGGCGGGTAATGACCGTTTTCCTCCATACTGTGTGATTTGATAGGGCAGTCCGAAGTTGTTTCAATGGCGATATCAGTCGGCGAAGGTGATGTGTCGGGGGCGTGTCGCAGTGCCGTATTCCGCCCGTGCGGTAAAATATTTGCATTTACGGAGAGCAGGGAATGCTGTTTGCCGCAGAGTTCGCGATATATTTTGCACCTTACGTCTGTGCGTACGCGGGTATTAGTACCTGTGCGTAAGCGTGTTAGTGCGTGGCCTGATTGTGCGTGTATTCTCCGTGGACATAATCAAGTCGAAAGCAGGGTTTTCATTTGTTTGTACGCTCTCATTTTAGTACCTTTGACTTTGTTTTAGGCTGGATATGCCTCGGCATAGCCGAATATTAAAAATATTTGTTCCTACCCCCGCCTTTCGCTGTCTTTTGATAAGATAGGATGCGGTTCGGCCGAGTCGAAATAAATAAACAATGTTTTTCTTTGCCTCGGCGCTCACCTTTCGCTATCTTTGACATTTGTAAATGGCGCGGATGCACAGTGAAGAGAATTATGAGCCGTAAAATAGTATGCAGAGTGGTTTTGTTGCTCGCAGCATCGGTTGTATGTATGCCCGGCGCGGTACGTGCGCAGGATTATGACGCATATTACATCTCGGGATACGATCATAAACCGTCGGCACGTATGGAGATGGGAGTCTCTTTGGCTGCGACGTATATGGGCATCTCGGGCGGCGGGGAGCTTTCGCTTGCGCCGCGGCTCGGTGTACGGGGCGCATTGGTCATGTCGCTTTGCTGGTCGGAGCGTTATGCCCTGCAGGTGGAGTTGGCGTATCTGTTCAACAAGATCCGTGCTGAGCGCGCCGCGGATGGGGGTGGTGTGACGGGCGGGCACGATGTACGCTCGAATGTCATGGAGATCCCGCTGTTATTCTCGCTGCGCGGTCTGGGGCCGCTGCGTTTGAACGTCGGGCCGGTGCTTTCGTTGGCAGGTACGGGACGTTATGATTCCGGTACGGAGCGTATCGAGTTCGGGCGTCTGCGTACGACGGTGGGATATGCCGCGGGTTTTGGCGTGCAGGTATCACAACATTTGACGGTAGATGGACGTTTTACGGGTAATATGGGCCGTACGCTCAACTATTATGAAGGACTCGAATGCCGTAATTATGCCTATTGGGTTACGCTCGGTGTGAGTTATATGTTTTGAGAAGTATGAATCCTGAAGAGATAAACAAATTGATCCCCATAGAGGGTGTCGACACGCGCGAACTCTACGGCGCACAGGACATCTACGTGGAGCAGATAAGGTCGCTGGCCCCGAAGGTGAAGATCGTGGCGCGCGGCTCGTCGCTGCGTGTGCTGGGGGCGAAGGCCGATGTGGAGGCTTTCGAGCGCAAGATGAATTCGCTCATCGACTATTATATAAAGTACCGTCACATCTCGAAGGAGGTTGTGGCGCAGGCCTTCTCGGCGGGACTGAGCGACCGTGTGGAGGCCGTGTCGGATAAGGATACCATCGTCTTCGGCAATAACGGCATCGCGGTGCGTGCGCGTACGGTTAACCAGCGGCGTCTGGTCGAGCTTTACGAGAACAACGACCTGCTCTTTGCCGTGGGGCCCGCAGGCTCGGGCAAGACATATACGGCCATAGCGCTGGCGGTACGTGCGCTGAAGGATCGGACGGTGCGGCGCGTGATTCTGACGCGCCCGGCTGTCGAGGCGGGGGAGAAGCTGGGATTCCTGCCCGGCGACATGAAGGAGAAGCTCGACCCGTACCTGCAGCCTCTGTACGATGCGCTGAACGATATGATCCCCGCGGCCAAGTTGCAGAAGTATATCGAGGAGGGGACGGTTCAGATTGCGCCGCTGGCATACATGCGCGGCCGTACGCTGGATAACGCTTTCGTCATACTGGACGAGGCGCAGAATACGACCGTGGCGCAGATCAAGATGTTCCTGACGCGTATGGGCCGTAATGCCAAGTTCATCGTCACGGGTGACGTTACGCAGATCGACCTGCCGCACAAGAGCGACAGCGGCCTGACGCGGGCGATGGAGACGCTGCGCGGTATCGAGGGTATCGGTATCGTCGAGTTTGACCGCCGTGATATCGTGCGTCACCATCTGGTGAAGTATATAGTCGAGGCTTTTGACCGTCGCGACCGCCTTGCGGAGGAGAACGGAGGGAAGATTTCCGGGCAAAATGGTCGTGGTGCAGGAAGACGACATGATGATGGCGGTGTCGGCTCCGATGCGGGTACGGCACGGGACGAGACGTCCGATAAGGGATAACGTATCGTACTATGCCGTCTGTGTGGTCGTAAGGGCTTGTTAAAGTGGGATAAAGAAATGACTTAAAATACGGAATATTATGGACAGAAACCTCAAATCATTGAAACCCGAGAGCGTGTGGGCACGCTTTGCGGAGATTGTACGCATACCGCGTCCCTCGCACAGCGAGGACAAGATACGCCGTTATCTTGTGGAGTTTGCCGAGAGCCACGGCATCGAGCATTGCGTCGACGAGGCGGGCAACGTATATATGCACAAGGGGGCTACGTCAGGCATGGAGAACCGCATGGGACTGATCATGCAGGCGCATGTCGACATGGTTGCGCAGAAGAACAAGGACAAGGAGTTCGATTTTGAGAATGACCCGATCGACGCCTATATCGACGGAGACCGTGTGACGGCCGACGGCACGACTCTGGGTGCCGATGACGGCATAGGCGTAGCGGCGGCTCTGGCGGCCATATCGAGCGATACGCTCGCCCACGGCCCTCTGGAGGCGCTCTTCACGGCGACCGAGGAGACGGGTATGGACGGGGCGTTCGGTTTGAAGCCCGGCCTGCTCAAGGGAGACATATTGCTGAACCTCGATTCGGAGACCGAAGGTGAGCTCTACGTAGGATGTGCGGGCGGCCTTGACGCCAACGTACGTCTGCCGTATAAGGCTGCGGCGGCTCCCGCATCGGGATACGCGACGCTGTGCGTGAACGTACGCGGATGCAAGGGCGGACACTCGGGCATACAGATCATCTGCCAGCGGGCAAATGCCAACCGTCTGCTGTTCCGTCTGCTGCGCCAGATCTCGCGTCTGTGCGACATGAAGCTCTGCTCGGTTGACGGCGGAGGCCTGCGCAATGCCATCCCGCGCGAGGCGGAGGCTGTCATCATGGTGCCCGACGGCGATGTTGCGAAGGTGAAGAGTACGGCTGCCGAGTTCCTTAAGACTGTTACGGCCGAGTTTGCCGGCATCGAGGACTCTATCGCGGTGGACGTAACCGATGCGAAGCCTTGTGGCGAGATCATTCCCGATGATGTTGCGGCGCGTCTTATGGCGGCGATGGGGGCCTGCCATGACGGCGTGGCCCGCATGTCGACGGCGATGGAGGGGCTCGTACAGACCTCGAACAACGTGGCGCGCGTGGTATCGGACGGCGAGGCCGTGACGATCAACATGCTGATGCGTTCGTCGGTGCGCTCGGAGAAGGAGGCGCTGGCCGATTCGATCGACGCAGTCTTCACGCTTGCGGGTGCCGAGGTTGTATTCTCGGGCGGCTATGACGGCTGGAATCCCAATATGGACTCACCCATACTGAAGACCATGATCGGCATGTATGAGCAGCTCTACGGACGTCGTCCTGCCGTGACGGCGATACATGCGGGTCTGGAGTGCGGCATCATCGGCGGCAAGTATCCTAATCTGGATATGATCTCATTCGGCCCCACGATCAACTATCCCCACTCGCCCGACGAGAATGTAGAGATAGAGTCGGTGCAGCGTTTCTATGATTTCCTGATACACACGATCGAAAACGCGCCCGAGAAATGACCCTGCGCCAGATGACAGCCGACATATCGGAGAAGTGGTTCGTCATAGTGAACCCCGTGGCCGGATCGGGCCGCGGGCTGATCGACCTTCCGAAGATATCGAAGCTCATACGCGATAACGACATACCTTACGAGCTGGTATTCTCGCAGCACAAGCACCACCCGACGGAGCTTACCGTGCGAGCGGTGAATGCCGGTTACCGCCGCATTATCGTCATCGGCGGCGACGGCACGCTGCACGAGGTGGTCAATGGCCTCTTCATCCAGCAGACGGTCTCGCCAGACGAGGTGACCGTGTCGGTTGTGGCCGTAGGTACGGGTAACGACTGGGTGCGCATGTTCGGCATACCGTCGCACTACTCGGAGGCCATCCGCGCCATACGTGAGGGCTACACCTTCCTGCAGGATGTGGGCGAGGTCTACTACAAGGAGTCGCAGTTCCCGCAGATGCGGTATATGGCCAATGTTGCGGGTGCGGGCTTCGATGCCGATGTGATACGCTGTTACCAGCACTACAAGAACAAGGGCCGCCGCGGCCGCCATCTCTATCCGCTGTCGATCCTGCGCAGTTATTTCAGGTACCGTTCTACGGGCGTGAAGGTGTGGGTCGACGACAAGCTGGTACATAATGACCTGTTGTTCAGTGTGGCCATCGGTGTATGCAAGTACAACGGCGGCGGTGTGCAGCAGCTGCCCGAGGCCGTGGCCGACGACGGCCTGCTGGATATAACGCTGATACGTCCGGTACATTGGTGGCATGTGGTCTTCCGTCTGAAGCGTTTCTTCAACGGCAGCATCTATACCATCGGACATGTCGGGCACTATCAGGGCCGCAACGTGCGTATCGAGTCGTCGCCCGAGATGCCCGTCGAGGTTGACGGCGAGATTCTGGGCGGCACGCCTCTCGAGTTCAAGATCCGTCACCGCTGCGTGAAGGTTATCGTGAACAAGGATTTTCTGGAGGGATGACGCGGCGCTGAATGTTGTACGATCCTCAAAAATGCACAGGCGAACCCCGCAAAGGGTTCGCCTGTTCGGTTGAAAAGGGATTTATCGTATCTGGTTACGCGGTCAATCCTCCGTGATCTCGACCTGCTCATCCACCTCCACGACCCAGTCGAACAGATCGTTGGCGCACTGCTGCTGGAACAGTGCCAGCTGCGAGTAATCGGACGTGTCGGCCAGAATGGCGGCGAAGAACTGGTCCATGGTCGAGTATTGTGCATTGACCTTCTGGGCAAAGCACTGGTAGAATGCCTTCTGCTGGTCGTGTGTCAGCCATTCGGGCAGAACGCCCTGACTTACAAGATACTGGTAGGGGTAGAGGTGACGCATGTTGTGCGCATCGGCATTGAGCTCGTCGACGATGGTGGTTATGACGTAGAACTCGACGGTGTCGTTGACGGCAGGCATCTCGATGAAGGTCGTGTAGACGGGGAATGCCTCTTCGAGCGTGCTGGTTACGTCGTCGGCAAATACCACGAACTCTGGATCGGTCAGATCCTGCAGGTAGACCATCTGACGATATGCATTCAGAGCCTCGTTCATGGCCTTCTTCTGTTCACGATTCCATTTGGCTTGGGGCGAGCAGCCCAGTGCCGTCGCCGCGAAGGCGAGAAGCGATAGGTAGAGTAGAATCTTTTTCATAGAAACTGTCGTTTTTGAGATATTCTGCCTTCAGTCGAGCAATCGATGTGCCAAAACCTACGGTTCGCTGGTAAAATGCCACGTTACCGATATTATGGACTTTAGGGAATATTTTACGGGATCGGCTTCAGCCTTTGGTATGTGTTTGTCTCGGATCGTGTGGAGCGGATCTTATGGGGAAGAGACAGAAGATAGGGACAGTAATAATCTTTATACATACTGTTTTATACAGACTGTGCCCGTGAATACAGACAGCCACTCCTTATAATACGGGGATGTGCATATAATACAAACGGAGCCCTTTATAATACAAACGGGGTCCTTAATTGGACCCCGTGGTGTGGAGAATATCGGGCTCGAACCGATGACCTCTTGCATGCCATGCAAACGCTCTAGCCAGCTGAGCTAATCCCCCGTTTGTGGTTGCAAATATATGGAGCGAAATCCATTTTTCCAAAAACGGAGGATAAAATATTTCAATATCGAGGCAAAAGGCCGCCGGATCACCCGAAAACGGACTTTTTGGCCCGTTTGGGGGCCGATCCAATCCCGGGTCTTATCTTTCGGCCATGTGCCATAGCGGGCCATTCCCGTGGCCTATGTTCATGCGGCTGCCGGCACGTATGGCGGCCGTGACATAGCGCTTGGCCTCGGCTACGGCCTCGACCAGCGGCTGGCCCTGTGCAAGCAGTGCGGCAATGGCCGAGGATAGTGTGCAGCCGGTACCGTGTAGGTTGCGTGTCGGGATTCTCTCGCCCATGAACCGCTCGATGCGGCCGTCATGGCAGAGAATATCGCACATGGGCCCCTCGGCAAGGTGCCCGCCCTTGACGAGCACGGACGTAGAGTATCGCTCCGCGAGGTCGCGCGCGGCAGTCTCCATATCCTCAACGGTGGATATGCGGCGGCGCCACAAAACTTCTGCTTCACTCATGTTGGGTGTGATGAGCGTTGCGGCGGGCATAAGCTCGCGTTCTATGATGTCGGTCGTATGCTCCTCGATGAGGCGGTGGCCGCTTGTGGATACCATGACGGGGTCGTAGACTACAACACGCGGCGTGTATCGCTTCATGGCGTCGGCTATCGTGCGGACGATGTCGGCATCGTTTACCATGCCGATCTTGACGGCTTGCGGCTCGATATCCTCCATGACGGCGTCTATCTGGTCGGCTACGACCTGCGCCGGTATGGGGAAGACGCTGCGTACGCCGAGCGTATTCTGTACCGTTACGGCCGTGATGGCGGTTGCGGCGTAGGCCCCGAGGGCCGTGATGGCCTTGATGTCGGCCTGTATTCCTGCGCCGCCCGAGGGGTCGGAGCCCGCTATCGACAGGACGGCGGCCGGACGTGTCGGTGTGGAGGCGGGGGAAGATGTGTTTGCGGCCATATCGGCGGCGCGGCGGCAGCGTACAAGCGTCTCGATGGGGTCGGGCGTGTTCCATACGGCCCCGAGCAGCGCCGCCCCGCCGAATCCCATGTCGGCAATGTCGGCGATGTTGCTCTCGTCGATGCCGCCGAGGGCTATTACCTTGTAGTCGATGATGCCGGCCAGACGCGCCCTCTCGATCTGCTCGCGGGTGAAGGCGGCGGCATATCCCTGCTTCGAGATGCTGTCGAAAATGGGGCTGAGCGTCACATAGTCGCACTCGCCCTTGCAGCGCTCAACCTCCTCGAGAGAGTGGCACGAACGGCTTATCTGCCCGCGATATCCTACGGGCGGCAGCGGATGGCGGCTGTTGAGGTGTATGCCGCGCAGTCCGTATCGCTCGGCCAGCGGAAAGGCGCTGTGCAGCACGATACGGTTGCGCAGGCGCGGCGGTATGGCGCGCAGGAGTTGCTCGATACGCTCGTCCGCAGCGTCGGGCTTGCGCAGGTGGAGCGTCTCCAGTCCGCGTTCCATCATCGTTATGATCATGTCGGCTTCGCCTTCGAAGAGGTCGGGCCGCGAGAATAGTATCACTCTCATGGCAGTTCCGAAATGAATGTTTGCATTGTTCTCATATCTGTCGACCAGAGGCGTCCGGCCAGCGTTGCGCCGTAACCGCATATTATCTTGAGTGTCTCCGATGCCTGCACTGCGGCCGTGAATGCGGCCGTCGGGCCCATGACGCCCTTGGGGGCGGAGTAGCTCTCGACGGCGGCCTGATCGGGCCACAGGTCGCGGTATGTGCGGCTGTGTGGCGGGCAGTTGAAGACGGCGGCCTGACCCTCGAACTCGCATATCGCGCCGTAGACATACGGAATGCCCATTTCGGCCGTAGCGTCGCCAACGATGTATCGAGTGGCGAAGTTGTCGCAGCCGTCGACAACGACGTCGCAACCCTCGGCAAGCGAGCGTATGTTGTCCTTATCGACACGCACGACGTGCGCCTCAACGGTAATGTCGCTGTTCATGGCGCGCAGACGCCGTGCGGCGCACTCGGCCTTCGGTGACGAGATGTCGGCCTCCGTGTAGAGAATCTGCCGCTGGAGGTTGTCAAGGCTGACGCTGTCGTCGTCGGCGAGGCGTAACGTCCCCACACCCGCCGCGGCAAGGTACATGGCCACGGGCGAGCCGAGACCGCCGACGCCAACAATGAGCACACGTGCCGCGCCGAGCCGCCGCTGTCCCTCGTCGCCAATCTCGGCGAGCATCCTCTGGCGTGAGTATCGCGTCATGGGCGTGCGGTGTGTTGCGGGCGCATCATGTCGAACGAGGCGTCCCAATCCTTCCATACGGGTTCGCGTCCCAGTCGTTTCAAGGCGCGCTCGACCTCGACGGCAGTGCGTTCGTCGCTTACGTGGAACTGCTCGAGTGCCTGCGGATAGCTGTAATAGCCTCCCGGGTCGGTCTTGCTCTCGGCCGACATTGTGGTGACGCCGAGTGTGGCCATGTGGTCGCGTATCGAGGCGGGCTCGCGCGTCGAGTAGGATATGTCGACGTCGTGGTCGAAGATACGCATGGCGAATGTCGCCTGCGCCAGCTCGCGGTCGCTCATGATGACGTTGGGCTGGAAACCCTCGTTCTCGGCGGGACGCATACGCGGGAAATTGACACTGTAACGTGTACGCCAATAGTGTTTCTGGAGGTAGCGCAGATGGTGTGCCATCATAGTGACGTCGGTGCGCCACTCCTCAAGGCCTATCAGCACGCCGAGTCCTATGGAGTGAACACCCGCCTGCCCCATACGGTCGAAGCCGTCGACACGCCACTCGAAGCGCGACTTCATGCCGCGCGGGTGGTAAATTTTGTATCGGTCACGGTTGTAGGTCTCCTGAAAGCATATCACACCGTTGAGTCCGTGATGCGTCAGCTGCTCGTACTCCTCGGCCTTGAGCGGCATGACCTCGATCTTGAGGTTGCTGAAGTAGGGCTTGGCGATGTCGAGCGCGCGGGCTATGTAGTCCACGCCCGCGAGTGCGGGGTTCTCGCCTGTCACGAGAAGCAGGTTCTCGAAAGGGCCTAATCGTTTGATGGCGCGGTACTCGTTCTCGATCTCCTCGGGCGTGAGGATCGTACGTTTCATGGGGTTCGATATGTGGAATCCGCAGTAGACACACGAATTGGTGCACGAGTTGGTGAGGTAGAGAGGTATGAAGAGTGATATGGTGCGTCCGAAACGCTCCTCGGTGTAGCGGCGGCTCAGACGCGCCATGGTCTCCAGATAGGGGGCTGCGGCGGGCGATATGAGCGCCATGAAATCATCGACCGTGCAGTGCTCGGCCGCAAGGGCACGACGCACGTCGGCATCGGTCTTGGAGTAGATCGCTTCGGTGGTCTGCTCCCACGATATATCCTTCAAATAGTCTGAAAACATATCTTTTGTTTTGTCAATCCTTTTTTGTCCTTTTCTTTGTTGCGGAGCCGTTCCAACTCCCGCAATGCATTGCGCCGTGCCGTAGCTACGCCCGTGGGCAGAGACTCCTCGTTGCCGTATTCGAGATGGAGCCTCAATTCCTCGGCCAGCGGCTTGTGAAGCACGCAGATGCGGCATGCAATCTTTATGCACAGGGCCCTGACGGCGATGCTTAACCGTGGCGAGTGCATGCCTTCGAGACAGAAATCGAATAGTTCGGTGTCTATATCGGCAGGCATTGGCATACGGTTGACGATGCTCAGCAGCAGACGTTGCATTCCGTGTCTCGGTTCGGCGACGGCACGCCGTGAAATCTCCTTCCGGTACCGTTCTAACAGCTCGGGACGGTGCCGTGAGACCTGCTCCAACGCCCACGCCGCGTGCCACGCTACGGTGTCATCTTCATCGCCGGCCAATGATGCAAGCTCCTCGAAGAGCGCCGGATCATTCTCCGCCTGCAGGGCTATGCTCCCGATGGCAGTGCGTTGCATGGAGGTGGCGGCGAGTGTATGGCTTAGCGAGGGCATGTCGGGGGTTATTTCTCTGCGGCATCTGATTTTCCCTGCTCGGGTGCGGAGTCGGCCTTATCGTCGCTTCCGTACTGGCGGCGTATGTCACGGCTCAGGCGCATGGCGCAGAAGTTGGGCCCGCACATGGTGCAGTACTCGCCGTCGGTGTGGCGTCCGGCGTGGAAATAGCTCATCGCACGCTCCGAATCGAGCGACAGGTCGAACTGATCCTTCCAGCGGAACTCGTAACGCGCCTTGCTCAGGGCGTTGTCGCGTACCTGCGCTCCGGGGTGTCCCTTGGCAAGGTCGGCGGCATGGGCCGCAATCTTGTATGTGATGACACCTACGCGTACATCCTCCTTGTCCGGAAGGGCGAGGTGCTCCTTGGGCGTGACGTAGCATAGCATCGCCGTGCCCAGCCAGCCGATCTGCGCCGCACCGATGGCCGAAGTGATGTGGTCATATCCGGGGGCTATGTCCGTAACGAGCGGCCCGAGTGTATAGAAGGGTGCGTTGTGGCACTTCTGCTTCTGCCGCTCCATGTTCTCGCGGATCTTGTGCATGGGGACGTGTCCCGGTCCCTCGATGAATGCCTGCACGTTCTTTGCCCACGCGCGGGTTACGAGTTCGCCCATGGTGTCCAGCTCGGCGAACTGCGCCGCATCGTTTGCGTCGTGTATCGATCCCGGGCGCAGACCGTCTCCCAGCGATACGGCCACGTCGTACTGTGCCAGAATATCGCATATATCGTCGAAGTGTTCATATAGGAAGCTCTCGCGGTCGTGTGCCAGACACCACTTGCTCATGATCGAGCCGCCGCGGCTGACAATGCCGCAGAGACGGCTGTCGGCCAGATGGATGTTCTGGCGTCGTATGCCGGCGTGTATGGTGAAGTAGTCGACACCCTGCTCGCACTGCTCGATGAGCGTGTCGCGGTAGAGCTCCCACGTGAGATCCTCGACGCGGCCCTCGACCTTCTCCAGAGCCTGATATATGGGCACCGTACCCACTGGTACGGGGCAGTTGCGGATGATCCATTCGCGCGTCTCGTGTATGTTGGCCCCCGTCGAGAGGTCCATGAGCGTGTCGCCGCCCCATTTGCAGCTCCAGAGAGCCTTCTCCACCTCCTCGTCTATGCCCGACGTGGTGGCCGAGTTGCCGATGTTGGTGTTGATCTTGACCAGAAAACTGCTGCCTATGATCATCGGCTCGGCCTCGGGGTGGTTGATGTTGGCGGGCAGCACGGCGCGACCCTCGGCTATCTCGCGGCGCACGAACTCGGGTGTGATGTAGGTCTCGATACCCAGCTGCTCGCAGTTCATGTTCTCGCGGATGGCCACATACTCCATCTCGGGGGTTATGATTCCGCGCTTGGCGTATGCCATCTGTGTGATGGCGGCGCCGCGCTTGGCCCGGTAGGGCAGGGCTATGTGCTCGAAGCGCAGATGGTCGAGCGTATGGTCGTCACGGCGCATGCGCCCGTATTCAGATGTGATCTCGGGCAGCTGCTCCACGTCGCCGCGGCCCACGATCCAGCTTTCGCGCAGGCGCGGCAGGCCCTTTGTCAGGTCGACCTCGACGGCGGGGTCACTGAAGGCGCCGCTCGTGTCATAGATGTAGACGTCGGGGTTGGGCGTATAGTGTTTCTCGCCGTGCTCGTCGAACGAGACGCTCGGCACCTGCTCCACGCTGCGCATCGCTACACGTATCTCGGGATACAGACGTCCCTGCATGTAGACCTTCTCCGAACGCGAATAGCGTATCTTCTGTATATGTTCCATGTATGTTCTTTTTACGTGTGGTTACTCTTCATCGAGGAATGCGGTGAGGGGCGAGCTGGCATCGGCCTCGAAGTTCTCGGCGACGGCTCCCAGACCTGCTTCGTAGGCCATGCGGCCGGCCTCGACAGCACGGGCGAAGGCTTCGGCCATCGCTACGGGGTCACCCGCAACGGCTATGGCCGTATTGACCAGACATGCCGAAGCACCTATCTCCATGGCTTCGGCGGCATGGCTGGGGGCTCCGATACCGGCATCGACAACGACGGGTACGCCCGCCTGCTCGATGATGATACCCAGAAAGTCGCGTGTGCGCAGACCCTTGTTCGAGCCTATGGGTGCGCCCAGAGGCATGACGGCGGCGGCGCCGGCCTCCTCCAGACGCTTGCAGAGCGTCGGGTCGGCCTGACAGTAGGGCAGTACGATGAAGCCCATCTTTACCAGCTGCTCCGTGGCCTTGAGTGTCTCGACCGAGTCGGGCAGCAGATAACGCGGATCAGGGTGTATCTCGAGCTTGAGCCATGGTGTGCCGAATGCCTCGCGCGACATCTGTGCGGCGAAGACGGCCTCCTCGGCGTTGCGTACGCCCGACGTATTGGGCAGAAGCGTGATGTTGTTGTTGACAATATGCTGAAGCATATCGTCGCTGCTGTCACCGAGTTCGATGCGTTTCATGGCCACGGTGACCATCTCGGTGCGCGAGGCCTTGATGGCCTGCTGCATAAGCTCGTATGAGCTGAACTTGCCGGTGCCGAGAAAGAGGCGCGAGCCGAACTCCCGACCGGCGATAACGAGTTTTTCCATAGTCTATCGTATTTTGATCGTATGCATTTTATTTGTAACCGAATCTCCGTATACCCATTATAGGGCAAGTATGCGTCGCATCTCCGAAGCGGGATCCTCGGCCCGAAGTACCGATCCCGAGAGGGCTATGCCGTTGACGCCCGTAGACATGATCTGCGGTATGTCGTCGAAGCCGATGCCGCCGATGGCTACGACAGGGAGCGTGATGCCCTCCTCGCGCATGCGGCGCATGATGTCACGGTAACCCTCGAGTCCGAGTATGGGACTGAGATTCTTCTTTGTGGTGGTGAAACGGTAGGGGCCGCATCCGATGTAGTCGGCACCTGCGGCCGCCAGCGCGGCAACGTCCTCGAAGGTGTTGGCCGTGCCGCCTATGATGTATGCCTCGCCCAGACGTTGGCGCGCCTGCGAAACGGGCATGTCGTTCTTGCCCAGATGTACGCCGTGGGCCTTGATGCGCTCGGTGATGTCGACATGGTCGTCGATGATAAGCGTTGCGCCGCAGGCGTTGCACATGTCGAGCATCTGCTCCGCTACGGGCAGGATCTGCTCCGGCGTGGCATCCTTCATGCGCAGCTGTATCCATCTGCAACCGCCCTCGAGCGCCATCCTGATACCGTCGAGATAGGTGGTATTGCCGTTGGTGTGGGATATGAACTGCAGACTGAAATTTGCCTTTGTTTCTCTGTTCATCATGTGGCTATCCTCCGCAGAACGCTTTTATTATCACTATGTTGTCACCCTCTTCCAC
>ERZ780207.1149-NODE-1149-length-24046-cov-8.109749_pt1 | contig 24046 bp, 23 predicted proteins | sample MGYA00510977_ERZ780207 | MGnify/ENA primary metagenome ERZ780207 (study PRJEB29588, sample SAMEA2151383) | human gut metagenome | biome: human gut; feature: human-associated habitat; material: faeces | place: Denmark | collected 2008/2010 ... | reverse complement strand
ATCTGGAAGCCCTGAAAGCGCTGCTGCCCCGGTATGAGGGGCGCGTCAAGTGCATCTACATTGAAATTAAGACGCAAAATTTGATACAAAGCACAGCGGCCTGACCAAAGGGGTGTCGCAGGGGTCAAAGGGGTGTCGGTTTTCAGGAACCGGCGCTGTTTTTTTGCGCAAAACGCAAAATATAGCTTGACAATTTTCGTGGCTACGATTATTATATGGATGAAGCGATTAAATGTGGCCACAAAAAGAGATGATGGATATGCGAGGTCGTCCTAAGATAGATGACGTAAGAGACAAATTGTACCGAGTGCGGGTCAACGACGAGGAGGAACAGATGTTAGGATACATCTGCTCCGCTATCGGAATAAAAAAATCCGACGTATTCAGACGAGCGCTGGCGCTATACTATCAGAACGTTCGTCTAAACGAATATACGCCGGATGGGCATGAGGAAGAGGGCTGGACAACAGACCACATTTCCTTAAAACGCATAGTGGATTGTCCGCACTGCGGGTCGCCCAACAGAATTGACCTGAGCGATGATTGTAGTGAAAGCTCCTATGAAAGGCAGATGGGCGAAGAAATCCTCTATGAATTTGACATTGAAGATTGCGAGTGCTCATCTTGTGGGAAGCTCTTCAGAGTGTCGGGCCATATAAGCGAATACCCTGTTGGAGCGTTCGATTCGGAAGAAATTAAAATATCACCACAATAACGGAGGTACAGATGGGAAAAAACAAGAAAAAAGAATACGTCCTGGACGCTGTCTTAGACGAGGAAACCTACATGGCCTATAAGAGTGGTCAGGCAATCGACAACAACGGTCTCCGCTCTCCCAAGGGGTCATATTGGCCTAAACAGCCCTCTTACAGGGAAAAGAATCATATCAAGGAACAATTAAAGCGGGCTGGCGCGGACATGGCTGTTGGTGCAACCGACTATGTTGTCTTTGGCATTGGGTTGCCCATGGTGAAGCGCCTCTTCCATGAAGAGGTTTACCCCTTCCTTTCGGGGAAAGTCCATTCCTGGCTGAATCCGTCAAAAACAAAAGCGACCATCAAGGCGACTGAACTACTCGAAGCCGAGGTGGAAAACACAAACGTCATCAACCTGAGCGACTACAGAAAACAGGCGTAAATAATCAACGAAACTCCCTGCTACCGGAGATAACCTCCAGCGGCAGGGAGTCGTTTTCGTTTCTGGGGTCAGGCTTTGACTTCCTGCCCGTTTTTGAAGGTGAAGCGGATGTCGTCGGCAGCGTAGACGGTGCCGTAGTCCACCAGCCCGTGCCAGCTCTCCAGCGTGAATTCGGTCAGCTTATCCGGCATGGCTGCAAAGGCTTTCAGGAAATCCTCAATGCTGGCCCGCTGGGTCTGCATCTGATGGATTTCCGCTGTGACCGCGTCCAGTCGGGCCTTGGCCTTCTCGAATCGCTCGGTCAGGCCGTCGTAGCGTTTCTGGTATTCGGTCTGGTCGAGGGCAACGTGTGCGTTTTCGTAGATGCACTGCCGAACCATATCGGAGACCACCTGCGTCTCCTGCTGGAGTTCTTCCTGCTCTCGCTCCAAGGCGGTGGTGTCAAAGAGCAGGGCCATCATTTCCCGGCCATCCGCGATGACTGTATCCTTGGTGGCCAGGAGCTTATTTGCCGCTGACAGGAAAGCCTGCTGGATGATGTCATCGGTCAGGTGAATACGCCGCCCTCCGACGGACACTTTGACCGCACAGGTCAGACAGCTTGACCGCTGAAATCATACACTCTCGCCGCCGGTCAGACACCCTCTGTATAATGGAATTGCATCGAAAGATGTAATCTAACAACAGGAGGAAAACACGATGACCAACTACAAAGAGATCATCAGACTTCATAGTCTGGGTCTCAACAAAACGCGCATCGCCGAGAGCTGTGGCTGCGCCCGGAGCACCGTCATCACGGCATTGCACAAGGCTGAAGAAAACGGCCTCTCGTGGAATGCGGTGAAGAACCTTAGCTCTGAGGAAGTGGCCCGTAAACTGTACCCTGCCACATCTATGGGGCAGCAGTACAGTATGCCGGACTACGAGTGGGTCCACAGCGTCACAATATCTCCGTCCCTAACATCCTCCGTCTGAATTTCTACACCATCCCACAGCAGATTGCACCCACTTGTGAACTTACGGGGCGGCGTCATGGTTAGGTAATTGTCAAAAGCCTCTCCGCTCACAGCTTTCGTCAAGGTAAGAGCGTCATCGTTGTACGATAATCTGATTTTCAGCCCCAATATCCCAGGGTTGTTTCGGACGGAGATCCGAACCGCAACATTTTTCGCGCCCGCTGTAGCCGAAACCGAACTGACATATAGTGTCGGCGTCACATTCGCTTTATACTGTGCGGCGATAATGCAATCGGAGTTGATCTTTGAGAACTCTCGATCCCATCCTACGAAGAAATAACCATCGCGCTTCGGAGCAGGTGGCGGCGCAGCACTGTCACCCGCGCTGACCTGTTGCTTTGATACCACAGCCCCATTCCAATCAACAAAGGTCACGGAAAATATTTTTGCAAAAGGATCGATTGCCGTCGCCACGCAGACCGGCTCACTCCCATCTTTCAAGAGGAACAGCTTATAGCCCCCGCTGCTGGCGGCGCAAGGGATCGAATGTGTCGATTCCCCTTTGCTTATCTGCACACTGCGCTTTTCGACCCCGCGCATCCTTCCGTTGCTATCATAGGAGGCTAGAAGGGCAGAGCATTCACCTACATTGCTTACAGACTGAATCGTAAAATACACTGCATCTTCTTTATAAGCAGCATTCGACACCTCTACAGCCATGTTCTCTGTCGAAGACACCGTAACATTCCCGTTATTGATTTGCAGCGGTATCGGCTTTAGAGCTCCATCAACAACGCTTTTGCCTTCGTTTGAGAAAGAAACTGCCAATTTTGTACCGCGTGGCACAGCTTCTTCCACCAGAAACTTAAGGGTGAGGATGGTTCCGTCCTTTATGTCTGATTCCTCCAGTTCCTGTCCATCCCACATGAAATTGCAGGGGGACACTAACTCGCCGGGCTTTGTCATGGTAAGCGCACTGAACGCCTCGCCGGATTCCGCGCTGATAAGTTTCAATCCCTCTGCAAAGGAAAGGGTAAGCTTCGCCCCGAGAATTCCTGGATTATTTTTAATTGAAATCTTCACCTCAGCCGTTTCTCCTGCGGCAGCTGAAGTATTCTCAACCTGAATCGTCGGCTGTTTTTCCTCTGCTGCGCAGACTCCAGAGGCAACGCAAATCCATGATAGTACTGCCACCAGCAGCAGTGTTATCACTTTCTTGTAGGATTCCGTCCCATCTGTTACCCTCACAACACCACTCCCACTCTTTTTATTTTTTAGCCATGAGCAAGTCTCGAAAGGCACAGCAACAATGATTTTCAGCCATGGCTGAAACCGAAAATCACCGAAAAGATAGAAAGCGATCATCCAATTTCAGCAAGATGAGGTTCTGAGCCCCCAACTGGAAGGGATCAGCCGTTGCCACCCTGTAGGAAATCATTCAGAATATCACATTTCTCACATTCCAAAGCGTCGCTTCGTTCTACGGCAGGTTCTTTGCCGACCTATAAGTCACGCGGTAAATATATGATCCGAGTTTACCGCGTACAAGATGGTAACTATATACTGGCAAGGCCACGCCAATGCGATTACCTTGTATGATGCAATCTTATTTAAAAATAGCACTTTCAGATGAAAATTGCAATATGATAGCATTCTTTTTTGTACAAGGTGCCGAAATCCGATAATTGGTAACAATACAAAGAAGCAAGGGAAGAACCATAAGCTCTTCCCTTGCTTCTTTTTTGCTCCGTGCCGTCCCGGTCAACCCCATAGGTCACATTGTGTACCTATGAACATAAACCCTTGCGGACACGGGACTTTTTCGGTTGGTGTGCTGAGCTTTGAGCGCAATGCTCCTTGTACCCCATTCTGCCAATTTATTCTACAAGTGCATTTTCACTTTCCAGATACTGGAGGATCGCTAAGCAGTATTTCAGGTACTCCATTTTCTTCCTTGCAGAAAGATTTGAAATTCCCTGGATCGTGTTTTCGGCCTGCTCTAAAGCCTGACCGATAACGAGCAGCGGCGAACCGATAATGGCAGCCAATGCAGTTGCAATAGTGTCAGTAGCATCCAGTTTAGGCGCCCCTAATGTATCCTTCAGGAACGTATAAGAAATGGTTCCAACACCCTGCGGCGCCGTTACGGGGTATTCTTTTGCCAGCGCGACCAGCTGGTCGATCTCCTTGTTTTTCAGCGCTCCGCTATAAACGACCGTCTTATTTCCAAGCGTTGCGAACCGGATCCCGATGTCATCGTGATCCCATTTTTTGTTCTTTGCCTTCAGCAGCGTATCTGCGTCGTGAGACTTGCCGAGGAAAATGATATGAGTTCCTTTCCATTCGTATTCTTCACGGTGCTTTTTGTACTCTTTTGGCGTTGTACGGCTGGGGGTGGGCAATGACGGGTCAATTTTATTTTTGTTCTCGTTGAGGACAGCCATAAAATATTCCGATTCCGTTTCTAAATCGCTATCGCTTACAATGAGAATGGGGCGCTGATAAAATGGACGTGCCGTCTTCTTCGCCTCCGCCAGCTGTTCCTGCCGTTGCTCCGCTTCAATGGTGTTAACGAAGTCATCGAACGATTCTTCCTTATTCCATGCAGGGGACCATTGGGACATATCAGTCCCTTCGGGCGGAACAGGAATGATGTACTTCTCATCTGTGATGCTTGGGAGCTGCTTGTATCCCAGGCGAGCTCTTTTGACAGCCTCTTCCTTGCCGGAAAACATTTCCTTGATATACAGACCGCTGAGTATTTGCGTATTGATCTCAATATTGTAGTCCTTGTTGACAAGCACATGGAACAGCCTGATGGCATTTTCGTAATCTCTGATCCGCAGATAGGAAAATGCGCATAATTCAAGGACATCAAAGGCATTTCCTGCGTGCTTTTCCGCAATGCCGATCAGGCGTTTTGCCTCTTCGGGACGCTCTTTATCGCTCAGACCTTGCAGCTCCAAATACTCAAGCGCCCACGCGGCAGTGATCACATCATGACGGAGCAAGTTGAATTGATTCAACTCATCGTATTGCTTGAAGCAATCGAGCGCCTTTTCACGATAATACTCCTTCAGTTCGGCATCATTTTCATTTAAATAAATGCTGTTTGCCGTGCTGCCGATCTGATACCAAAATGCAGGGTAGGCTTCATAATTGCTCTTCATGGCGTCTAAGTCGTTAAAGCGCTTCACGGGGTTTGCCTGCATCAAGGCCTTATCGTAATCGGATATCTGTGTCTCGGTCAGGCGGAATCTGTCCTCAAATTTGTGCGCGTCGGTCATCCGCCATGCCGTTTCAAACAACTGCTTTTGCAACGCGTGAAGATGCTCCATTCGATTTCGCTGGATCTGCCACTTCGTCCTTTCATTCTCCAGCTCATAGTCGGCTCGATTGCGGCGGTAATTCATGTATCCGATACCGACCTGCGTTGCAAGAGTGACGCCCATTGCGACCGGATTTGCCGTTGCGAAGATGGCTCCGACGTTGGGAACAGCGCTCCACACGGCATTCTTTAGTTTGTGCTGATATTCTCTCTCAACGATTTTTTTATCCCCTTCGCTGATTCGGAGGAATGTGATCTCGTCCATGATCTCTTTGATCACATCTAAAAGAGCCTCATCCTTGGGCATATTGTACAGATTCAGATTGTTCATTATGGTTTCATATTCTTGCTCCAGAACATTGACATCGTTATAGTCGATGATCTGGGAAATTGAAACCGTCCAGAGGTTCAAAGCATAGGCCGCGGTTATCTGATCTGTTGTTTGCTTTACTTTTTCGGTATTCATAATATCCTCCATCGATCGGTTATATTTTGACTGTCATCACGATTGGTAAGTGATCAGAAATATTTTTGCGGTAGTAAGCGCTGTCACCGTCGCAGTATTTATTGATCGCATCTATTGTCTCGTACCGTACACTTTGAAACTTTGACAACTCGGGACTGTAGGTAAAGTGATCGAAATTATTAGCAAGGGCGCCTCTGTCAGCGTATTCACCTTCTTTCATGCGCTCAACGTCTCGCAGGGTGGTCAGCTGATCCTGCAGCGTCAATATCTGAACACGCTTTTTCCCCTCAAAGTATGAATGCACCTCCGATATATAGCAGTTTTTGCTCTGCGTATTTACAAGCGGATTAAAGAGATTCAGGTTGTAATCTCCCATTGCGACCGTGTATGGCGTGCGGTTCTGCCCGTAAGTATTTTGGCATATTTCCGGATATATTTGCTGCGTTAACACAGCATACTCGGCCTGCCGCTTTTCTATGGAGGACAGCTTTGTATCCCCAAAGAAAATGTGAACATTCACTAACCGCAGCTCGAAAAAACCGCCGTGGATCGGCTGCAATCTGATGTAGTACGGAGCCCGGGCAAAAAAGGAACAATCCACACAGACGTCTTTTGATAGAGAATTGATGATTCGGGGCTCAAATCGTCGCGTTTCGCCCAGTTTAGAAAACTCAACTTTTTTGAAGCGGCTTTTTTTCCAAAGGAACGCATATCCCTCGCTGCGCGTCTTCTTCACGACCATATCTTCCATTTTGGTGATATCGCGGGATTCAGACGGCGCGGCAAAGCAATAGTCCCAATTGTACAATTCATACTTGACATTTTGCTCCAACAGCCTGCTTACGCCTCTTCCCTCGCTGAAGATCTCTTGCAGCGCTACGACGTCTAAGTTTTCCTCCACAATGATTTCCGCGATCTTTCCGAAATCCTTATTTGAACTTCCGCCAAAATTATTCATGTTGAACGATCCGATTCGGATCTCCATAGAAGCACCTCCTGAGAAAATCGCGCGTTTGAGAAAGGGTCTCACGCAGAGGCCTTGCAGAACCGCTCATTTTCCTTTTTTCTTCTTCTCATCCTCTGCGTTCTTCTCCCGTAACATTTTTGAAAGCCATGAGGCGGTCGTAACACTGCTCGTCACGAACGGGATGGCTGCCGGGGCAGCCACAAACAATCCGCTGGAGATAAGAGAACTTGTCAGCACCTTGATCGCCGCTGCTGCCGCAACGCCGCTGGCGGCAGCACCGGCAGCAACGGCGGCGGTATTCAACGCCTCGCTGCGCTGCACTTCGCTGACATCGGGATCAGGGTCGCAGACAAGATCGAGGATCTTTAGTAGGATCTCCTTTTCTTCCCCATCCCGCTCCTTGGCCTCCGATTCAAACACCGACCGGATCGCAATGTACTGAAGCTTTGTCATTTTCGGTTTGCCGCGCTCAAGATTGGAAACGGTCTGCTTTGTGACCCCGATCCGATCGCCAAACTGTTCCATCGTCCACCCATAGAGCTTGCGCAGCATAGAGAGATGGCTTTGCAAGGATGTAATTGAGTAATCATAGCTTGCCATAGCGTTTCCTCCTAATACCCACATAATATCAAAATAGCAATACCTTGTCAATATATTTGACAAGGTATTGCTTTGTAGCTGTCGTGTAACGAAAACCCACCTGCGTTTACCGCTGATAACGGGGCGTTCGGGGCGGGATATGGGGTCATTTTGCAATAAAATGGCGCAAGAAGTTAAACAAAACGTAGAAATTACCAAGAAAATTGCAAAAATGCGCAGAGGCCGCTATAATCAAGCGAGAAATGTGTCCGCGCGGACGATCAAGGGGATGATGGGCGCGAACCGTTGGAACAGGCAACGAACGCTCCCCGCGGCGGGGAAGGAGAGAAAGAAAACAGGAATAGGAGGAACAGTCATGGACAAAAACAGGCAGAGCGGCTTTACGCTGGTCGAGCTTGTCGTGGTCATTGCGATCATGGGCATTTTGGCCGGCGTCGGCTCGGCGGCGTACTCGGGCTATGTGAAAAAGGCGAACGAGGCGGCGGACTTACAGCTTCTCGGCGCGGTGAACACGGCGTTTGCATCCGCGTCCTACGACGCGGGACAGTATGACGGGAGACCATCCGGCGGCGCGGCGTCTCTGGACGCGGACGGCAAGGTGAAGAAGGTCATCTCTACGGTCGACCGCGACGGTGAATTCTTTCAGAAGTATTTTTCCGGCAATCGGAACAGCCGGTTCAAGGTATATACCAACCTCGCGTACGACAGGACGACGGGCACCTTCCACGGCGCGGTGCTCACCGCGGCGACCGACAAGGACGGCAATACGGTCCTGCACTATAGCATCAACGGGCAGGACTATGAATTTACGGCTACGCAGGAGCAGCTCAAAGCATTTCGCGCCTCGACCTTCGGCGGCAAGAGCATGACCATGAACGCCCTCACCGGCAATGTGGGCGGAATGATCAATGCGCTGAATTCTGCCCTTGGTGGGGGCACTTTCCTTGCGAATGTTCTTCAAACTGCCGGTATGAATCTCGAAACCTTGGGGATAAAACCGGATGAAAAGGAGACCTACAGCGAGCTTGATAAGCAGCGTCTGGCAAACGCGGCGCTGCTGCTGACTGCGAGCAAAACAGACGAAAATACCGCAGAAAAAATACTTAAGATGCTTATTCCGGATGATGAGGGGGAAGCGAAACCACTGAACGAACGAGCAAGCGAACTTCTTAGCCTTAATATGGGCGAAACAATGAGCAATGTGGGAGCGATCTACGGCATCATGACCGCCTTTGCTTATTCCGAGCAAGCGAAGGGCTGGACAACGACCCTGACGGACGCGGACGGCAAAGAGTCTACATACGATGCAAAACAGTACTACGACTATGTCAATCAGCAGATCGCCGCTGCCGCCAATAGCGGAAAAGATGGCGGAGAAAAACTAAGTGATATCCTTGCCGCGCTTGGGCAGTTTGGGTCGTTTGTTCAGGACGAGGACGGTAACCTGACAGACCAGTTTTTGGATTACGTCGACGACCCAACTGAGCCGGAAAACGCGCAGATCAACAAGGATCTGGACGGCTATATCAACGCGATGCAGGCGCTCAGTCAGAATCAGGACGGTCTGGTCGCCGCCGGCATCCTCGAAGACGGCGCGGACGGCGGAAACATTTCCCCGATCTTAGACCAGCTGTTCACCCAATAGAAATAAACCGTCCCCCCACACTGGACAGGCGCATGGTAAAAATGCCCCCGTAAGCGATTCAAATGAATCGCTTACGGGGGCATTTTTTGCGCTGATGCGGGAAGAGCGCCGCGCGGAACGCTTAGCCCTCCTCTATGTAGCCGTTTGGATTTTGCACCTGCCAGTTCCAGGAGTCTCTGGCACAATCCTTATAGTCATATTCCGCCGTCCAGCCAAGGATGTTCTTTGCCTTTTCGACGGCGGCAAAGCTCAGGGGCACGTCGCCCGCGCGCGGGCCGACGATGCGGTAAGGCACCTTCCTGCCCGATGCCTCTTCAAACGCGGACACCAGCTGCAGCACGGTCGTTCCCTTGCCCGTCCCCAGATTGAAAACGTCATATTTGCTGTCCGTTTTTTCAAGATAGTTCAGCGCCGCAATGTGCCCCTTTGCCAGATCGACAACGTGGATGTAGTCGCGGACCCCCGTTCCGTCCGCGGTATCGTATTGATCGCCGTAAACGCTCAGATACGGGAACTGCCCGAGCAGGGTGCGGGTGATGTAGGGGGCAAGGTTGTTGGGGGCCTTCTGACCGCAGTCCTCGCCGATGAGCCCGGAGGGATGTGCGCCGACGGGGTTGAAGTAGCGCAGAGAGGCAAAGCGGAAGTTGTCGCGCTGCCGCGCGAAATCATGCAGGAGCAGCTCGTTGAGATACTTGCTGAACCCATACGGGCAGCAGACCTTGCCGACAACATCGCTCTCGCGGTTTGGCATGGTCTCGGGCGTGCCGTACACCGTTGCCGAGGAGGAGAACACCAGCTTGTACACCTGATACTTTTCCATTGCGTTGAGAAGATGGAAGGTAGACGTCAGGTTGGTGTCGAGATATCTTCCGGGGTCTTCAACGGACTCCGCGACGGATTTTAAGCCCGCAAAGTGGATCACGGCATCCAGACGGTTCTCCGCAAAGACCTTTTCAAGCGCGGCGCTGTCCAACAGGTCGATCTCGTAAAAAGCAGGCCGTTTGTTCGTTATCTTCTGGATGCGGTCGATCACTTCAATCTTAGAATTGCACAGATTGTCGGCAATGACAACGTCATAGCCGGCATTCAGAAGCTCCACCACCGTGTGGCTCCCAATAAAACCCGTACCGCCCGTCACCAATATCGTCATGGCTCATGTTCCTCTCTTTCCCGTTTGTTTCTTGCCGATTTCGCGTTTTTTGCTCAAAGCAATCCCTTCTGCTCTAACTTTGACATATACCAGGACTTTTTCAGACTCTTTTCGTTGGCATAGGTATAGACAACAGTGTCTACAAGCCCAAGATCACCGTCGTTTTCCCTGAGCAGTTTCTCCATGGCGCGGACGATCTCATCCATCTTCCCGTCGCACTCTTTTTCGAGAGCGGATGCTCTGGAAAGATAGCCCCTCGCCATTTTCAGGAGTTGTGTCTTTGTCCGTTTTTCCGCCGGCAGAGCCAGATACTCCGCCTTTGCGTCGGCATACATCGTGTCCAGCGCCAGCGTGTACTCCTCACGCAGGACGTAGACCTTGGCGATGAGCGCCGACAGCTCTTTTTGATAGGCGCTTTCCGCGCTTTGTTCGCTCTTCTCGCTCACAGCCGGCGTGTCGGTCTTCGCGACCGGCGCGTCCGTCTTGCCGTCACTTTCCGGACGGCTCGTGCTGGCGGGTTCCTCGCGCGGCTCCCCTTCCCCGCCGTTCGTCAGGCGCTCCATAAGCTCCTCCTGGGTCATGGAGCCTTCCCGGAAAGCCTGACGATCTTCTTCCGAGATCTCCCCTACCGTGACCTCGCCTGCCGCTTTCACTGCCTCTTGGATCATCTGCTGGTTCTCCTCCAGCTTTTCCTCCAGCTCGGCCGATGTATGCTGCGTCGCGGCATGGATCGCTTTTAAGTTATCGCGCTGCCACCAGAAAAGCCCCGCCAGCGATACCGCCAGCAGTACAAGAATGGTGCAGAGAATGGTTTTACGCCGTTTCAAGCCGTTTCCTCCACTTTTTTGAGGTTCATTTTCCTCATCCACCAGTTCCAACGCCTGTTATGAGACTTCTGCCGTTGCTCGACCGTTGATCTCCTCCGGGGAAGTATATGTCGGGACCATCTCCCGTAGCATGGTGATCAGATCCTGAGGCGGTATGTCGCGGGTGACGGCTTCATCCAGCCGCAGCAGGTCGTCCATGATGACGTCCTTTGAAATATCCTGCTGCTGTTCGATGAAGATCTTCTCATTGCTTGTTTTGGAGAGCGTTTCGCTGCGCATCAGCAGCTCCTCATAGAGCTTTTCGCCGGGGCGCAGGCCAATCTCCTGAATGGTGATATCCTTATCCAGCTCCAGTCCGGACAGGCGGATGAGGTTTTCCGCCAGTTCCAGGATCTTCACCGGCTCGCCCATATCCAGAACGAAGATCTCGCTCTGCTTTGCCATGGCGCCCGCCTCGAGCACCAGCTGGGCAGCCTCAGGAATGGTCATAAAGTAGCGGATGATGCGCCTATCCGTGATGGTGACGGGGCCGCCCTCCTGGATCTGCTTTTTGAAAAGGGGCACAACAGAGCCATTGGAACCAAGCACATTGCCAAACCGCACTGCACAGAATTCTGTGGGGCTGTCCGTCCTGCTTTGCAGGATCATCTCGCAGAATCGTTTGGTCGCGCCCATGAAGTTGGTGGGATTCACGGCCTTATCCGTGGAGATCATGACAAACTTTTTGACGCCGAACTTCTCCGCCGCCCGCACCACATGATATGTGCCGAAAATGTTATTCTTGATGGCCTCCTCGGGGCATTCCTCCATCAGCGGGACATGCTTGTGGGCCGCCGCATGGAGCACGATGTCGGGGCGATACATCCGAAACAGGCTGTAAACTTTTTCCTTATCTCGCACGGAGGCGATCTCCACCCGCAGGTTCAGCCGATCGCCCCATACACGCCGCAGCTCCTGCTGGATATCATAAGCGTTGTTCTCGTAAATATCCAGAATGATGAGCTGCTTGGGCTGATATTTGGCGATCTGACGGCAAAGCTCGCTGCCGATGGAACCGCCGCCGCCGGTCACCAGCACGGTCTGCCCTTGCAGGAAATTCAGCAGGGCCGTCGTATCCAGCTTCACCGGCTCTCTGCCGAGCAGATCTTCCACCTGCACATCCTTCACCGCCGCCATGCTCACCTCGCCGTTTACCAGCTGGTAAATTCCCGGCAGGCTCCGTACACGGCAGCTCGTTTTCTGGCAGATGTTCAGGATCTCTTTCTTATCCTTGGCAGACGCCGCGGGGATGGCAAGGACGATCTGCGTGATCCGCTCCTTTTTGACCATCTCGGGGATCTTCTCCCGCCCGCCGACGATGGGCACGTTCCCGATGTACTTGCCCTGCTTGCTCTTGTCGTCGTCGATGATGCAGCAGACATGGCTTTTTAGCTGCGGCGTGACGGAGATCTCCCGCAGGAGCATCCGCCCCGCCTCGCCTGCGCCGATGAGCATGACGCGCTCGCCCTCCTCCTGCCTTGCCTGACGGGCGGAGCTTGCGAACATCCGCAGAAAGCGGAAGGTGCAGCGCCCGCCCACCAGCAGGAACAGCTGGAACAAAAGCTCCATGAAGAGCACGCTCCTCGGCTGGTGATAGCCGAAAAGCGCCGCCGGCACATGGAACGCGCAATAGGCGAGGACGACGGATATCACCATCTCGGCGACATCATGGGCGCTGACGTAGCGCCAGAGATAGCGGTACATCCGGCGCGGCCAGAAGACCGCCGCCGTGACCAGGAACTGAACGGGCAGAGCACGAAACCACGGCTCAAGATATCCGGAAGGCACCTGCTCAAAGTCGAAGTCGAAGCGCACCAGCAGCGCAAGACCGCCCGCCACAATGATGAAAATGGCGTCCATCAGGAGGAAGAGCACCGTCTGGACGGGTACGCTTTTTTGAATCGTTTTCATACTATGCCCCCATGGATATGCGGTAAAAGGCAGTCCCTCCACTGCCTTTTACCGTACTCTTTTGAATTCTCCGCTCAGCGGAGGGCGACGCCGTCAGACGCCTCGCAGATGTTCTTCCACGCCCAATGGGTCTGGGGGACATCCGGGTACTGGCGGGCATTCTCGTAAGACTGACCTGCCATGCAGCGGCCCAGCAGACGGTTCAGCAGAACGGCTGCCTGCGCGCGGGTGATGTGCTGATTGGGGGCAAACTGCCCGTTGCCGACGCCGTTGACCCAGCCGAAGGACGCCGCCGTAGAAATGGCGTCAAACGCCCAGTGGCTGGCGGGCACGTCGGTAAAGGTCTCTCCGCTCGCGGAGACCTGGGTGAAGCGGGCGCAGATGGTGACAAACTCGGCGCGGGTGATGGGCTGATTCGGGGCAAACTTGCCGTTGCCGACGCCCTCCACGATGCCAAGAGAGGCAAGGGCATTCACCGCCTCGGCGCACCAGAGCGTGTCGGGGACGTCCGTAAAGGTGGATTTGGAGGAAACCTTCTGCTCCTTCAGCAGGCGGTAGAAGATCTGCGCCACCTGTCCGCGGGTAACGGAGCTTGCGGGATAGAACCTGCCGTCCGCCATGCCCTGCATATAGGAGATATTCTGATCGGTGTTCAGCTGCTTGGAGATGCCGGTCATATCGGGGTCGGCGACCATCACGGCGCGAACGGACACGCTGCTTTCGGGCATGGTGAAGGCGTAGACGCCGTCAGACTGCTTGCTCACGGGAATGTCGTTGCCGCTCACATCCTTGACCGCCAGATCGGAGAGGACATAGCCGTTCGCCGCGGCGCTGTCCCGGATGACAGCGGTCTCACCCTTGGACAGGGTATTCTTGTCCGCGCGCAGCGTGTTGTTCGGCACAGGCTCCACAACGATCTTGTGGCCATCGGGAGCGACGGGCGTATTGCCGCTGCTGCCGGAGCCGGTGGTGTAGCCCTTGAGCGTCACGGTCACGGTATAGAGGCGGCCGTTGTCCCGGTAGGTCACGCGGTTGACGCGGTCGACCGTGAGGTTTGCGAAGGTGGAGGAAAGGCTCTTGAGCGTATCCTTGAAGGAGCTGTCCACGCTGTCATAATACTTCTCCACGTAGAGGTTCCACGCGCTCTCGCCTTCCCGGAACGCCTGGGCGCCCGTGTCCACGATATTTCGCAGACCGGTCCCAGCGAAAACGGTTTCCATTTCGTGGTATGCGCTGTCGACAACGGACGCCAGTTCCGCTGCAAGGGGCGTGTCCATCGTGCCGTAGCGGCTGGAGGAGGCGCTGAGCGTCCGCTCCACGCCGTCGGCATCGGGACCGGTGATGGTCACATCGACATAATAGGTCGTGGCTGCCAGCGCGGTCTGCGGCAGCAGCGTGCACAGCACCAGCATCAGTGCCAGCGTTCTCGCAATGTTCCGTTTCATGTTCATCTTCATCCTCCATGGCAGTTAGTTTATATGGTTACGTTTCCGTATTTCAGGCAATTCCTTCAAGATGCAGCGTCTCGCTGTGCAGTTTTCCCGGCAGGGCGCTGTGATGGGTGGCGAATACCGCCGCCGGATACGCGCCCGTCAGCTCTGTCAGCAGCCGTGCCTCCGTATCCTCGTCCAGCGCCGAGGTGATCTCGTCGAGCAGCAAAAAGCGCGGGGCGGAAAGCATCGCGCGGGCGATGGCAAGGCGCTGGCGCTGTCCCGCCGAAAGACCGCCCCCCTCTTCGCTCAGGACGGTTTCAAGGCGGTCGGGCAGGTCGCGGACAAAGCCGCATTGCGCCCGATCCAACACCTCCCAAAGGGCGGCGTCATCCGCCTCGGGCTTTGCCAGCAGCAGATTTTCGCGAATACTGCCGGAAAAGAGCCAGGGCGTCTGTGGGACGTAGCCGAACAGTCCCCGCACGGCAGCGGAGCAAGGGAGCTCCCCCCGCTCGGTTTCAAGGTATACCCGGCCCTGCTGCGGGTGGTACAGCCCCAGAATAAGGCGAAATAGCGTGCTTTTTCCGCTCCCGGATATTCCTGTGAGGCAGGTCCAGCGATCGAGCGGCAGCCGCGCGGAAAAGTTCCGCAGGACAGGCTGATCTTCACCCTCATAGGAAAAGGTGACATTTTCAAATACGATGGCGCGAAAGACGTCGTCCTCCTCCGCCGCTTGGCTCGGCGCCTCCCCGGGCAGGGAATACAGCTCATCCAGCCGCGCCTCCGCCGCGCGGACGGCTGCCAGCCGGGACTGAACGCCCGACAAGCCCGTGAGCGGGCTTTGGAACATCGCGAGGAGCTGTAAGAGCGCCGCAAGGTCGCCGAAGGAGAGCCTTCCTTCCCGAATGGCGATGCCGCCCCAGACAAGAAGAACGGCGTATCCAAGCTGCAATACGGCGGAAAACCCGGTTCCGACCCCCGTTGAGAAGACGCGCAGGCGCTTGCGCTCGCGCAGCAACTCCTTCTGCCGTCCTTCAAAGCGGCGGACAGCCTCCTCCCCCGCCGTCATGCTGCGCAGAAGCTCCGTATGCTCCAGGATCTCCTGCGTGCAGCCCGTCAGACCTTCCTCCGCCTGACGCACGCGCAGATGCCGCCGCGTCAGATACTTTCGCAGCAGCCGCCCGCCGGCGATCGCCAGCGCGCCCGCGCCTACGACCGCAAGGGCAAGGGGGATATTGACGAAAAACAGCGCGGATGCGGCGCAAAGCAGTCGGATGAGCTGCCCCGCCACCTGGGGGCGGCCGACGACCCGCCATTCGCAGACGGTGTAAGCGTCCTGCGTCAGGCGGCTGAAGACCTGCCCGCTGTGGTAGCGGCTGTATGCCTCCGCATCCTTGCTCAAAAGCGTATCAAGCGTGTCGCGCCGCAGCGATACCGCCGCGCGGTCGACCGTCCTGCCGGAAAGCAGGTCAAGCCCGCCGTCGAGCAGCGGGAGAGCCAGCGCCAGAAACAACAGCACCCAGCCCCACGGACTGCCGCCCTCATCCAGTACCCGCCGGCTCACCAGGGCAAGCGCCGCGATGCCGAACGCCTGCGCGGCGATGCCTGCATACAGCAGCGTGAGCGGCGCTTTGTACGCGCCCGCCGCCTTTTTCTTCGACTGACTCATCTCATCTTCTCCCGCGTATCAGTCCTCTCCGTGCCCGCTGAAGGAATCGCAGCAGCCTCAGCAAGGGGCGACGGGCGGGAAAGGTATGGACCCAGAAGCGTTTATAAAGCCGGTAGGGTCGGGACAGGGCGGTTTCCCGCCAGCGTCCCTTGCGGCGAAAGGCGGTGACGTACGCAATGATCTGCGCCTCATCGACCTGCTCCCCTTCCCACTGAGCGTCGCCGCAGCAAATGCAGGTCTCTGGCGCACACAGGCGGATGACCCGGTGCAGGATATAACTGCCGTCCGCCTTCTGATAGAGGGCGATATCGCCTGCTTGCACGCGGCGATCGAGCCGCGCAAGGCGCACCATGTCCCGCCCGCCGGCAAGAAGCGGCCACATACTGTTTCCTGTTACCGGAAGGAGCGCTTCTCCGTGCGCGAGCTGCTCATCGAGCAGTTCGCGCAGCTGCGCCATGGGGATCTGCCGGACCTGCATCTTACAGACCGTCCACCGCACCGACGGGTCTCAGCTTGTCAAGAAAGGCGGCTGCGTCTGCCTCCGCCTGCTCCCGTTCGACCGAATACACGGCGCATAAGGCGTCTCCAAGGCTCTGGAGCGTCTGTTCCTGTTCCAAAAGGTCCCATAAAAATGCGCCGGTCTCGTTTACGGAGATCATTCCCGGAAACGCTTCGGCAGCCGCCCCCAGGGGAACGATGACCGACATATCTGCGACCCGGCGCAGGATGAAATTCTCATTTCTTCGCATATTTCCTCTCCTGTTCTGCGCGCGCTGCGGTGAAGATCACGTCGCTGCGGCAAAGGAGCGCTTTGAGCGCATCCTCCGTCAGGCGTTTTTTGGCAGCGTCCGCGGCAGGGCCGAGATCGGGCGCGCGCTGCTGCGTGCCGTGACAGTCGGACGCAAGGAAAAATGCTTGCCCCTCCCCCAGCAGCCGAAGGAGTTTCCACCGCGCCATGGGATGCAGCAGGCATCCGGCGCTGAGCTGGATGGGGACGTTCAGGCGATACAGCTCCTGTATGTGCTCTTTCTTCTGCTGCCCCAGATACCGCTCCAGATGCGCCAGCACCGGCGTAACGCCGCTCTGTGCCGCCAGAGAGTAAAGCTGGTCGATCATGCTGCCGCTCCAAGGGGTGAAGGGCAGTTCCAGCAGCAAATAACGGCTCCCCCCGAGACACAGCGCCTCAAGCTCGTCCCAATGGTTCATATTTGGCATCCATGCCACCTCTGCACCCAACACAAGGTCAGGAAAAGGTTCGGCGGTTTTCTCCATCGCTGCGGAAAGATGCTCCCAAGCGGCTTGACGTCGCGCGAGAAACTGCTCTATGCTCTCCCTGTCCCGATAAAAATGGGGGGTGAGCGCTACACCCGTAACGCCCTGCGCTGCCTCCATGCGGAGCATTGCAAGACTGGCTGCCGTGTCCGGCGCGCCGTCGTCCATGCGGGGCAGAATATGGGTGTGAAGATCGGTCATGGGATGCTCCGTTCCCCGCTGTCCGGCTTCTCCTGTCCGTATCCGTAACCGTAGCCGTGCCCATAGCCGCGTCCGTAGCCGTAGCGGTGGCGTCGATAGCCGTATTTCCGATATCCGTAGTATCCGTTCTCCCTCGTCACCTCGTTGAGAACAAAGCCGAGGATCTTGGCATGGGAGCGCTCTAACTGCTCCACCGCGCGCAGGACGCTCCCGCGCTCGGAAAGACCCGCGCGCACCACGAACAGCACGCCGCTGCTCTCAGGCACCAGAACGCAGGCATCCGTCACCAGATTGACGGGAGACGTATCGAGAATGATGTAATCGTAGTTTTTCTGCAAGCTGTCAAGCAGCGCTTTCATGCGGGAGGAACCGAGCAGTTCCGACGGGTTGGGCGGCACGTCGCCGGCAAAAATGACGTCAAGATCCTCAATGCCGGAATCATGGATGGCCTTTCCAAGCAGCTCCGGCTGGATAAGCAGGTTGCTCAGTCCTACCTTTTCCTTCGCGGACAGGAGCCGCGCCAGCTTGGGACGGCGCAGGTCACAGTCGATCAGAAGGACGCGCTGCTTCATCTCCGCATAGGAGATGGCAAGGTTGAGTGCGGTGATGCTCTTTCCTTCGGATTGCATGGCGGAGGTCACGATCAGGACCTTGCACGCCGTCTCGTCCGCCAGGGAAAAGGTCACGTTGGTCCGCAGGGTCTTATAGGACTCGCGGATGAAAAAATCGCTCTTTTCCGAGAGGATGTTTTTCCGCTCCACTTCCATGATCGCGGCAGTATCCGGCGCGTCGTGCCGCCGGGATCTCCACAGAAGAGAAAAATGCTTCTTTTTCATGTCGCCTTACCTCTCTCCGCCGTGCTCGTCGGCTTTTTGTGCGCTGAGACCCGCCTTTTTCCGCTCATTCTCCGCGAAAGAGGGGATCTGCCCCAGCATGGGCAGGTCGAAAAGCTGCGTCAGGTCTTCCTCGTTCTTGATGCGAACGTCCATCAGATACAGCAGCGTCACATAGACGACCGCGAGAAGCAGACCTGCCGCGCAGCCCAAAAGGGTATTTTTCCGATAGCTTGGGGTATAGCGGCTCGTGGGCACCTTGGCATGGTCGATGATCTTGGTGGAGCTGCCTTCGACGAATTCCTCGATCTCGCCGGGGGCGACGGTCGCCACCGCGTTGGCGATCTTCGCCGCCATTTCCGGATCCGGATGGGAGATGTATACGGAGAACAGCTCGGTCTCATCCACCTGCGCCGTCGTCATCATGTCGCGGATCTCCGCTGCCGAGCAATCGAGCCTCGCGCTCTTGACGACCTTTTCCAGCACGGTATCGCTGCGGATGATATTGACATAGGTGTTGACGAGCTGCTGGGAGGTCGCAAGGTTGGCTGCGCTGATATAATCTACCTGCTGATTCGCCTTCACGTTGTTGACGTAAATGGTGACGTTGGCGCGATACAGCGGCGTAATGAAATTGGCGGTGTAGATCAGGGAGATCGCCGCGGCGGCAAGCGCGCACAGCAGGATCAGCCGCCACCGCCTGAGGTAAAGCAGCAGCAGCTTCCAGAGGTCGATCTCCAGAATGTCGCTGGATCGGTTGATGTTGGATTCGTTCATGGTTGTATTTCCCTTTCTGTCTGCGTTTGGACAGATCTTGAGCGGGGCGCTTTCGCCCCTTTTGGCGAGAGACCGCCTGAATAGTCTAAAGGCGGCACAAAAAGCCGCATATCAGTCGGTACTCTTTGTGCCGCTTCCGTCCACTGGCAGCGGGCAGCACGGCGTTTGCGTACTGCCTCCTGTCAATCGATGGGTTTGGCTTGATCCGGGAACAGTTTCTCCCGGACAAAATAGGCGGCGCTGTCGTCATTCCGGCAAATCAGCCGGAACACGTTCGTCTCCCGCAGGAGACGGTCTGCCGCAGCAAGCAGCCGATCCATATCCTCCCGATGCAGACGGAAGGGGGTCTGACTCAGCAGCAGAGGTAAAGCCTCCGCCGGAGTGAGCGGCTGTAAAGCGTTTTCCTCCCCCTGAAAGAGGAAGCAGATCGCGCGCAGGGGCGCGCTGCGGTTCTGATGCAGCGCCTCCTTGCCGCACCATGGCGTGCCATAGACCTGCCACACACCGCTTTCGCGGCGCAGGGCGGGCTTGTCGTCATTCAGAATGGACGCACCGAACAGGCGCACCCATTTTTCCGTGTGGGTGGATTTCCCCGTGCCCGGCGGCGCGGAAAAGCACACGGCCTGTCCGCCGTATTCCACCGCCGAGGCGTGGAGCATCATCCCCTCGTGGGACAGAAGCCCCACGGCAAAGCAGTCGCCTGTGGCGATGTACTCCGCAAGGTCCTCCGTTTCCAGCTCGGGACAGAGCGACAGCGCCTCCGCGCCGCCCACGCGGATGGTGATATCCGCCGCGCCGCCCCGGGCGGAGGTCCGATAGACCTCCGCCTGGGCGGCCGTGCGTCCCTTGGGGGACATTTCAACGATCAGATCAGCGATTCGGTAACGCATCACTTTTTGGAGATCTTTCCGTTCTCACCCCAGTAGGTGCGCTTGCTCGTGACGCTGGCGTTTTTAACGACGCCCTTGTAGCCCCAATTCTTCAAGGCAACCTCGTCCTCAGTCGATATGCTCGTAGCGGCCAACGCCTCCATCGGCGCAAGCAGGATCAGTTCGGCAGCCGGAGCGATATAAGGTTTTTTTATCGTTTTTGTCATGCTGATTCACTCCGTTTACTTAGTGATGCCGAGATATTCCAGGAATTTGTCGAGAATCGCCTGCTGCGTCTCATCGAGTCCCTCGGCGTTCTTCCAAGCGTCCTCGAAGCTCAGATTTCGCGGATCACTCTGCTGCTTTCCACCGTTGTCGAACGTTGCCTGCGCGGTTGCGGAGAACGGCTTCTGATAGGTAGCGGCGTCGTTCTTGTCGAAGGAACGCATCAGGTATGCCTCGAAGAGAAAGGCGCCCTCAGCATCTTGAACGACTTCGCTCGTGCTCGCCTCTCCCCCAGTGGGCATTAAGGGAATCTTCTTACCGGTTATTGTACAGCCGTATTTCTCTTCCGCGCCATCGATATCCGTCAGGGTAAAGCCCAGCTTCGTCAGGTGATTCTTTGCCGCTTCGTCGCCTTGGAATTTGCCGATGAAGAACAGCGCACACTCCGGGGCCTTCAGCTCAAAGCGGTAGCCGCTGACGGAGATGTTGAAGCGGTGGAAAGAATAGCTGTTCTCGCTCTTGATCGCCACATAGCGGAGGGAGTCGTACCCGTCGACCGTTTTCGCACTCGTCTTATGCACGGGGGCAACCGTGCCCGTCACCGTGCCGACGATCTTGCCTGCTTTCGTACCGTCATAGTTGTCCGTGGTGCTGTCCATGCCGTAAAGGGTCTTGCCTTCCGCCACCGTTAAGGTACCATCAAACGTCACGGTCTTTCCGTTCAGGTCGAGGGTCACATCCTTAGACACCGTGAAGCCGGGCTCCGTGCTGTTTTTGAGCATCTGGATATAGCCCGTGCCGGTATAGGCTTGCACGGCATCAGCAAGGCTTCTGTAGATCGTTTCGTTGCCGCCGCCGACGATCTTCGCGATCTCCGGCTTGTCTGTCGTCCAGACATAGAAATTGCCGGGACGGTAGACGCCGTAGTAAGTAGCTTTTTGGTCAAACGGCTTGTAATTCTTAGGAGCATCTGCGCTCGCGTCCACATTGAGTCCTGCGATGGGGGTAATTTTGATCGGCGCCCAGGCGGGGTCATTGGTGTTTTGCGACGTCATCGCCTCATACACCTGCGTTTGATTCGTCTGGGCGGCGGTCATATTGATGGAACCCGTGCCGGTCAGAACATTGTAGCCGTTGTTGTATACCTTAAAGTAGGCCGCGTTGATATCTTTGCGGCTCATCTCAACGCCATCTACAGGCTCCGTTCCGGTGAAGCCCTGGTTGGACTGGCTGACCAGCTCATCCGACACATACAGACCGCCGTTCACGATCATCTCGCCGTCCACGTTCAGCCGTGCGCTTCCGACCGTCTCAAGCGTGGGATGCTTGTATCCGCCGCCCGGAAGGTTCGTGGCGTTGACGGGATAAACCTTCGTCGAATAGCCCTTCTGATATTCCCCTTTGCCGATCTCACGGGTATCGTAGTCGTTCAGGCGGTAGAAAAGCAGCTTCGCACCGCTTACGACGGTGCACGTTCCGCCCTTCTCCACGCTCAGGGACGCGCCGGGCAGGAATTTGAAATCACTGTTCACGGTCATTTCGCCCGCCGTGCGGAGGTCGAATCCCGCGTTCAGCGGCATCCAGTAGTCCAGGCTCTTGATGGTTATGGTCTGGCTTCCGACGCCCTGGACGCCGAACTTGACGTCCAGCTGGAAGCTGCCGGTACTCATCTTGCCGCCCTCGTTCAAGCGGTAGACGGTCTTGTCCGCGGCAAGGTCAAAGGACTTGGTCATGCTGCCCTGCGTCAGGTTAAAGAGCGCGCCGGAGGAGCCGAAGATAAGAACGGCTCCCGCAGAATGGTTGTTGCCCTCCAGCATGACGCTGTACTGGGCGTACAGCTTTGCGCCGCTCGCATAGGTGACGGGGCTTTCAATGGTCTTGATGGAGAAGTTGCTGAACGGGAAAACCCGCTTGCTCGACTTTTGATCCTCAATTTCCTTCATGACCAGCGCCGCGCGTCTATCGGAGATCTCCATCAGCTCGCGGACGGTGGAACTGTTTTCTGCGGTGATGGAGCCGCCGCGGATCTGACCGTAGCCGCAGAGCTCGCCGCCGCTATTGACTGTGACGGTCGCTTTGTCAGACAAACTCAGATAGCCGATACTCCCCGCTGCGCGGCCGCTGGCGGTGCTGGACTGCATGCCATTGACCACGAGCTTGCCGTTTACCGTCAGGTTTCCGTTGAGGGTCACCTTGCAGTAGCTGGAAATACCTGTCGAGGACGTGACCTGCTCCGGCTGACTGGCGTCGGGACCCGGGTCGGCAAGCCGGTCCGGGATCACCAGCGTTTTACCCGTGGGGATCGTCAGGCTGCCGTTGATGGTGTCCCCCGCCAGAAGGAATACGGTAGATTGCTCGTTAAAAGCGGTGTTCAAATCCGTATAGAACTTGGGAGTTCCACTGCTTGTGATCGGACCACGCGCCACATACTGACCGTTGGACTCTACCATCTTGCCGCTCAGACTTTTGTATTGGTAGTCGGCGCTGCCATAGCCGTTGGCGCCCGCAAGGGCCTCGAAGACCCCAAAGCCCTTGAAAAGGCCGAACAGACTTACGTTAATGTGAACATACACAGCGAAGCGGGCAAAGAGAAACTCGCCACCCTGAAAGGGCTGCCCGACAGCTGCATGGCATCGGCCGACGCTCTGGAGAAGGTGCGCGGCGCCTTTGAAGAGAAAGAGGTGTTCGCACCGCGTCTCATCGACGGCATACTGCGTCAGCTGCGCAGCTACGATGACGCCGACTTGCGTGCCGACATAGCCGCCAACCCCGATTTGCAGAGCGAGCTCGTGGCACGCTTCTGGCATCGTTGAAAATGAACCGCTATCAGCGTCAGCAACAACTACCCGAGATAGGCGCCGGGGGGCAGAAGCTCCTCGGTGCCTCACGGGTTGTTATAGTAGGCTGCGGAGCCCTCGGCTCGGGGGGGGCTATGTATCTGGCAGGCGCCGGAGTAGGGGAGATTGTCATTGCCGATTTCGACACCCTCGATGTGTCGAATCTGCACAGACAGGTCTTTTATGCCGAAGCAGACACCGGCAAGCCCAAAGTAGAGCTTTTGGCCGACCGGATGCGCCGTCTAAACAGCGACATCACCGTAGTCCCTGTAAATGAGTTCATCAGGCCCGAAAGGCTTCGCCAATTAGCTGCACAGGGCGATGTGGTGATAGAAGCCGGCGATAACCCCGACACCAAATACATGGTCTCCGACGTATGCCAAAGCCTCGACAAGCCCTGCGTCATCGGCGGCGTCAACGGCTGGCAAGGACAGTTGCTGACCTGTGTGTCCGGCGGCAAATATTACCGCGACGTCTTTGCCGAGAGTGCCGGCGCGGGATTTACGCCCTGTTCGCTTGCCGGAGTGGTTGGTCCGTTGCCAGGCACCATAGCCTCGCTGCAGGCCATAGAGGCAATAAAAATCCTTACGCGGCAGCCCGCGCTGAAACCGCAGCTGCTCCTTTTCGATGCCCTGACAATGAGTTTCAGCACCATAGCCCTCTGATATGCCCTCGCGGCGATGAAAAAATCAGGAAATTGAATCTGCCGAAATTTCAGCGACATAGCAACTCGGTGTGAAAAAATATTGAAAAAACTTGCTGAAAAATTTGCAGGGTATTGAAAAAAGCACTACCTTTGCAACGCTTTAGAGAAGAAAGCCCTTGGGCAGACGCTGTAAAGCGGTCAATCAAGCTTCAGTAGCTCAGTTGGTTAGAGCACCTGACTGTTAATCAGGGGGTCGTTGGT
>ERZ780207.1147-NODE-1147-length-24068-cov-2.810145_pt1 | contig 24068 bp, 25 predicted proteins | sample MGYA00510977_ERZ780207 | MGnify/ENA primary metagenome ERZ780207 (study PRJEB29588, sample SAMEA2151383) | human gut metagenome | biome: human gut; feature: human-associated habitat; material: faeces | place: Denmark | collected 2008/2010 ... | reverse complement strand
TGAAAATGCGGGGGTGGCGGAATTGGCAGACGCGCTAGATTTAGGTTCTAGTGTCAACCGATGTGCAGGTTCAAGTCCTGTCACCCGCACCAAAAATCCTTCGGACGATAGTCTGAGGGATTTTTACTTTTTACTTCTTACCTATGCATTCTTGTCCAAAAATAAAGTTTTTAATGGGATTTTTGAGAAGTAAGAACGGGCAAGGGTTAAGTCCGCACGGTTTTGCGCGTCAAAGATTGAAAAACTCGGATGTTTGTGATATAATACCTTGAAACATCAAACCGTTCGGCACTCTGCCTACAAAAAAAGGAATATTGCTATGAAAATCAAAGATTTACTCAATAAAAACACCCTATCGATTTCTTTTGAGGTATTTCCGCCCAAAACCGAAACCTGTTTTCAAAGCGTCAAGGCCGCTACGCAGGAGATTGCCAAGCTTTCTCCCGCTTTTATAAGCGTTACATACGGTGCAGGCGGCGGAACAAGCAAATATACGCTTGATATTGCAAGAAATATCAAAGAGTTATACGGCGTACCCACGCTTGCCCATTTAACCTGTGTTTCCTCCACACGGGAAACAGTAAAACAAAAAATTCAGGATATAATAGAAGCGGGAATAGAAAATGTTATGGCACTTCGCGGTGATATTCCCGCTGAACAGGAAAACGACGACCGCGGCAATTGGGATTACCGATATGCCGTTGAGCTTGTTAGTGAACTCAAATCGGAAAATCCCAATTTTTGTATAGGCGGCGCCTGCTACCCTGAAATTCATCCCGAAAGCGTTAATCAGAAAGAGGACATAAAACACCTTAAAGAGAAGGTAGATGCCGGCTGTGATTTTTTGACAACGCAGATGTTTTTTGACAACAATCTGCTATACAATTTTTTGTATAAAATTCGAGAATCGGGAATTACCGTTCCCGTAATTCCGGGCATTATGCCTATTACAAATGCAAATCAGGTGGCAAGGGCAATAAAGCTTTCGGGTTCATTTATGCCGCAAAGGTTTAAAAGCCTTGTCGATAAATTCGGTTCGGACCCCGATGCCATGAAGCAAGCGGGCATAGCCTATGCGACCGACCAAATTATCGACCTTTATGCAAACGGTATAACAAATGTGCATGTGTATTCTATGAACAAGCCGGATGTTGCCGAAAAAATACAGGCAAATCTGTCAAGTATATTGGGAAAATGAATTTTACTGTTATAAACAAAACATACCAAAATCCACCTTTGTGCAAAAAAGAGATTTTTAGGTATGCGGGTTGCAAAAAGCCCGACATCGAGACCGAAGCGCTTTTGGAATCTTGCATAAAGGAGTCGGAGGGCAAATTTACATACAGGGTATGTTACTGTGAACTGCCTGTAAAGGTGAACGGTGATGAGTGCGATTTCGGTGCTTTTTGTGTACGCTCATCAAATTTGGCTTCAAATTTGAACGGTTGTAAAACCGTTATTGTTTTTGCCGCGACTGTCGGTGTTGAAATAGACCGATTGATTGCAAAATACGGCAGGCTTTCGCCGTCAAAAGCGCTGATGTTTCAGGCAATCGGTGCCGAGCGTATAGAGGCTCTTTGCGATTGCTTTTGCGCCGACTTGGCACAAACGGCAAAGGCGGGGCAAAAGCCTCGATTCAGCCCCGGGTACGGCGATTTACCCCTTTCGGTTCAATGTGATATTTTTAAACTGCTTGAATGCGGCAAACGAATAGGTTTGACGCTTAACGACAGTCTGCTTATGTCGCCGTCAAAATCGGTGACTGCCTTTGTGGGAATAGGCGGAAAAGAATTTTCAAAACCAAATAAATGCAGTTTGTGCAAAATGCAAAGCTGTGCGTTCAGGGGTGTATTATGACCTTTAAAGAGTATTTAAAAAGCAACAATGTGTATCTTGACGGCGGTATGGGTACAATGCTTCAAGAGCGGGGTCTGCAGCCCGGCGAGTATCCAGAAAGATGGAATATATCTCACGCCGATGTGATAATCGGAATTCATAGGGCATATTTTGACGCGGGCAGTAATGTTGTATGCACAAATACATTCGGCGCAAATGCGCTTAAATTTACCGAAGACGAGCTTGACAGCATTGTAAAATGTGCGGTTGAAAATGCAAATGCCGCAAGAAAGCAAAGCTCATCCGCACAGGAAAAATACATTGCGCTTGATATAGGCCCGTCGGGAAAACTTTTAAAGCCTCTCGGTGACCTTGACTTTGAAGATGCGGTAAGCCTGTTTTCAAAAACCGTAGCATTGGGCGTTAAATACGGCGTCGATTTGATTTTTATCGAAACCATGAATGACAGCTACGAAACAAAGGCCGCCTTGCTTGCCGCAAAAGAAAACAGCAATCTTCCGATTATTGTGTCTAACGCCTACGGTGACGACGGCAAGCTCATGACCGGTGCCACCCCCGAAGCTATGGTTGCCATGCTTGAGGGTATGGGGGTCGATGCCCTGGGTGCAAACTGTTCTTTGGGTCCGCGTATGTTGCGGCCTGTTGCCGAGAAACTGATTAAAAACGCCTCTGTTCCCGTAATACTTAAACCTAACGCAGGACTGCCGAAATCGGTTGACGGCAGAACGGTGTTTGATGTAACAGCCGATGAGTTTGCGGGTGAGATTGCCGACCTTATGAAAAGAGGTTTACGAATTGTCGGCGGTTGCTGCGGAACAACTCCCGAATACATAAAAGCTTTGCATGACAGAACCTGCGGCTTTAAAGCAGTGCCTGTCGAGCCTAAAAGCATAACCGTTGTATCGTCATACACCCATGCCGTAGAATTCGGCAAAGATCCCGTATTGATAGGTGAAAGAATAAACCCAACAGGTAAAAAGCGTTTTAAACAGGCTCTGGCGGAAAACGATATAAATTATGTCTTGTCCGAGGGCGTAAAACAGCAGGAGAAAGGCGTACATATACTTGATGTAAATGTCGGGCTGCCTGATATTGACGAAGTAAGTATGCTTAAAAATGTTGTATGTGAATTGCAGTCGATAATAGACCTCCCGTTGCAGATTGACACGTCAGATATCATTGCAATGGAAACGGCTCTTCGCCGTTATAACGGAAAGGCAATGATAAATTCCGTAAACGGCAAGAAAGAGAGCATGGCGTCGGTTTTTCCGCTGGTAAAAAAATACGGCGGACTGGTAGTGGCTTTAACATTAGATGAAAACGGAATTCCCGAAACGGCTGACGGCAGGTTGAAAATTGCCGAAAAGATTCTTAAAACCGCCTCCGACTATGGTATTGATAAAAAAGATATAATTTTTGACCCTTTGGCTTTGACGGTAAGCGCCGACCGAAATGCCGCGCTTGAAACATTGAAAGCGCTTGATTTAATTCGTAAAAACTTCGGCTGCCACACATCGCTCGGTGTGTCAAATGTGTCTTTCGGATTGCCTTGCAGGGATGCTGTAAACAGCGCTTTTTTTGCACTTGCACTTGAAAACGGGCTTTCGGCCGCAATAATGAATCCGAATTCTGCCGATATGATGAAAATCTATTATGCATATAGGGTGCTCAAAGGTATAGATGAAAACTGCACCGATTATATCGGTGCTGCCGATTCTTTCGCGATTACAGCGACTGCGTTGCCGACAAAAATCGAGAAGAATACCGAAAGCTACGGTTCACAATTGCAGTATGCGGTAATAAAGGGATTTCATGACAGCGCCGCCAAGCTTGCAAAAGAGCTTTTAAAAACCGTACCGCCGCTTGATATTGTAAATAATGAGATTATACCGGCGCTTAATCGGGTGGGGCAGGGCTTTGAGAACAAAACGGTATATCTGCCTCAACTGCTTATGAGTGCCGAAGCGGCTCAAAAAGCATTTGAGGTAATCAAAGCCGATATGTCAGGCACCGAAAAACAGTCAAGCAAAGGAGTTTTTGTAATTGCAACCGTCAAAGGCGACATTCACGACATAGGTAAAAACATAGTAAAACTGTTGCTTGAAAATTACGGATTTAAAGTGGTAGATCTTGGCAGAGATGTTCCGCCCGAAAAAATTGTTGAAACAGTAATCGAGTTGCACGCGCCGCTTGCGGGTTTAAGCGCTTTGATGACTACCACGGTTCCCGCTATGGAAGAAACCGTTAAGCTGTTAAAAGCAAGGGCGCCGTGGTGCAAAACGGTTGTAGGCGGCGCCGTTCTTACGCAGGAATATGCCGATAAAATAGGCGCCGACAAATACGCAAAGGACGCTATGGAAAGCGTTCGTTACGCGGAAGAAGTTGTTTCCTAAACCAAAGGAGTAGCCTTATGACCTTACAGCAACTGCATTATGTGATAACCATTACGGAAATGGGCTCGTTCAATAAAGCCTCGGAGGTTTTATATGTTGCGCAGCCGTCATTAACGGGTGCTGTGCAGGAACTCGAAAAGGAACTCGGCATAGTTATTTTTAACCGTACCAGAAAAGGAGTTACGCTTACAAACGACGGGCTTGAATTTATTAACCACGCGCGACAGCTATATTGCCGTTCCGCTTGAAGATGAGAGTGATTCTGACGGCAATAATATGGAAATAGGTTATATCGTGAAAAAAGATATAATTCTCAGCTCTATGGGCGAGCTTTATATCCGAGAAATCGACCGCTATCTGAAAGATTCGGTAAAATAAATGTTATAGGTTAAACCTATTACCGATTATACTTATATGATATTGGACAAACGGCGGCGGTTCAATTTTCACCTTTGAAATCAAGGGCGGTCAGGAGGAGGCTCACAAATTCATCGATAATTTGGAGATTTTCTCGTTGCTTGCCAATGTTGCCGATGTGAAATCGCTGGTTATCCACCCCGCAACCACAACACATTCACAGCTTACTGCCGAAGAACTTTTGGATCAGGGAATCAAGCCGAATACGATTCGCCTGTCTATCGGAACAGAGCATATAGACGATATCATTGCCGACTTGGAAAAAGGCTTTGCCGCCGTAAAATAAATGGTATTGACATTTAGTTGTAATGTCTGTATCAAACGGTTATATCAACATACGAAACAAAAGTAATATAATATTTTTTGTGTTTTCCCCTCTAGAGCGAGGCGGTGCCTCGCTCTATTCACCCCTTTCAATCGCCTTTCGGTTTGAAACTCAACTTGAGGTTTCGTTTCAAATTATTAAATTTTTTGCAATGTTTTGTTTTTTGCTAAATCTTCAATTTAATTTTAAAAAGTGTAAACGGGAGCAGAGCAGAGTGGAGTGAAGCAGATGACAGAGTTTCCCCTTGCAAAAAGCAAGGAAAAACTCTAATTAGTGAAACGGTGTGCTTTCGCTTTCGTTCCGTTCGCATTGTGGTTTAAGAGTTAGGTTTTTTCATTGCCTACTATTGCAACCCTTTAGGGAAATCTCACTCCGCCCTTGATTTTATACAATAGTTCCTTTTTCAGAGTTTCCACCCGCACAGTTCTCTTCTTTTATATGGTGATTTACTGACAACCTTTCCCATTGACGACAATTTGAGAAACCACACTCAAACCGCCGAGACGATTTATTACTTATGCTCGCCCACACACGAATTATTTTAGGGTGCTTATCGGTGTTATGCACCGCCTAAACCAAGCAAAAGAAAAAAGTCCTGTCAATTACTTACCGATAGGACTTTGATTTTTTAAGTGCTTTATCATACTTATATCAAAGTTCATTGCTTATAGGCAAGTAATGAACCGAGACTTAATTCCAATTCTGTGGAATTAGGTCTTTTTTATTTAATTTGATTTAAGTATGTTTGTTGAGTTTGAAAAATGAGAAAACATTTTTAATTTGGCTTTACACTGAAAATATTTTGTGCTATAATAAATGCACCACACTTAAACTTTAAATCTCTTTTCTTCAACAGAAATTGCATTTTTCGCATTTCTGTTGAATGTAGATAAACTTTTTGTGTGGTAGCAAAACGGAGTTTCGCATTTTTCGTGTGTGTAACTTCGGCTGCACACACTTTTTTGTTTTAGCGGATAAATAATATAAAGGAGTTTTAAAAATGGCATATAATAAAGGATATTTGGCAACACTTAAAGGCAGCAAGGTTACTTTTAAAGTAGTGAATTCTTTTCCAGATTTAAAAGTTCAATTTGTAGACTCTTTTCCCGATTATAAAGTGAAAGTTTCTAATAGTCGCTCATTCGCAAAAGAAACAATAAAAATACAAGTAGTGAATTCTTTCCCTGATGTTAAATTAAAAAAAGTTACATCGTTTGGAGATTTTGAAGCATATTTCGAATGATTTTTATATCCGCTAAAACAAAAGATTAGGAGAAAACGATGGAAAATATTTTCTTAAACGATATTTTAAATATCGAATTTTCTGATTACTGCAATTGGACGATATGTTTAAATAATGCAAATGACGAAGGAATATATTCTTTTGATGAAAATCCAAAAAGATTACTAGAACATATTTCTTGGAAAAAACATGCTAAAAGCAATGTCAGTTTTAGGAATATAAATACAAAATTTTGTTTGCAATTTATAAGGCTTGATAAGGAAAATAAATTTAATCAGTGGTTATTTTTGGGTGCTTTTATTGTAAATGGGTATAAAACTTTTAATGATGGTCACGAGGTTTATAATTTAACCCCCATCAAAAAATATGAAATTTATTCCGAAAGACTCATTGTTGAGTTTTCTAAAAAGCAGGGTCCAAAACAAGCCAAAATTGATATTTCAAACATTGAAACAATTAAAGTTGTAAAAATATTAGAAAAGAAATACAATCAAGTAAATTTGTCTTTTGATGGATTTGATAAAATTTCATTAGAATTTATAGAATTGAAAAAATGTTGATAATTGGCGAGAATTACTCTCAAATGTTAATGCCATATACTGTATAACAGATATGTCCAACGGCAAATTATATATTGGAAGTACCTATGGTTTTAATGGTGTGTGGCAAAGATGGAGTTGTTATGTAAATACAAATGGGCACGGCGGAAATGTTGAACTAAAAAAACTTCTTTTAGATGACAATATATACAAGAAAATTAGCGATGATAAAAATTATGCAAAAAACTTTAAGTTTTCATTATTAGAAGTGTTTTACAATAAAAACGGAAATGCCAATTACATATTAGAAAGAGAATCATATTGGAAAAAAGTTTTTGAATCTAAAAAGTTTGGATACAACCTAAATTAGTGCTTCAACAAATTACTTTTACACTCACTATGATTAGAATATAAGATATGAGGGAATTTGTTTTCTCTCATATCTTTTTTTGTTCGTTGATTTCCTTTTGCAAGGTTTCATATAATGCTTGAATATCTTGTTCAACCGCTTTTCTTTTTTGCTCTAAATCGTAAAGTGTTTCGTTCATTTTCGTTTGCTCCTTTCCGTTTTCTTTGCAATAAATATGAGTGATATTTTTTGCAAATGCTGTCTGCAAGACCTTATAGGTTTAGTATAAACCGTAGTAAGTAATATTTCTGCGAAATAAAAACAGTTTTAGCATACTGATTTTATAGAGCAGAGATATGACCGCACGAAAAGGCACCGTTTCCCAAGTGGTTTTTTGTAAGGTTAAAACGGCAACACCTTTCCTTTCGTGTGTGTTGCCGTTCCTTTGCTCTTGAATAAAAAGCAAAGGAGTTTTGATATGAGCAACTATGCAATAATGCGATTTCAAAAATACAAAATCGGTAGTGTAGCAAATATAGAGCGACACCAAAAACACCGAGACCGACTACACAACCGAGCACACCCAGAACGAGAAAAAGAAAACATTTCATATAGTCAATATAATGAAACAATGACAAAGACATTAAAAAGAGCAATTAAAGCTCAAGAGAAAGCAACTGGCAAAAAGGTGCGAAAAGATGCCGTTGTATTAACAGAATTCGTTTTAACTTTTTCGCCCGAAATGGAAGATTCGATTGATAAAAATGAGTGGATAAAGGCAAATGTTAAATGGTTGTGTAAGACCTTTGGGAAAGAAAAATTACTTAAACTTTACACCAATGCAGATGAAAAGACATTTCATATCCATGCCTACATTAGCACCTATCACAATGGAAAGTTTAATGCGAGTAAGTATTTCGGAAAGAAATCTCAAATAATTGCACTCCAAGATAGTTATGCGGCTGATATGGCACAATTTGGTCTTATTCGTGGTGAAAGCAAAGAAATCACCAAAGCACGACACCAAACACTTGATGAATGGCATAGAGTGGAAAGTGAAAGACTTGAAAAAGAACTTATTGAAATGGCAAACAATGTTTTATCAGAAGAAAAGGAAATTGTACCGCAACCCATAGAAAGTGATATTTTTGATGAATTGAGGTAATTGTATGTGTAATGATTCTAATTATGAAAAAGAGTGTTTAAGGTGTAATGTTGAGAAATGGAAAAAAGCACTCCGCATTGCAGAGATAAGAGCAGACAAACATTGTACCTATGAGAAAGCAGAAAAAATCTATAATGCCGAGCAAAATAAAAAAGATATGCAGAATGATTGAGAAGTTCTGCATATCTTTTTTGTTATATCTTCCACTCTATTGTATAATCGCCGTTTTCTTCGAGTAAAACTCGTTTAATAAGTTTTCGGTAAATTTCCTTTGCTTTTTCAACATCAGCAAGTTCAATTTCAATAATATCAAAATTAAAGGCTTCATATCTAATAGGAGTGTATGTTGAAAGTTGTAATTCCTTTTGCTCTATTTGGTCTTGTATTCTTTCAATGGTATCTGCAAATGCTTTTTCTAATTTGGTTTTACCACGAGAAAGGGAAACAAGATTATCCCTTTCTTCAACTAATTTATTTAACTCTTCTTCAATTTTTTTATAACCTCTTTCGCTTTCTTCAACTCGTTCTGCCAAGTGTTTTATAACATCCAAAACCTTTATACGAATACTTTTTCTTAATTCTTCGAAATCAACTGTTTTAAACTGTGCATCGCAACTATGCAAGCCACGATTATTATAGCAATCTAATTTAGGGTCATTGTAAATCTTGATAGCATATTCACATTTTGCACATTTCAAAAGACCTGCTAATTCTTTCATTCGTGTGGGTGCATTCGCTCTTTTGATTTGTTGGTTTTGTGCTAACCGTTCTTGCACCTTTACAAATTGTCTTGATTTTATTACACCCTTAAAATTGGTTAAATAAACCGTTTGTTCAGATAAGTCAGTATATTTTCTTGTGTTGTTGTTTGCAACTCTTTTACCGACAATTACTGCAGAACGAGTTCCATCCCATTCTTCTATGGGGTTAAGTATTTTTGCCTTTCTTGTTTTGAAAAACTTGTATAATGTTTCATCTGCTATTGCATAAACAGGGTTTTGTAAAATGCGACCGATAGTAACATTGTCAAATGCTTTTCGTTTTCTGCTTTGGTATCCCTTGCTTTCAAGTAATCTTGCCACCTTGCCAAGAGACATTGAAAAATCATCTTCATAATGGTTAAATGCTAATTTAACGGCAGTGATTTCATCATTCACTCTAATAAGTGTTGGTATATTGTTTTTTGTTCTTCCGTTTTTAAAACCGTATGGTGCAGGTCCTCCTGCCCATCTGCCATCCTTTATTCGTTCATAGTAGTTGTCTTTAACACGGAGTTGAATTGATTCTCGTTCCATTTCTGCAAAAACCATTGCAATTTTTAACATACCTCGACCCATAGGGGTAGTAGTGTCAAAGGTATCATTTACAGAACAAAACTCGATTTTATGCTCATTAAAGATTTTATACATACTCATAAAATCTAAAAGATTTCTACTTATTCTATCAAGTTTATAAACAACGATTTTTGATATTTTGCCACTTTCTATATCTGCCATCATTCGTGTAAAATCAGGTCTATGGATATTCTTTCCCGAATAACCTTTATCCTGATATGTCTCAATCGTTTCAGAGTGTGGGCTGGCATTTATGTAATTGGTGCAAAGGTTAATTTGAGTTTCTATTGAAAGACTGTCTTTCTTGTCTACCGACTGTCTCGCATATATCGCTATCATCTTCAACATCCCCTTTTTTTGAAAATATAATATCAAGTATTTCTTTGAAAATCCTATCTTTTTCACTGCTTGAAGCACCACAAAAGATATCTTTCCCTTGCATATTATATCACACTATTACTTTTGTTGCAAGTGTTTCGGTGTCCCACTGTATTGCATACATACCGATGCTCTCGGTGGCTTCTATAACCCGGTTATCGTAGTCGCCGTAAGGCGGGCGGAACAGCGTTGGGCATTTTCCTGTTACATTTTCTATTTTTTTGTTGCAAGACTCAAGCTCGTCAATCATCTGTTCGGTTGAAAGCCCTGTCATATACGGGTGGGTGTTTGAGTGATTTTGCACCTGATGCCCCGCGTCGCTTAACTGCTTTACCGACTCGGGGTATTTATCCACCCAAGAGCCTACAACAAAAAAGGTTGCAGGCACCTCGTATTCGGCAAGTATGTCGATAAGCGTTTGTGTGTCGTCGTTGCCCCAAGCGGCGTCAAAGCTTATGGCTATTTGCTTTTTTTCACACTCTACGCAATAAATAGGCAGTTTTCGGTCGCTGTTTGCAAAGGCTGCAACCGAGCCGAAAACCGCTACCGTCACAGCAAGCACAATACTGCAACACAACATAATTTGCTTTTTTGTAATTATAAAATATTTCATATAAAGCCCCTTCCTTCATCCCTGTATTAAAATATGAATAAGGGCTTGTATAATATGAAAAAAATGCTAACCTAAATTTAGGTCAGCATTTTAATTTATACAAATTTATTGTTATTATGCACATAAACTCCATGCGGCACAAAAAACATTCCCCTTGTGTTATAACACAGGGTAACACGATAGAACTGTCGCCTGTGTTCATCATTGTTAATGTTTTTAATCTTTAAAAAAATGCTCCTCGACAGCTGCACATATATAATGATAAATAGGCAGATGTAGCTCCTGAATCTTAAAGGTTTCGTTTTCGGGAGCACATATGCAGATGTCGGCGGTGTCTTTGAGCTTGCCGCCGTTTTTGCCTGTAAGGCCTATAACCTTTATTCCGAGCGCTTTTGCAACCTTAACTGCACCAAAAACATTTTTTGAATTGCCCGATGTGCTTATTCCAATAAGTATATCGTTTTCTTTTGCCAAAGCCATAAGCGGCTGTGCATATACAAGCTCGGGGTCAACATCGTTACAGAAAGCGGAATTAAGTGCCGTTATAGACGGAATTGCAATCGCTGGAAGTCCGCCCTGCAATTTGTTTAATAAATCATCATCGACCAAATCGCATCTGCTTTTCATTTCCGCTTTTTTATTTTCGCTGATGGATCTTTTTTTCAAAAATCCCTTCATTAGTTCGCCGACAATATGCTCACAGTCGGCACAGCTTCCTCCGTTGCCGCAAAAAAGTAATTTACCGCCCGTTTCATAACAATCAATTATTGCTTTTACAGCCTTTTCAATTTCAGCCATACAGCCGCAAAGTGACGGATAACGGTTTAATAATTCATTCAAAACAGTCTATACTCCTTATAATAATGCTGCTGCCACAGCAGCGTAATCTCCTATATGCTCTCCGAGCTCGGCAGGAACTACACGGCAACAATTTGCCGAAAGGCTTAACGCCTCTTTTTCAATTACCTTTTTTGCCGGTTCCCACAAACGATTTTTGCTTCTTGCAAAAATACTTCCTATTACAATCACCTCGGGGTTAAGCAAATCTATTATCACCGAAAGCCCTTTTCCAAGATATTCTCCGCATATGCGGTAAACCTCTATCGCGGTTTCGTCGCCTTGATCGGCGGCGTCGGCAATCGTTTTAGCTGTAACATCAGCCACGGTCATACCCTTTTTAAAATACATGGGATATTCACCGCTTTGCGCCTTCTCAATAGCTTTCATATAGCCTAACTGTGCAAGCCCACCGCCGCTGCAAAAGCCCTCAAAGGAACCCACCTTGCCATAACCTACAGGACCGAATTTATCAAGACGGATATGACCGAGCTCCCCCGCGTTATCGTTTGTACCCGAGTAGAGCTTTCCGCCGATAATAAGACCCGCACCGAGTCCGGTTCCAAAGGTCATAAACACCATATTCTCGGCACCTCGACCCGCACCGAACTTCCACTCGGCAACAGCGCAGGCATTCGCGTCATTTTGCAAATGCACAGGCACACCGTAATGTAATTCTATCTGCTTTACAATTCCTATATTGTCCCACCCGGGAAGATTGGGTGGACTCATAATAATTCCCTTTTTAGAGTCAAGCGGTCCACCGCAGGAAATACCCACAGCATCAGGCTTACACTCCAAAATACCGTCCGCCATTGCAATAAGCTTGTCTATCATCTCCGCCGGTGTAAGTTCTCGCTCGGTCGGACACTTTTTCTTTTTTAAAAGTTTGATTTCTTTTCCGTCCCAAAGGGCAGTTACCACGGCGCATTTTGTGCCGCCTATATCGAAGCCTAAAATATTCATTTTTTAACAACCTAACATTAAATATTTATAAATCAAAGCCTCACAAATTCATATTTCATGATAAAATACAATATTTTTACGCTGAGAAAAAGCAAAAGATTATCGTGAATTTTATAAATCTTTTTCAGCGTTTAGCTTGATCATAATCAAATTCAGTAAGCATTACCTCGCGCCAAACGGTGCTTTCGTCAGGCAGCAGGAAGGTTTTTACGCTGTGCGCGGTAAACTCGGCGTGTAAGGGCTCGCGCAGCAATCCTCCCGAAAATGTTGCGCAAACGGTTTTGCCTAATGCTTCATACGCCCTTAATACCGTTCCTTTACCGTCCTCAGAGCGTTTCAGTGCAGAAACGACTATACCTTCGCCGTCAATTTCAATTCCGCTGAAAACTTCGGGCAGACTTCCGGAGTGATTGTTTTCAATAACACAATCAAGTTCTGTATTAAGCCTTCCCGCCTCCCTTATAACATCGCAAAAATCATTCTTTCTTACAGGCATAAACGAATACTTGAATTTATGTCTGCCTATATCGGTATACTCGCTTTCCTCAAATCTTGGTCCGCCGTGGTCACAGAAAAGCGGACTTCTGATTACGGTAAGGTTCATTACACTGTCATTAAATGAAGAACTGTACTTATTATTATTTATAACAGCGGCACTTCCGTTATTGCCGCACATTGCAATCCATCTTTGTCCCGATTCCTCTTCACCGTTACAGGGGCGGCTGATGTAGCCGAAAGGAATTTCGTAATATGCGGTTGGACTATCAATATTCATTTCAAAGCTGAGCTTCAGCATCTTATTCTTTTCCTGCCAATCAATTTCGGCTGAAACCTCAAGAACCTGTGAATCGGCGGAAAGTGAAAAATATTGTTTTAAAACCGAATCGTTATATCTGCTTGTAACCTTAACGGTACCTCTCAAAGGACCGTTCTCGGTAACAGTAATTTCAGCGTCACGAAACTCGCCTACGCGCTTATCAAAATAATTCATCGCGTGACTCCATGTATCGTGTTCGTTTTCATCTATCACCACGGGAACCGCTCCGTTACCCGAAATCAGTTCTTTTTCGAGCAGTTTGTCATATACAGAGGTTATATATCCGTTTTCTTTATCAAAAACGACCTTAAGCTGTGAATTTTCAAGACAATTCTCATCGGCATAGACCAGGCTTTTATTTTCGGTGGCTTGTTCCTCCTTTATGTAATACACTCTGTAACCATATGCGGGAATACTGCATAAAAACACAGTATCGTCTCTTCGGTAAACATTGTGTGCCGGAGAAAATACGTGCTGTATCGGAACCGGATTGCCGATATTGTCATATACAGAGTTTGCCTGATTATTTATTTTTACAAGCCCGTCATATGCCCACGGATTAGGATTAAATACAACAACGGGAATACCTTTTGAGGAATCTGAGGTGTCTATTGCCCAAGAAAGTGACTGAAGCGCATTGTTTGTGGTTTTTTGCGCAACAGCAAGCGTTTCTCCCGCAAAATCATTCAAATCGTCGTAAACAGGTGCAATACAGCATCCGCCTATCGCATCATGAAAATGAATAAACAGAATATTCTTCCACGCTTTTTTAAGCTCCTCGGCAGGATATTTCTTACCGAGCAGTACTCCTGCCTCAACACTGTATATTTCACTTGCGACAACATTGCTCTCACATCTGCGCAATGCATTTTTAATTTTAGAAACCGCCGAATAACATCCGCTCGCATGGTGTTGCAGATCGCCCTTATATTTAGGCAAGGTGCGGTTTTCCGACCGTACAGCATCAAAAAATTCCGAGGGATTACCGAACACCGCCTGACATTCGTTTTTTTCTGCCTGATACTGCTTAATAAGCTGAATATTATGCTTTGTCGGGCCGCCGCCGTGATTTCCCACGCCGTAAAACGCCATAGCATAATCGGTACAGTCAAGTTTTTCATCGGAGACCTTTTTCAAGTGTTCTTTAAAATCATCAAGATCGGTATAATTATGTACATAGTTATCGCATATTCTAAATGCTGTTACCGCCGAGCCGTCGGGTGCTACCCATTCAAACAGATTGCTGTCCATATGTTTTTCGGTCTCACACGGTCGCAGAAATATATAACTGTCCATACCGCTTTTTTTAAGAATCTGCGGCAACATAGCATTATGACCGAAGGAATCTACATTGTAACCGACTTTAGCCGTTACCCCGAATTTTTCTTTAAAATAACGCTGACCGTATAACGACTGGCGCGCAAAGCCCTCGCCCGACGGCAGATTGCAGTCGGGTTGAACATACCAACCGCCTACTATTATAAAGCGTCCTTCTTTTACGCGTTGGCGTATTTGATCAAACATGGCGGAGTCAAATTCTTCAATACACTCGTACACAAACACCGAGGAGCATACAAACAAAAAATCTTGCTCTTCATTCATTCTGTCAAGAGCAGAGCAAATGGTGGCTTTAGTTTCTGCACTGCCCTCCTGCCATCTCCAAACCCACACTGGATCAAGATGCGCGTTTCCTATCATATAAACCTTTTTCTTCACCGTAATTATCTCCTATAATTTAATACACTATGTTTTTAATGTATTGCGATAAATAATCGCTCGCATTCACATTTGTACCAAGCTGTATATATGACTTACACCATAATTTCTGCGATTTTATCGTTTGTATTGTATTATAAATAAGTAGGATTTGCAACGCAAAAAGATCCGTTATCATGTGTTTCATACAGATTTAATTTTTTGATTGTTAAATGTGCAAAATTCTATTTCGTCAAATGCTGTTGATAACTGTTCACAAAGTGGCTTTACTATAACATTTTCACTTTGATAGTGCCCCGCATCAAACACCGACTTGCCGTGATTTATTGCGTTGATAAAAACATTATGTTTTATATCTGCCGCTATGAGCGCATCATATCCGCTGTCAATTACATCACTCAAAAAGTCGCCGCCCGAACCCGAGCACACGAGCACGCGGTTTATTTCGGCGCCGCTATCGGCATAGCGCACCGAACCGCCGAGGCATTGTTTTATATGCTGCGCCAACGCGTCGGCGTTTTGTATGCCGCACTCGGCTTCTCTTATCAAAAAACCGTCGTGCGCAACAAACGGCTTAACATTTGTAAGTCCTATTGCTGCGCAAAGATTTTCGGTAACTCCGCCTACGGCAATATCAAGATTAGTGTGCATTGATATAACCGATATTCCGCCGCTTACAAGCTCATAAACCACCGAGCCTGCGGTCACTGCCTTTAGTCCGTTAAAGATTACGGGGTGGTGCGTAACAATTAACCCTGCGCCCTGCTCTTTTGCCGCTTTTACGGCGTTTATATCGCAGTCAAGGCATACCATCGCCTTTGTAACCGTCGAATTTCCGTCGCCTACCAATAGGCCTACATTATCAAAATCACGCGCGGTATCGGGCGGATATTTAGTTGTAAGAAAATCTAAAACATTATTTACTGTAATCATTTCTTTTTAGCAAACGAGTCTTTGAGCGCAACGGTGCGGTTAAAGACTATTCTTTCATCGGTAGTGTCTTTATCAACGCAGAAATAACCCTGACGCATAAATTGGAAGGTGTCGCCAACGCTTACATTTTTTAGGCTTTCATCAATAACACAATCGGTTAAAACGGTAAGAGAGTCGGGGTTGAGATTATCAGCGAAGGACGCTACGCCCTCTTCATCGCTTGGATTTTCTACATTGAAAAGGCGGTCGTACAGCCGAACCTCGGCTTTAATATAATTTTGAGCGCTTACCCAATGCAATGTTCCCTTAACCTTTCTGCCGTCGGGCGATTCGCCGCCTCGGCTTTCGGGGTCGTAGGTGCAGTGAACTGCCGTTATATTGCCGCTTTCATCGGTTTCGTGCGAAGCGTATTTCACATAATACGCGCCCTTTAGTCTTACCTCTTTTGTGGGGCAAAGTCTGAAATATTTGCCGGGTGGGTCTAACATAAAGTCGTCATTTTCAATAAATATTTCACGCGAAAATGTTACGCTTGTTTTGCCAAGCTCGGGGTGATTGGGGTTAATATCCACTTCAATTTGCTCGGTTTTGCCCTCGGGGTAGTTATCAATTATAACCTTAAGCGGACGAAGCACCGCCATTGCCCTGTCGGCGTTTTCATTAAGGTAATCACGAACACAAGATTCAAGCAAAGCATAGTCGATGACGCTGTAAGCCTTTGAAACGCCTATCTTGTCAACAAAAGCACGCACAGCCTGCGCCGGATAACCGCGTCGGCGCATACCGCAAATAGTAGCCATACGCGGATCGTCCCAACCGCTTACCAAGCCGTCGTTTACAAGCTTTAAGCACTTGCGCTTGCTGGTAAGGGTGTAGTTTAAGTTCATGCGCGCAAACTCTATCTGGCGCGGCGGGGTGGGAATATCAAGCGCCTCTAAAAACCAGTTGTAAAGCGGGCGGTGATTTTCAAATTCGAGCGAGCAGAGCGAGTGCGTAACCCCCTCTTTAGCATCGCTCAGCGGGTGCGCAAAGTCATACATCGGGTATACGCACCATTTATCCCCCGTGCGGTGGTGGGTGGCTTTCATAATGCGGTAGATGATCGGATCGCGCATATTAAGGTTTGATGACGACATATCGATTTTAGCCCGCAGCACCATTGCGCCGTCGGGGAATTCACCGTCGGTCATACGGCGGAAAAGCTCTTTGGTTTCTTCGATCGGGCGGCTGCGGTAAGGGCTTTCGGTGCCCGGCTCTGTAAGCGTTCCGCGCATTTCGCGTATTTCATCGGCCGAAGCCTCGTCAACATAGGCAAGACCCTTATCAATAAGCTTTAGAGCGCACTCGTAAAGAAAATCGAAATAATCCGACGCATAGTAAATATTAGCCCAGTTAAAGCCGAGCCACTTAATATCGCGCTCTATAGCGTCAACATACTCAACGTCTTCTTTAACGGGGTTTGTATCGTCAAAGCGCAGGTTGCAAATGCCGCCGTATTTTTCGGCGGTTGAAAAATCTATGCAAATAGCCTTTGCATGACCGATATGCAAATACCCGTTAGGCTCGGGCGGAAAACGGGTCTGAACGTGGGTGTATACCCCCTCTTTCAGGTCCTCGTCTATAAAATCATGTATAAAATTGGAGGCTGCTGCATTTTCAGCCGTTTTAATTTCTTCTGACAATTTAAAAACTCCTTCTAAAGCGTATTTATCGCCTTGTCAATGCGGGCAATACAGGTATCATGCCCCAAAACCTGCATAATACTGCAAAGATCCGGGGTGTTGCGCCTGCCGGTTATTACAATGCGTAAAACCGTGCTTAAATCACCGGCATGCCCCTTAAAGCTTGCGGGGTCTGCCTTATACTGCTTTGTTTCTGCGGCAAAGCCGATTTCGGGCGCAATGCCTTTAATAACATTGAACCATTGCTGTCGGTCGTCCGATGTGTTGTAAAGAGTTTTGTATTTTTGCAGGAAAGCCTTTGCGTCTGCAGGTTCTATATTCTCGGGCAGCGTAAGGTCTTCCTTATAAAGCTCTGCAAAAAAGTAGGAGAAATAGTTTTTCGCTTCGTTCCACTTCGCAATATCCTTGCGGGGCTTGGGAACGTCGCGGTCTATTGAAAGCATAGCCTTGGTGTAATCGGGATCGCGTATTAAGAGGGAGTAAAATTCCGTATCAAATTCGCGCGCCCACTCTGTCAGGCGGTCATAAACCGTATCTCCCGAAAGCTTTGATATATAGGTCTTGCTTACGTCGTTCAGCTTATCGTTATCGAAAAGCGCGCCCGAAACACTCATCTTTTTAAGGTTAAACTTAAATTCGGTATACGGTTTTTCGGGATTGGCTCTGCGCCAGTCCTCAAAATCAGAAGCCGCCACCGTCATAAGATACTCTATAACTCCGTTCGGGTCATAGCCCTCCTCGGCGAAGAAATGAACTGCAGCCTCGGGGTCTTTACGCTTTGAAATTTTGCGCTTTGCGCCGTTTTCAAGCTTCATAATGGGAGAAATATGCCCGTATTTCGGCACCTTAAAGCCTAAGAGCTTAAAGAGCTGAATGTGCTTAGGCACCGAGGATATCCACTCATCCCCGCGCAAAACGTGGGTTGTGCGCATTAAGTGGTCGTCCACCGCGTGCGCAAAGTGGTAGGTGGGTATTCCGTCGGATTTTAAAATTACAAAATCCTCGTCATTTTCGGGCATTTCTATTTTGCCCTTAATGCAATCGTCAAATACAATTTTGTTTTCTTCGTTTCCCGGCGAGCGCAGGCGTACAACATACGGCTTGCCCTCTGCTATAAGTGCGGCTGCCTCGTCTGCGGTTATATTTCTATGCTTTGCCCATTCGCCGTGGTAGCCGGTGCGCACCTTTTGCTCCTCTTGAATGCGGCGCGTTTCTTCAAGCTCCTCGGGCGTGCAGAAGCAGGGGTAAGCAAGCCCCTGTTTTATAAGGATTTTAGCGTAGGTCTGGTAAATCTCGGCGCGCTCGCTCTGCTTATAGGGCGCATAATCGCCTGTCTGTTTATCACCGCTTATAAAGCCCTCGTCAATTTTTATTCCGAAACGGTCAAGCCCGCCTATAATATCGTCAATACCGCCCTCAACCTCGCGCTTTTTATCGGTATCCTCAATTCGGGTGTAGAAAATTCCGCCGCTTGATGTCGCGGTAATGCGGTTTACAAGCGCGGTGAAAAGCGTGCCGAGGTGTAAATATCCGGTGGGACTCGGCGCTATGCGGGTAACGCGCGCGCCCTCGGGTAAATTTCTCGGCTTATATAATTCCTCGTAATAATCGGGGGTTTTGGTTATATCGGGGAGCAGCAGCTCCGCCATTCTCTCGTTTTCATTCATAGAATACTCTCCGTTAATCGCTTGAAAGCAGTTTATTTAATTCGCGCATAAATGTGTTAATGTCCTTAAACTGGCGATAAACAGAGGCAAAGCGAACATACGCCACCTCGTCTATCTTTTTAAGCTTTTCCATAACAAGCTGACCTATTTTTTCACTGCTTACCTCTCTGTCAAGCGAGTTTTGCAGGGTGGTTTCAATTTCATCAATCATATTGTCAAGCGTGTCAATTGATACCGGACGTTTTTCGCAGGCGCGCAAAAGTCCCGTCATAAGCTTGTCCCTGTTAAAGGTTTCGCGCGATTTATCCTTTTTTATAACGATTATCGGCAGGCTTTCAATAATTTCGTAGGTAGTAAAGCGTTTACCGCAGCTTAAACACTCCCTGCGGCGGCGTATTCTCTGCCCCTCGTCTGTCGGGCGGGAATCAATCACCTTGCTTTCCTCAAAGCTGCAAAAAGGACATTTCATAAAAAACTACTCCTCTTAATTTAAAAAGTACTTGTATTATACAATATATAGTAGTAAAATACAAGTATTAAAAGCGAAAAATCAATCGGAGGTAAAGCAATTATGGCAGCAATTCAGTTATCAGCGCCGCAAAAGGGAGATACTTTGGCGGTTATGCACACAAATATGGGGGATATTAAAATTAAGCTGTTCCCCGAAAAAGCGCCCAAAACGGTGGAAAACTTTGTAACCCACTCCAAAAACGGGTATTATAACGGGCTTAAATTCCACCGCGTTATAAACGATTTTATGATTCAGGGCGGCGATCCGCGCGGCAACGGCACGGGCGGCGAATCTATTTGGGGCGGCAGCTTTTCCGATGAATTTGATCCCGAGCTCCACAATCTGCGCGGTGCGCTTTCCATGGCAAATTCGGGACCCGATACAAACGGCAGCCAGTTCTTTATCGTTCAGGCAAGGGAGGTTCCCTCAAATATGCTTGAGCAAATGCGCGACCTTGAGGATAACGGCTTTCCTGCCGATATAACCGCCGCTTATGAAGCGCTCGGCGGCACACCGTGGCTCGATTTCCGCCACACGGTATTCGGTCAGGTAACCGAGGGTATGGATGTTGTGGACGCTATCGCCGCAGTGGAAACCGTTAACGACGTTCCGCGAAGTGATGTTATAATTGAAAGCATAGAGGTTACCGAGCTTTAATAAAAATTTCGGAGGTTGCTTATGAGAAAGATCCGCAGGATGTTAATTTCATTGCTTGCAGCGGCAATATCGGCTGCGGCTTTGCCTGTTTTTGCAAATCAACCTGCCGCCCCTGTCTTCGTTTCTCCGTCATTTTACGGCAGGGAGGCATTATCAGCACTCAATAACGGCGAAAGACTTGTATCGGCATATGATAAAATAACCGCCGGCATGGGTAATACAGAGAATATTTATGAGGATCCCTCCTCCGGTACGCCCAATTATAAAATCAGCACGGATATTACAAATGAAAAATTATCAAAGGCGGAGCTCGAGACTGTGCTTGATGCTTACAGAAGAGACCACCCCGAGCATTTTTGGTATAACGCAGAGCATGGAAGCATGTTTTGGATTCTCGGAGACAGAATAACAACGGTTGAGCTGTACTGCTATATGAGCGCTGCGGATTCCGCCGACGCAAAGAAAAAATTCGATGACGCGGCGGCGGAGCTGCTTCGCGACATAACGCCCGATATGCCCGAATTTGACCGTGAAAAGCTTTTGCATGACAGGCTTGCGAAAAAGATTACCTACGATCTGAACGAAGCTTATATGCACAGCGCATACGGCGCCTTGGTGAACGGCAGAGCGGTTTGTGACGGGTACACAGAGTCGCTGCAATACCTTTTGGGGCGCGTAGGAATACAGGCATTTACGGTTCTCGGAATGGGTACGGATATAAGCGGCAATACAGAGCCTCACGCTTGGAATATTGTAAGAATAGACGGAAAATACTATAATGTTGACCTGACCTGGGACGATCAGGGAAGCAATATATTATATGCGTATTTCAATTTGACCGATGCGAGAATGACAGAGGATCACGCTCCCGAAGAGACGAAGTACGCCATGCCGGTGTGCGATTCCGAGGAAGCCGAGTATTTTACGGTCTTCGGCGGTAAAACAGAAGGCTTTTCTGCCGAAGAACTGGGCGGACTCATAAGAAATAACGGCACACGGCTCCATGTTTATGTGACGGGGGATACGGCTGCATTTTCAAATGACCTGCGCAACAATTTCTTCAAAATGACATCGGCTGCCGGGTTAGGTATCTCTGCAGTGTCGGGCAAATGGTATTCATTAGGCAGGGAATTCTTGATTATTGTTATAGTCCGCGGTGATGCAAACGGCGACGGTATTACGGACATCAGGGATTATGTTTCGATGAAGGAATGCGCCCTGAGGGCGGAATACGATGAAGCCGCCGATATAAATGCGGACAGAAGCGTAAATGCGTCGGATCTTACCGAGCTGCGAAAAAGGCTTTTGGAAGCCGAATAAGGAGAGATTTTCATGTGTACTGCGGCGGCTTACAGAACCGACGGACTGTATTTCGGCAGAAATTTGGATTATGAGATGTCATACGGTGAGCAGATAGCCGTAATACCGAGAAATTATCCCTTTAATTTCAGAGTGTTCGGCAGCGATTGCCGACATTACGCAATGATTGGCACCGCTCATGCGGCGGACGGTTATCCGCTTTTTTACGACGCGGCAAATGAAAAGGGACTTTGCATGGCGGGACTTAATTTTGTAAACGGCGCCTCCTATGCCGAAGGGAGCGGATCTGCCTCGGCTCCCTATGAATTTATTCCGTTGGTTCTCGCAAAATGCTCCTCCGTTGCCGAGGCAAGGGAGCTTTTGGACAAAATCGTACTCGGAAATATCCCGTTCAGCGAACAGCTGCCTGCGGCAAAGCTGCACTGGATAATAGCGGATAAAGACGAAACGATCGTTGCCGAGCCCGAAAACGGCAGACTTAAAATTTATGACGCGCCCGTAAATGTGCTCACCAACGATCCTCCCTTTAATTTTCAGATGCATATGCTGAACAATTATATGGCGTTAAGCCCGAAGCCGCCGAAAAATATGTTTTCCGATAAGCTGCCGCTGAAGAGCTACAGCCGCGGAATGGGGGCTATGGGACTTCCCGGAGATTTGTCATCCGAGTCGCGCTTTGTAAGAACGGCGTTTACTTTGGCAAACTCCGTGTCGGAAAGCGGCGCGGAGGCGGGAATCTGCCAGCTTTTCCATATTTTAGGCGCCGCAGAGCAGCAGAACGGCTGCTGCGAATTGGGAAACGGCAAGTTTGAAAAAACCATATATACCGCCTGCTTTGACGCGTCGCGCGGGGTATATTACTACACGACCTACGAAAACAGGCAGATAACCGCCGTTGATATGCACCGTGAGGTGTTGGACGGCGATACGCCCGTATTTTATCCTATGCTGAATATACAAAGCATAAAAATTCAAAATTTATAAATGAAAAGCAATTTTTATATTGATTTTTTCATCTGTGCGTGGTAATATTGTTCGGTAGAGGAGAGATGCCTTATGAAAACAGAAACCTTACATCTTAAAGACGCCTATCCGTTTTTAGGGGAAAACGGCTGTGATCCTACGGTGGATATTTATCTGCCCTATAACATGACCGAAATGCACAGGGAAAACAGAAAGCGCCCCTGCATGATAGTCTGCCCCGGCGGCGCCTACGCGATGTGCAGTCAGCGTGAGGCGGAGCCAATCGCAATGCATTTTCTGCCGGAAGGCTTTAATGTGTTCGTTATCTATTATTCGGTAGCCCCCCACCGTTTCCCGACCCAGCTTCGTGAGGTCGCGGCAACGGTTGAGCTTATTTACAAAAATGCTGATGAATGGAACTGCGATGTTTCAAAGCTTGCAATAGTCGGCTTTTCCGCAGGCGGCCATCTTGCCGCTCATTATTCCACAATGTACGACTGCAAAGAGGTGCGCGAGGTTTTCCCGGAGAGTAAGCCCGTGAACGCTTCTGTGCTTTCATATCCGGTAATAACCGCCGACCCCGCATACGGGCATATGGGCAGCTTTGATAATCTGCTCGGCAAAACGGAACGCACGAAAGAGGAAATCGATTATTTCTCCTGTGACAGATGTGTTACCGAGCATACGCCGCCTGCGTACATATGGCATACTGCAGCAGATGACTGTGTTCCTGTCGCGAACAGCCTTTTATATGCCGGCGCGTTAAGCAGATGCAAAATTCCGTTTGAGCTGCATGTTTTCCCGTTCGGCTACCACGGCTCATCCACGGTTGATGTGATAAGCTGTGACTCCGTTCCCGAAAGCATGGCTTATGTTAAGGATTGGCTGAACGACGCAAAGCGTTGGCTTAAGCTTATGGGAATAAAATACTGATGCCGCAAGCAGAGCTTGAAATGCGCAAAAACAGAAGTGTCGGGCTGGACGTTACAAGAATATATGCCTTTTTATCAGTAGTGGCTGTTCATTCCTTTTTGAACACGGAGTTTTATTCAAGCACGGTCATCGGCAAAAAGATGTATGTAATGGTGATTTTCCGAACCGCATTTATGGTGTGCGTTCCTCTTTTCCTTTTGCTCACCGGTTATCTTGTCTCGGCAAAAAATACGGCATTAAACAGCTCATGCATTTTAAAATATTATAAAAAATTGTTGCCGCTGATTTTAAAGTACATTATATGTATGCTAATCATGTATGCGCTTTCAATGTCTTTCGGAGCAAAGTGCTCGATAGGCGATCAGATGCACCCCTACGGATTTATGGATGAGGCAACATATTCGCTTATCGGAAAAGCTTATGAATATGGTGAAAAGATTGAGGAATACTGCC
>ERZ780207.1142-NODE-1142-length-24130-cov-9.865462_pt1 | contig 24130 bp, 10 predicted proteins | sample MGYA00510977_ERZ780207 | MGnify/ENA primary metagenome ERZ780207 (study PRJEB29588, sample SAMEA2151383) | human gut metagenome | biome: human gut; feature: human-associated habitat; material: faeces | place: Denmark | collected 2008/2010 ... | reverse complement strand
CAAGCCAATGGCTATTATTGACAAGTATCGTAACCCTGCTAATGCTGAGGAATGGGACCGCTATCCTAACGTGGATTGGCAGAAGGAACTGTTCAACAACACAGCCATGTCTTACAATGCCAGCGTGGATGTTTCGGGAGGTACCAAACTCGTGAAATATTTTGCAGCTATTGACTTCTCTCACGAAGGTGACCTGTTCAAGGACTTCACCAGCGGTCGTGGCTATAAGTCTGGTTTCGGCTATAACCGTATTAACATGCGTGCCAACCTGGACTTCAACCTGACCAAGACCACTCAGTTCTCTACCAACCTTTTCGGTAGTAACGGTGTCCGCCATTTCCCTTGGGACAAGGCGAGTGATTCCAGTGCCTATTGGGCTTCTGTTTATCATGCAGCTCCAGATGCCATGCGTCCTATTTATTCTGACGGAACTTATGGATACTATGGTCCACGTAAGGCCGACTGTCCTAACTCTGTGATGAGCCTTGCCCGAAGCGGTGTGGAGAACCGTACCAATACACAGATTACCACCGACTTTATTCTTACCCAGAAGCTCGATTTCCTGACCAAGGGTCTGAAGTTTGTTGCCAAGGTTTCTCTTGACAATACAATGGTAGAGGTGAAGCGTGGTATCAGCGACCAGTATATGGATCCGCAGCTGAAGTGGATTAACCCTGATGATGGCTCAGTTTCCTATGACCAGAGCGAGGATTACCATGAGTCGGTGGCTTGGACCATCAATGGTGGTAAGGTAAATACGGATGCTACTTATCGCCGTCTTTACTATCTGGCTCAGCTTGACTGGAACCGCAAGTTCGGCAATCATGAAGTGGGCGCAATGGGTGTATTCAACCGCAACGAATATGCCAACGGTTCTTCTTTTAGGCATTACCGTGAAGACTGGGTATTCCGTGCCACATACAACTATGCGATGCGCTACATGCTCGAGTTGAACGGCTGTTACAACGGATCAGAGAAGTTTGGTCCCGACTATCGCTTCAAGTTCTTCCCATCAGCTTCTCTCGGCTGGACTATCACCGAGGAGCCATTCATGAAGAACATCAGAAAATATGTAGATATGTTTAAGGTACGTGCATCCTGGGGTCGCATCGGTGATGATTCTACCGGAGGTTCTTATCTCTATACCGACCAGTATTCTTATGGTGGTAAGACCTATCTGGGTGGTGATGCCACTTATGATTCACCTTATACTATATATCGCCTTACCCGTATCGGAAACCCTAATGTGCGTTGGGAGACATCAGAGAAGCGCAACCTGGGTTTCGACTTCGGATTCCTGGGCGGACTGATTACCGGTTCGCTGGATGTGTTTAGCGACAAGCGTACCGATGTGCTCTTAACCGACCGTTCCATCCCTTCTTACTATGGTATGAACTACACGGTTGCCAATGTGGGTTCGGTAGATGCCAAGGGTTACGAGTTGAGCCTGAAGGTGAATAAAGCATGGAACAAGAATCTGCGTACATGGGCAAACTTCAATATGACCCATGCTACCAACGAGATTAAGTTTGCCGATGATCCAAAGCTTCAGGCAAGTTATCTGAACAAGGCGGGTTATGCCATCGGTCAGAACCATAGTTACATTGATCATGGTTTTATCCGCAACTGGGATGATCTCTATGCCGTACCTACCTGGGGTAGCCATGATTCAGAGAAATATACGGGTGATGCCATTATATCAGACTTCAATGGTGACGGTCAGATTACAAAAGATGACAAGGCACCTTATCAGTACACCTCTATTCCTGAGAATACCTTCAGTACTACATTGGGAGCAGAGTGGAAGGGCTTGAGCGTAACGGTACAGTTCTATGGTGTAACCAATGTTACCCGCGAGGTGAACTTCCCAACCTTTGAGCGTGAAACCCACATTGCCTTTAAGGAGGGTTCTTACTTCACGCCATCCAATCCGGGTGGAGAGTTGTCTTTGCCACGCTGGACCACAGTGGCAGACGAGGGAAATGCCGGTACCCGTTACTTCTATGACGGAGCTTTCCTGCGCCTGAAGAATGCCGAGATAGCTTATACCTTCAGGGGTGCTTGGGTGAAGCGAATGCATTTGAATTCACTCCGTGTATATCTGAATGGTGACAACCTGCTGCTCTGGACCAATATGCCTGATGACCGTGAGAATAACTTCAGCGGCAACTCGGCAAATGGTGCTTATCCAACCGTACGCAGATTTAACTTAGGTTTCGACCTGACATTTTAAATGAATCGTAAATATGAAAAAGTTTAATAAAATATATACATTGCTGTTTGCGGCAGCCCTGTCTCTCTCTTCAGTATCATGTACTGATTACCTTGACAAGGCACCGGGCAGTGATATTGCCCCAACGGAGCCATATAAGAATTATACCAACTTTCAGGGTTTCTTGGAGCAGTGCTACAACGACATCCCGGGTCTCGCATCTACATCCTGGTATCATGGCTGCTGGAACTATGGTGAGGATGAATACTGGCAACCATCAGAGGTCCGTATGCTCACTAATGCCATCGACCAGGGAAACTATTGGGCATGGGACGAGGTGCAGTATTCTCCATTCCATTCGGGTATCGACCTGGACGGCAATCATGATGTGAACCGCGATTTCAAGGGGCGCCTCTGGGGTATGTGCTGGCAGGGAATCTATGCCACCAACCTGGGCTTGGAAAATCTGGGTAATCTGGTAGATGCTACCCAGGAAGAGAAGAACCTGATTGCAGGTCAGCTCTATTTCTTCCGTGCATTCTTCCACTTCCAGATTATGCAGTATTGGGGCGGTATTCCATACATCGACTTCCTGATTCCATCAGTTGCCGTGTTCAACTATCCACGCCTCACCTATCAGGCATGTGCCGACAAGGCAGCCGAAGACTTCAAGAAGGCTGTTGAACTGCTGCCTGTAGATTGGGATAAGACCACTGTGGGTAAGCAGAACGTGGGCAAGAACAAGTTCCGTCCTAACAAGATAGCAGCTCTCTGCTTCCTGGGCAAGAACTACTTGTGGGCAGGTTCGCCGCTGATGAATGAAGTAAGCAAGGAGAATCCTGACTTCAAGAATGTTAACGGATATAATAAGGAGTATTGCCAGAAGGCTGCTGAGGCATTCGGCGAGGCCTTGAAGATTAACAAGGAAGCAGGACTTTACCAGCTGTCTTCTTATGAAAATTACATGAACATCTTCTATACCTATGATCAGGGGCAAAAGATTCCAGGTGAGAAAGAGGCTATCTTCTACGAGAATTCAAGTAACAACAACTGGGTCTGGAATCAGGTGACAGACTATCGTCCTACCTGCCTTATTCAGGGTGGTATCAAGGTTTATCCTACTGCCAACTATGTGGATTACTTCGGTATGGCAAACGGTAAGCCTATCAAGGACATCACGAAGAAGGATCCCGACAGCGGCTATGATCCGGAATATCCGTTCAAGAACCGTGACCCTCGCTTCTACGATCTCTTCATCTACGATGGTGTGAAGTGTGTGAAGAGTGCAGGAAAGGATGCAGATGTGCAGTATGCTTCTCTTTATACGGGAGGAAAGTATCGTACGGCAACATCAGCCAAGGACTGCTTTACGGGATATTGCCTGAAGAAGTTCTGTGATCCATATCGTAATCAATTTGATGATGGTGGTGAACGTGGTAAGTTTATGCGCGTACTCTTGAGTATGATTCGTCTGGCTGATGTTTATCTGATGTATGCCGAGTCGGTGGCTCAGGGTTATGGCTACAAGGAATCAAGCCAGGCATTCAATCTGAGTGCCGTGGATGCCGTGAACATCGTCCGCAACCGTGCGCATGTGGATAATATTGCTGATGAGTATCTTACCAATCTGGATGGCTTTATGAGCGAGCTTCGCCGTGAGCGTGCCGTAGAGTTGGCTTTCGAGGGACACCGTTTTACCGACCTTCGCCGCTGGCTCCTGATAGACAAGGCTCCTTACACCCAGAAGATGGCTGTTTACTTCGACCGTGCAGCCGACCAGAAGGATGTTGACCGCTACGACGATCCAAAGAAAAATCACGTGCTCAACCTGAAGGAGGAGCCATTGATTACCCGTAAGTTTACTTCAAAGCATTACTGGTTCCCATTCCTGAGAAAGGATGTCAAGATGTATCCTGAGTTCTCTCAGAACCCTGGTTGGGAATAATTAAACAATTCGAGAATTTATTATGAAACATAATATATTTAATAAGAGAATGTCATTGGCGCTAGCTTCCATGCTAGTTGCCAGTGGTGTGGCAAGCGCCCAGGAAATGGCCGACACTACCAAGGTAAACGTGGCTTTCGGTCAGGTTTCCAAGGCCGACCTGATGGGCGGTGTCAGCGAGGTGAATGTCGAAGAGCTGTTGAAAAAGGACTACAGCGCCAATGCACTCAATGATCTTCAGTCGCTCATCAGTGGTTATAACGGAAATGTTTGGGGACAGGGTGCACTTGTTCTCGTAGATGGAGCTCCCCGTGAGGCCAGCACCGTCAATGCCACCGAGGTGGAGAAGGTTACCGTGCTCAAGGGCGCTTCTGCCGTAGTACTCTATGGTGCCAAGGCTGCCAAGGGCGTAATCCTCATCACTACCAAGCGTGGTAAGGTGCAGCCATTGAGCATCGCAGCCACCGTCAATACGGGCATCTATACACCTAAGGCTTATCCTGAATATCTGGGTGCGGCTGAGTATATGACGCTCTATAACGAGGCGATGACCAATGATGACCCTACACAGCCGCTGAAATACTCTAAGGAGCAGATTTACAACACGGCTATAGGTACGAATCCTTACCGCTATCCGGATATGGACTTCTACAGCAGTGACTACCTGCGCAAGTTCAACAACCGTACGGATGCAACGATGGAGGTGAAGGGCGGTAGCCAATTTGCCAGATACTATGCCAACCTGGGCATGATCTACAACAATAGCCTGGTGAAGTTTGGCGAGCACAAGAAGGACAAGGATTACTCCTTCCGCGTGCGTTCTAATATTGATGCCACCATCACCGACTGGTTGGGTGCTTACGTGAATGTAGGCATCAACATCACGGACAACTATCGTGGACGTCCTGAGGACTACTGGTCAACAGCTACCAGCGTTCGTCCAAACTGGTATTCCGGCCTGTTGCCAATCTCCATGATGGATGCCAACAATTCAGCCTTGCAGCAGATGATAGCAGGCTCAAAATTCCACGTACTCGATGGTCAGTATCTGCTGGGCGGTAACAACGATAACCAGTCTACTTTCTTTGGTGATGCGCTTGCTGCCGGCTACGTGAAGAATCACTCCCGCACCTTCACCTTTGATGTGGGTGTAAAGGCCGACTTCGACCAGTGGGTCAAGGGATTGAGCTTCGAGACAGCTTTCAGCATCGACTACTGGAACAACTACTCAGAGGCTTACAAGCTCGACTATGCTGTTTACGAGCCTACCTGGGCAAATGTGAACGGACAGGACATGATTATCGACCTGAAGAAATATGGTAAGGAATCAAGTAGCACGAGCGAGTATATCGGTGCATCCAAATATTACCAGAACACCACCTTCCGTGCTCAGTTTGACTATAAGAATACCTTTGGCGGTGTGCACAACGTAAATGCTACTTTGGCTGGCTGGGGTTACTCCAAGTCGAATTCCGTGGACGAGAATCATGAGAGCTCATCTGGTGTAAAGGGTTCTTCTTACCACCGCACCACCAATGCCAACCTTGCCCTTCGAGCAGCCTACAATTATGCTCAGAAGTACTACGCAGAGTTTGGCGGTGCTCTGGTTCACGCATCAAAGTTGGCAGAGGGTCATCGCAACGCTCTTTCTCCATCAGGAACATTGGGGTGGAGAATCGGTCAGGAGAAATGGTTCAAGAATGCACTTCCTTGCTTCGACGATCTGAAGCTGAATGCTTCTTACTCAGTGCTCAACCAGGACATAGATATCTCAGGTTATTATCTCTACCAGGGATACTATGATGTGAAGGGAGGTTACTACACCTGGAACGAAGGCGGTGGCAACGGAACTTACACCACACTTTCTAAGCGTGGTAGCAACTACGGTCTCGATTTCGTGAAGCGTAAGGAATGGAGAGCAGGTCTGGAGGGTTCACTCCTCAACGGAACCGTAAGTTTCGACATGAACTATTTCCATCAGCTTACTTCGGGCTTGCTTACTGCGGGAACTGCAACCATCTATCCTTCATGGATGAACAGTGACGGTTCTTTCATCACCTCCCTGAACTACAATGAGGATTTGCGACAGGGCTTCGACTTCGCCGTAAACTTCAAGAAGAACATCGGCAAGGTGAAGGCACAGCTCGGACTCACAGGTATGGTGTTCGACTCAAAAGCTAACAAGCGTGAGGAGAAAAACGAATATAGCTATATGAACGCACAGGGCCAGGCTCTCGACGTGATTCGTGGTTATGTCTGCGAAGGCTTCTTCACACAGGAAGACGTAGACCACATGAAGGCAAACCTCGACAAGGATGATCCTAACTTCGTGCCAAACCATACCTTCGGTGAAATCAAGGCTGGTGACCTGAAGTACAAGGATATCAACGGCGACGGCAAGATTGACAGCAACGACCAGCAGGTGATGGGTAAGTATGGATGGAGTGCAACTCCTTTCTTCTATGGTGTAAACATCACCTTGAACTGGAAGCAGTTTACCCTCTTCATCGCCGGTACAGGTCAGATGGGTGCCAAGGCTTTCAAGAGCAACGACTGGATTTACAACCAGAAGAAATATACCTCTGTGGTTCGTGGACGCTGGACACCTGAGACAGCCGCTACCGCTACCTATCCACGTTTGACAGCCAAGGATAATACCAACAACTTCCGCAACTCAAACTTCTGGATTTACAGCACAGACTGCTTCAACCTCAACAAGGTGCAGCTGACCTACGATATGCCAAAAGAGTGGTTTGAGAACAAGGTAGTGAAGGGTATGAGTGTTTACGTATTGGGCGAGAGCCTTCTCACCATCAGCAAGAACCGCAAGTATATGGAAACCAGCTATGGTTCACCACAGTGCCGTTTCTACAACCTGGGCTTGAAGATGATGTTCTAAAGGCTGATGAAATCATATCTTAGATATTGAAAAATTAGACAATAAAGAATTATGAAATTAAGAAATATATTCATGATATTGGCTTCTGCGGCATTGTTGACAGCATGTGATGATGTCTTTACTCCTGCTGCAGAAAACATGAAGGACATCAACGAGATGGAGAATGATCCTATCCTGGCCAAGGGCTTCGTGCTCACCGCTTACCGTAACTTGCCAAATTACGAGGTGGGCACAGGTACGGATGTTGCGACGGATGATGCCGTGACGAATGAGAAGGGAGCCAACTGGTCTAAGTATGCCACAGGCTCATGGACCGTTCAGAGTTGGGACCCTACGGGCCGCTGGAACAACGATTTGTCTTCCATGCAGTATTTGTATATCTTCCTGAACTCAAACATTTCGAACATCGGGTTCCTGAAGAATGCCAATGAGAACAAGCTGATGCAGCGACGCCTTACAGGTGAGGCCTACGGACTTCTGGCTACCCATGCCTATTATCTGCTTCGTGCCCATGCCGGATTTGACAATGAAGGAAAGTTGCTCGGCACACAGCTCTTTGACGGATATGTAGGTACGGATGCTGATTTCAATCAGCCTCGCAAGACATTCCAGGAGCATGTGGATTTCATTCTGGCGAACATCGAGAAGGCTGACAAGCTGCTGCCTATGGATTATGAGCCAGTGAAAAGCGACGACAAGGTGCCAGCCAAGTATGATGATATCCTGAATGTGCCTGAGGTGACATCGGTTAAGGATGGCAAGATGGGAATCTACAATAAGGTGATGGGTGAGAATGCACGTCAGTTGATCAATGGTCTGATTCTGCGTGCCATCAAGGCTCGTACCCTGCTGCTTGCTGCAAGCCCTGCCTTCCAGGATCTTGCCCAGAACAATGTAACCTGGGCACAGGCTGCAGATGCTGCTGCCGAGGTGGTTGATTATGTAGGCGGTCCAGCAGGTTTGCCTAAAACAGGTCTTACCTACTACGACAACGATGCAGAGATGGGTGCCTTGAAGAATGGTTCCAATCCTCCTGAAATCATCTGGCGCAGTACCAAGAAGGCTGATGAGATTGATGACGAGAAGAACAATTTCCCTCCATCACTCTACGGAAGCGGCAGAACCAATCCTACCCAGAATCTGGTAGATGCCTTCCCTGATGCCAAGGGTTATCCTATCACCGATTCACGCAGTGAATATGATGAGAATAATCCATACGCCAACCGTGACCCTCGTCTGGCTAAATACATTATTTATAATGGAGCAACAGCGGGAGTTGATAACAAGGTAATCAAGACTGGTAGTTCTTCGGGCGATGACGGTATCGGTCGCCGTGATGCTTCTACCCGCACCGGTTACTATATGAAAAAGATGTTGCGCATGACTGCCAACTGCAATCCTAGCAGCACATCTAAGGTAACCAAGTATAGCTGCAAGGCACGTTTCACCGAGTTCTTCCTCGACTATGCTGAGGCTGCCAATGAGGCTTGGGGTCCTAAGAACCCTGGCACACATGCTTACTCTGCATACGATGTAATCAAGGCAATCCGCCACCGTGCAGGCTTGACAGACGATACTTATCTCGACGAGTGTGCCGGCGACCAGGCTAAGATGCGTGAGCTGATTCGCAACGAGCGCCGCCTGGAGCTTTGCTTCGAGGGATTCCGCTTCTGGGATTTGCGCCGCTGGAACCAGTTGGACAAGCTTACTTCTGTACAGGGCATCGATTGGAACAACGATACGTTTACCATCTTGCCAAATGTAGAAGAGCGCCATTTCGATAGCTATATGAACTATGGTTATATTCCATATTCAGAAGCATTGAAGTACTCTAATCTCCATCAGAACAAGGGATGGAAATAAACCAGTTAAAAATGATAATGAAAATGAAAAGTTTTAAGTTATTAAATACAATAGGCATTGCTGCCATGACTTTGTTGATGACCGCTTCCTGCGAGAGCGGTAACAAGGAATTTGGATATGACGGAGAAACTGCTGTCTATTTTGCCAATGCTGGTTATGTGCGCACCGTGGAGTTGGGTGAGGATCAGGAAGCTGACCTTACCGACGACAACAACCACATCATCAACATCAAGGCCTATTGTGCCGGTGGTTATGGCAACAACAATAACGTTACCGTGGATTATATATCTGATGCCAGTCTTTGTGATGGCTATAAAATCAATGGCGCTGCCATCCAGATGATGCCATCCACTTACTATGAGATAGAGAACCCTAACCAGTTTGTCATTGCCAAGGGACAGCAGATGGGAGGCGTAAGAGTGAAGCTTACTGATGCGTTCTTCAACGATGACAAGAGCTATGAGCAGGGCTACGTAATTCCTGTGAAGCTGACCAAGGCTCAGGGAGTTGACAAGGTGCTGGAGTCGAAGAATACTACATTCTGCCTTGTGAAGTACGTTAATCCTTGGACTGCCACTTATCTTCGCAAGGGTAAGGATGTGAGCAACGGTAAGGAATCTCACCGTGCTTATCCATATTTTGAGAAGGCAGAGGTAATCAAGGTGGTGACCAAAGGCTTGTACAAGGCACAGATGACTGTGGATGTGAAGGACGCAAGTGGTAAAGACCATCAGGTGAACGTGCTGATGACCTTCAACGGTGATGACTGCACCATCTCTTCCGGTAGTGACGGAGTTCAGGTTTCGGGTAGTGGTAAGTTTGTCAAGAACGACCAACTTTTGGGCGAGTTTAAGCGCAACACACTCTATTTGAACTACAACATCAAGAGCGATGCCTTGGGTACGGTTGAAACCACAGATACCATGGTGGTCCGCAATCGTGGCATTAATTACCTGACTTTCACTCCTGAAAAGTAAGAACATTTTTAATTTGATATCAGAATTATGAAAAAAATACATAATATCCTCTTGGCCAGTGCAGCAGCTTCCATGCTGCTCACTGGTTGTGTGGAGGACTTCGATTCAAGCTACCCTGCCGGCGAAAAGCCTGAGAGCGTTGCGATGGCTGACCTTACCAGAGGTTATGAAGTTCTGAAGAACTATACGGGTATGAAGCTGGGAGCTAACTTGACCATTGCAGATTTGAAAGCTGCCAATACTAGCTTTAGTACCGTTTTGGCCAACTTCAATGAAGTGAATGTCGTAGATGGCTTCTCCCATGCTGCTGTGGTTGCTGATGATGGTACGGTCAGTACTGATGCTTCAAAAGATGAAGTTGATGCTGCTATTGCCGCAGGACTCGTTCCTACAGCTTCCCTTTTTGCACCTAACGCATGGAATTTGACCGTGATGAAAGAGGCAACTAAGGATATTTGGGTAGATGGTGAGAATGTGGATCTCCATCAGAAGTATGATTTCGAAAGCAGTGCCATCGGTGATGTCTTCGGAACTGACACGAATTCCAAAGTGGCAAAGGATCCGACAGGAAAAAACGGAAAGTCGCTCTTCAACAAGAAGGCTGCCAAGTTCATCGAGTTCCCAGTGAATCTACCTGAAGGAGCTTCGCTGTCTACTATCAAGACCATCTCCTTTGATTATTATTCATCAAATGTCAAGAAGAATGTGGTTATCAGAGTAAAGGTGGGTGACAAAGCCAAGGAACTGAGAAACTTCGGTGTTCCTACCAAGGCTAAGACTTGGGAAACATTCGTGGTGGATTTGTCAAAGGTTGACCTTACAGAAGCCTTTGATGCAGATGATATGAAATCTTCCAACATTTCTTTGGTAATTGGTCAGGCAGCTGTGCCTCAGCAGGTGTATGTTGACAATATTGATATTTACGCTCCATATCAGAAGCCGGGTTATTATAAACCTCGTCCTGTAGAAGAGAAGGCTGCTGATGTAAAGAAGGCTATGTTTGCTTACGTTGATTCCGTTATGCAGAACTATGGAGACAAGGTGCAGGCATGGAATGTGGCTTCCAACCTGATAGAAGATCTCTTCTACTCTCTGAAGTCTTCAGAGAACATGGGAGCTACTGATGAGTTCTATCCTAACGACTATCTGGATGAGAACTGGGTGGCTGATGTATGCAAGGAAATCCATTCAAAGAAGGCTGATGCCAAACTGTTCTACAGTGAAGAAAATCTGCTGACGGATGCCGAGAAGACCGAGGCTGCCGTCAACTACATCAAGCAGTGGAATGAAGCTGGTGCACAGATTGAAGGCATCGATGTGAAGCTCGACGTGCCATACAATAGCAGTTCTGTGGCAGAAGCTAAGGCGAATATCGACAATCTTCTTGCTACGCTGAAAGCATCAGGTCTGGAGATTCGTCTTTCTGATATGAACGTATACCTGGCTGATGCCTACGGAACAGTAGCCGATCAGAGCATGGCTACATTCGAGGATTACAAGGGAATGGCTGAACTCTATGCCTATATCCTGAACAAGGCACAGGATGTATTGGGCGACAAGCTCTATGGGGTATCTTTCTCTACTATCAATCAGGGCACTACGGGTGTAGGATTGTGGAATCATTTCAATCGCCTACCTACTTACGTGGGTGTGGTTAATGGACTTCAGAAAACAGAAATAAAATGGTAAGAAGATTATTTATATTTATTTTTGGGATACTAACATTCGCAGTGGCGCAGGCTCATGACGGGCCTGCCCTGCGAAGAGTTATCTCGCCATCCCAGCCGGCATGGATTATCCATATCGACACATGGAATTCTCCGAATCCGCAAGCCATCATCAATATGGTACCGGAAGACATCAAGCCTTACGTGATATTCAACCTCTCGCTCTCTGCTACGGAGAGTATCTGTGCGGATGGTAAGAAGGTGGTAGATTCATGGATGAAGGTATGTGCAGAGAACCGCGTATGGACGATGATACAGCCTGCCAGCGGCGGATGCAGCGCTTTTGATGACGACGACCTGGAACTCTATGAGAGCTACTACAAGAACTATCCCAACTTTCTTGGATGGAACTATGCCGAGCAGTTCTGGGGATTTGACGAGGATCGTAAGCGTGAGAACGGAACCGTTCATACGCCTACTTTCCTGAAACGCTTGGAACTCTTCACGCATCTCATGAAGTTTGCCCATCAGTATGGTGGCTATCTTTGCGTGAGCTTTACGCAGGCATGCTATTCTGCCAATATGATGCCAGTGGCATACATGAAGCGTAATGCCGAGATGAACCGTCTGCTTTCTACCGATAAGGAACATTTCATCTGCTGCGAGAAGTACACCATGAAGAATGGTTTCTATGATATCGAGAGCAACTGTCTGGGTGCTTATCTGGGTGGATATGCCGGTCAGTATGGTATTCGTTTCGATATCTGCGGTTGGATGGAAGAACAAGATAAACTGGATGAGAATGGCAATGCCATCAAGGACCCTTCGGATGCTTCAAAATTTCTGAAGGAGTATTACAATGATTTCCCTAAGGCTTGTGGTGCCATTCCTATCTTGGAGCATGTGGCATTGACAGGTGAGACGGTGATTGACGGTCCTGAGTTGGTGACGACTGATAACCTGCGTGAGATTGCAACTTCCAAGACTGCTGACGGTTATACCCGCAGAAACTGGGCTTGGTTCAATCACTTTAAAAATATCAACATCGATATGTTCCGCAAGATACTGGATGGAACCATCAGAATTCCATCTCGCAGCGAGGTGATTGAGCGTACCAAGATTTGTGTGAAGAATGATATCAAGCCAAAGAATATCTATTCCAGCCAGAACGAGATGGAACCATACGTTTCGCCTAGCGGACTGTATGATGGTCTCTATCGGAGCGAGCAGGATGACAATGGCACACAATGGCCTAACTCCACCGTGAACAACAAATGGTGGTTGAAGGTTTCAGGACGTTATCCTGCCATCCCTGTGGTGTATGATCTCATCGACGAAGAAGCCAAGAAACTGCAGGTGGCTATCAAGAGCAGCGAGTATGCCAGCAACCCTACCTGGAGTAATGTAGCCAGCAAGAAGGCTTATATGAATAAGCTCTTTAAACAGGAATATACGGGTGATATCTATGCTTCGCGTCTGGAGAATACCTGGGTTTGCTACAACCCTTATCAGTATAATGAGGAGCATGTTCCGTTGGCTGCCACAAATCATGGTATGAAATATATCCGTAAGTACTGGGTAAACAATGGACGCAGTGCCAAGGGTACATTGAGACCTGCCTACAATACCTGTAGCCAGATTAAGATGAACCTCGCTCCATATTCTTTGGTTCACATGCGTGAGTATTCAGACAAGTTGAGTCTCTACATGCAGAACTACCGTATCAAGGATGGACTCCGCTATGGTGTGGGTGATGGCAGATTGCAGGATGACAAGAATCTTCCGGAGTATGCCCAGCAGACTGATACCCTCATTGTGGTGGGAGCCAGTGCTCAGCCTACTATCTCTTGGAAGGATAATTCCGAGCATTCGGCAAGTACTGTTACCAGCGAGTGGAAAAATGGTCAGTTCACGGTATATGTGAAGCATAATGGTCCGTTGGAGTTGACCATCGATAACTGTAAGGGCACCAAGACTACAGGAAAGTTGAAGGATTCTGATGTGACAGCCGCTGTCATTGAAATTCCTGCCATGCCTGAGGCGTATGAGGGAGAGATGCAGTATGAGTTTGAGAACTTCGACTACAAGAACGTAGGTGGTTGCTATGGCAACGCTTGGAACAATGGTTTCCGTGGATACAATGGTCAGGGCTGCTTGAACCTGGGTACCCAGAAGGGGGCTTCCGTTCGTGGCTACATTCCTGTTACCAAGCCAGGTAATTACAAGGTGGCTATTCGCTATCAGGCTTCCATGGGAGATGCTGTTATCAAAGTTATCTGTGGCAATCAGACCAAGCAGGTTACACTGCCAAAGAATGCTTCTTCCACCAAGGAATGGTCGGAAGTGGAGTTTGACATGGACATCGCTGATGTCAAGGGAAATATGACGGTTAACTATGTGAGCGGAAAGAGAGCTGTGCTCGATTGTGTCCGCCTGAACTACAAGGGTGCCTTGACGGGTATCGCCGGTGTAACCACCGATGCCGACCTGATAGACCATGTAGAGTATTACGACTTGCAGGGCATGCGCTTATCTGCAGCCAAGCAGGGTATCAGTATCAAGAAAGTTTATCTTCGTAGCGGTAAGACCTATACGGAGAAGATTTATAAATAACTAGTTATTAATAACAATTTTAATTTTTTACAATTATGAACACAACAATTAAGAGTTTGGCTATGGTAGCCGTAGCATTGTTTGCAGGTTTTGGTTCAGCTTCTGCACAGGAAGAGAGTGCAGATGAGGGTGTTGAATTGACTAAGGACATGTTCCACATTTGGGATGGTTTAACAAAGAATGCACAACCAACTGGTGAGAAGGTTTATATGGATTGGACTGTGGGTGCAGAGAATCCAAATGCCCCAGGTTCTGTTATCGTAGGTACAGGTTCTGTGACTGAAAATATCTATGCCGACTTGTCAGACTATCATTACATGGTAGTTTATGGTGAAGGTAGCACAAACGATAAAGGTGAAGTTGCCATGCCTCGTTTCATGTTCAACCGTACCGTTAAGGATGGTCAGCAGAAAAATGGTGGTATGATTGAAATCAATAACAAAGCTTTTGATAAAAATACAGGAGCTATTGTTCTTGATTTAAAGAAAGATTTGGTTCGTACTGTACCTGGTGAAGAACCTGCAGCTGATGATTTTGCCCACTTGGTTACTATCAAGGCTTCATGGGGCGGTACTATCCTTATTTCTTCAATCATGCTTTACAATACCCTTCCTGAGGATCTCGGAGGTGGAGCAACTGGTATCAAGAACGTTAATGTAGCAAATGATGCAGTGGTTGCAACATTCAATGCTGCTGGTGCTAAGGTAGCAGCCAACGCCAAGGGCCTTGTTATCAAGAAGTTCCAGAATGGTAAGGTTGTAAAGGTAATGAATAAGTAATGGCAGAAATTTTACTCCTTTTGTGTAACTAGGGATTAGTCCCTAGTTCTGATGTTCGGCAAGGTATTTGTTGAATCCAGCAGATACTTTGCCGATTTTTTTATGTGTCATAACAACTGACATTTATAACAACAGATAATCGTATAACTGATAATTTTAACTGAAAATGAAAAGAACAACTTTCTTGATGTGCTTGCTTTTTACCTTGTGCATGCAAGTGGTAGCTGCTGTTGAGCATTCCTATACGCAGAAGGCAGTGAAGCAGACTGTAAAAGTGGGTACATCTACACGAGAAATGCTGGTGTATGTGCCTGCCGATTTGCCCGAGAAGGCTCCAATGGTCATCTCTTTGCATGGTTTTAATCAAAACCCTGACTTTCAGATGGGACAGACTCATTGGAACGAGGTGGCGGACACGGCAAAGATCTTGGTGGTTTATCCTCAGGGAAACGGTAATGCCTGGGATATCTCAGGCTCTGGCGATGTCAAGTTTATCGAAACCATCATGAAGACGATGCAGAAGAAATATAAGGTAGATAAGAATCGCATCTATATCTCTGGCTTCTCCATGGGCGGAATGATGACTTATCACTGTATGACCAAATTGGGAACTGTTGTTGCTGCCTTTGGTCCTGTGAGTGGTATTCCTGTGGATTATCGTGAGCCTGTGGCTCCACGCCATGTGCCTATTATGCACATCCATGGCACGGGAGATGATGTCGTGAAATGGGGCGGCGATCCAAACCATGCCGCTGGTGGCTATGGTAGGATTGACAATTATGTCAAGAAGTGGGCTGCTTATGAAGGTTGTGATGTGGATAATCCAGTGGTGATTCGCCCTTATCCTGCATCCATGAGTTATGCTGCCGCCACTCGTACTCGCTATATTAATAAGGTAGATGGTACGGAGGTTACTCTCATCGCCATTGATGGTAAGGGACATTGGCATTCGGATGATCCTAATGCAGTCTATTCTACCCGCGAGCTTTGGAACTTCTTCAAGCAGTATAAGCTCGATCTTCCTGATAATGAAGATTCTAGCGAGGCTAAGGGTGAGGTGTTGTTCTCTGACAATTGGGAAGACGAGGTCATCAACGTAGGTGAAGGCGTGCCTGCTGGGTGGAAGCGCATCAATAGCATGAATGATGGGAGCCGCAGCGATGAGAAAGCGAACGGCGCTGCCAATACGGGTGGTGCCCGTATCAAGGATTTCGTTGCTGGTGGTGATTTCAATACTGGTTTCTATCTGAGTGCCCGTGACTTCGACCAGTGCAAACTCTCTTATGGCTTGTATGATGGACATCGCTTGCATTTGGTTCCAGGCAAATACCAACTTTCTTTCAATTCTTCTTATTGGAATGATGGTTCTGAGAATGGGGCTGTGACTTTTGATGCTGGCATCGCTGGCATAAGCGACAATAAGGCTGTCTTGTTGGAACAAAACCTGGATTCGAAAGGCAACTTGAAGGAAAATTCCAACCAGGTGGTGAAAGGCTCTCTGGCTCACTTCTTGAACTTCACTGTAGAAAAAGAAGGTGACTATGAACTTTATTTCACCATGTCTTCTGGTTGGGCTGCGGTTATTCTTGGCAATGTGAAGATTAGAAAGGCAGATACCAGTACGGGTATCACTGATTGTACAATCGATGCCTTCGGAAAAGCGAATATCATAACCTACAATTTGTCGGGTCAGCGCATCAGCGCACAGACTAAGGGCTTGGTTATAGAGCAGATTCTGTTTGCCAATGGTAAGAAGGTTTCCAGAAAGGTAATCAAAAAATAATAAACTGGATAATAGTTGGTGCATAACAGTTGACCACCGCATGCACAACAGCTGTTGTGCATGCGCATATCAGCTGTTATGCAAGCGCACAACAGCTGTTGTGCGACCGGAGATACTGATTGTCTCAACAACATATCCTATCTCTTCCAACAACTTATCCTATCTCTTCCAACAACTTATCCTGTCTCTTCCAACGACATATCCTGTCTCTTCCAACGACAAGAAGAGGGTGAATCATAAACTTATGACGCATCCTCTTTTTGAGTATATCGTATAATAAACTTTATCTCTTGTAACTTTTTGAGTAAAAAAACAGGTAAAGGATGCAAATTCTTGGGCTTTCATTCTTTTTTCTAGCAGAAATTATATAATTTTGCATCATTCAATAATCATGTAAATAACAATTATATATATTCAATCATAAGCCTATGAAGCGTTTTTTACTTTTTGGAGTTCTTTGCCTCGTGCAAATGTTGACAAGTTTCTCTCATGCTAACTCTGGACGAATTTATACATCCAACGACATGTCGAGTAGCCTGATTCGATGTATCATACAGGATAAGTATGGTTTCATTTGGGTGGGTACGAATTATGGACTGAATCGTTTTGACGGCTATAATTTCAGTACCTATCTTTGCAATCCTGCCGATACGACAACCATTCAGGACAATGATATCGTAAAACTCTATCCTTACAGCAAAGAGTTCCTCTTTGTGGCAACAAATCGTGGACTCTATAAATATTCCTATCTTACCAATAGTTTCCAGCATATCGTATTGGAAAAGAAAGATGAGAAGATAAGAGTAAGTTCTCTTATTGAGGATGGAAAGCATAATCTCCTGATAGGTACATCCGGGTATGGTGCCTATAGGTTGGATATGACTACAGGTAAAGTTACTCGCCTTTCAAGGAAATCTGCAAATTCAGTGGATAATTTCTTTGCTATACTGTTCTTTGATGCTGAGGGATATCTGTGGCAGGCTAATCATACAAAGGTGTTGAGAAAATATAAATACGATGGCAAGTCTATCAAACTGGTAAGTGTATATGAACCTAAAGATCTGTTTGGCATCCGTAAATTATATGCCACAGACAAGAAGGGGTTCTTTGTGGCGCATACGGGCGGCATTATGCGCTATGATTATGCCTCGCATAGCTTCTCACGCTACGATTTCGATTTTTCAGCTCATCAGGGGGGCAGGATATATCAGCGCTGCTACCTTGGATAAGTATGGCAATTTATGGTTGGGTACTTCGGGAGATGGAACTTTCAAGATACCGCATGGAAGCAGAAAGGCTTATCGGGTGGAGTTGAATAACCAATCGTTTATCTTTGATAATGCGCATATCAGCGATTTGCTGATAGATAGAGATGGTAATCAGTGGTATGGATGCTATATGAAAGGACTTTTCTTGTCGAATAATGATAAGAATGTGTTCCATCCGGTTTCTTTGGATGAATTGGGGGCGGGTATGGAAACCATTTCGTCTGTAGTGGGAGTTGCTGACGGATTGATGCTTTTTGTGGTCAAAAATCATGGGTTGTATCTTTTGGATGAGAAGACGGGCAATACCAAGCTACTACAAAGTCCTGCAGGACCAATCAAAGTGTTCTCGGATTTTCGGAAGAATGTTTATGTATATGGCCGTGATGGCATTTATGAGTATGATTGGAAGCATCAGACTTACCGGTTGTTGCTGCCTGCCAATGGACTTTCTCTAGATGGTATGCAGGTAGATGCTGCTGGTAATATTTATTTTACGAGCCCGGGCAACGGACTTTATGTATGGAATAGAAAGAGTGGCAAGATGACGCAATATCTGATGGATGATAAGCGTCCACACAAAACCATTTGTAATAACTGGATATCGGAGATCAGGTTAGATTCCCGGGGATGGCTCTGGTGTGCAACAGCCAATGGTGTGTCGTGCATGGATACCAAAACCGGATATTTTGACATCATTCTTTCTCGGTCTTTGTTAGAGGGTAAAACGTGCTATTCTACATTAGAACTGTCGGATGGTAAGATTGCTATTGCCACAGAGATGGGGCTTTATCTCTATGACAGGAAAAAACAGCAGACTACCCCTTGGCCTCATTCCGAGAGTATTAGCGGATTGAGAATTTATTCGCTGAAGAAGGATGCCAAGGGAAACCTATGGATGAGTACTGCGCAGGGTATCTGGTGTTATGATAGTAAAGCTAAGTCGTTTTTCTCTTTTGAAAAGGGAAACGGACTCTTGACCAAGGAATATCTGGCTGGAGTAGTAGGTTCTACATCTGATGGGGTTATCTGTTATGGAAACTCCGAAGGATTGACTTATTTTAGGCCTTCTCAGGTAAAGAATTATGATGAGAAAACGTCCGCCATTTATCTGTCGGGTGTGTTGCTTGATGGAAAGATGGCTCCGTTTATTGGAGATAATCTGAGTGTTCCGTCTGATTTCAAGTCGATAGTGCTCAGCTTCTCCCAGCTTGATTATCAGAGCGTGGGTAACATCGTGTTCCAGTATCGCATCAACGGGGGCAAATGGATCAGCAATGCGGCTGGAGACAATAGCTTCAACTTCACAGGTTTGTCGTATGGACATTATCGTATAGAGGTGCGTACCTATTGCAACGGTAAGTACTCTATATATAATAAGGTGATCAACCTGGATGTGCTGGCACCTTGGTATCTCACCGTTTGGGCTAAGCTTATCTATCTGAGCCTGGTTCTCGGCTTTATGGCTGCTGTCATCTTTATCTATCTGCACAAGAAAAAAAGAGATCTTGAAGAGGCTAAGATGCAGTTCCTCATCAATGCCACCCACGATATCCGTTCGCCGCTTACTCTGATTATGGAGCCTCTGAAGAAATTGAAGGAGCGATTGGGAAATGCTGAGGAGTATCATGAAGATATTGATACCATGGACCGAAACGCACAGCGTCTGCTCACCCTGGTGAATCAGATTCTCGACAAGCGACGCCTGGACAAGCATCAGATGAAACTTTCGTGCAGGGAAACCAACCTGGTGGAGTTTTCGAGGGGATTGGTTTCACTCTTCACTTACAATGCCAACCTGCGTGGTATTAATATCAGGCTGGAGATGCCAGAGACGCCTGTGAATGCATGGATAGATCGTAATAAACTGGATAAGGCGATAGCCAATCTGCTGTCTAATGCCTTTAAATATACGCCTAATGGCGGCGAAATCATCTTCCGCATTGAGAAGCAGGATAAGAAGGTGCTCTTGTATGTAATTGATAGTGGCAAGGGATTGGGAAAGAACGATGATGCCAAAACCCTGTTTGAACGCTTCTATCAGGGAAAGAATTCTGCTGATATGCACCTGGGAGGTTCGGGCATCGGCTTGAATCTATGCCGATCCATCGTAAGGCTTCATGGAGGTGATGTATATGCGCATAATCGTGAAGACGGGAAGAGCGGTGCCTGTTTCATCATAGAATTGCCTTTGGGTAAAGAGCATCTCAAGAATAATCAGATTTATTCGGACAACGGGAAAACCAAAAAGAAACAGCAGCGAGATGCGGCTAGCAGAAACTGTAAAATCCTGCTGGTAGATGATGATATCGAAATCTGCCGTTATCTCAAGTCGGAACTGAGCGACTGGTATCGCTTTGTAATCTGCAACAATGGCAAGGAAGCATTGAACCAGTTGTTTTCTGACGATTTCGACCTGGTAATAAGCGATGTGGTGATGCCGGAGATGGATGGTATCACGCTGCTTAAGAACATCAAGGGTAATGCCAATATCAGCCACGTGCCAGTAATCATGCTTACTTCCAAATCGGAAATCAGCGATAGGCTAGAGGGTATTAAGCAAGGAGCTGATGCTTATCTGGCAAAACCATTCAGTCTGGAGGAACTCCATCTCACGATAGACAATCTCATTGATAATGTGCGTCGCCTGAAAGGTAAGTTCAGCGGTGCCTTGAAGCAGGACGACAAGGTGGAGAAGATAGAGGTGAAAGGCAACGATGAGGAGCTGATGGAGCGTATCATGAAGGTAGTGAACGAGAACATGAGCGATTCTGACTTCAATGTAGAGAAGATGTGTGATGAGGTGGGCGTAAGCCGTACTCAGCTGCATCGTAAGTTGAAGGAAATGACCGGTGTTCCTACTAGCGAGTTCTTGAGAAACATCCGTCTCAATGAGGCTGCCCGATTGATAAGAGAGCATAAAATCAACATTACGCAGGTTTCATATATGGTGGGATTTGCCAATAATAGTCATTTCTCCACTGCATTTAAGAAATATTTCGGTATGTCGCCTACAGAATATGCGGCAAAATATACTGAGTAAAGTATTTGAAACATTAAAAAAAGTCATTATGATTGTTTTTTCGTAATTTTGCAGCGTTAAACGAATAAACAATCATAATGATGAATACAACGAAAATCAACTTTCCATGGTCAAGGCCTCTCTTGGCCTGTTGTTTTGTGATGTTTGCCCTCACAACAATGGCTGATTCCTTTATCAGCTTCCGACAGCAAGGGGGAGCATTTCCTATTTCCACCGCCTCTCAGATGTCTGGTATCTGCATGGATGCTCACGAAAAACAAGGTGTGAAAAGAGCAGCGGAAGACCTGCGTAAGGATATCTATACCGTGTCGGGTCGTTCACCCAGAGTGTGCTGTCAGGGCGAGGATGTGGTGCGTTATCCCATCCTCATTGGTACATACGGAGTGAGTGAAGCTATTACTCGCCTTGCCAAGAAAGGCATCTTGCCAGAGCGTTCGCTCAAGGGCAAGTGGGAGAGCTTTGTCATCAAGACCATTGATCATCCTGCCAAGGGCATGGAGCGTGCCTTGGTGGTGGCAGGTAGCGATATGCGTGGCACCATCTATGGCATTTACGAGATTTCCCGACAGATGGGGGTGTCGCCTTGGTATTGGTGGGCGGATGCGCCGATAGCCAAGCATGAGGAGGTCTTTGCCAAGCCATGCTCCGTGGAGAGTGGAGAACCGAAGGTGAAATATCGTGGTTTCTTCATCAATGATGAGTTCCCTTGTATGACCACCTGGGCTAGAAATAAGTTTGGGGGCATGAACAGCCAGATGTATGCCCATGTCTTCGAACTCCTCCTTCGCCTCAAGGCAAACTGCCTCTGGCCTGCCATGTGGGGCTCGTTCAAGGAATACAAGCCTTTGGTACCTATCTTGAAGGATGAGAACGGATTGTATGAGGGCAACTGCTTCAATGAGGATGATCCGGAGAATGCCCGACTGGCTGATGAATATGGCATCGTGATGGGTACCTCGCATCATGAGCCGATGCAACGCTCGCAGCAAGAGTGGATTCGATATAAGAAGAACTATGGCAACGGTGAATGGAACTGGTTGACCAACAAAAATGCCATCAAGCGTTTCTTCCGAGAGGGAATCGAGAATAGCAAGGGTTACGACAAGCTCGTGACCATCGGTATGAGAGGTGACGAAGACCGTCCGATGACCGATGCGGGTAGTAGAGAGGCTAACTTTCGGCTGATGGAACAAATCATTTCGGAACAGCGAAAAATCATAGCTGATGTCACCAGGAAACCAGCCTCCGAGACCCCACAGGTCTGGACACTCTACAGTGAGGTACTCGATTATTATGACCAGGGACTCAAGGTGCCCGATGATGTCATCGTGATGCTTTGCGATGACAATTTCGGTCATGTGCGCCGACTTCCTGATAGAAAGAAAAATTTCCACAAGGGCGGCTATGGTATGTATTATCATGTAGGCTATTATGGTGCGCCGAGAGCCAGCAAGTGGCTCACCATGTCGCATATCGCCGAGATGTGGGAGCAACTGCAAGCCACTTATCAACATGGTGTGGATAAACTCTGGATGCTCAATGTCGGTGATATCAAGCCCCATGAGTTTGCCATCGACTTTTTTATGAACATGGCATGGAATCCCGATGCCTTCGATGCCAGCAACCTGGAGCAATATGCACAGGGATTCTGTGCCCAGCAGTTTGGTGATAAAGAGGCGAAAGAGGCTGCTCGTCTCTTGATGAGCTATGGAAGATATGCGTCTAGGGTGCAAGCCGAATTGCTGGATGACAAGACATACAATTTGCAGACGGGAGAGTTTAAGGGCGTACGGGATGAATTCCTGGCCTTGGAGGCACGAGCCCTGCGTCAGTATCTCACCCTGGATGAGACTGCGAAGGATGCCTATCAAGAGTTGGTTCTCTTCCCAATACAAGGCATGGCAAATCTCTATGATATGTATTACTCTTTGGCGATGAACAAGCAACTCTATCGTGAGGGACGTATTGAGGCTAATACATGGGCAGATAGGGTGGAGGAATGTTACAAGAGAGACTCCTTGCTCTGCGACAATTATCATCACCATATCGCCAATGGCAAGTGGAATCACATGATGGATCAAGTGCATATCGGCTATCAAAACTGGCATGCTCCACAGCATCAAGTTATGCCTATGGTATATCGCATTCAGCAGAGTACCCCTTTTGCAGTTACGCAGCCTAGTACAGGCTACGTGTTTGAGCAAGATGGCGGCATGGTGGTGATGGAGGCAGAGCATCTCTTCTCACTGACACCTGCTGAATCAGAGAAGTCGCAGTGGAGACTCATCCCAGGTTTAGGACGGACGAAGTCGGGTATAGCTCTCTTCCCATATACCCAGCCAACAGCAGGAGCGTATCTTACCTATAAAATGAGATTTAAGGCAGATGTGGATTCGGTGGATGTACATCTTGTTACCGATGCAGTGATGCCCTTTGTGCTGGGCGGTCATTATGTGGCAGTGTCGCTGGATGGTGGCAAGGAAGAGATTGTAGGACTGAATCAGAATCTGAACTGGGAGCATAAGTACGACTTGATGTATCCTACAGCCGCATCGCGCATCATCGAGAAGAAGGTGAGGATGGCTGTAGAAAACACGGGGAAGACTGAACATACCTTGAGGGTTCGTCCTATGCAGCCTGGTATTGTATTTGAGAAAATACTCATCAATCTTGGTGGGTATAAACCTACTCATCTAGGAATGCTAGAGAGTCCTTACGTGAAGTAAGGGCGCTTCGGGCAAAACTTGTAGGTAAAGATGTAAAAACGGTGTGTTTCTTTTGAAATGCACCGTTTTTTTCTTACACCATGATTGTCTTGCCAAAGTATTTGTAACATACAGCAAAGTGAATCTTCTGCTTTTTTATTACCTTTGCACTCAAAAATAGAAACTAATAATTTTAGATAAACAATGAACAATAAGTTTTTGATTGCTTCGGCTTTATGCATGAGTATGAGCGCAACGATGAATGCGCAGAATCCTATCATACAAACACAGTTGACTTCAGACCCAGCTCCTCTTCCTGTCGGTGACCGGCTTTATGTCTATGCCGGTCATGATGAAGATAAGGCTGACTTCTTCTGGA
>ERZ780207.1138-NODE-1138-length-24139-cov-3.701877_pt1 | contig 24139 bp, 20 predicted proteins | sample MGYA00510977_ERZ780207 | MGnify/ENA primary metagenome ERZ780207 (study PRJEB29588, sample SAMEA2151383) | human gut metagenome | biome: human gut; feature: human-associated habitat; material: faeces | place: Denmark | collected 2008/2010 ... | reverse complement strand
CCCGGCAAAGCTGTTTGCCATGTAGAGGGTAGTATCCGGACCCAGCCAGCCCGCCACGGCGCCCAGCAGACCCTGCATGGCGGTGTCCATCAGCGCCGCGCCCTGCGCAGCCAGCAGATTGCCACCCACGATCATGATAGCGGCATCCAGCACCATGGTGCCCAGACGGCAGGTGACAAAGGTGCCAAACTCTTTTGCCATGGCTTTGCCGGTGGTCTTGCTGCGGAACACGAACGCCCGGTTGGTGCAGTAGGCAAACAGGATGCACAAAGCGTTATCCAGCACATTGCCCCAGCTGTTGGCTGCGGTATAGCCGAACAGCCGGCTGAACAGCGCATACAGCACAATATTCAGCAGGGTGGTCAGCACGCCGAAGATCAGGTAACTGAGCACTTCCCAGTGCTTTTTGAAAAAATTTATCATGGCTTTGTTAACAAAAACAGCCCCGCCGCCGTTTTCCCGGCAACGGGGCTGCAGATCGCATTGTGTCAGAAGCTATGCTTTTGCACGAAGGGCTGATTACTCAGCGTCGTCGTTCAGCAGAGCCTTCATGGACAGGCTGATGCGCTTCTTGTCGAAGTCAACATCCAGCAGCTTCACATCGACCATATCGCCGACCTTCAGTGCATCGGAGACCTTCTCAACGCGGTCATTGCTGATCTCGCTGATGTGGACCAGACCGTCAACACCCGGCAGGATGCGGACGAATGCACCAAACTTGGTCAGAGAAACGACCGGAGCATGGAAGGTGCTGCCGATGGGGTAGTTGTTCTTCAGCTGCTCCCAGGGGTTGTCCTCGGACTTCTTGTAGCCCAGAGAAACCTTGTGGTTCTCGGTGTCGATGTCCTTGACATACACTTCGATGGTGTCGCCAACAGAGACGACCTCGGAGGGGTGCTTGATGCGGTTCCAGCTCAGCTCGCTGATGTGGCACAGGCCGTCAACACCACCGATGTCAACGAATGCACCATAAGAGGTCAGGCTCTTGACAACGCCGGTGTAGGTCTTGCCCACCTCAACGTTTGCCCAGAACTCCTCGCGCTTAGCCTTGTTCTGCTCAGCGGTCACCTTGTTGATGCTGCCCACGATCTTGCGGCCGGAGCACTCGGTGACGACCAGCTGAACGTGCTGGCCGACCAGAGCAGTGTAGTCCTCGTCGCGGCGCATAGTGGCCTGAGAACGGGGAACGAACACCTTGACGCCCTTGACGTTGACGACAACGCCGCCCTTATTGAACTCGGTAACATCGCCCTCGACGACTTCACCGGATTCTGCTGCCTTGGCGATCTCTTCCATGCCCTTGCGAGATGCGAGCTTCTTGCGGGAGAGCTGGATGACGCCATCCTGATCCATAACCTTCTCGACGATGAGGTCCAGCTCATCGCCAACCTTCACCAGGTCTTCGACCTTGGCGGAGGAATCATCGGTCAGCTCGCTCAGCTTGACAAAGCCGGTCTGCTTCGCACCGATATCCACCTGGATCTCGTTGGCAGAGATGCTGGTCACGATTCCTTTCACAATACTGCCTGCATGAACTCGCTTTTCTTCGGATGCGTTCAGCATCTCCTCAAAGCTCATGTTGTCATTGATTTCTGCGCTCATACTGTTAAGTACCTCCTCAATAATAGACGATGGCGTTGAAGCCCCGGCTGTCACGCCCGCCACTTTAACATCTGCAAACCATTCCGGCCGAAGTTCGCTCGCTGTTTCGACCGTTACGGCACGCGTGTGTTTTGCGGCGACCTGTACCAGCTTTTGGGTATTGGAAGAATGATGACCGCCAATGACAACAACAATGTCGCATTTTTGGCTGAGGTCTTCCGCTTCCTGTTGCCTCGCCCACGTCGCATTACATATTGTATCAAAAATTCGGGCGTTTGTATAGGCTTTTTTGAGAAACTCCGAACTTTCTTGCCATTTTGTTACCTGAAATGTGGTCTGTGCAACCGCAAAAATGGGCTTTTGGGGGTCAGAAGGGCCTTTCCAGGCCTTCAGCTCGTCCAGATCGCTGAACACAAATACCTCTCCCCGGGTATGGCCCACGATGCCCTGCACCTCGGGGTGGGCAGCATCACCGGCCACCAGAAGCACCGCGCCCTCGGCCTCGGCCCGGGCGGCAATGCTCTGGATCTTCTTCACAAAGGGGCAGGTGGCATCAATGCACTCCAGACCGTTTGCTTCCATGATATCATAAATTTCTTTTGCCACTCCATGGGCACGGATGATCACAGTGGGAATGTTCTCCCCGGCTTTCAGGTTTTTTAGTTCTTCTTTGCTTTCCAGAACTCTTACTCCTTTTTCCGCCAGTTCCCGGACCACTTCCTCATTATGCACGATGGGACCATAGGTATAGATAGTCTTCCCGTTTTTTAATTGTTCATACACAGTATCTACAGCACGCTTTACGCCGAAGCAAAAGCCAGCGCAGTCTGCCAGTCTTACTTCCATATCAGATCTCCTGTTTAACCGATCAGTTCCACGATCCGGTCGATTACCTGCTCGATCGTCATATCGGAAGTATCCACCAGCACCGCATCGGCCGCCTGTTTTAACGGAGAAGTCTCTCTGTGCATATCTCTATAGTCTCTGTCTTCGATATCCTGATGGATCTTCTCCAGATCACAGGTCTCTCCCTTGGCGGTCAGTTCATCATATCTTCTTCTGGCTCTCACCATACTGCTGGCGGTCAGATAGATCTTCACCTGAGCATTCGGAAGAACCACTGTACCGATGTCACGGCCGTCCATGATCACGTCGCTTTTAGCTGCAAGTGCCTGCTGAAGTTCTACCAGTTTGGTGCGTACTGCGGGTTGTGCACTGGTATTGGATGCCATATTGCCGACTTCTTCGGTACGCAGATAAGCATTGACGTTCTCTCCGTTTAATAAAACGACCTGCTCACCGTCCACATACTGAATGGTGATATCCGCCTCCTTGCATTTATCGGCGATGACCGCTGCATCCGTGGGTTCCACGCCCTCTCTTAACATAAACAGTGCCATGGCACGATACATTGCTCCGGTGTCCACATAGATAAATCCTTTTTTCTTTGCCACAGCTCTTGCAATGGTACTTTTTCCGGCCCCTGCCGGGCCGTCGATTGCTACATTAAAACTCATAGTCTAGTCCTCTTTTCTTTATTTCTATTAATTATAATTGATTTCTATTAATTATTATTTTTTCACAAATCTTCCGGTTTTCATTCGTAAAATCTCTCTCCGGACTTTTTTGTGCGCGAATTTATTGTATGCTGTCCCCCGCCAAATGTCCCGTAGACCAGGCAATCTGTAAGTTAAAGCCACCGGTCATGGCATCCAGATCCAGTACTTCCCCCGCAAAATACAGATGCTTTACCAGCCTGGATTCCATGGTGGAAGGATTGATATCCTTTACCGAGATTCCCCCCTGAGTGATGATTGCTTCCGCAAAAGATCTCGTCCCCGTCACCGTCATGGGTAGTTCCTTGATCAATGAGCCGAAAGCTTTTCTCTCTTCCCGGCTGATCTCGTTCACTTTCTTCTCCGGGGAAATGTCGGACAACTCTATCATAACAGGAATCAGCTTTGCAGGGAACAGGTGATCCAGCGCATTTTTAAATTGTTTGTTCTTTGCTTCCTCAAAATCCCGAAGCAAACGTTTGTCCAGCTGTTCCGGGGTCAACGCCGGTTTCAGATCCAGGAAAAGTTTTACCTCATCACCGCCTTTACGTTTCGAAAGATTTTTCGAATAAAAGCTGCTGGCCGACAGGATCAGGGGGCCGCTGACGCCAAAATGGGTAAACAGCATCTCGCCGAACCCTTCATACCAGGTCTTTTTCCCACACTGCATCCGGATCTCCACATTTTTTAAGGAAAGGCCCATCAGTTCCCTGCACCAGTTTTCCCGGATCTCCAAAGGCACCAATGCCGGTTTCCTCTCCGTCACCTTATGCCCTGTCTCTTCCGCGAAACGATACCCGTCCCCCGTGGATCCGGTGCTGGCATAGGAACAGCCTCCAGTACAGACAATGCAGTCATCCGCCACGATTTTCTTATGGTCTGCACATTCCACGCCACAGAAAACAGGATTGCCATCCGTTTCCTTCGTTAGGATCTTTTTCACCTCGGTATGCAGATGAACATCCACCTGATATTTGCGAAGTTCTCTCTGGAGGGCGGCGATCACGTCCGAAGAATGATCGGATACCGGAAATACCCGGTCTCCCCGCTCCGTTTTCAGCGGGCAGCCTGCCTGCTCCAGCAGATCGCATACCCGTGTATTGTCAAAGCCGTAAAAAGCACTGTACAGAAACTTTTCATTGGTACAAATATTCTGAAATAGGACATCCATGTCCGCCGCGTTTGTCACATTGCAACGGCCTTTTCCAGTGATGAACAGTTTTTTCCCCAGCTTTTCGTTCTTTTCCAGAAGTATTACCTTATGCCCTTTTTTCGCTGCCGCAATGGCAGCCATCATGCCGGCAGCACCGCCGCCGATCACAATCACCTTACTCATTTCTATCCTCTTTTGCCGATCTGTCCGTCCATCATTTTTCCTTGCGCCGCAGGGAATAGTCCAGCATCGGTTCATCATCTATAAAGTCGATCTCATCATTCAGATATACCTGATAATTATTCCAGGTCTCTTCCAGTGTCTCCAGATTTTTACGCACCTGCTCCGGACATTTCAGGCACAATGCCACTACCAGCGCATTGATCACGCTTAAAGGTGCCACCAGAGAATCCACCACCGACACCATGTCGCTTCTGGCCAGCAGATTGCAGGAAGAATACAGATTCATGGGGGAATGGATGCTGTCGGTAATAGCGATCACCTTGGCATTCCGGTCATTGGCAAACTCCATGGCCTTTAACGTCCGCATGGAGTATCTGGGAAAACTGATACCGATGAAGCAGTCCTTCGGGCCAATATGGATCATCTGTTCAAAAGTCTCACTGACACTGGTGGTATTCAGCAAAAAGACTTTGCCCCGGATCATATTCAGGTAAAAATGCAGAAACGCTGCCAGCGGCTCATTGCTGCGAAGTCCCATGATATAAATGGTCTCTGCCTCCAGAATCGTGGCAACGGCGGATTCAAAGGCCGCCGGATCCAGATTGTCTATGGTATCCTGGATCTTTTCGATATCTGCACTGAGTACGGAGGTCAGGATCTCCGACTGGGAGCTTCTGCCGTATTTGGCATCCATTTTCTGAATGCCGTTGAGCTTTCCCTGCACGCAGCTTTCCAGTGCCTTCTGGAATTTCGGATAACCGTCATAACCGATTCCCGCTGCAAAACGCACTACGGTAGATTCACTGATTCCCAATGTCTCACCCAGCTTTGCTGCGGTCATAAATACTGCCTGATCGTAATGTTCCGATATGTAATCCGCAATGGCTTTGTGGCCTTTGCTCATTTTTGCATAATGTTCGTTGATTCGGGTAAAAACATCATATTCTGCCACGGTTCTTAACCTCGCGTTGTCTCATTGTAAAAAGCGTAATAGGAATGCTCTAATAGCTGCATTGTCTGTAAGTCTGTCAGATCATAATCTCCGGTCAGAGACATGCAGGCAGCTCCGTGAATGAAAATCCACATTTTCATGAACAGATCACCGGGATCCGGGCAGCCCGCCACTCTGGCCAGGTTTATCTCGTAGACCACGTTTCCGGCATCACCATTCAAGATCTCATACATACTCTTTTTCTTATGTTTGCCATCCTGGTTATCCGATACAAACAGAAGCTCGAACAGGTGTCTCTCTTCTCTAGCAAAAGCTATGTAAGCCATGCCCAGATTGGCGAAAGGTGTCTTGCCGGTACGGGGATACAAGCTGTAATAATCCAGAAAATAAGCTGCAGCTCTCTCATAGACCGCATCCCACAGTTCTTCCATATTCTTATATACTCTGAAAATAGGCTGTGTAGAGCACCCTGCTTTCGCCGCTACCCTTCTGGCTGTCACATTGGCAAATCCCTCTTCCCTTGTCATGGCAAATGCCGTATCCAGAATTTTATCGATGGTGATCATCTCTTTACGAGCCATAATCCCTCTCATTCCGCTGTATTTACAGCAAACAATGTGTTCTTCTATAACACTTGTTATTTTAGTGGGTGAAGAGGTGGTTTGTCAATATGTAAATAAACTCATTCGCATATCGGGCTGACTGGGGGCTGACCAAGGACATGTCTAAATAACGGCTTCTCCGCGCTTCGCGCTCTCGAAGTCGCAAACTCATTCGCATATCGGGCTAATGCCCTTTTATGCTCATGAGTTTTGTTTTTCTAATAAAAATACCGCACCGGTTGCTAGCAACCGTGCGGCATCTTTATTGAAAAATTATTTAGACAGGGTATGCACCGTTCTTGGTGTCAGCCTGGGTCATATCAACCTTTTCCTGCTGTGCCTGACGATACTTGAAGAAGTCGGTAGCAACCTGAGGGAACAGAGCGTAGCTCAGAACGTCCTCATCCTGCTGTTTCCATTCCTTCATTTCGCCTTCCAGCTTATCCATCTCATTGTCGAGCAGATCAGCGTAACGGCAGGTAATTCTCTCCTCACCGGGGATAACCTTGTCGATAACTTCCTGGCTCATGGGCTTAACGGTCTGACCGTACTCACCACGAAGAACTGCCTTGGTCTCCTTGGTAGCCATCTTGTAACGCTCACCAAGCAGTACGTTGAAGACTGCCTGAGTACCAACGATCTGAGAAGAAGGGGTAACCAGAGGGGGCTCACCCAGATCCTTACGAACCTTGGGGATCTCCTTCAGCACATCGTAGTATCTGTCTTCTGCATTCTGCTCCTTCAGCTGGCTAACCATGTTGGAAAGCATACCGCCAGGTACCTGATACAGCAGAGTCTTGATATCAACACCCATAACCTTGGGATTCAGCAGGCCGTTAGCCAGGCACTCATCTCTGTAAGGTCTGAAGTAGTCAGCGATCTCAGCTAACAGGTTCTGATCCAGACCGGTATCGTAAGGGGTTCCCTTGAAGGTCTCAACCATAACCTCGGTAGCGGGCTGTGAAGTACCCATAGCGAAGGGGCTCATAGCGGTATCGATCACATCAACACCGGCCTCTACTGCCTTCAGGTAGGTCATGCTTGCAACACCGGAAGTATAGTGAGTATGGAGATCGATCGGAATGCTGACAGCATCTTTCAGTGCTCCAACAAGCTCAGTTGCTTTATATGGAAGAAGCAGACCGGCCATATCTTTGATACAGATGGAATCTGCACCCATCTCTTCGATCTTCTTGGCCATGCTGGTCCAGTACTCCAGAGTGTAAGCATCACCCAGAGTGTAAGCCAGAGCAACCTGTGCTTCACCTCTGCCTTCCTGTGCCTTGAACTTGTTGGTAGCATTTACCGCTTCCTGTAAGTTGCGCAGGTCGTTCAGACAGTCGAAAATACGAATGATATCAATACCATTGGAGATGGACTTCTGTACGAAGTAATCTACCACGTCATCTGCATAAGGTCTGTAACCCAGAATATTCTGTCCACGGAACAGCATCTGTAACTTGGTGTTTTTGAAGCCGTCACGCAGCTTTCTCAGTCTATCCCAGGGATCTTCCTTCAGGAAACGAAGGGATGCATCAAAGGTAGCACCGCCCCAGCACTCTACGGAATGATAACCAACTTTATCCATCTTATCTACGATAGGAAGCATGAATTCGGTCGGCATTCTGGTAGCGATCAGAGACTGATGTGCATCACGTAAAACAGTTTCCGTAATCTTAATCGGTTTCTTTTCAATTTCTGACATTACGAATATCCTCCATAATAATATTTTCTATAATTAGACTTGACGCGATGCGTTATTCTAAGTCCTTCGGACTTATTTCATCGCGCTTTGCGCGAAATACATCTTGGGCATTCGCTTTAAAATACACCGAAGATAGCCATGAATGTACCGGCTGCTACGGCAGTACCGATAACGCCTGCTACGTTAGGACCCATAGCATGCATGAGCAGGAAGTTGGTAGGATCGGATTCTGCACCAACCTTCTGGGATACACGTGCTGCCATAGGAACTGCGGATACACCTGCGGAACCGATCAAAGGATTGATCTTACCACCGGAAAATACACACATCAGTTTACCAAACAGAACACCTGCGGCGGTACCGAACATGAATGCGATCAGACCAAGAGCTACGATCTTCAAGGTATCTGCATTCAGGAATGCTTCTGCGCTGGTGGTAGCACCTACGGAAGTACCCAGCAGAATAACTACGATGTACATCAGAGCATTGGATGCTGTCTCAGTCAGCTGACGAACAACACCGGACTCACGGAACAGGTTACCCAGCATCAGCATACCTACCAGAGGAGCTGTGGTGGGAAGGATCAGACATACAACGATGGTAACAACGATGGGGAACAGGATCTTCTCCAGTTTGGATACGGGACGAAGCTGACCCATCTTGATCTTTCTCTCTTTCTCAGTAGTGAGAAGCTTCATAATAGGGGGCTGGATAATGGGAACCAGTGACATGTAGGAATATGCTGCCACTGCGATAGGTCCCAGGATCGCCGTCTGTCCCAGCTTACCAGCAAGGAAGATGGAGGTAGGGCCGTCAGCACCACCGATGATGGAGATTGCAGCAGCTGCCTTGTCGTTGAATCCCAGCCAGATTGCTCCGAAGTATGCTGCGAAGATACCAAACTGCGCAGCAGCTCCCAGAAGGAAGCTCTTGGGGTTCGCAATCAGAGGACCAAAGTCTGTCATGGCACCTACACCCATGAAGATCAGGGAAGGCAGGATTGCCAGTTCATCCAGCTTGTAGAAATAATACAGTAAGCCGCCGGCACCGTTTGCTGCATTTTCAGGGTGCAGCATGATATCGGGATAAATGTTTACCAACAGCATACCGAACGCTATCGGGAGTAAGAGCAAAGGCTCGAACTCATGACGGATAGCTAAATAAAGGAAAAAGCATGCAACCAGAATCATGACATAGTTTCCCCAGGTCAGGTTAAAAAACGCTGTCTGATGAATCAGGTTGTTAAGCGTACTAGCTATATATTCCATTTGATGACCTCCTGTTGTTTATAGAGCTGATGTAAAATGCCTAGTTCAGAGTTGCCAGAACTGCACCAGCCTCAACAGTATCACCAACTGCAACGTCAATGCTTGCTACAGTGCCGTCTTCGGGAGCTACTACAGGGATCTCCATCTTCATAGCTTCCAGAATGATGACAGCATCACCCTTCTTAACAGCCTGTCCAACACTTGCCTCTACCTTGAAGATTTTACCAGCTGCACCGGCCTCAACCTTGATGCTGCCTGCTGCGCCGCTTGCCTTGGGAGCTGCTGCGGGAGCCTTGGGTGCTGCCTTGGGAGCTGCGGGAGCCTTTGCTGCTACGGGTGCTCCGGTAGATGCGCCCTCTTCTACTACTACATCATATACGTTGCCATTTACGGTAATGGTATAATTTTTCATTTTAATATCCTCCTAACGTTTTTACGATTATCTTACTTTGCGGATAGAACGAACTACAAATCCGTCAGTGCTTGCCGCACCTTCGCTTGCTGCGATCGCAGCTGCAATAACAGCGACCAGCTCAGTGTCATCTGCCTCGGGCTCTTCCTGTGCAACGATCTGAGTTACAGCCTTATCAATACCTGCGTTCTTTGCTTCTTCCTCCTTATCCTTCTTGCTGAATGCAGCCTGGATCTTCGGAATGAAGTTGAACAGGGAAATGATCAGTGAGATCATGATCAGCATTACGAATACAGTTCCCATACCGATCAGAGTGTTCAGTGCAGCTTTGGTCATCAGGCCACCCATGGACTCCACGGGGTTCAGCGCTGCAGACTCCATGCTCAGGAACATATCGTTGGTGAAGATCACTTCTGCCTGTGCATTCTGTTTGGCACCGGTCACATCTACATGTACAATGATCTGATCATCATCGATGGCAGCTTCTGCATCACCGACTGCGGTAATGCCGCCAATGGACTTTTTAGCGGAGTTGAAGGACTCGATAGCAGTTTTGTATGCATAACCATCAACGGTGATACCTACATTTTCCTGTACCATATATGCCACTTCATCAGCGGTATACTCAGAGAAGCTCTCCAGTGCAGCTTCGTCTTCAAAATTCTCCAGAGAAGGAATCACATACTGGGTAGCTATCTGGATTGCAGTGTCCATCTTGCGCTGCTCATAATCCGTATAGGTCTCCTCACTGCCGCACGCGGTCAAACCAAAGATGCAGGTAATCATACATACTAAGCTTAAAAATTTCTTCATTTTACAATCACCCTTTCTTATACAGTTCCGTGTTTCTTGGCAGGACGGTCTTCACTCTTGGTGAATAACATCTCAAATGCGCCGATCACATATTTTCTGGTATCAGCTGCATTTACGATCTGGTCCACATATCCTCTCTTGGCTGCGCTGGTTACATTCAGAGTAAGTGCTTCGTACTCAGCAGCCTTTTCATTAATCACATCAGCACCCTGGCCATCATACATGATCTTGGCAGCCAGTTTGCCGTCCATAGCACCAATCTGTGCATCCGGCCATGCCATGGTGATATCTGCACCGATTGCCTTGGAGTTCATTACCACATAAGCGGTTCCCAGAGCCTTGCCGATCACAACGTTCACCTTGGGAACGGTAGCGTTGGCAAATGCGTAGGTCAGCTTTGCAGCAGCCTTTGCGATAGCCTTCTCGGAAGCCAGAGTTGCTTCGTAACCCTTTACATTGGTCAGGGTCAGTACAGGAATGCCGAAAGCATCACAGAAATTTACGAACTCAGCAGCCTTCTCACAGCCCTCTGCAGTCAGAACTGCATCCAGCTTCTCTGCTACCTTGCCTTCTTCGTCGCAGATCTCGGAACGGTTAGCTACCGCACCAACGGTAACGCCATCCAGACGTAAGAAACCGGTTACCATGTTCTTAGCATATCCGGCCTTCACCTCGAAGAAGTTGTTGTCATCTGCCAGAATAGACAGAGCAACGGATGTGTCGCCGACGCAACCTGCGATCTCAGGATTTACACGGTTCAGATCATCAGTGCAATCCTCTAAGAAGCTTGCATCATCCTCGTTGTTGGCAGGCAGGAAGCTTACCAGCTCTCTTACCTTCTCCAGAATGGTTGCTTCGTCAGCTACTACGTCAACAATACCGCTCTCTTCTGCCTGGAATTTAGCGGAAGAAGAATCACACTTGGTGATCACATTACCGTCCAGAGCGTTAGGAGCATTTACGAACAGCTTGGCATTCTTCTCTTCCATGAAAGTGAAATCGGTCATGGTAGGGAACAGTCCTAAGCCACCGCCACAGGTTCCGAATACAGCAGTGATCTGAGGGATCACGCCGGAAGCCATGGTCTGCTTTAAATAGATCTCACCAAATGCAGCCAGTGCATCGGTTGCTTCCTGCAGTCTTAAACCTGCAGATTCGATCAGTCCGATCACAGGTGCTCCGGTCTTCATAGCCAGATCGTAGAGATTGGTGATCTTCTTTGCATGCATCTCGCCGATGGTTCCGTTCAGTACGGAAGCGTCCTGGCTATATACATATACAAGATTACCATTGATCACTCCGTAGCCGGTAATACAACCGTCAGAAGGAGTTTCATTGGGTTTCAGATTGAAATCCGTAGCTCTTGCGGTTACAAGTCCGCCGATTTCAACGAAACTGTTGTCGTCGAGTAAAGCTGCAATTCTTTGACTCGCTTGTGAAGAATTACTCATTTTTCAGACCTCCATTTTATATTAATTAAAAAGTAACTTCTTTCTGTGCACGGGCAGAGTTCTCCCGGTCACATTCGTTTAGAAGTATAACATAAAAATTTGTTGCAGACAATAGGAATAAGTACGTAAATCTACAGATTCTGCAGTTAAGATTTTGTAACTGCGCCACAACTGTCCGTTTACAAAATATTTTTCATACCCGATGCAGGTTCCTTCCGCCACCGGTGCTTTCAGTTTCTGCGGATACTGCCTGGTTACTTTTACAATATCCTCCGCAGAAAGGAGCATCGTCAGTTCTTTTTCTCTGTCCCCGCTCTCCAGCCGGATCGCCGCCTGCGCCGAAATGCCTTCCTCCACAGGAAGCGGCCGGTAGGTGTAAGGCTGCAGAATACACTTCTCTGTATACTTGGAAAGTCCATATTCCATCAGCGTCTTCGTATCTTCCCATTTCCAGTTTTTGTGAGGCGGCCATCCGCTGCCCAGTACAACGGAAACAAATGTCTTTTTGTCCCTTTCCAGTGCACCGACAAAACAATAACCCGCCTTTCCCGTAAATCCTGTTTTAATCCCGATCGCCCCATCCATCAGATCCAGGAAACGGTCTTTATTGTACACCTGAAAGGTTCTGCGTCCGGAAAGCTCAGGAAATGTATAGGATCTTGTTCCGATGATCTTGCGAAAATCCTCATTTTTCAGCGCATACGCAGCAATCCTTGCAAGATCCGCCGCTGTAGTTTCGTGTGTTTTTCCATCTGCCTCCGCATCCAGTCCGTTCGGTGTGATAAAATTGGTGTCCCGACAACCGAGTGAACGTGCCTTCTCATTCATCCGCTGCGCAAAGGCAGGCACACTGCCATCTATATATTCCGCGATCGCCACCGCCGTGTCATTATGTGATTCCAACATCAGGGAATATAACAGATCCTCCAGAAGGAACTTATCCCCCTTCTGCACGCCAAGCTTTACTTTGGGCATGGAAGCTGCATGCCCCGATACTTCCACCGGTTCTTCCCAGACTGTCGTTTCATGCTCTTTTATATATTCCAGTGCCAGAATGCAGGTCATGATCTTTGTGGTGGAAGCCATCGGCAGGGTTTTATAAACGTTTTTTTCATATAAAATACGCCCATTCGACGCATCCATCAGAAGCGCCGCACGGGCATATACCTTTAATTCATCCGCCATGACCGGAACCTGCAGCAGACTGCTGATACAAAGCATCACTGCTGCTACCGTTCCGAGCAGGCGTTCCAGATTTTTTTTACATTGTTTCATATAACCGGTTCCTGTCTCTGTTTCCTCTATACAACATATGAACCGATGGGAGAAATCATTCTATTTCTTTATTTTTACAGATTTCTTCTGTCCTTTTTTCTGCAGAAGAGTTCTGTACTTCTTTAATTTAGAGGAAGGCACATAGATCACTGCTTTTGCGGAAATTCCCTGCAGGCTGTTCTTCCCCGCGCTTTTCAGCTTTTTGCTCTTGACTACGATATTGACCAGTTTACTGCAGCCTGCAAAAGCATTCTTACCGATCTTTGTTACATTTTCCCCTACGGAAACTGTTTTCAGCTTTTTCTTGCCCTTCAATGCATTAGCACCGATCTCCGTTACCTGATACGTGATCCCGTCGAGCTTTACTGTTTTCGGTATCATGACTTTTTTCACATTTTTATCACTTACACCGGCAAATGCCACTTTTTTGCTTTTCGAGGTTGCAAAAAGCACCTTATAACGATATCCGTCTTTTGTCCGACAGACAGTTCCCTTCTTGGGCAGCATTGTTTTTGTTTTCAGAGAAATTTCCTCTGATCCGGCGATCGTCTGTCCGTTTTGGCGTGCATAAATCCGGTATCTGTAAGTATTTCCGGGCGTTATCTCATTCTGATATGCGGTATTTGTTGTAATTCCGATACAATAATAGCCTTTCCCGCTTTCCGCTCTATATATATAGAAAGAATCCGCTCCCGTTACCTGACTCCAGGAAAGGGAAACCCGGTCATTTTTTGTCTGCACGGCCTTTACGCCGCCCAAAACAGGGACACCCTGCGTATTGATCTCCTTCTGATCCGGCAGTACATAATTGTTGGCTGCCATCGGAAATGCTGCCTCAAAAGCAGCCGTTTCATACTGCTTATCGCGTGTATGTTCAAAAAAGCCGTTCTTGCTCTTCAAGAAGAACAGATAATAGCCCGGAAACTCGTCATCCCATGTTGCATCTACGTTATAATACACATCACCGAGTCTGACAATATTCCAGCCATGCGTCGGCTTTCCGGTCGAAGCATCCGGATTTCCCGCAATGACTCTGGCAGAAATTCCGACTTCCGCACAAAGTCTGTAAAACAGTGTCGCATAAGCCTGACATACCGCATACCCATCATGCAGTGCACCATAGGCCGTATACATATAATTGTAAGACGGCATGTTTGTATAATGGTAGGTATCATAAGTAATGGCATCCATGACATAATCATAAATGCTGCGTACCTTTTCGTATTCTGTCTTGGATGCAGAACGCAGATCCAGCTGCGTGATGATCTGTGCCACACGCCCCGTTACATACTGCTCCTCTTCCAGTGTTGTACGATACAGCATACCGATCCGGTATACGATCGTATCATTGCCGCCATCCTGCTGTTGCCATGCCATATATGCCATATGGTAATACAGATAATCTCCTGCCTGCGGATTCCCGTTCTCATCATATGCAAATGCACCAAGCAGGATATTCCGGATATTCTGCTGACTGCTGTCTTTGCTCTTTGCCAGTTTGACAGTAAAGATTTCTTTTCGCTTCAGCATCTGGCTGCACACGTAGGCAGATGCATCCTCCAGCGTTGCGTAGCCTTGCGTCTCCGCCAGCAGATCTGTTGTGCCAGAAACTGCATTGACTGATACAGTATCGTTTACCGATACCGTTTTCTGTTCTGCCATGCCTGTTTCCGCATCCTGCAGATCCGTTCCGAGATCCGCACACATTTCCCGGTCTGCCTCTTCAATCTGTATCTGCGAAGCATTAAATTTTGCGGCAAATTCATCCTCTGTCAGTTCTGCTGCTTCCACACCTTCCAGGGAAAGATCCGGCAGTGTAAGCGGCTCGCTTTCTTCCTTAAGCTGCTGCATCTGCACACCGATCTCTTCTCCTGTTTCCTTCTGCACACTACTCTCATTTTTTGTTTCTGCACATGCAGGTATCTGCAGACTTCCTGTCGCAACGACTGCAGCAAGCAGCAGTGCGAGATATTTTTTTCCTTTTTTCATATACTTTCCCTTTCTCTCCGGTCTTAGATATCCAGCTTGAGCTGTACTTCTTTTTCCGCTTCTTCTCTGAACTGTGCCATCCGGTCCGGATTCAGCTCAGGCAGTTCTGTCAGGCTCTTTACACCGAAGCTGCGCAGAAACTGTTCCGTTGTACCAAACAGGATCGGTCGTCCCGGTGCATCCTTTCTGCCCACTTCTGTGATCAGCTCAAAATCCAGCAGTCTGTTGACCGCATGTTCACAACTGACACCTCGGATCTTTTCAATCTCCATTTTTGTGACAGGCTGCTTGTAGGCAATGATGGAAAGTGTCTCCAGCAGTGCGTCCGTCAGAATATATTTTCTCGGCGCTTTGACCACTTTGATCAACGATTCGTAATATGCCGGCTTCGAGCAGAGCTGATACGCATTTTCCAACACACTCAGCATAATACCGCTGTCTTCCTTTTCATAACGCTCCTGCAGCCTGGCCAGCAGTTTTTTAGTCGTGCGGACATCTTCTCCGATGACTTCTGCCAGCTTGCCCACTTCCACGGAATCCCCTATGGTAAAAAGCACTGCCTCCAGCGCAGCTATTTTATTCTGTTCCTCCATTGTTTCCTGTTCCCTTTCTCGTTATCTCAATATCATCAAAGGTATGTGCCTGATATATGTCGATCTTTCCGGTTTTCATCATTTCCAGTATGACAAGAAATGTAACGATCACCTCTGCCTTGGAATGCTGCTTCTGCAAAAGATCCCGGAAGCTCATTTTACTGTGGGAGCCTATATAGCCTTCAATATATCTTGTTTTCTGCTCCATGTCCACTTCTTCTTTTTCAATCTTGCCAAACCCCGCACGGATCGGATCGATCTTGTCCTCCTGCCTCTTCATGACGGATTCAAAGATTTCCTGCAGCTTTCGCAGATTGATATCGCCGAGCAGTTCTTCATAATCTACCGGAGGACGATATTGTTCGATCTCCGGCGGAAGTGTCTGTTTTTTATAAAAGTTCTTTGCTGCATCAATATGCCTGTCCTTCAGCTCGAAGGACATATATTTATACATTTTATATTCCAAAAGCTTCTGTACCAGCTCCGCACGCGGATCCTCTTCTTCGCCCTCTTCCGTCTCATCGCGGGGCAGGAGCATTTTGCACTTGATATCGATCAGCGTTGCTGCCATAACAAGGAACTCACTCATCACATTCATATCTTCCGTCTGCATCTGCCTGATATAAGCCATGTACTGATCCGTAACCAATACAATCGGAATATTATAAATATCTATTTTGTTTTTTTCGATCAAATGCAGGAGCAGATCCAGCGGGCCCTCAAATACCTGCAGTTTTACCGATAGAGCCATTGTTTTTCCTCTTTCTTATCGTAATATCGACGAGTTCCCCCGGGTTATTAAAGCGGAACGGGATCGTATGCATGCCAAGTCCGCGGCTGACGATCATGGTACTGTTTCCGCATGTGAATTTACCGCCGTCATAGCGTGGAAACAAATGGAGTCTCGGCGAAATCACGCCGCCCAACAAAGGCAGTCTGATTACACCGCCGTGCAGATGCCCGGAAAGGACAAGATCTGCGCCCCACGCAGCATACGCCGGGAAATAATCCGGATTATGTGCCAAAAGGATCTGAAAGCAGTCCTGTCTTCCTTCCGGCAACAGCCCTTCCAGATATTCCTTTTTCATTGGTACCTTATGAAATCTTTTATAATATTGCCGGTCAACTTCACATCCGGTGATTGAAACCGCATAACGATCCAGAACGCGCGTCTCATTGATCATCCTGCTGATCCCCAGCTTCTGTAAGCCTTCTTCATAGTCAGATCCCATAGAGCCGTACTTTTCCGGATACAGCAAAAGTCTCTGTTCATGATTTCCATTGGCATAATACAGCGGATATGCTGTGAGTTTTTCAAGAAAAGAAAGAGCCTCCTCCACGGATGCTCCGGGGTGTGCATTTAAAACATCTCCTCCGATCAGAATTGCATCCGGCTTTATTTCGTGGATTGCCCGCAAAAGCTTTTCATTGTCTTTCCCATATGATTTATTGTGCAGATCCGACAGAAACAGAAAATGAAAATCCGAAGCGACCGTTTCACTTTCCAGTTCGTAGGACACTGTATGAAATCGATTTGAATCCAGGATCACGATCAGCAACAGACATACAATCACTGCAACGATCCCCACTATTATACCTGTCATATTCTATCCTTTTAGCAATACTGTTTCAGACCAAGCACTTCTACTATACCAAAAAATGAGAAATTATAAAAGTGTCTTTAAAAATACTTTTTTAATGCAGTCTCCGTAGTCCGCCTGTTCCACTGTCTGCGCATACAAAATATCGACACTGCCAAGTCTCTGCTCTCCCAGATAATACACGGCTTCTCCTGCCTTTTCCCCTTCTGTAGCCGGTGCAGGAACCGTTTCCGAAAGCTCCCACTTCTTGGTTACACCTGACATATCCTGTCCGTTCAGATCCAGATACCGGAACTCTTTATCGTAGCGCAGTGATACTGTATCCTCCACACCGCCTTTTACCTTTAATTTGGGTAATGTATCCGTATTGGCATCATGATAAATGCTGCAGACGGAAAATCCATATGTCAGAAGTGTTTTGGCATCCGCAAAACGGACTTTATGATCCGGAGCAGCCATTACAACTGCGATCAGGTCGATCCCATCCTTATGGGCAGTTGCGCTGAAACAATATTTTGCCACGGATGTGGACCCGGTTTTCAGTCCTGTCGTATATTCATACTGTTTCAGGAGCTTATTCGTACTCGATAGCGTAAAAGGCGTACTCCCTTTTTGGGTGACATGCGTGATATCCTCCATCCATATCTTTGTATACCGGTAGATTTCAGGGTATTTTGTGATCAGCTCTCTGGACATCAGTGCCACATCTCTTGCGGATGTGTAATGCTGCTCATCACTCGTCAGTCCGCAGCAGTCGCAGAAATGTGTTTCCGTCATGCCAAGTTCCTTTGCTCTTGCATTCATCCTCTCCACAAAGGCTTCTTCACTGCCACAGATCTTTTCTGCCATTGCAACGGAAGCATCGTTTGCCGAAGCTACTACAATGCACTTGATCATCGTTTCAACCGTCTGTACCTCTCCTTCTTCCAGAAAGACCTGTGACCCTCCCATAGATTTGGCATAGGCACTTGTTGTCACTTCATCGTCCAGCTTTAAATTCCCGCTTTTCAGTTCATCAAAGATCAGGATCAGTGTCATGATCTTGGTGATGCTCGCCGGGCTTCTTTTCGTATCTGCATCCCTCTCATAGATCACCTGCCCGGTAGATGCTTCCATCAGGATTGCACTCGGAGACTGCACCTTGACATCCATCTCCGCATTCTGCCCTTTGACAGGTTCGGTTGTAAATACAGCAAATAACATGCACGAAAAAAGCAGACACAAAATCTGCTTTTTTACTTGAAATCTGATACGCATCATTACCTCGTTGCCTTTTTATAATCATACGCATATTTATGCTGCTTTATTACTGTTTCGTGCGGATCGCAATATAAGACTTGATTTCTTCCACACATTTTTCAAAACCGAGCTTTGAACTGTCCAGACACAGATCATAGTTACGGGCATCAAACCATTCGTGCCCTGTATAATAATGATAATAATCCGCTCTGTACTTATCTGTCTTGGCAATATACTTCTCTACGTCCTTGTCAGAACCATATCCAAGACGCTCTTTGGCACGCTTCATGCAGAAATCATGGCTGCCATGCACGAAAACACTGATCACATGATCATATTCTTTCAAAACATAGTCTGCACATCTGCCGATGATCACGCAGGATTCCGCTTCCGCAAGCTGACGGATCACCTTTGCCTGATAATTAAATAAATTATCATTGGAAGTAAATTCATCACTTTCCGGCGGGATCAGCTGACCTTTGTATACATTTTTAGTAATACGGATCAGCGGAGAATTTTTCAGCTTCTCATCTGCTTTTCCAAATAACCCTTCCGCAATACCGCTTTCATCGGATGCAAGCCGCATCAACTCCCTGTCATAACAGTTGATACCAAGATCTCTCGCAAGCGTTTCTCCAATCGTTTTTCCGCCACTTCCATACTGTCTGGCAATTGTAATAATAACCTTCTCCATACCCAAACACCTACTCTCCTAAATATGCTTTTTTAATGGATTCATTATCCATCAGTTCCTTTGCGTCACCGGTCAGAACGATCTTACCTGTTTCCAGTACATAAGCACGATCTGCAATGGAAAGTGCCTTTTTTGCATTCTGTTCTACTAAAAGAACAGTTGTACCGGTCTTGCTGACCTGCTGTATGATATCAAAAATCTCATTTACAAAGATCGGTGACAGACCCATAGACGGCTCATCCATCAGAATGATATTCGGATGACTCATCAGAGCACGTCCCATAGCAAGCATCTGCTGTTCACCACCGGAAAGCGTTCCCGCCATCTGTCCCTTTCTTTCTTCCAGACGAGGGAATCTGTCATAAACAATACGCAGTGTATTTTCGATCTCTTCTTTGTCTTTTCTGGTGTAAGCCCCCATTAACAGGTTTTCATATACAGAAAGCTGTGCAAAAACTCTTCTTCCTTCCGGTACATGTGCCATACCAAGTGATACGATCTTATACCCCGGTGTTTTTGTGATATCTTTTCCTTCAAATGTGATCGTTCCCTTTGTCGGCTGGATCAATCCCGTAACTGTATGCAGGATTGTTGTCTTTCCTGCGCCGTTTGCACCAATCAGTGCAATGACTTCCCCTTTATTTACTTCAAAATCGATGCCCTTTATTGCTTCGATCACGCCATAATGGACATGCAGATCTTTGACTTCAAGCATTGCCATATCAGTTTCCTCCTATTCGCCAAGATATGCTGTGATAACCTGTGGGTCATTCAGCACGGTACTTGTATCACCCTGCATCAGCACTTCACCGAAGTTCAGTACCGTCAGTTTTTCGCAGATACCGGAAACAAGCTTCATATCATGCTCGATCAGAAGGATCGTCATATCAAACTTATCTCTGACAAAACGGATGGTATCCATCAGTTCTTTTGTTTCATTCGGATTCATACCGGCTGCAGGCTCATCCAGAAGGAGCAGCTTCGGGTCTGTTGCAAGCGCCCTTGCGATCTCCAGCTTACGCTGCTTACCGTATGGCAGATTGGAAGCAAGCAGATCCGCTTCCTGATCCAGATCAAATACCTTTAAAAGCTCCATGGCACGTTCGTCCATTTCCTTTTCCACCTTGAAGTAACGCGGCAATCTCAGAATGCCTTCCAAAGTGCTGTACGGATGATGATTGTGCAGTCCGACCTTTACATTGTCCTTTACGGACATATCCTTAAATAATCTGATATTCTGAAATGTTCTGGCAATACCTGCTTTATTGATGTCGATCGCCTTTTTGCCTGTAATATTCTCTCCATCCAATTTGATAATACCTTCATCCGGCTTATATACACCTGTCAGCAGATTGAAGATTGTCGTCTTTCCTGCGCCGTTCGGACCGATCAGACCATATAACTGTCCTTTCTCGATCTCGATATCAAATGCATTTACCGCACGCAGACCGCCGAAGGAGATTCCTAAATTTTTAACTTCCAAAAGTGCCATAGTTATGCCTCCTCCTTCTTTGTTCTTTTCAGTTTTGCTGCCATCTTTTCTTTCCATGCAACAGTACGCGGGCTCCAGTTAAAGAGCATCATGGCGATCAGGACGATCGCATAGATCAGCATACGATAGTTGTTCAGTCCACGTAAGAGCTCCGGAAGCAGTGTCAGGATCACGGCTGCGATCACAGAACCTCTCATATTGCCAATACCGCCCAGCACAACAAAGACAAGGATCATAATAGACATATTGTATCCAAAGTTTTTCGGAAGTGCTGTCAGTGTAGAAAGATTATGGGAGTAAAGAGCACCTGCAACACCTGCTAAAGAAGCGGATATCGTAAATGCGATCAGCTTATACTTTGTAATATTGATACCAACGGATTCTGCCGCAATACGGTTATCACGGATCGACATAACCGCCCTTCCCGTCCGGGAATGTACCAGATTGTTGATAATGATCAGGGATAACAGGATCAATACCACACCGATCGTAAAATTGGAATCATGCGGTGTTCCGGTAATGCCCTGTGCACCTTTGATGAGTACCTTGCCATCCGGCTCCAGTCCAAGTGCCATCGTATCCTTCATGGAAATATGTACGCCATGGGAATCCACACCAAGATAGATCGCATTGATGATGTTTTTGATGATCTCTCCAAATGCCAGCGTAACGATCGCCAGATAATCTCCCTTTAAACGAAGCACCGGAATTCCAACCAGAATACCACAAAGTGCTGCACATGCAGCTGCGATCAGTATTGCAAAAAAGAAGCGGACTCCTTCATTTGCAATGCTGTCCTTCAGTCCCAGTGAAAAAAGTGCACTGCTGAATGCACCGATACACATAAAGCCTGCATGTCCAAGGCTCAGTTCTCCTAAAATACCAACTGTCAGGTTCAGAGAAACTGCCAAAATGACATAGGTACAAAGCGGCACCAAAAGTCCCTGCAATAAAGAAGAAAGATTTCCTGTTTTCAGCAGGATCTCAACGATCACATAGGCGGTCACGACCATCAGATATGTGATCAGGTCATTTTTTGTTACTTTATTTAATTTCAGTTTTCCTTTTGTTGTTTTCTGTTCGCTCATCATTATCACCTACACTTTCTCCTGAATGTTCTTGCCCAGAATACCGGTAGGGCGAACCAGAAGGACGATGATCAGAACCGCAAACACGATCGCATCCGCCATCTGGGATGAAATATATGCCTTACTTAAATTTTCAATAATGCCAAGCAGGATACCACCGATCATAGCGCCCGGAATCGATCCGATCCCTCCAAATACCGCAGCAACGAATGCTTTGATACCGGGCATCGCGCCTGTATACGGGGTCAGGGAAGGATATGCGGAACAAAGCAGAACACCTGCGATTGCTGCCAGTCCGGAACCGATGGCAAACGTCAGGGAGATCGTTCCGTTTACATTGATACCCATAAGCTGTGCAGCTCCTTTATCCTCAGACACTGCCACCATGGCACGACCTGCCTTTGTCTTCTTGATAAATAAAGATAATCCGATCATGATCACGATACATGCTAAAACAGTCACGACAGCAACACCCGGAATGATCAGCTGTCCGTCAAACAATGTGATATTTTTCATTGTAACAACCGATGTAAACGCTTTTGTATCAGATCCGAAGATCAGAAGTGCCACATTCTGCAGCAGATAGCTGACACCGATCGCCGTGATCAGAACTGCCAGCGGGGATGCATTACGGAGCGGCTTATAAGCAACCTTTTCCACAACCACACCCAAAACAGTACAGACCGCCATGGAAATCAAAATTGCCACATACGGATTGATCCCCAAGTTGCTGACTGACACAAACACAACATAGCCACCGATCATGATGACATCGCCGTGTGCAAAATTCAGCATTTTTGCAATACCATACACCATGGTATAACCCAGTGCAATAATAGCATATACACTACCAAGACTGATTCCTGTTACCAGGTAAGAAATAAAACTCATGCAAACACCCTCTTCATCTCTCAATTTTCTCTCATTTTTATGTATTTTATCATACTTTATACGAATTCTCAACTTGAAACCGAAAAAGGGGCTGTTTCAAACAACCCCTTTGTTTTATAAAATTCAGTTTCTTTTACCCGGATTACATTGCTGTATAAGAACCGTTTACGATCTTAACTGCCTTAGGCTCCTTCGTCGGCTCACCGTCTGCAGACCATGTAATATTTCCTGTCAGGCCGTTTACTGTGATCTCCGTCATAGCACTCTTCATAGCATCACAAATATCAGATGCAGACATATCCGCTGTAATACCTGCTTTTTCAGCAGCAGCTTTGATCGCATAGATTGCATCGTAAGTATCAGCTGCGAACTGGTTTGGTGTTTCACCGTTAAATTTATCCTTGTAGTTCTTTACAAAGTTTACTGTCAGGTCATCTGTTGCATCAGCGGCAAATGGTGTAAGCAGCATAACATTCTCTGCAAGGGATGTATCAAAGTTCTCTACATTCAGGATACCGTCAAGACCGTCACAGCCAAAGAACTGTGGTGCATAGCCCATCTTGTCAGCCTGTGAAAGGATCAGAGATGCTTCTGTATAGTAGATTGGCAGGAATACCAGATCTGTGCCTGCATCTTTTGCTTTCTGAAGCTGTACGGAAAAGTCTGTCTTGTTATCTGCTGTAAATGCTTCTGCAGATACGATTTCAAAATTCTGGTTTGCTGCTTCTGCTGCAAACTTCTCATAAATACCTGATGAATAAATATCGGAGCTGTCGTAAATAACCGCTACCTTTGTAGCCAGATTGTTTTCACCGATATACTGTGCAGATGCAAGACCCTGGTTCGGATCTGAGAAACATACACGGAATGCATTGTCATACTGTACACATTCTACTGCAGAACCTGAAGGTGTCAGCTGGAACATGTTGTCATCTTTGCTGTACTCACTGACTGCGATACTGCATCCGCTTGTAACAGCACCAACTAACATCTGCATACCCCAGTCTTTTAAAGTATTGTATGCGTTTACTGATTTTTCAGCATCACATTCATCATCCTGGAAGTTCAGTTCAAGCTGCACACCGTTTACGCCGCCTGCTGCATTGACTTCATCAACTGCCAGCTGTGCTGCGTTTGCAACTGCTGTACCGTAAACTGCTGCAGATCCTGTCAAAGGTCCGATGCCACCGATCTTTAATGTACCGCCTGCTGCATTTTCCGTTCCTTCTGCTGCAGCGTCTGTTGTAGCGTCAGATGAACCTGCTGCATCATTACTGCTTCCGCAGCCTGTCAGCATAGATGCTGATAACGCTGCCACCATTAAAAGGCTTACTAACTTTTTCATTTTCATAATATTTCCTCCTTCTTCAGCAGCCATCGTATATCACTATGTGCAAAAAGCAACCTTAAGTATACAAAAAGGCTTCTCTCTGCGGAAAGAAGCCTTGTTCTTGCTGCCTCAAAAGCATAATATGGCATTTTATAATTCTTGTCAACGCAAAACCGGCCGGTATAATTTTTCTTCATAAAATCTATAACCCCAGGTTATCTCGTATTGTGTGATATCTTTCCATCACATA
>ERZ780207.1127-NODE-1127-length-24285-cov-4.033636_pt1 | contig 24285 bp, 18 predicted proteins | sample MGYA00510977_ERZ780207 | MGnify/ENA primary metagenome ERZ780207 (study PRJEB29588, sample SAMEA2151383) | human gut metagenome | biome: human gut; feature: human-associated habitat; material: faeces | place: Denmark | collected 2008/2010 ... | reverse complement strand
GAAGCCGTAGCGGCGCACGCCGTATTTGGAGTAAGCCTGCCAGGGAAGGGCGTACATGTAGGCCTTGGCGGGCATGGTTTGGTGGAAAGCGGTGTCGAAGACTGCCACCTGGGGTTTGCCGGGCATGAGTTCGTGAATGGCCTCGATACCGGTCATGTTGGCGGGATTGTGGAGCGGTGCCACGGTGTAGCATTCCTTGATTTTCTCCTCGACCTCCGGCGTGATGAGAACCGACGAAGCGAATTTGTCCATGCCGTGCACCACGCGGTGGCCTACGGCGTCGATTTCCTCGAAGCTCTTGATGACGCCCTTCTCGGGGTCGGTGAGCACTTTCAGCACGTTCGAGACGGCGCTCTTGGCGTCGGGCATGTTGATTTCGAGGGTTTCCTTGCTGCCGTCGGGGAGTTTGAATTTAAGGAACGAGTCGGGGAGACCGATTTTCTCGACGCCGCCTTCGGCCAGTACGTCTTTGCTTTCGGAGTCGATGAGCTTGTATTTCACGGAGCTGCTGCCGCAGTTCAATACCAGAATTTTCATAATCAGGCTGTTGGGCGGGCGACCGGTTGATGACCGCCCGCTGTAAGATTTTTATAATTGGGTTGTTTGGATTAAAGGTTCTTGTCTCCGATGGCCTGGTTGCAGGTCACGATGATGGTGTTGACTATGTCGTCGACTGTAGCGCCGCGGGAGAGGTCGTTGACGGGGGCAGCGAGACCTTGGAGGATGGGGCCTACGGCACCGGCGCCGGCGAGGCGCTGCACGAGTTTGTAGGCGATGTTACCGGTTTCGAGCGAGGGGAAGATGAGGGTATTGGCGTGGCCGGCAACGGTGCTGTCCGGAGCTTTCTGCGCTCCTACCGAGGGTACGATGGCGGCGTCGCTCTGCAGCTCGCCGTCGATTCTCAGAGTCGGGTCGAGCTGGCGGGCCAGCTCTGTGGCTTCGCGCACTTTGTCCACGCGTTCGTGGCTGGCGCTGCCGCGTGTGGCGAAGCTAAGCATTGCAACCACGGGGTCGAGGCCGGCTATGTCGCGAGTAGTCTTGGCGGTGGCGATGGCTATCTGTGCGAGTTCCTCTTTGGTGGGGTCGGGCACCACGGCACAGTCGGCGAAGATGAGCATTCCCTGGTCGCCGAACGAGCAGCCTTCGGGGAGCAGCATGATGAATGCGCCGCTGACTACGGAGATGCCGGGTTTGGTCTTAAGCACCTGGAAGGCGGCGCGGAGCACGCTTGATGTGGGGCTCAGGGCGCCGGCAACCATACAGTCGGCATCGCCTGCCTTGATCATGAGGCAGCCCAGATAGAGGGGATTCTTCACGGTGTAGCGGGCATCTTCGAGCGATACACCTTTTTTCTTGCGGAGCTCGGCGAAAAGCTCGGCATATTTTTCGGTAAACTCTTTGTCGTCGGGACTGCAGATGCGGGCCTTGGCTATGTTCTTGAGGCCGAGCTCGTCGGCTTTGGCGAGGATTTCCTCTTTCTTGCCGAGGAAAGTGACGTCGGCAATGGCGTTGGCGATGATTTTATCGGCGGCCTGCAATGTGCGGGGTTCTGTCGATTCCGGGAGAATGAGGCGTTGGGGATGTTCCTGTGCCTTCGCGGTGAGACGTTCAAACAGTGTCATGATATTCTAATTTAGGTTTTACAAAAATCTTATCAAGGTGAAAAACAACAGGTTGCTGATTTGAGAATGACAAAAACCGCAACCGTCCGTTTTCACAAGTGCAAAGGTAAAGATTTTTCCGCAAATTTCCAACCCCGAGGTCCGAAAAAAACAGCACAGTGCATAAAAACGCCGCTCCGCCGCCCCGCTTTTTTGATTGTTTCCGACTCTTCAGTGCGGGCACCAGGAGTTCCGGGAGGAGTAAAAATCGCGTCCCGGCAAATTGTCCGGATACCTCCTGAACAGTAATTCGGAGTAAAAGCGGGGATTAAATTTGTGGGGTCGGAAGATTTTTTCTAATTTTGCAAATTGTAGCAAAACGGCCCGGTTTATCCCTCTCTTTTTTTGATGGAACGGGCTGAGGATGACGATAGTTCCCCTCTTATCCAGAGCCTCCGGTTTTGCTGCCGTCCGTGCGCCGTTTTCGCAATGTGCGCCCCTAAAATCTTAAACGTATGCTTATTAAGCGACTATATAGGTTCATACTGAAAAGTTTTCTGCCGCTCTTCGCCATGACGTTTTTCATAGTGCTGTTCATAGTTCTGATGCAGTTCCTGTGGCGTTATGTGGACGATTTGGTGGGCAAAGGTCTCCCGTTCGATGTCATCGGGGAGCTGTTCTTCTACGCCGCCGTGTCGATGGTGCCCATGGCGTTGCCGCTGGCCATCCTGCTGGCGTCGCTGATGACGTTCGGCAACCTCGGGGAGAAGTTCGAGCTTACGGCCATGAAAGCCGCGGGCATCTCCCTGCTCCAGGTAATGAAGCCGCTCATTGTTTTCATAACGCTTGTGGCCATAGGAGCCTTCTTTTTCCAGAACGACGTGTTGCCCCGGGCGCAGGTAAAGATGTGGACCCTGCTCTTTTCCATGAAGCAGAAATCGCCCGAAGTGGAGATTCCGGAAGGGGTTTTCTACGACCAGATTCCGGGCTATAACCTCTTTGTGGCCAAGAAGAACCCCGATACCGGCGTGCTGAAAAACGTGATGATATATAATGTGCGTGACGGCGGGGACAACGCCTCCATCGTGCTTACCGACTCGGCGCGCATAGCTTTCACCAAGGACAACAAATACCTGTACCTTCACCTCTACCGGGGCGAACAGTTCGAGAACCTGCGCGACATGTCGGCCATAGAGTCGTCGAGCCGCGGCGGCGTCCCTTTCCGCCGCGAGACGTTTGAAGACAAGGAGGTGCTCATCCCCTTTGACGCCAACTTCAACCGACTCGACGACGAGGGGATGCGCAAGCAATATGTGGGCAAAAACATAGCGGAACTACAGCAGACCATCGACTCGCTGTCGGTGCGCATGGACAGCATCGGCGAGGATTACAGCCGCGCGTTGCTATCGATGCCTGTGGGCGGTGTTAGCCGCAGTTGGGACTCCAGGAAAAAGGCTCCCGCTCCTTTCGCCAAGACCGCGATGCCCAAGAAGATACCCGACCTCGACAGCATCCTTGCCGGCCTCAGCGAAGGGGAACTGCGCAATGTCTTTTCGCAGGCGCAGCAACGCGTCTCCATGGTAAAGGCCGACTACGAGTTCAAGTCTGAATCCATGGCCGACGACAAGAAATCCATGCGCCGCCACGGCATAGAACTGCTCAAGAAATTCACCCTCTCGGTGGCGTGCCTTATCTTCTTCTTCATCGGCGCGCCGCTTGGTGCCATCATACGCAAGGGTGGTCTCGGCACACCGCTGGTAATCAGTGTGTTACTCTTTCTTGTATATTATATCATCGACAATACGGGCTACAAGATGGCGCGCGACGGCCGCTGGCCCGTATGGATGGGAATGTGGATTTCAACCGCCGTGCTCGCCCCCTTGGGGGTGTACGTAACCTACAAGGCGCTAAACGACTCGGCAGTCTTCGACAAGGACGCATGGCTCATCAAGATACGGCGTCTGCTGGGTGCGAAACTCACTCGCCACATCACCGTCAAAGAGGTCATTATCAACGATATCAGCGTTGACAAGGCTCAGGAAATGCTGTCGCGACTGGGCGCCGGCGCCCGGTCGCTGCTCAAGGCAACGCCGCTGCGCTCTTCCTACAAATCCTTCTGGACGCGCGGCGTGGACACCGCGAGTCTCCAGGCGCTCAGCGACGAGCTTGAAGCCACAGTGCAGTATATGCTCGACTGCCGCGACGTCATGGTGGTAGGACGGCTCATGGACTATCCCGTCTTGCGCCGAGAGTGGATATATACGCCGGGACGCGGCTGGGTGGGCAAAGCGCTTATGTGGTTCGTGCCTTTCGGTCTGCCGCTCTACCTCGTAGGCCTCAACCACCGCCGCCACCTCCGCGCCGAACTCCACCAGATAGAGAAAACAACCGCGCAAATACAAGCCATGCTCTCCTCCGAGAAGGAAAGCTGAGACCCCGTTACCTGAAATCCTATCCCTATGGCTAAAGAAATTCAATTCGTACTTTACAATCTCCCCGACAACTCCGGGAAGGTGCAAGCGTATGTAGAAGACGAGACACTATGGCTAACGCAGAAAGCCATGGCACAACTCTTCGATGTTGAGGTAAACACTATAAACTATCATCTGAAGGAAATTTTTTCTTCAAAGGAATTGGAGGAGGAGGCAACTAATCGAAAAATTCGAACAGTTCAACCGGAAGGAAACCGGCAGGTTGAAAGAGAACGTGCTTTTTATTCTCTTGACGCCATTATCAGCGTCGGATACCGCGTCAACAGCCGGCGGGCAACTCTCTTCCGCCAATGGGCAACGAAAGTGCTCAACGAATTTATCCGCAAAGGATTCGTACTTGACGACGACCGCCTGAATTTGGTTGATTCATTCTATTAAATGGGATGTTTTCGCGTCAGAACGGACTTGGTAGTGGTTGCTGGTTTTGGCGGTTTCGGAAATTTTTGCTAAATTTGCGGTCACGGATTAGTCCGAGGTTTTTATCATGCAGGAATTGGATATCTTTAATGAAGAATCCCTTCAGGGAAATAATGAAAATATTAATGCCGGCGGCGAAGTGAGTGAAAACGCCGCTTCCGGTAATGACTCTGTCGGAGGCACCGTCGCTGCCGGCAACGGATCGGTTGCCGGCAATTACGACGAGAGCGCTATAGTCACGCTCGCGTGGAACGAGCATATACGCCGCCGCCCCGGTATGTACATCGGTAAGCTCGGCGACGGCTCGCACTCCGAGGACGGCATCTACGTGTTGCTCAAAGAGGTGGTGGACAACAGCATCGACGAGTTCAACATGGGCGCCGGCAAGCGCATCGACATAGACCTCAGCGAGGAGGGACGCGTCCGCGTGCGCGACTACGGCCGCGGAATCCCCCTCGGCAAGGTGGTGGACGTGGCTTCCAACATCAACACCGGCGGTAAGTTCGACGACAAGAATTTCCAGAAGGCGGTGGGCCTCAACGGCGTCGGCCTCAAGGCCGTGAACGCCATGAGTCTCGACTGCACCGTCTCGAGCGTGCGCGACGGCAAGAAGGTGACGGCACATTTCCATCAGGGGAACCTCATGGAGGTGACCGAACCCACCGACACCTCGGAGGAAAACGGCACCGCCGTGGAGTTCATCCCCGACAACGAGCTGTTCGAGAATTTCAGCTTCCGAGCCGAGTTCGTGGAGACGATGGTGAACAATTACACTTACCTAAACACCGGGCTACAGATATACTTCAACGGCCGCAGATACCTGTCGCGCCACGGCCTCCTGGACTTGCTGACCCGCAACATGACGGCCGAGCCGCTCTACCCGATAATCCACCTGAAAGGGGAGGACATAGAGGTGGTGCTCACACATACCGACCAGTACGGCGAGGAGTATTACTCCTTCGTCAACGGACAGCACACCACGCAGGGGGGTACACACCTGACAGCATTCCGCGAGCACCTGAGCCGCACTATCAAGGAATTTTCCGGCAAGGGCTACGAGTATGCCGACATACGCAACGGCATAGTGGCGGCTGTGGCGGTACGCATCCAGGAACCGGTGTTCGAGAGCCAGACCAAGACGAAGCTCGGCAGCAAGTTCATCGCCCCGAAGAGTACCGTCACGGTAAACAAGTTCGTGGGCGACTTCATAAAGCGCGAGCTTGACAATTACCTGCACAAACATACCGACGTGGCGGAGATAATGCTTCGCAAGATTTCGCAGAGCGAGAAGGAACGCAAGGCCATGGCCGGCGTTGCCAAACTGGCACGCGAGAAGTCGAAGAAAGTGTCGCTCCACAACCGCAAGCTGCGCGACTGCCGTGTGCATTACAACGACCCGCGCAAGACGGGCGGCAAGGATGATGACGATATGCGCGAACAGTCGTCTATCTTCATCACTGAGGGAGAGTCGGCCACCGGTACCATCACCAAGGTTCGCGACGCCCGCACGCAGGCCGTCTTCTCGCTGCGCGGAAAGCCGCTCAACGCCTTCGGCAAGACACAGGAAGTGGTCTACAAGAACGACGAGTTCAACCTGCTCCAGGCGGCCCTCAACCTCGAGGAGGGGATTGACGGGCTGCGCTACAACAAGGTGATAATCACCACCGATGCCGATGTCGACGGCATGCACATCCGGTTGCTCATCCTGACGTTCTTCCTCACCTTCTTCCCTGACCTGATAAAGAAGGGACACGTCTACATCCTTCAGACACCGCTCTTCCGCGTGCGCGACAAACGCTCCACTCGCCGCAAGAAAGGGCGCGGCAAGAAGGCCGATGCGGGTGCCGAAAAAGACACTTATTACTGCTACACCGACGAGGAACGTGAAGCCGCCATCGGGCGCTTCGGCAAGTTCGCCGAGATAACGCGATTCAAAGGCCTGGGTGAAATCAACGACGACGAGTTCGCCGAGTTCATAGGCCCGGGAATGCGCCTCGACCCGGTGACGCTGCGCAAGGAAGACCTGCCGGACAAACTAATGGAGTTCTATATGGGCAAAAACACCATGGACCGCCAGGAGTTCATTATCAACAACCTCATAGTGGAGGACGATTCCGAGTTATGAGCCAAGCTATGGAAACGGAGAAAAGGAGCGCGTTTTTCGCCGGCAGTTTCAACCCCTTCACCGTGGGGCATCAGGACATCCTGGAGCGCGGCGTGGCGCTGTTCGGCCACGTGACGGTGGCGCTCGGCGTGAACGAGCGCAAGCCGGAAAGCGAGTCGGAAGAGCGTTTCCGCGAATTGGAGAAACTTTTTGCCGGGCGCGGGGACGTGGACGTGGTGCGCTACACCGGCCTCACGGCGCAGGCGGCGCTCGGACACGGTGCGTGCTGTCTGCTGCGCGGAGTGCGCGGCGTGGCCGACTTCGAGTATGAACGCAACATGGCGGAGGTGAACCGGCAACTCTTCGGCATCGACACGGTGCTGCTCTTCGCCGACCCGAGGCTCAGCTCCGTATCGTCTTCGATGGTCCGCGAACTTGAGCATTTCGGCTACGATACCTCGCGATTCGTCATAAAACCCTGATGTTTTAACATAAATTACATCCCACTCTGTAAACTACACACACCTTTTTGACTCTTTAATAGTGTAGCGCATTAATTTTAGGAGCTACTTAAAGAGGATTCCAAAACATTGAAACCAATCGCTATGAACAAGAAAATATTGCTGCCGATAGCCGGCATCGCCCTGTTGGGCGCCGCTGTCGGCGCACAGTACAGCGCTCCGCGCCAGAAATTCATGATGGTGGAGAACGCCATATCCCGCTTTTATGTGGACACCGTGAACGAAGACAAACTCGTGGAAGACGCCATACGCGGAATGCTCGAAGGGCTCGACCCGCACTCCTCCTACTCCGATCCGGAGGAAACCAAGGAGATGAACGAGCCGCTGGCGGGAAACTTCTCCGGCATAGGCATCTCGTATAACATGGCCAGCGACACGCTGTGGGTTATCTCCACGGTTTCGGGCGGTCCCTCCGAGAAGGTGGGCATCATGCCGGGCGACCGTATCATCGCCGTCAACGACACCGTGATTGCCGGTGTGAAGATGAAGACGCGCGACCTTCAGAAACGTCTCCGCGGCCCTAAAGGCACCGACGTCGACGTCAAGGTCCTGCGCTCGGTAAACAACCGCCCGGACACCATCAACTTCACCATCACCCGCGCCGACATCCCCATCTATAGCGTGGACGCCGCATATATGGTGGATCCCGCCACGGGATACATCCGCATCAACCGCTTCGCCGCCGATACCTCAAAGGAGGTGCGCGAAGCACTCGCCAAGCTGCAGAAGCAGGGTATGAAGAACCTTATCCTTGACCTTACGGACAACGGCGGCGGATACCTCAACGCTGCCGTGGAACTGGTGTCGGAGTTCCTCCCCGACGAGTCGTCGGTAGTCTTCACCGAAGGCACCAACTCGCCGCGCCAGGATCTGCGCACACATCCCCGCAAGGGGTTGCCGATGTTCGGAGACGGCCGCATTGCGGTGATGGTGAACCAGTTCTCCGCCTCCGCTTCGGAAATAACCTCGGGCGCACTCCAGGACTGGGACCGCGCTGTCATTGTAGGACGCCGCACTTTCGGCAAGGGCCTCGTGCAGCGCCCCATACCGCTGCCGGACGGCTCCATGGTGCGACTCACAATAGCACACTACTACACCCCGACCGGCCGCGACATCCAGAAACCATACACCAAGGGTGACAAGGAGAAATACGGCAAGGACCTGGTAGACCGCCTCAACAGCGGCGAGCTGATGCATGCCGACTCCATACATTACGCCGACTCGCTGCGCGTATATACCCTCAACAAAGGGCGCACAATATACGGCGGAGGAGGCATCTCGCCCGACAAATTCGTGCCGCTCGACACCACCGCCAACACCAAATATTACCGCAACGTGATGGCAAAGGGTCTCTTCAACCGCTTCGTGATGAACTACATAGACAAGAACCGCAAGCAACTCCTCAAGAAGTACAAGAACGACGACGCCTTCGTGAAGAACTTCGAGATAACCCCCGAGATGCTGGCCGACGTCAAAGCCATGGCCGACAAGGAGGGGATAGAATACAACGCGGAAGAGGCCGAGAAGTCGCTGCCGTTGGCACGTATGCAACTCAAGGCCCTCATTGGTCGTGACCTCTTCGACCAGGCAACCTATTTCAAGGTCTACAATACGTGGGATCCCATCTTCCGGGAAGCACTGCGCGTGATTAACAGCGACGAATACGACCGCCTCCTCGAACCCCTTAAATAATACCCGCACTCCGTATATAACCGAGGCCTGAAGCTAACATTCCTTACCTTCAGGCCTTTGCATTGAACTTTCCGCTGATGAAACAGATTCTGAGTCTGCTGATATTGCTTTTGACAGTGAGCGTGTCCGGCGAAGCGCGCACACGCAGTTACACCCCGCGCAAGCGCTACTCGCAACGTGCGCGCAGCGTGTTCCGCAGCCCGATGAGCGAATACCACGACGCGCAACTGAAACTGCACATCGACTCCCTGACGCCCCGCATCCGCGAGCCGCAAGAAATCATAGCCGCACTCGACACTATGGACGTCCCTTCGCCGGTACCCTGGAACCCCTTCCTGGCACCGCTGACCTTTTCCGGATATGTGCCTCCCTACACCTTGCGGGCTCCGGAGCCCTACGTATATTCCGCGCCCGTCGACTCCGCCGTCTCCCTGCCGATAGTGGAGATAGTGGAGGAGGCGCCCGACGCATTACAACTGCAAGAGCCTGAGGAAACACCCTACACCTACGTTTCGGCCGCGCGCCGCGCCGACTATCTGCACCGCATACGCTGGGCACGACAGCAATACATGCTCTCGCATCCGGAAAAGATTGAGTTCGCTTTGTGGCTGCCCCCGCCGCCACCGCAGATGCCTGAGGAGGATTACAGCTTCGAGGGTTATATGAAGCGGTTGAAAATCCCCGCCTTCAACACTAAGGAAGTGGTGTTCAGGCCCAACTACGACATACGCCGCTACTATTGGCTGCACACCTTCAACGGCGGAGTGCAGTTCTCGCAGGCTTACCTCTCGCCCAACTGGTATCAGGGCGGCAACGACTATCTGGCGCTTCTTGTCAATTTCTACTGGAACGTGAAGCTCAACCAGAGCTACAACCCCAAGTTGCTTTTCGAGAATACCATCAGTTACAAACTCGGTCTTAACTCGCGCTCGGACGACCAGTACCACAAATATTCCGTATCGGAAGACCTCTTCCAGTGGAACATGAACTTCGGCTACAAGGCCCACCACAACTGGTACTATTCGCTGACCACGCAGTTCAAGACGCAGCTCATCAACAACTATCCGCAGAACTCGCAGACACGCACCGCCGCCTTCCTGTCGCCTGCCGAGCTTAACGTCGGCTTCGGTATGACATACACGGCCACCAACAAGAGCAAGTCGCTGAAATTCAAGTCGGCGCTCTCGCCGGTGTCGTACAACCTCAAAATGTGCCTCGACCATGAGGTGGACCCCACGCAGTTCGGCATCAAGGAGGGGCGTCGCCTCAACAACGAGATAGGTTCCAGCGCAGAGCTGACGCTCGAATGGGCCCTCACCGGCAACATACAGTACCGCTCGCGGATGTTCATCTTCAGCGATTACAAGAACTACACTCACGACTGGGAGAATACGCTCCAGTTCTCCATCAACCGCTTCCTGTCGACTCAAATATACGCGCATTTGCGCTACGACACGGCCTCGACGGCCTCAAGCGGCTGGCGCCACTGGATGCTGAAGGAAATCCTGAGCTTCGGCTTCGCCTACGCCTTCTCCACGAAGTAACCGGCGACAATCCGGCGACGTCGCTTCGCCTTTCACCGGCGCCCCTAACAAGCTAAATCCCGATTAATCTTGAGGATTCTCGATTAATCGGGATTTTATAGTTTAATTTTTGGAGTTCAATGAAAAGTTTTCTTTTTCCGCCGTGGCTGTTTGGTGGCGTTCATTTGACGCTCCAAAGCAACAATCTGACGGAGTTGTTTTTCGCATTCTTTATCGGCTCTAATCAGTTCAGTAAGCGAGTTTTCTTACGCAACTGAAAACTGGCCAATACAAGAAACAAGGGATTGCCAAACGGCATCAAGAGTCAGAGCGTTCAGAGGACGGTGGCAGAATCAATCGGTTGCCACGGAGCGGTGAAAAGCTTGGGGTGATAAACAGCAAGCATAGCCTCGTTCTCGTAGCGAAGAATGTAAATTACGCGCTGCGGAATACCTTGGCGAGAAGGACGATATTTTTAGGGTCGAAGTCGCGGCTTTTGAGCGAGACTTCAATAACAAATATCTCCTTAACCTCAGCACCCTCGGCGATGGAGGGGAGTGTGCGCGGTGTAATCCAGCTAACGAAGTCAAGAGGCGACACATCGCTATCGAAACTTTCACGTTGCGATGGTTCCCCGTCGCCCCCCCTTATAAAGCTGCGCCTTTGGCAGCGGCCTCTTGACTTCTGTGGATTGCGGTAGACCTAACATATCACTTGTCCTTATGGTGTTCGAGAAAGAATTGTTTCTGGCGTTCAATCTCACGGCGTAGTTCTTCCTCAGTTGGCATATATGTCATATATTTTGCAGCAAATAGCTGTTGACTATCGTTAAGCACAGAGTATTTGGCTACAGTAGAGTCTGTATCGGTGCAAAGCAAGACTCCAATAGTCGGATTGTCGTCAGTCCCTTTCATTAAGTCATCATACATCCTGACATACATATCAAGCTGCCCTATATCGCTGTGCTCCATTTTATGTGTTTTCAACTCAAAAATCACAAACCGCTTCATGCGAAAATTATAGAACACAAGGTCAATATAGAAATCGTCAAGGTCTGTGGCTATATGCTGTTGCCGCTCTACAAAGGCAAAACCACGACCAAGTTCAAGAATGAACTGCTCAAGATTATCAATAAGGGCTTGCTCCAGTTCTGATTCGGTATAACGGCTATCGCGTTTAAAACCCATAAATTCGGCCACCGTAGGATTTTTTATGTACTCCAGCGGATCCTTATCGTTGAATGGCGCAATCGCCTCAGGTAATATTATGCCGTTTTTTCTATTTGTTCGGCAAGCCTTCTTTCATAATATTGGGAACATATATTGCGGTCGAGGGTAGTGGTACTCCACATATCTTTGGAAGCATGGGCAAGATACCATTGGCGAGCCACCGGGTTTGAGACTGATAAAAGTCTACGGATATGTGTCCAAGTAAGATTTTGCACGAATTCGTGCAAAATCTCAATGTCAGTAAAAGAGAGATAAAACTGTCGGTAATATGCCAAATTCCTTTTCCCGTAACCTGAGCCGTATTCTTTCTTAAGATTGTCGGCAAGGGCGGCAATGAGATTTTTGCCATATTCGGCCCGGCTATTGCCGTTTTGTTCTTCCTCTACAATACGCCGTCCGATATTCCAATAAGTTGCGAGTACTATATTCCCAGCTACAGAATATGCTTGGCGACGCCCCTTCTCAATGATGGAACGGACATCATTTACAAAAGCTTCCGGCAAGTTATGATTTAATTTTATAGATTTCATAATCAGGGTACTATTAGAAAACATATTAATTCGAAATCATCAAGCCCCTTTACTTCGTTGCCAAAAAGAGAGCCGATATCTCCGTCGAGAAACGAGAAAAGGTCGGTGGTCTTGAGAGTGTCGTTCAGCAGCGATAACCTGGTTAGCTAACTATTCTTGGCCTTGCGGCGGCATTCGCGTTTGCCGTCGCAAGGCCAAGAGATATGGGGAGTACGGAAGCGGAGTTTATCCTTTCAGGGCGGCGATGGCGGCGCGGATGGCCGCTATCTTTTCGTTGGCGTCGCTCTGTTTCTTGCGCTCCAGGGCTACTACCTTCTCGGGGGCGTTGGCCACGAAGCGCTCGTTGGAGAGCTTCTTCTCCACGGTGGCGAGGAAGCCGAGCTGATACTTGAGGTCGGCTTCGAGCTTGGCCAGCTCCTCCTCCACGTTGATGTTGCTCTCCAGGGGAACGATGTATTCGTTGGCGCCCACGAGGAACGACATTGCCGTGGCGGGTTTCTCTTCGGCGGCTTCGATGCTTTCGAGTCCGGCCATCTTGATGATGATGCTGTCGAGCGAGGTGTCAGGCGTTCCCTTTACCAACAGTTTCAGCGGGTTGCGGGCCGGAATCTGCTTTTTGAGACGAATGGCGCGCACGCCGGCGACAACCTCTTTCAGTGTCTCGAAACGTGCCAGCAGGTCGCGGTCGGCGTCTGTGGGCGGTTCGGCCACGGGGAGCTGTGCCACCATGATGCTTTCGCCCTCCTTGCGCCCGGCAAGGTGCTGCCATAGCTCTTCGGTGATGAAGGGCATGAAGGGGTGGAGCAGGCGCAGCAGGGTGTCGAAGTATCCGAGCACGGCATGGAGCGTCTTGGCGTCTATGGGCTGTTGGTAAGCCGGTTTCACCACTTCGAGGAGCCATCCGGAGAACTCGTCGCGGAAGAGCTTGAATACGGTCATCAGCGCTTCGGAGATGCGGAATTTCTTCATCAGGTCGTCCACTTCGAGCAGTGCTTGGCGCAGCTGCACGTCGAACCATTCGAGGCCGAGGCGTGCGGTTTCGGGCTGCGGCAACGTGTCGTCCGCGTTCCATCCGTTGACGAGGCGGAAGGCGTTCCATATCTTGTTGCAGAAGTTGCGGCCCTGTTCGCAGAGCGAGTCGTCATACATGATGTCGTTGCCGGCCGGGGCGGCGAGCATCAGGCCCATGCGCACGCCGTCGGCGCCGTAGTGGGCGATGAGGTCGAGCGGGTCGGGCGAGTTGCCGAGCGACTTGGACATCTTGCGGCCCAGGCTGTCGCGCACTATACCGGTGAAGTAGACGTTCGAGAAGGGTTTTCGGTCCATGAACTCGTAGCCGGCTATTATCATGCGCGCTACCCAGAAGAAGATGATGTCAGGTGCGGTGACGAGGTCGGAAGTGGGGTAGTAGTATTTGATTTCGGGATTTTCCGGTTCCAGGATTCCGTTGAAGAGGGAGATGGGCCACAGCCAGGAGGAGAACCATGTGTCGAGGCAGTCGGGGTCCTGGCGCAGGTCGGCGAGCGTGAGCTCGGGGTTGCCTGTCTTTTTGATGGCTTTCAGGAGGGCTTCCTCCTCGTTTTCGGCCACCACGAAGCCACCCTGTGGCAGGTGCCATGCCGGGATGCGGTGTCCCCACCACAATTGGCGGATGGTGGTCATCCAGTGGCGGTAGGTATTGCGGAATTTCTGCGGCACGAATTTGATGTCGCCCTCTTCCACGGCGGCGATGGCCGGCTTCACCAGCTCCTCCATCTTCACGAACCATTGCATGGAGAGCTTCGGCTCGATAACGGCGTTGGTGCGCTCGGAGTGGCCCACCTTGTTGTCGTAGTCCTCCACTTTCTCCACGAGGTCGGCCCTGGCGAGGTCTTTCATAATCTGTTCGCGCACGTCGAAGCGGTCCATACCGGTGTAGAAGCCGGCGGCTTCCGAGATGGTGCCGTTGTCGTTGAAGATGTCGATGCTGGGGAGGTTGTATTTCTCGCCGAGCATATAGTCGTTAACATCGTGGGCCGGGGTGACTTTCAGGCAACCGGTGCCGAAGTCCATCTCCACATATTCGTCCATGATGATGGGTACGGAGCGGCCGACCATAGGCACGATGACGCGTTTACCTTTCAGCCAGGTGTAGCGCTCGTCGTTGGGGTTTACGCACACGGCCGTGTCGCCCAGAATTGTTTCGGGACGCGTCGTAGCCACCACGATATAGCGCCCTTCCGGGTCGTCCTCCACGCGGTAGCGCAAGTAGAAGAGCTTGGATTTCTCCTCCTTATATATAACCTCCTCGTCGCTGAGAGCCGTGAGTGCCTTGGGGTCCCAGTTCACCATGCGCACTCCGCGGTAGATGTACCCCTTTTCGTAAAGGCGGTTGAAGACGCGGATTACGGAGCGGGAGCGCGTTTCGTCCATGGTGAAGGCGGTGCGTTCCCAGTCGCAGGAAGCACCGAGTTTCTTGAGCTGTTCGAGGATGATGCCGCCGTATTTGTGGGTCCAGTCCCAGGCGTGCTCCAGGAACTCTTCGCGCGAGAGGTCAGTTTTCTTGATTCCGTCGGCGGCGAGTTTGGCCACCACTTTGGCTTCCGTAGAGATGGCGGCATGGTCGGTGCCGGGCACCCACAGGGCGTTTTTGCCCGTCATGCGGGCACGGCGGATGAGGATGTCCTGGATGGTGTTGTTGAGCATGTGGCCCATGTGCAGCACGCCGGTGACGTTGGGCGGCGGGATTACTATGCAGTAGGGTTCACGGTCATCGGGTTCGCTGTGGAAGAGGCGGTGCTCCATCCAGTAGGCATACCATTTGTCCTCGACTTCCGAGGGATTATATTTTGAAGCAAGTTCGCTCATTTTTAATAACGGTTTAAACTACTTTGACAAGAGTGGAGGGGAAAGGAATTACAAAGTTACAATATTTCCGGGGGATATGCAAACGCCATGTGCCGGTGTGTGGCAATGAATGGTACGTAGTGCTCCGCGCCGGGACGTGTTACTGTTTCTTGACGGGGACGCTGCCCTTTACCTCGAAAGTGGCGTGCTCCTTCACCTTGGAGATTTTCGCGTCCTTCACTGTCAACGGTTTGCGGATGGCCATCTTGGCGGAGCTTTGCTTCTTGGCGTCCGTTTTCACATCCTTTTTGGCGTCTGTTGTAGTGACGTGTGCCCCCTTGGCGCCGGCAGGGAGGCGGAAGTGTATAGGCAGATTATAGACTGCGGCCACCGCTTTCCCTTTCACCGTGGCGGGAGCCCATGCGGGCATGTTCTGAACTATGCGCTGCGCCTCGGCGTCGAGGTCGGGGCTGACGCTCTCGGCGATGCGGGTGTAGCCCACGTTTCCGTCAGGCTCGATGACGAAGCTGACCACCACGCGGCCATGCTCGCCGTGTTCAAGCGAATAGTCGGGATATACCATCGTCTCGCCCACATAGCCGTTGAGTGCCTCTTTTCCGCCGGGGAAAGCGGGCTGCACGTCCACTTTGGTGTAGACCCGGCCGTTATCCAACATCGGGTCGGCCACCACCTTGGAGGTTTTGACCCGCGTGGGTTTGCATTGTCCTGTTTTGCACTGTGTGCCGGCCTCCGCTTTTGCGCCAGGCTGTCCGGCCGCGGCTGTGAGCGATGCCGCGGCACACAGTATCAGCAAGTTAAGGCGGTTCATAATCTTAGCCGATTTTAAAGGTGATGGGGAAAACGACATAGCTGCGCACAGCCTCGTTGTGGATATTGGCGGGGTTCCATTTGGGCATCAGGCGCACTATGCGCTCGGCTTCTTCAGTGAGGCGCGGGTCGGGGGAGTCGAGTTCCATAATCTGCGAGATGGAGCCGTCGCGTTCCACCACCAGGCGCAGACGCACTTTACCCTGGATGTTCTCGTCGTAAGCGCCGTCGGGGTAGGTGAGGTTTTCGTTGATGAACTCGTTCAGGGCCGCCTGTCCGCCCGGGAAGGAGGCTTGTACCTCCACATTTTTGAAGATGCGGTCAGACTTGGCGGCGGCAGCGGAGATCTGCGTGTCGTCTTTCTCTTTGCCGTTGGCGTTTCCGGGGTCTTGGGCTGCGGCCGGGAAGCAGGCCAGCGCCATCAAGAGGGTAAAAACATACTTTATCATAGTTTTCAGAATTTATTCCATGGAAAACATTCCCGCGCAAAGGTAACAAATTTCCCCGACATCCGCAAATTTTTATGGTTTTAGCCATTTTCAGACAAACAACTTTTTACGTTGGTGATAGAAAAGGGAGGCGACATCCTTCTCTATTGCAAATACTAATACGCATTACATATATGGGAAATAAGAAAAATACCTGTACTGAAATTATTGAAAATACTGAAATAAACGCCGCTCATTGCGAGGGCGTCGCTGTTGAAAATGGCGAAAGCGTAAAGCAGTCGTCGTGTAGCCGGTCGTGGTTCAGCCGTGTTTTCGGGTTCATGTGGCGCGATGCCGGCAAGCGCTCCTGGTTCGTGAACATGACGCTGTATGCGCTGCTCGTAGGCGCGGTGTTCGTTCTCGTGGGAAATATTTGTATAGTGTTCAACGAATTGCAGAGCGCGTACCGTCCCGGCTCCGGATTATGGTATGTGTTGAGCCACGGTTTCCTGTATGCTGTGGCAATTTGCCTGATTTCCGTCGTCGCGCTGATTCAACTCTTGCGTTGGAGGCGTTCCGGGCTCTCGTGGGCGTTTATAGGCATTACGCTTTGTTGCCTTTCGCAGGCGTGGGTAGAGTATGAATTTATGTTTTACTTCAGCATACCGACGTTGCTGGCGATAGCGGCTCTGTGGGGCGTGCTTCATATCCGTAAACGCGGTGTTTCCACCTGGAACCTTTGCGCCCCGACGCCGATTGGCCTGCGGGTGATGGATTGTGTTGTTGCGGCAATGTACGCGTTGGCGATGCTGTTGCCATTTCCTGTTGGGACCATGGCGGGATTCGATAAAAATCTTTACGGAAACGGCATGTCGGTGATCGACGCATCGCTGAATCGCTCGCCATACTATTCCTATTCCCTTTATCAGAAAGTGTTGCTCGGCGACGATTATGAGAAGAACGAGGAGCGACGTCTCGAAGAGGCCGATTATTGGTTGAACCGTGCCATCAACATGAATGAGCAGCGACGCGCGGAACTGTCGGAGCGTGAGTTTAAAATGAACAATCTTGATGTTGAAACGAGTGCCGGGATGCTCTTCATTGATGACCTCGTCTACGAACTGAAAACCCGTGGCGAGGAGTCGGCAAAAGAGATATTGAAGGGTAGACCCACGGATCTGGATTTGGAAGGGATAGCATCATCGCTCGATGTTTATAGGCCGAACCAAGAATTTTATGCCCCCTACGAAGAAACCCTGAAGAAGATAATCCACGAGCAGTCGGTGCAGGAATAAGCAACTGTTCGAGAAAACCGGCACTATCCCGCGTCCGTTCTGTCTACGTGGGCGAAATAGCCTGTTCCCATGCCGCGAACGGGCTTTTTTGTGTCGTGCCTTTTTGTCAACGTGCGCGGGCTTGTACCGCGGGAGCGCAGGCCAACGGCGCCCGGAATCAGTGGCTGCGGGCGTAGTCAATGAGTTGGTCTACTGTGGCGTCGCGCAGCAGTACTTTCTTGTGGGCGTCGAGCAGATATAGGGTGGGGGTGTGGTCTATGGCGTAAAGGTCGTTGTCAACTACGCCGGAGGTGTCGTAGCCGACGGTCCAGCGCGAGGGGTAGCTACGGGCGTCGGCCTTGAACTGGTCGAAGCCTTCCACCACGCTTACGAGAACGACCGAGACCTGGCCGCCGTCGACGTATTGCGTCAGCCGTTTGTCGCCGCGCACTCGCGCTATCATGTCGTGGCAGGTGTCGCAGTCGGGGGCATAGAAAGCCAGCAGCGTGTATGGCGCGTAGGGGGAGTCGTAAAGCGAGGAGGGGGTGCCGTCGCGCAGTGTGAAGTTGAAGTCGGTGGCCTGAGTGCCGGGAGCGTTGCGGCTTTTCAGCTTAAGCTTGTATTTGTAGCGTTCCTTCTCGCTGCCGGTGAGCAGCGGAGACGAGGCAAGCTGTTCGGTCCAGACGGAGGCGCCCAGTATCGTTCCGGTGTCTGATTTCGGGTCGATGATATACTCTTCAGCCAGGGCCACGAACCGGTGATAAACTTCGTTGTATGTTTCGAGGCGTTTGAGCAGACTGGCGGTGGCGTAGGCGGCGCCGTCGGGCGAGGCGGAGTCATACCAGCGGGCGAACTCGCGGAAGTTCGTGGCCATGAAGGCGGAGTCGGCGGTGAGCCGGCGGTCGCCGAAGTTCATGGTGTCCCAGAAGTGGAGCAGGGCATAGTCGGCGCGGGCCTGCGGATCTATGATGGAGTCGGGGATTTCCACTTCGAGCAACGGCGAGCCCAGCATGGCGGCGATGGAGTCGGCCTCGCGTTCGTGTTGCCGCACGGAGCATCCCGCCGTGAGCAACACGGCGACGGACAGGGCGGCTGCGGCGAGGGTGGATTTCATTGCTTTATATAGATTTCGAGTGCGGTGAAGGTCTTGCCCGGGGTGATGCGCACGTTGTCGGTGGAGGCGGGGATAAGGATTATTTCCCCTTCATACAGAGTCATTGGCTGCTGGTCCTTCGCCTCGATGAGCGCGTTGCCGCGCGTTGCCAGCAGGCAGACGAAGGAGTCGCATTCCGAATAGTCGCGCAGTGTCGGCTCGTCGAGGGTCATCACGTTGGTGGTGAAGAAGGGAGAGCGCACCAGGTTGACGGGGACGTCGGGATTCGCCGTGTAGGGGAGGGGACGGCCGTCGGTGGCGTTGAAACGGAGTGCGCGTGCGGCGAGGTCGGTGTGGAGCGGGCGGGGCTGTCCGTCATCGCCGAGTCGGCCGTAATCGTAGATGCGGAAGGTGTCGTCGGAACTTTGCTGCACTTCGGCGATGAAACAGCCGGCGCCGATGGCGTGGACCGTGCCCGGCGGGATGAAGAAGACGTCGCCGGTGTGGACGCAGTGGTTGTTCAGGCACTTCTCGATCTCGCCGCTGCCGCAAAGTGAATTGAACTCCGCGGGGTCGATGTCGCGATTGAAACCGAGCGAAAGAGCGGCTCCGGCGTCGGCGTCGAGCACATACCACATTTCGGTCTTGCCATGGGGCGAACCTATTTCGCGCGCAAGGTCATCGTCGGGGTGCACCTGTACCGAGAGGGCGCCGGCAGCGTCGATAAGCTTTATGAGCAGCGGGAACTCGTGGCCGTAGCGGATATAGTTGAGCCGTCCGAGCAGTGCGTCTTTATGCCGGTCTATGAGCAGCGAGAGCGAAAGGCCGCTGTCAGGTCCGGAGGCAACGGTGGAGATGGAGCCGGGGACGCCTGAAAGCAGCCAGGCTTCCCCCAACGGGCCGTCGTGGTCTATGCCGTGCAGGCGTCCTATACGGCTTCCGCCCCAGATTTTGGTTTTTAATATGGGATTGAATTTCCACATAGTCGTTCTGTCAGTGGTTTGTGAGTTTTTGAATGGCAAGGTCGAGGATGGCGTCGCGTCCGGCGGCCAGTTCTTCGGCCGGGGAGTGGGCTTCGCATCCTTGGGTGGGGTCTATGCCGTCTTCGATGGATTTCCCTCGCACATCGGTCATGGGGGAGGCAGAGAAGCGCAGGTTCCAGCCGTTGGGCATCTGTGCGGTGAAGGGCATGCCGCCGCCCCCCCCGGTCCGTGCACCTACTATTATCACGCCGGGAACCTCCTTCATCACCGCCACGAAGTCGTTGGCGGCCGAGAAACAGGAGCGGTTGGTGAGCACTGCCACCGGCTTGTTCCACACCACACGTCCCTTGTCGGCGGGTTCGTATTCCACGGGGTAGGGTTTGGAGAAGTCATCGTGGCCCGGGCCCGTCTTGTGGCTGATGTATCCGCCCACCATCTTGTCGTGGATGAGTCGGCTCACGAGCGGGCGTATGTTGGTGAGCTCGCCGCCGCCGTTGTCGCGTATGTCGATGATGAGGGCGTCGCAGGGCGACAGGTAGGAGAACATGATGTCGAGGTTCCCCTCGCCGGGCATTGCGCTGAAGGAGCTGTAGCGCACGTATGCCACGTTCTGCGGCAGTATGGCGTATGCCATGACGCCCAGCGTGCGGTAATTGAAGTCGAGGTAATACTGTTGCACCGTTCGCCAGTTGAAGTCCTGCGGGTAGAGGCTCCACCACTCGCGGTAGTAGCTGATGTCGAAAGCGGAGGAGAGGTTCACGTGGCCGTCGCGCAGTTCGGCGAGCATCTCGGAGCAGAGGCCGAAGAGTTCGGTCTGCGTGATTCCCTCGATGACGCGCGGGCGGTAGCGGTCGCGCACTTCCTGCCAGTCCACGTCTTTTTCGGCGAAGAAGCAATAGCGGGTGTCGACCGTTTCCCAGAGGCAGTCGAAGGTTCCGAGCGCCGAGGTGTCGTAGTCCGGGGCGTCGTGACACGATGAGAGGCTCATCGATGCTGTGGCGGCGAGGGCCGCTATGGCTGATGTATACTTCCTTTTCATCTTACACCGGGGTTTTGCGGACCGAAGGTCAGGCCGATGGTGAAACTGTGGCTTACGCGGCGCGAGGAGAGGTTGTTGACCCAGCGCGAAGCGTAGGAGAAACGGTATCCGGCAGTCACTTGCCGTCCCGCCAGAGGGAAAGTGAGCGACATGCGGTTGTCAATGCAGAAATGATTTCCCCACCAGGCGGCGTGGGTCAGCCCGCTGCGGTTGCCGAGGTAAATTTCGTAATACGACTCGCCGAACTCGGGCGAGAACATGGCGCCAACGGCTGGCAGCGTCACGCAGTCGCGCAGGGTGAAAGACCGTCCCCACAGCGTGAAGCGGTAAGCGCCCTGAGCGCGGAGCGACAACATTACATCAACGTCGGCGTTTGCCGGATTGTTCCCGTTGACGGGAAGGTATGCGGCACCGGCCGTGAAGCCGACGGTGCCTCCGAAGCCGGCCGACCATGCGTCGGAGAATCGCAGGGTGTAGAGCATACCCCATGCGAAGTGTGCGGTGAAGTCGTACATGGTGGTGGAGCGCGCCGGGTTGCGGTCGAAGGCCGAGGAGATGGAGGCGTCCATCTGCATGAGCAGGTGCCTCGGCGATGCCGGCATCATCTTCTGCCATTCGCCGGAGAGGCCCACGCGCACGCCGTCGTAGCGGAGAGGGGAGAGGTAGGTGTCGAACATGCGGGAGCCGCCCGCCTCCACCGAGTAGGTGGAAGTGACTGGACGCCGCAGCGAGTCGGGCGTCTCGGCGCGGACAGTAGCCGGAGCCGGAAGCACCGCTGCCGCGGCCAATGCGGTGAGGAGTTTAAGCGTCGCCATCGCCGTCAAGCATGGAGAAGAGGTTGGGACCGTCGTCGGCCTCGGTTTGCGGAGCGGTGGAAGTACTGTCGTTGCCGTTTTCCGCAATGTCCTGTGCTTCAGGTCCCTGCGGCTCATCGGCATCGGCGGTTTCCGTAGGTTCGGGAACATGGGTCGGTTCAAGCTCCGTGATCTCTTCTATTTTGAAATTGGTTATACGTTTGCCTTTGGCTTTGAAGCTCTTTACTGCAATGAAGTCTTCGGCCTCGATGACGAGCGGTTCGCGGATGGCGTCGGCGCCGCCGAATTTCACCTCGAAGCGCGGGAACGGGGTGTCGGTCATGAGTATGACTTGCGAGCGCTCGTCGCTGCCGGCGAAGCGCTGGCGGCGCGCCGACGGCTCGAAGGTGAAGCGCTTGAGGTAAGGGAAACCTTGTCCGGCGTCGTGGAGCGCCAGTGTCCACACCTTCTCGGGGTCGAACTTCTCGATGCGTTCCACATCGTCGTCATAGTGGTTGGTGTCGGAGTACGAGGTGGTGTAAAACTCGCCCCCTTTGGTAGTGACAAGCACGAGGTCGTTGCCCTGGAACTCGCCGATGCTTTCGCCGCGGCCGTCGTAGTTGAGGCGGAGCACGTCGCGGTCGAACCACACCTCGCGGCCCCCCAGCGTGCTGGCGCCCTTGTGCATGAAGCGAACTTCGGAAACGCGGTTTTTGGTGACGATGTTGCCCAGCGCCTCCTTACCCTTGATGTCGAGGTCTGCGAAATCCACCACAACGTCCTTCTGGCGCGGACGGCGCCCTACCACCGGAATGCGGTCGTCGATGACGGCTTTCACCACGTCGGTCTCTCCGTTGGGGTTGGCCGAGAAGTACATGAGCTTGGAGCCTGGGGCGCCTTTGGTGATGTCATATTCGCGGTCGCGCGTCAGTGACGTTATCATGAAGCGCTTCTTGTAGTAGTAGCCCTCCTTGCCGTTGCGGTAGATGACGTTGTAGACCGTGCGCTTGTCGCCGCGCTTGAAGAGGCCGACGTAGCGTATGTTCTTGCCCGCATAGAACTTCTCCTGCACGCGCGTAATCTTATATTTGCCGTCGTTGTAGACAATGAGGATGTCATCGAGGTCGGAGCAGAGGAACTGCTCCTCGGCGTCCTTGAGGCCGGTGCCGACGAAGCCCCCCTTCTTGTCGAGGTAAAGGTGCTTGTTGGCTTCCGCCACCTTGGCGGCCTCGATGCTGTCGAAGCCGCGGATGACGGTGCGCCGAGGGAAGTGCGCGCCGTATTTCTCCTTGAGATGGGTGTACCAGCGGATGGTGGTGTCCACCATGTGGGCAAGGTCGTATTCCAGCTCCTCGATTTTCTTGCGTATGCGTGCCATGTCTTCCTCGGCCTTGTCGGCGTTGTACTTGTGGATGCGCTTCATGGGGAGTTCCTCGAGGCGCTGCAGGTCTTCGTCGGTGATGGGACGGACGAGGTTTTCGGCCCACGGCTCGAAGCGGGAGCGCAGGTGTTTGAAGATTTCTTCCGGCGAGGCGCCTTCCTCGTACTGGCGGTCCTTGTACATGCGCTCGGAGATGAAGATTTTCTCCAGCGAGGCGAAGTGCAGTTTCTCGCGCAGTTCGGCCAGTTCTATCTCTATCTCGCTGGCCAGGAGATGGCGCGTGCGGTCTACGCTGTGTTGCAGCAACTCGGTGACGCTAAGGAACTTCGGCATCTTGTTGTCGATGACGCAACCGTTGGGGGATATGCTCACCTCGCAGTCGGTGAAGGCGTAGAGCGCGTCGATGGCCTTGTCCGACGAGGTGCCGGGCGCCAGGTGGATGAGGATTTCGGCCGTGGCCGACGTGTTGTTGTCCACGCGCTTGATTTTGATTTTTCCCTTCTCCATGGCACCGAGTATGGAGGAAATCAGCGTGGAAGTGTTTTTTGAGAAGGGCAACTCGGTGATAGCCAGAGTCTTGGAGTCGATTTTCTCGATGCGTGCACGCACTTTTACACTGCCCCCGCGTCGCCCGTCGTTGTACTTGGAGACATCCACATAGCCGCCGGTCTGGAAGTCGGGGTATAGCGTGAATTCCTCGCCGCGAAGATAGGCCACGGCGGCGTCGAGCAGTTCGTTGAAATTATGCGGCAGAATCTTGGAGGTGAGCGCCACGGCGATGCCCTCGACGCCCTGCGCCAGGAGCAACGGGAACTTTACAGGGAGCGTGAGCGGCTCGCGCTTGCGTCCGTCGTAGGAGACACCCCAGTCCGTTATCTTGGGGTTGAACACCGTCTCGAGGGCGAACTCCGAGAGGCGTCCTTCTATGTATCGCGGGGCGGCGGCGCTGTCGCCCGTCAGTATGTTTCCCCAGTTACCCTGCGTGTCGATGAGCAGCTCCTTCTGTCCCAACTGCACCAGGGCGTCGCCGATCGAGGCGTCGCCGTGGGGATGGTACTGCATGGTGTTGCCCACGATGTTGGCTACCTTGTTGTATCGGCCGTCGTCGAGGGTCTGCATGGAGTGGAGGATGCGGCGCTGCACCGGCTTCAGACCGTCGTCGATATTGGGCACCGAACGCTCCAGTATAACGTAGCTGGCATACTGAAGATACCAGTCGCGAAACATACCCGACAACTGATGCGTATTGTCGTTGCCAATGAGATTGGTAATGTCTTCTGAAAGTTCCATAATGCAAATTAGAGTTCAAAATTACTAAAATTCTCCGACATTACCAAAAAAACTCGAAAACCACGATGCCGCTCGCCGGTTTTCGCGATTGAAAGAGTGTAATGAAGGCTGCCTTATGCGGTCGAAAAAGAGTAATTCTTGTTCCGCTAAATTGAAGAATCCAGGCCTTAAAAAGAATTTTTAGGGCAGCGGCGTAGTTCCGTGGCAAGGGTGCTAACCAAATATCCGGCTGATGCGGTA